>Ga0315278_10005492_pt1 | contig 11503 bp, 21 predicted proteins | sample YL17G06_0_MG_FD_203880 | JGI IMG/M metagenome (GOLD analysis project Ga0315278, IMG submission 203880) | Sediment microbial communities from Yellowstone Lake, YNP, Wyoming, USA - YL17G06_0 | ecosystem: Environmental > Aquatic > Freshwater > Lake > Sediment | place: USA: Wyoming | collected... | reverse complement strand
TTCTTGTACTTTCACGATAAATTCATCTCTCTTCATATTTACTAAAGCACCTGTCACACAGAAACTTTGTCCATTCAGTTTGTTTGACATCTTTTCCTTCTTCTTTTTAATCGAAACTCCACTATTCAGAAGATTCTGAATGATTTCTGTTTTAGCTGAAATTCCATTCACAATACAATCTGCCGTCTTCTGTTCGATTCCTTTGATTTTCTTAAGTTCTTCTACTGTTACTGAAAACATCTTTCCAATCGAATCATATCCTGCTTCAATAAGAAGATCTGCTCTGGATTTAGAAAAGTTTGGAATGTTCAATCCTGCAATGAAAACACTCAGATCCAATTCCTTCTTTTCATTTAATCTTGTGATGACGATTTCAGTGCTTCTATCGCCCATTCCAGGAAGTTTTCTGATATCTTCTGTTGTAAGTTGATAAAGATCTCCAGGTTCTTTCACTAAATTGTTTTGATAAAGTAAAATAATTGTTTTTTTAGAAACATCCATCACTTCCACTTCATTGATCCACTTGAAAAGATTTCCAAGAGTTTTTCCTTCACAAGAAACATTCGGACAAACAAGAAACTTTCCTTCTACTTCAATTGATTCACCACAAACAGGACAAGCAGTAGGAACTTCAATCTTCTTTCCTTTGTGTGAATATCGAGTGAGATTTTCATAAATTTGCGGAATTATGTCGTTCGCTTTCGCAACAACTACTACATCACCTTCATAAAAATCAAAAGAATTGAAAATTTCATGATTGTGAAGGGATGCGTTCTTCACTTCTGAACCTTGAAGATTAATCATGTTAAAATTAGCAACTGGAGTCAACTTTCCTGAATTACCCATTTGCCATGTAACACCCTTCAATACTGTTTTCATCTTCAATGGAGGAAACTTCCACGCTATTTGTCCCTTTGGATTTTCTCCAAGATATCCAAGTTCTTCTTGCTTTGCAATCGAATCAATCTTCAACACCATTCCATCAATCCAATAATTAAGTTCGTTCCTTCGATTATCAATGTATCCTAAGAAAGTATCTGCTGCATTGGAAAGATTTGTTTTATCCCACGGACAAGAATCAAGTCCAAGTTCTTCAATTCTTTTCATCTTTTCAGATTCTGTTTCAAATGTTCGATCTTCTTCGTAGATATCATAGTAAAGAACTGTTAGATACTCTGAAAAAGTTCCATCAAACTTCTTTGCAATTCCAGAAGCAGCATTGCGTGGATTCGAAAACTGTTTCTCATCTACATCTGAAAGCATCTGATTGAGTGTGTTGAATTCAGAAAGCTTGAGAATGATTTCACCTTTGAGATTGCCAGTGAAACCATCTTCAATAATCGGAATTACATTTGACATCTTACGAGCATTAGAAAGAATATTTTCTCCCATCACCCCGTCACCCCGAGTCAACGCAGATACGAGTTCTCCATTTTCATACTTGAGATTCACCGTCAATCCATCAAGCTTCTCCATCAATATGCAAATTCCATCTCCTACATTCTCTTCCCACCATTTCTTTGTCTCTTCAAGTTCATTCACTTTATTGAGAGACCGCATATCCATGTTTTCATGTTTAGCTTTCTTCCATTCAGATGATTCAACAGGAGCTCCTATTTGAGATAGGAACTTGTTGGTTGGATCAAGAGAAGCAAGTTCATCTTTCAGTGCATCAAATTCACCATCTGAAATAACAGATTCTGAATCGTTGTAGTAAGATTTGGATGCATCTGAAAGAATTCTGGTTAGTTCTTCAATTCGGTTCATGTTTTCTCCTTAACACAAATGTAAATCTTCTTCTCTAGAACAGATCTCAGATATTTCATCCCGTAAAGTATCAGTTTCATCTTCAAGTTCTCTAATGGTATCTTCCAAATCAAGAATTTTTGAATCTTTCGCTACAATCATTCCTTCCAAACATTCAATCTTTTTCTTCATTTCAGAAATCAATTCTTTTTGTGCTTCAATCAATTTGGTTAGATCTTCGAACATATCATTATCTCCTTATACAACCAAAGCTGAGGTGGTTTGTAGACAAGATCACTGTTTAGATGTATCTAAGGTCATCGAATCATTTTTTCTCTTGCGACTGATCTTTGATTGATCTTGCATGAAATACTTACAGCCGTCATTTGAGTCAGGAGTAGGAGAAAAGTAAGATTGCCAAGAAGAAGGTACTGCAGTGAAACGATAACATTCTTCCTTCTTCTTACAATTTTTTCCATCACACATTGAAATGTCTGGCATTTATTTTCCTTTCAAATTGGCGGAGAAATCAGGACTTGAACCTGAAAGCCCTTTCGAGCGCAAGTTTAGCAAACTTGTTCCTTACCATTAGGATATTTCTCCAATAATTTCAAAAATGGACTATTCTGGACTCGAACCAGAAACAAACGGATTATCTGAAATTCTACTAAAAACTTCTGATGAGTCCGCTACTCTAACCAATTGAATTAATAGTCCGAAACTTTAATACTCCAGGATAGGGTTGAACTACCGACCTTTCGGTTATCAGCCGAACGCTCTAACCAACTGAGCTACTGGAGTAAAACTAAATGGGGCCGGGGCGATTCGAACGCCCGACCTACTCATTTTTCAGCTCCCTTTTTACAAGAAGCTGGAAAAGTGAGTTGCTCTACCAACTGAGCTACGATCCCATTGATTTCAAAGAATTTAGACGATGTGAGTATGAACGTGACCTTTCACTCCAGCAGTATCAAGAATCTTCATCGCTGAATAATATGCTGCGGAATGAACACTTGATTCCTGTCTCATGCTTTTCGAATAGCTCAGATGAAGAATGTAACCAGAATCAACACTCTTCCTCAATCTCCATCCAGTTCCTTCTATCCAATCCAATCTTTTGTTTCCAATCTTCTTCAAATCACGAACAAAATTTTGATTTCCATTAAGAACAATCCAAGCACTACCACAAAGGTCCAACATAGTTCCAACGACTGGACCAGAAACTTCACCGAACAAATCAGCATTTCTGATGTTGTATCTTGGACCTGTTTCAACTAGATTTTTGTAGCATTCATTAGAGGCGAGTTCTGCTGCTATCATTGCAATTTCGAGAAGATTTGTTGTTTCTTGAAGGGACATCATCGACTCCTTTTTGAATGATAAGAAAGAAAAAATTGTATCTACACCTACATCGATGATACGTGCCGCTTAGCCAACTACAACCTTTTCAATTTCTGCCTACTCTTAAAATATAATTTGTTCAGACCTTAAAATCAAGAGTTGAAGCCGTTCATTCATTTTAATCAAACGTTTCTTGGTTGTTCTGTATTTGATTCAGAATTCTTTCTACTTCTTCTACTCCAACTTCCTTGATTAACTTACTCAAAGAAAATGTTTTCTTTCTCCACTGTTCTGCAATTTCTGTTTCGCAAGTAGTTCGAAACAATCCTCTCTCGTTAACATACTCAATCAATTCCTCATCTGAAAAATTCTCATCGAGTTCTTCTATGAGATCAACGTCTGCATCACATTCTACATCGTAAGCTGTTCCCGTGCAATTAACTGTAATCGTCTTTCTCATCTCGAACCTCTTTCAATGTAATTTGAGTTGTTTGGTAATAAGCTAAACTTGTATGCTTTTGGAATCAAAACTTTTCGCCTTTTTCAACTTTAGAAATCAACGAGGAAATCTCACTTCTAACGTCTTCAGATGTAACAGACGGTTGAACAATAATATCAGTCAATTCTATTTCTGGATTATTTATCTCAAATTCTGATTTTTCTTCGGCTGTAGCAAACATTCTCAAAATTGAACCAACTTCAATTGTTTTCATGTCAGAAGGAAGAGGATAAACTTGAATTGCTGGCATTAGTTGAATATTCTTAAATACGCCAATTTTCTCACCACTTTTTGATAAAACAACTATTCCAGTTTTATCTTCTAAGATTATAAAAGCTACTTGGAAAAGTGCAGCATAATTTTCTTCTAAGTTTTGGATGTATTCTTTATCTTTGTTCATTAGTTTTCCTTAAATTGGCTGACGAGGAGGGATTCGAACCCCCAAGCAGTTTCCTACGCCGCATTAACAGTGCGGACCCTTGCCTGTTAGGATACTCGTCAGTAAAAACTACCAAACCTGTGAACATTCTACCGTTATCGAAACTGATGGAATAACATATTCGTTTCTATCTGAATATTCATAACTAACAGACCGAACTCGATATGCAATACCTTTATACATTACTTTCTCACCTTCTCTTGGAACGATAACATCACCGTCACAATCAACAGCACAAATATGCCGGTCGTCGTTTTCCGTTTTAACACACATCATCGTTCTCATCTTTGACTCCTTTTGTTTATTTCACCTACTTCTTAAAATATAAATTATCTAAACCTTAAAATCAAGATTGAGATAGTAAACTTTAACAATCTTACTGTTGATTTCTTTCACTATTGTAACTTTGTAACCAACATCTTTCACTAACTGGACATCGTCTTTTCCGACCACTAAAAACTTATTACTACAACTTAATTAATTTTTGAATGTGTTTCCTCCATTTAATATTTGATCTTTGTATTCTGGGTACAACTTTAGAAATTCATCTCTTTCTTCTTCTTTTGGCGTTGGGTCTTTCACTTGTGGTCTTAGTATTTCAATTGAATCTTTGTTTGACTTTGAAAATTGTTCACAGCATTGACACTTTTGGATGTTAGAAGCAAGATCTACTGACATTTCCAACGATCCACAAAACTTGCAACGGTAAAGATTTTTCATACTATCTTCACGTGAGAAAGCAAACTAAAAATGATTTCTACTAACTTCCAGATTCCGAGAGGTAGAAAGACTAATCCAATAATAAGCAAGGTAATCATTGTATTCCAAGCGTGTTCCATTTTTAAATCTCCTTGAAATTAGATGGTAGTTTGGTTTTTACTGATTCCAGAATCCAACGTTCGAGATACTGACCTTCGTAGTATAATCTCAATCCTTCATTGATCCTTGTCATTCCTTCTTTATCATCTTTATCAATCAGCTGTACTCGATCATTTCCAACGAAAGATTTAGTTTCCATTTTTGAGGTCTCCTGTCAAAGGATGCCGTTGTCGGAGTCGAACCGACTATGAACAAGATTTCACGTTAAATGGATCCTGCTCTGTTCCTGACCACTGAACCGTCTGTGGGTAACGGCCAACATCAATCCCAAAGTCCTCTAAAGTATGTAGCAAACAGTTGAAGACCTTCTTGGATAACTTCTTCTCTTGCTTTTAATTCATTCGAGTATTCGTTCATCTTTTCATTATACTTCTTGATGTTTTCTGGTGCGCCTTCCAAATCAAAGGAAAGAAATTCTGGTTTATCTGAGATTGGATTGAAAACGTGTTTCACCAAACAATCTTCAGGATCTGGTTGTTCGATATCTTCATTATCATTTACAATGCATTCCATCGAGAAAATCATCTTATCTAAAATGGCATTCCAGTTTTCTTGTTGTAGTTGAAAATGATAATCTTGCTTTTCTTTATCTGAAAGTTTCGAATCAATTATTTCTCTAGATTGTTCTTCTGTTAGTTCGATCTCTGAAGGAATCCCATGTTTCTTTTCTTTCAACAACTTCAATCTTGGAAGACAATAAACTGCAATCGAATGATCCAAACTCCAAATATCAGAATCATTCCAACCTTTTAGAACATTATCTCTGATTCGTTGGTAAGATCCTTTTAGATTCGACCAACAAAAGTAATTTTCACTCTTAGCGTTTGTTAATCTTCCAATCAGATAACAAAAGATTCCACAAACTGTTGCTGTTACTAAAATTTCCATTGTTACTCCTCCGAAAATATTTATTTCACTTGTGCGGGACTGACCAAATCGTATCGCCTACTTGATAGACAGGAGATGTTGTAGTAAATTTGAAACAATTGAGGGTGTTGGTTGATCGAGCTACATACTCATAATGATCTGATACTTTTTCTGATGATTTAATGTAGAATGCTTTATCATATAAACAAGATGAAATAGTTAATGAACCGATTAGAAATACCAGCACACCAACAATTATTCCAGCAAAGTAATCATTCCAATTGATCATACAACAACCTTCCTCTTCTCGATTTCATTGTTGATTCGATTGATTGTTTCTGTTGATGCTTCTGGATGAGTAGTAAGATACTTCTGCAAAAAGTCTACTGTACAATTCTCTGTCCAATGTTTCTTTGCTGCTACGTTAACGTCGTGAATGTATGCTTTCACTGTTTCAGAAGGAACTACTGTTGGAACAGGGACATTCTGACCGATCATTTTTGATGTAGAAACAATTGAAAAATCTGCTCCATGCTTTCCTTCAAGTTCTTGAATCTTCTGAATGAAAATGTCTCGATCATAGTTCAATTCTTTAACTTTGTGTTGAGTTGCTGAATAATTGTCCTTCAACTTTTCAAATCGAATCAATTCATCACATACAGGGCAGTTATCTGTTTCTTGTGAATAGATAACGCAAAATCCAGGATGAACATCACAACTTTTCACAAATCCTCCCCCGTTGTTAAATAAAAATAAAGAACAAAACTAAAACGTGCAAAAGTTGATCTGCACCAACAAAATTCCAAAAAACATAATCGTCATAGTAATGCACTAAATTTGTCTTCCTACTCCAGCCATACAACTTCCAAATGTATCTATCTTGCAAACAATGAGCTAAAGCATAAACGAAAGGAAGCCAAAAACTTTGAGTGACAGCTACAAAACAAACAAAGATGATAGTGAAATGTTTTAGAAGTTCAATCATCTTTGTAGACTTGAACTTAGCCATGTAACGAGACTGAAGCAAGAAATCTGAAAGATAATGAACAAACAAGAGAATATAAATTTTTGTAATCATATACTAAAATATAAGTTGTTTGAACCTTAAAATCAAGAACGCTTAAAAGATTCCAGCTTTTTTCATAAACCATACCTCTTCAACATCCTTCTCAACATTCTTTTCTATCTTCTTGTAAGAAGAATCGATCTTTGAAAGAAGTTGGGCGACGTTAGATTCTTGGGCTGAAACAGAAAGTGAAAGGATACTTACAAAGACGAGTAGTGTTTTCATGGAATCCTCCTTGTAAGTATTTATTTCTCAGCAATCCTGCCAACATTCCTCGTAAGTACCACATTTAATCTTATCACCTAAGATTTCTTTCAGTTTCTTTTCAATTGATTCCTTGAACTGTTTTCCTGTTTCTTCATCTTTCACTGATCTCCAACTTCTTCCAAGATACAATGAATCATCGTAGTAATCAGAAGAAAGATCTTTTAATTGTTCTGTTACTTCATATCCGATTTCTGACATGTATTCATCTTCTCTTAGATTTTCGATGTCTTCTTTTGAAACATTACATTTTTCTTCAAGAAACTTTAATAGCATTTCACGATTTTCCTCTGAATCTTCGATGATTGTTCCGTAGATGCAGAAACTGCTTGAACTTGAATTACTAACGAATCCATTACGAATCTTCATACACTTTCTCCTTTTATTAGTTAAAATCAACCTTATCCATATCAACACGCAAACTTTCTAAATACGAATACATATCAAAATTGTTCATTATCGTATAACCTTCAATCGTTTCATCGTTCTCGGTGATACTCCAACCGTCATTCTGATCAAGCCATTTAGATTTGAATGCTGAAGAACTTCGATGATTTTTTATTGCTTCATACTGTATAACACTCAAATCTTCTTTTCTGATAACGAAATAACTACTTGAATTGTTAGAAACGAAACCGATTCTTGTTTTCATGATTCAATACTCCAAAATGTACTTTTCGATAAATTCATCTACACTTTCAGTACAACGATAATCTTTTTCACAAGAGAAGATTTCAGTTCCCTTCTTAAACGAAACATCAACAGGAAACTTCAAGCTTTCTTCTGAAGTTACTGACATTTGAACTTCAAAGAATTTGTACCATCCTTTAATCTTGTGCTCTTCTTTTTCTGCTTGCTTGATTCTCTTTAGAAGTGAAGGAGTAACTTCTACAATATCTTTTCCTTCATTCAAATACTCTCCAATGAAAATTGTTTGTTTTTTTAGATTAATTTCATCTAAAGTGACAGTTTTTCCGATAGCAATGAAAGAACTGCTTGAACTGTTACTAACAAATCCATTCCTGTGTTTCATAAAATTCCTTTCTTAATGATGGCTAAACTGATAGTGAGTTAAGTTTCTGAACACTTCTCCATGTTCCATCATAGCATTCTTCTCACCTTCATTATCTGAGTATTCAGTAATGAAAGTCCACTTCTTTTTTGCTAACTTTAGAAGATTTGAAACGATTTGAGTTTCGATCTTATCAAATATTTCATTTTCGATTGTATAGTGGCTATCCAACATCTTATTATATTCTGCTTGTAAGGCTTTTTTGTCTTCTACGTTTTTCGTTTTCCACATTGTTTTGTAGAATTTATCATCGTATTTCTTTCGAGCTTTTTCAATTTCTTTGTACTCTTTTCTCAATGACTCATCAAACAAATCGCTTTCATAAGCAGAAAGAGCACAACCAATGACAACGCTCAAAGACTTCTTGTCGATTGGTGTATTGAATTTTTTGATTTCTTTCCAAACAATACTAACAATCTCATCTGTCGAAAGAACAGTATCATAAACTTCAAGTTGTCCAGGATCTTTCGGAAACATCAACTTAAATAGTTCTTCTCTTGATTCTGGCTTCTTATCAAAAAAGACTACGAAAGAAGAACTGCTACTGTTACTGACAAATCCAAGTCTTGTTTTCATCTTCTTCCTCCCAGTGAAACGAATATAATATCTTTGGTTTGGTTTTTCTGTTGTACTTCTTCTTATCCGGAAAAGTTTGTTCTACTTGTTTCGGTAGAGGAATTCTTGGTTTCCATCTTTTTCCTTCTTTTTTTATGTTTGGCTTCTTCATAAATTACTTCAGTGAGTAGATAAAAGTATCAACTGTCATTTCTTCCATGATAATATATTCAATTACTCTCCAATCTCCACCTGCTAATCCAGCTCCTAGCTTCGGAGCATGAACTGTCATTTTCTCTCTCAAAGCATATTTGAAAACTTCATGAATTCCAGTTCTTAACGCGTCATATCGAATTGGTGATCTTCCACTTTCATAACCAATCCCGTGTTGTCCAATAATATTAGCAACTGAAATATCTTCTTCTACTGAAACAAAATCAACTTCACCTAAATTCAAATCTCTTCGTCTAAACCAATTATAATATTCTCTTTCTGGTTCTTTCCATTTCTTACTTAATGCTAATACAAAACCAGCACCCCAAGCACCAATGTCATTACAGCAGTGCATGATGATTGCTGGAGTTTTAATCGGTTCTGTAGCATCGCCGATCAAGTAAGTTAGTTTTGGCATAATTAAACCTTGTAAATAGGACAATTTCGGCAATTCTTCAAAAGTCTTTCACGAAAATTAATTGTTTTTTCGTTCATCCAAATATCTTCAACAAAATTCTTACAATTAACTACATCCAATCCTTCTTCCCAACCTTCAGTTCCAGGAGTGAAGCTACAAGGGAAGTACATTCCATCTACATCCACATAGGAAGAAAACAAACTACTCTCGCACGGTTCCGCAAGCATTTCCATTTCTTTCTGATTTTCTCTTCCTTGAATCGACTTGATGAACTTGTTAGCCCCACAACTATCAAATCCGAAGTTAATCTTCTTTTCAAAGCAAAGATCAACTAACTGTTTGAACTCTTCTTGAGAAACTGGAGTATGATTTGTTCCTCTACCTTTCTGCTTCAATGAAAGAAATACAATTGCATTCATTCCTTCCAAACGAGGATCAGAATGATAATCTTCAATTGTTTCGTATGCTTGAGAAAGAGTCTCCTTCGATATCATCTGATGGATGTTGCATTGAGTCATTCCTCTCTTCACTAACTTCTCAACTGAATTGTAACAGTAATTCTTATCCGCGTATCTCGAAACTGCACACGCGCCACAATTAACAGCAAGTTTATCAGCAGTTTCATCGTCGATATCAGCAACTGTGATATTCGGAATTACTTTGTTAGCTCGACAGTATTCCATCATCTTCCAAATATCTGGATTGGAACGACAAGTAGCATCTGCACCAAAAGCAATCTGCGTGAGAATCTTCTCTTCGTTGATCTTATCAAATACGTTCTTGAAAGTTTCAAAGGAAGTATTCTTACCTTTTGGAGTATTTGATTTGTAACAGAAAGAACAAAGCTTTCCGCCAGGCCCAGTACAACTTGTGGTTATCTCGAAATCAAGTATCTCCGGAAGAGGCGACATTTCAGGATCATCTTCCTTTGTCTTTCCCCAACGAGCAAAGTAACCAGTATTGAAATCGAAGTTGTAGTTGTAGTTCTTTGAACGTACAATCTTCACTTTGTCATTCTGTTCAACAAAATATTCCATGTTCACCGTACCTTTTCAAGGAAAGAAATGTGAACATTATCGTAAAACGCAATTTTTCCCTTAATATTATTCTCCAAAAAATCAGGCACGACGTTAAATTTGACATAAATTCCACGAGTAACAATTTTAACTACTTTTCCATATTCAATAAACCATGTATCTTGTACTTTCATTCCAACTTTGACGTCTTTCTTTTTCAGCACTTGAGTTTTCATTTTACCAACTTCTATGTTTTTCGTGAACTGATTCCATTCCGTCATATTCGTTAATTTCCCAATCAACCCCATCAGAAATTTCGATTATTTCCAACTTGGCGCGCTGACCATTTGCTTTTTCACCCAACATTTCAACCACAGCAATCAAATCAAGATCATTGCGGGAAACATCGCCTCCATAAAAATACAAATCATCTTTATCTGAACTATCTGGACATTCACTAAACGACTTTCCTTGATTTTCAGTGAAACAAAAAGTGATATGAAAAGTTGCTGATGAATCTTCTAACAAAGTAAACTCAGCAACACCATCACGATGCATGTACTTTGTTTGAGTATAGAAGAATGCGTTCTTACCTTTTCTTTTCAAATACTCTTCTTCAGCTTTCATTGACAAACCAAATCCACCAAAACACTTGTTGACAACGAGTTTCATGATTGCTCCTTTTAGATTGAAAGAACTTCCAACTCACCCAATCCAATGAAATTAGTTTTCTTAATTGTCTGATTGAACGTAATATGAAAGTGTCCAAAAATCCAAGTCTTTGGCCGATGAATGTCCAGCATCATCTGAAGATAATTGCTGGTTCTATCTTTTGGTTCTTCTCCAATCAAAATCTTCTTAACTTCAAAAGGAGAATCATGTGAACAAACAAAATCTGGTTTCACTAAAGAATAAAATTTCAACATGTTTTCCAAAGAACTAACTGATTGTTCCTCTTCTGGCCACCAACTTCTTCCAATCGTCCGATGCCACTGATCAACAGACCAAACAGACCAAGCACCAGAAACGTAGAAAATGTCTTGAAAAATTCCATAATCTCCAAGACAATTTTCATTTGTTCTAAATCTTGGATTGTCGTGATTCCCATAAATCCACTTGTGGTTCTTT
>Ga0315278_10005491_pt1 | contig 11504 bp, 6 predicted proteins | sample YL17G06_0_MG_FD_203880 | JGI IMG/M metagenome (GOLD analysis project Ga0315278, IMG submission 203880) | Sediment microbial communities from Yellowstone Lake, YNP, Wyoming, USA - YL17G06_0 | ecosystem: Environmental > Aquatic > Freshwater > Lake > Sediment | place: USA: Wyoming | collected... | reverse complement strand
TCGTCGGCGCCGGCATGAAGGGAACGCCTGGCGTAGCCGCGAGGGTCTTCGGCACGATGGCCGAGGCATCGGTCAACATAAGGGCCATCGCCCAGGGGTCGTCCGAGCTCAACATCTCGTTCATCGTCAAGAAGCAGGATGCGAGGAAGGCCGTGGAGGCGCTCCACGGGCATTTCAAGCTGGGGGTGTGACATCCGTGCCGCAGGAGAGGAAGTGCGAGGGACTGAGGAGCGACGCGATGAAGAAGGGCACGTCCAGGGCCGCAGCGAGAGGGCTCCTCAGAGCGCTCGGGATGCGCGACGAGGACATGTCCAAACCAGTGATTGCGATAGCCAACTCGTTCAACACGATCGTGCCCGGGCACATGGGCATGGACAAGCTCGTGGCCGAGGTGAAGAAAGGTGTCGAGGAGGCCGGGGGCGTCTCGTACGAGTTCGGCGTGCCCGGGATCTGCGACGGCATCGCGATGGGGCTCGAGGGCATGAGGTACTCGCTCCCGTCCAGGGAGATCGTCGCGGACACGGTCGAGGCCATGATCGAGTCGCACGTGGCCGATGGCTGGGTCGGTGTCACGAACTGCGATAAGATCACGCCGGGCATGCTGATGGCCTGCGGCAGGCTGAACGTGCCCGCGGTCATGCTCACGGCCGGGCCCATGATGCCAGGCGAATACAAGGGCCGGAAGCTCGATGTCATATCGATATTCGAGGCCGTCGGGGAGCTCGCGGCCGGGAAGATCGACCAGAAGGACTTCGACGAGATCGAACGCAGGGCATGCCCGGGTCCGGGCTCGTGCGCCGGCCTGTTCACCGCCAACACGATGTCCTGCCTCACCGAGGCGCTCGGCCTGAGCCTGTCGGGGTCCGCGACCGCGCACGCGGTCTCGAAGGAGAAGCTGGTCATGGCCAGGAGGACCGGGGCGCTGGCCGTGGAGCTGGCGCGCCAGAACCGCAGGCCGAGGGACATCGTCACGAAGGACAGCTTCGAGAACGCCCTCAGGGTGGACAACGCGATAGGTGGCTCGACCAACACCTGCCTCCACCTGGTGGCGATAGCGAAGGAGTTCGACATACCGCTGGACCTGGATGCGTTCGACCGCATATCCAGGGAGACGAAGCATATAGTCTCCCTGAGGCCGGGCGGACCACATTTCATGATAGATTTTGACAGGGCCGGCGGGATACCCGCTGTGCTCTCGAGGCTCGCGCCGGACCTCAAGGACGCGAAGACGGTCTCGGGCGAGGGCATACTCGGGATCGCGAAGGCCGCGGAGGTCAGGGACCCGGAGGTCGTGCGGCATCCCGACAAGGCCTACCACGAAGAAGGCGGGATAGCGGTGCTGAGGGGCAACCTCGCCGAGGAAGGCTGCGTCATCAAGCAGTCGGCGGTCGTGCCCTCCATGAGGAGGTTCGAGGGACCCGCGAAGGTCTTCGACACGGAGAAGGCCGCGACGGATGCGATGCTCGCTGGCAAGATCAAACAGGGGGACGCGGTCATCATAAGGTACCAGGGGCCCAAGGGCGCTCCTGGGATGCCTGAGATGCTTGGACCGACGTCAGTCCTCGCGGGGATGGGCCTCGGGGAATCCGTTGCCCTGATCACGGACGGTAGGTTCTCGGGCGGCACCCGGGGGCTGTCGATCGGGCATGTCTCGCCCGAGGCGTTCGTCGGCGGGGCGCTCGCAGCGGTCCGCGACAAGGACATCATCCGGATAGACCTGGACGCGAGGGAGATCGAGGTCCTGATCTCGCAGAAGGAGATCAAGGCCCGGGTCAGGGACCGGAGGCTGCCGAAGAGGAACGCACCCGGATACCTGAAGAGGTACAGGGACCTCGTGGGCTCCGCGAGCGACGGCGCGGTGCTCTCCGTGCCGCAGAGGGACGACAGGGCATGAGCCACCAGGCGGACCAATAGAAGGAAAGAGGTTTCTGAAAGGGTTTCACCGGACCGCCCCGGCTCACTTGACCGTCACGACCAGCATGTCGTAGGTCGCGCCGCTGACGAGGTCGTACGCGATGATGAACCCGTTGCCCGCGGCTCCTGCGCACTGCGCGTAGGCGACGAACGACGCGGTCTCGCCCGGCTGTATCCAGGCGGACGAGGTCACGAGCCTCACCTGGTCCCATGTCGGGAACGCGGTCGTGGTCTTGATGAGCGAGAACGGCACCGCGACGGATGTCGTGTCCTTCACCGCCACGACGGCCTCCCACACGCCAGGCACGGGGTTCTCCACCACCAGGACATCGCCGCTCTCCCAGAGCACGCCCCTGTTGCTGCCATCGGCCGCGTAGACGACCACATCGAGGTCGGATGCGCTATCCGCCCAATCGATCTCGAGCTCGAGCTTCGTCGTGGCCGGCGCGACCGTGAACAGTATCTCCTCGTAGCCGACGGTCGTCGTCGACAGCGCGGTCGATGTGAGCTCGCCCGTGTACGTCACCGTGCTCTCGGCCAGCTTGTCACCGACCGCGACCAGGCCGACGCCCACCGGGTACCCGATGTTGTTCCTGACGCCGATCGTCAGCGGAGCGCCCGGCTTCACCGTGACCTTCTCCGCCGTGAACTCGGCGGCCGCATAGGGCAGCACGACCAGGTCGTAGCTCTCGTCGAAGACCTTGTCCAGGATCACATCGTGCAGTCCGAGGGTCCACATGCCAGGCTCCGGGTAGAACACGGAGACGGCATCGGCCGTCGTGCCCGTCGTCGTGGTCCAGGGCCCGAATATGCCCAGGCCCAGGAACGGCGTGACCGACGCCGCGACAACAGTGCCCGTCGGGTCGATCAGGTACATGTCGATGTCGGTGTCCCAGCTGGTCCAGCTCAGCACCGCTGTGATGGCCGTCGGGATGCCGTCCTCGGGGACCTCGAACAGGTAGTACTTCCAGTCGCCCTCGGAGTAGCCGTACACCTCGTGCACGACGTCTATCACGCCCTCGGCGGGAACGCCTATCTCCAGCGGGACCGCCAGCACGACCGGGACCGTCATCTCGGTGCCGTCCTTGGCCGCGTCGATGAACGCCAGGTGGAAGCCCGGCGTTGCGTCCTCAGGAACGGAGATGGTCGCGATTCCGTCGTCCGCGGTCATCCAGCTCCAGTCGACCGTCTCGAAGAACTTGAGCTGGAGGTCGTAGGGCACGAAGTCGACCGTGTGCAGCACAGGCGACACCCTGAGCTCGTACGTGCCTTCGGAGACCTTCGCGTTCAGCTCCTGCGAGTTGGCATGCGCGTAGGCGTAGTTGATCATCGTCCTCTCGCCCGCGTCATCGAGCCGGTACAGGATCACATTGATGTGGCTGTCCGTGTACTTGCCGATGTTGGTCAGGTCGTGGACGTCCCTCGTGAACAAGACAGTCGGGTCGAACGCCAGGTCCGCGTGGAAGTATGTCTCGTCCTCCTTGACCTCGAACTGATAGTACCAGTCGACGGTCTTCTGGCAGACCTGGGACTGGCTCTCGGACCTGACCTCCTGGAGCACTCTGCTCGACAGCGTCGTGCCTTCGTCGAACGATACGGATGCGGACTCGCCCGCACCGACCGTCAGCGAGACGGAGGTCGGGCCGAGCGGCTCCCAGTCGCTCATCACCGCGTCGTATGCGGCCACCGCATCGACCCTGCCCGCACCCTGCTCAGCGGGTCCGTAGCCGAGGTCCATCGCCGTGCCCATGAGCACATCCTTGATGTACTCCGGGGACGGCGCGATGCCGTTCTTCTCCGTGAACGCCTGGATCACGAGCGCGGCTATGCCCGCCGCGACCGGCGTGGCCATGCTCGTGCCGCCGAACATCATCTCGATGGCGTTCCCCGGGATCGGAGCAGGACCCCAGGCACCTACGGCAGAGACATCCGGGTCTATCCGCCCGTCGGCCGTGGGTCCGCGCCCGCTCCACCAGATGACGTGGTTGTCCTCCCAGCCCTTGACGATCAGATAGGTCTCGTCGTAGTCCGACAGAGGCCAGTAGTTGAGCAGCGCGCACTCCTTGCTCATCGTCGACGCGCCCACTGTGACCGTGGTCTCTGACACGCCAGCGCTGCTGACCGTGCCCTGCCCCATCCCCTCGTTGCCCGCAGCGACGAAGCTCGCGACGCCGTGCTCCGCGGCCCAGTCAAGGGCCAGGGACGCCGGGTCGTCGCCGTCGTTGGGAACCTCGAGTCCGCCCAGGCTCATGCTGATGATCTGTGCGCCGTCCGGGGTGCTCAGGTCGCCGTCGGGACCGACGACGGCCCATTCGATGCCCGCGATGATCCAGGAGTCCCAACCGTAGCCGGTGTCATCCAGGACCTTCCCCGCCATGATCTTGGCCCCGGGCGCCATGCCCTCGGCCTTGACCACACCGTCCCACTGCGGGATCACATAATCGTTGACAGGCCTGCCTGCGACCAGCCCCGCGGTCGAAGTGCCGTGGCCGAATACATCGTGGAACTCCTCGCCCGTGAACGACTTGACCGCGACCAGCGCAGGTATGAGGTCGTTCTGGGTCACGTCCGCCCCTGTGTCGAGGACCGCGACGGTGACTCCCTCGCCTGTGATGCCGTTCGCCCAGACATCATCCGCGCCCATGACCGACGGGGTCGACGCCCACCATATCGCGCTAGCCTCCGTGACGGCTGGCGCGCCCAAGGTCGTGCCCGTCACCCCGAGCTCGCTCTTGTCCGAAGGGAGCGTGTACTTCTTCTGGTCGAGATACACACGCTCGACCTCGTCCATGGCCGCGATATCCAGGATGGCCTTCACGCGCAGGCTGGCAGCCACCGCTCCGAGCGAGCTGCACTCGGTCGTCATGTCCGCACCGGCCTTCGCCATAGCGCGGCCCACGAGCCCTGTCGCGGACGATTCCTTCATGAACACTATGACCCTCAGCTCGGTGTCGGGCGACGAGGACATCAGGCCACCGACCTGGCCCCTGAGCCCGGACTCGAGCTTATCCATGACATTCTGGGTGCCCGCACTGGATGCGGGCACGGAGACCATGGCCGCCGCCATGCTCAGCCCCAGAACAAACACCACCGCTACGCACACTAACCTTGTCAGTAATCTCATCTCAGACATTCCCCCCGATCGCCTCTCCGCAGACGAAGCGCGGTCGGCTCATCCCCCCGGACGACCATTCCGCAGCCGCGGCCCCTCCCGTTTGTCGGCTGATGGGGCGTGATGAGAAGCGGCGCCCCGCTGTATCCTCCGCGCTCCAAGACAGCGAGCACTTTTGAGCTATACTAATCTTGCGCATTTCCGAGCATACTGACGGGCCGTCGGGGAGATTCTCAGGGGCTGCATCCGCGGGCGTCCCGGACGACACAAGAAAGGTTCATCATGCGACAAGGGCATCGGCCTGCTGGACATCACCCGAGGAGTTCACGATGACCGGACTGGAGGAGACTGTGCTGGAGACCCTGCCGAACATGATAGGGCTCCTGCTGGCCGCGTTCGCCACGGCCCTGATCATCCGGTCGAGGAACGAGTTCTTCAAGGCTGTGAGAGGATGGGCCGTCGCTCTGTTCATCGCCGCGACGGCCGTGCTGTGGGCCGTGGAGCTGCTCAGGGACTACATGGGAGGCTTCTACGCGAGCAGCCATGTGGCGCTGGATGCAACGTACGTAGTCTTCGCGATCTGGCTGTGCGTCCTCGTGTCCTCTCTGTTCTCTGCGTACAGCGAGTTCGCATCGACCAGGCGGTTCGTGGCATGGCTGCGCGAGAGGCCGTTGAACCTGATCACCGTCTGGGGCGCGGTCGGCCTCGCGGTCATCGTGGCGTGGTGGGCATCCGGCCCCGAGGACCGGCAGGGACTCGGATGGGACTCGCCTCTGCTGTGGATCCTGGCCGCGTACCTCGCGGCGTCGATCGCGATCACGGTCTTCGTGCCCGTGAGGGAGCGTGCGAGGAACCGCATGTCTGCCATGATGGCCGAGACGCGCATCGGGGTCGCACTGCTCGCAACCGCAGGGATGGGGCTGCCCGCGACGGAGTTCGTCTTCGGTGTCGTGCTCAACGAGACGATGGGATTCGACGCATCGAATCCGTACGCCTGGATCATGGTCGGGTTCTTCGTAGCGTTGGTGCGGTCCGTGACGCACCCGCAGTTCTCGGCCATGGTAGTCGACCCCGCGTTCGAGAACACGAAGCGGTCCGGGTTCCGGGACTTCGACATCCCGAGGGGTGTGTACCTGATCCAGGACGAGAAGGCAGATTCATCCTTCGGCCTGTTCTCCGAGCTGGTCTCATTGCCGCTCAGGCCCGACATCGACATCCCGGGAAAGGATGCATCGCCATCGGCCACCCTGGAGTTCCTGATCCCGAGGGGGCTGGTCGCGACGAGGGAGTTCCCGGACAACGTGAGGAGGAGCTACGACCTGCAGGTCACACCGATCATCTGGCTCACGGAATCCGCAGGCGAGAGGAGGATCGCACCGACGAGCCTCGCGGTCCTCACGGACACGATGATCAGATTCATGGAGAACAACCCGAACAGCATAGTCCTGCTGGAAGGGGTCGAGTACCTCATAACGTTCAACGATTTCAGGAGGGTCCTCAGGTCCCTGGACTCCCTCAACGAGACGGCATGGATCACGAAGGCCAGACTGCTGATAACCATAGACCCGAAGGCCTTCGACCAGAAGGACCTCGCCATGCTGGAGAGGGACAGGAAGGTCCTCCGGGGGAGCGACGAGATAGGCCTGCTCAAGCGCGACTCGAAGATCCGGGCGGCCCCCGGCGCGAGAGACGATGCAGGGCAGTAACGCCGCTAACACATCGAAAAGGCTTAATCCGATGACTTTCGTAATGTCCTCTCGAAGAGCATACTGACATGCCTCCTTGCGGGGGTGTACGAAACCATTTTCGATAACATCGAGGGGAGGAGACAAGGAATGAGAGTGCTTTCCAGATTTGGAGCTATGGCGGCGATCGCCGTGCTGATGACTGTCGTTTTCGCAGCACCGATATCCGCCGGGGATGAGACCAAGGATTGGACCGTGATGGTGTACATGGACGGGGACAACAGCCTCGAATCGTTCGCCGTGATAAACACCGACCAGCTCGAACTCGTAGGATCGGACGCGAACGTCAACTTCGTCGTCCTGATTGACACGATGACGGGGCCCGCGGACCTGCTGTACATCGAGAACGGCCAGTCCGTGTCCGTCGGCGAGAAGTACGGCTACCCGATGGAAGTGAACATGGCGGACCCGGCGGTCCTCGAGCAGTTCATCGAGATCGGTGTCCAGGACTTCCCGGCCGAGAAGTACGCGGTCGTATTGTGGGACCACGGCGGCGGCTGGAGGGGCATCTGCTGGGACGACACGACCCTCGAGCTGACCGGGGTCGACGACTGCATCACGATGACCGAGATGAGGGACGCCTTCGCGGGCGCCTACAAGGAGACCGGAGAGGTCATCGACATGGTCGGCTTCGACGCGTGCCTGATGGCCATGCCCGAGGTATCCTACCAGCTGAGGGACTACGCGAGCTTCCTCGTGTTCAGCGAGGAGACCATCCCTGGCCTGGGCTTCCCGTACGACATGCTAGCGGCGGACCTGGTCGCTGACCCGACCGTCGACGGCGAGGCGTTCGCGGTGATCATCGCCAAGGACTACGCCGCATACTATGCTTCGATGTCCGGATTCGTCGATGTGACGATCAGCGTGTTCGACATGGCGTACATGGACGAGCTCACGGCGGCCGTGGACTACCTCGGCTCCGAGCTGCTCGCATCCCTGAGCACCTATGTCAACGCGTACCAGAGCGACCAGATCCAGGCGGACAGGTACTACTATCCATACAACGTGGACCTGATCGGCTTCGCCCAGAACCTCATCGCGGACACGAGCATCAAGGACACGGGGATCAGGGACGCGGCCCAGGAGGTCGTGATCGCGGCGGACGACTGCATCGTCGCGGCGTACAACAGCATAGTCAACGTCGGCTCGACCGGGCTCGCCATCTACTTCCCGTCGACGCAGGACGGGATGCACTCCATAAAGGAGGAGTACGCGACCATACCGTTCGCCGTCGAGACGAGCTGGTACGACTTCTGCATGGCGTTCTCGGACTTCACCGGACGCACCTGGGTGGCGACGAAGTAGCGGCCTGAAGGAGGCCCTCGGCGCACGACAAACCCTTCAAACCCTTTGATATCTGTTTTTCGCGATGCCCTGGAACGGACTACACCGCGCTACGGCGGTCGACACTAGGCACCGGAAGAACAGCGTTTCGAGGGAGGTCGCGACGACACCTACGACTAAAGCATAATGGGTAGTCTCGAAGGTGATTTATCAGATAATTGTTGCATTTATATCCATGTCGGTCGTCGTGGTCGTAGGGGTCCCGATCGTGACCATAGTCGACATCGTCTCCGTGGTCAGCGCATGGACCGACGAATAGGCTCACTCGGCCTTCCGGTAGGACCCGAGGACCTTGACGAACGCGCCGGTCTTGAGCAGGCCGCCCACTGCGGCGTGCACGCGCGCGTCGTCCATAGGCCCATCGAGGTCGGCGTAGAACACATAGACCCAGGGCTTGTTCTTCCTGGGCCTCGACTCCAGCTTGGACAGGTTGATCCCGCGCGACGCGAACTCGCCCAGGCACATGTGCAGCGCGCCCGGTGCGTTCTTCGTCGCGAAGACGATCGAGGTCTTGTTCGCCCCCGCCACCGGACCAGGGTTCTTCTCGAGCACGAAGAACCTCGTGAAGTTGACGGTCTCGCTCTGGATGTCCTCCTTGAGGACCTTGAGACCGTACACGTTCGCCGCGCGCATGCTCGCGATGGCCGCGAGGTCCGTGCGCTTGGATTCCGCGACGATGCGCGCGCTCCCGGCGGTGTCGTAGGACGGGATTACATGCCAGTCAGGATGGTTCTGGAGGAACTTCCGGCACTGTCCGAGCGCCTGCGGGTGGCTCATGACATCCCTCACATCCCCGATCTCCACGTCCCCGTGGACCATCAGACAGTGCTTCACAGGGACGATGACCTCGCCCGAGATGGTCAGGTCGTGGTCGAGCAGGAGGTCGTTCACCTGGGCGACGCTGCCCTCGATGGAGTTCTCGACGGGCGTGACCGCATGCGTGACCGAGTCCCTCTCGACCGCCTCGAAGGCCGACTGGAAGTCGGGGAAGGGCTGGGTCCTGACCCCGTTCCCGAAGTACTTGAAGCAGGCGTCCTCGGAATACGCGCCCTTCTCACCCTGGAACGCCGCCAGCACATCCTTGCTCAAGAGTATCACGCGCAGTACATTGGTCGGGATATTTCTAGTCTTCCAGTACGGGCCGCGGCATGCCTGGATACCCCCTCTCTGTACACAAATGTCCAGCCGAACCGGGCATCTGGCTGTCGAGGAACGGCTGAGGAAGTTTTATATCGGCCGATACCATGACGAGGCTTGTCATGCCCCAGGCGTGACCCAACTGCAAGAAGGAGATTAGGAAGTGAAGCTAAGCACCATAGGTCTGCTTGTTCTGCCCATCGGGCTGCTTCTAATCCTAGTCTGAACACTCATTGCAGGATTTTTGGAGAGTGTTTTGATGCCTACACAAACTCCGAGTGAGACTGCTAGAGACCCCGTCGAGGGCGCCTTCAGGGTACCGGATCAGGGCGTCTTCGTGAGCGAGTACAACAGACGCATATTCGATGCGACGAGGATGCCCGAGAGGGTGAAGATCCTCGACACGACGCTCAGGGACGGCGAGCAGACGCCGAACGTCGCGCTGTCGAGCGAGGACAAGGTCAAGATCGCGCAGGCGCTCGACGAGCTCGGCGTCGACATCATCGAAGCGGGGTTCCCCGTCAACTCGGAGGGCGAGGCCGACGCGGTCAAGAGGATCGCCGGCGCTGGCCTGAAGAGCGAGATATGCGCCCTGTGCAGGGCAAGCCCGGCGGACATAGACACGGCCCTGGCCTGCGACGTCGACTCGGTCCACATATTCCTGGCGACGTCCAAGGTGCACCTCGAGAAGAAGCTCAAGATCACGAAGGAGGAGGCGAAGGAGAAGGCCGTCTCGGCGGTGCAGTACGCGAAGGACCACGGGCTCATCGTCGAGTTCAGCTGCGAGGACGGCACGAGGACCGAGATGGAGTTCCTCAACATCATCCACGGCGCCATCCAGGAGGTCGGAGTGGACCGCATCGACCTGCCGGACACGGTGGGCGTGATGACGCCCCAGGCCATGACGCAGTTCGTGGCGGAGGTCAAGAAGTCCACGAGCGTCCCGCTCGCGGTCCACTGCCACGACGACTTCGGCATGTCCGTCGCGAACTCCCTCGCTGGCGTCCTGGGAGGCGCGGAGGAGGTCCACTGCACTATCAACGGCATCGGCGAGCGCGCCGGCAACGCCGCGCTCGAGGAGGTCGTGATGGGGCTCCAGGCGTTCTACGGCGTGAAGACCAAGATAAACACCCGCAAGATGGCCTTCGTCTCGAGGCTGGTCTCGCAGCTCACGGGCATCCAGGTCCAGCCGAACAAGGCGATCGTCGGCGAGAACGCCTTCTCCCACGAATCCGGCATACACGTGCACGGCATGCTCAGCGACGGGTCGACCTACGAGCCCATGCGGCCAGAGATAGTCGGCAAGGAGAGGAGCTTCGTCGTCGGGAAGCACTCGGGTGTGCACGCGGTCCAGAACAAGTTCAAGGAGTACGGCCTCGAGCTCGCCCCCGACCAGATGAAGGAGGTCGTCGCGAGGGTAAAGAAGTACGCCGAGTCCGGTAAGAAGCTGGACGACGCCGAACTCCTCGCGGTCGCGTACGATGTCATCGGCCAGGAGGCCGCCCCGGTGATCAGGCTCGAGGAGTTCACGGTCTTCACGGGGCTCAACTTCACGCCCACGGCCACGGTCGTGCTCAACATAGACGGCGAGGTGAGGCGGGCGTCCGAGACCGGCGTCGGCCCGATCGACGCGAGCGTCAGCGCCATAAGGAAGGCCGTCTCGAAGAACATCGTCCTGAAGCAGTTCAGGCTCGAGGCCATAACCGGCGGGTCGAACGCGCTCTGCGAGGTCATGGTGAAGCTGGGGGACAGCGAGGACGCGCAGCTGCTCTCCCTCGGCAAGAGCGTCGGCTCGGACATCGTCACGACCAGCGTGGACGCAACCATTGAAGCCCTGAACAGGTTATGGGTCCGGAAGCTGAGTGCGAACGGGAACGACGCCGGGAGCAGGAAGAGGGCGTACTGAGCAGCACCGGGGTGAGCACATGGGCGGGACAATCGCCGAGAAGATACTAGCGGAGAAGGCCGGGAAGAAGCAGGTCCAGCCAGGCGACATCGTCGAGGCCGAGGTGGACTACGTCATGGTCAACGATGTGACCGGCCCCGCCGCGTTCGACGAGTTCGAAGGGCTATGCACGCCCCTCTTGGAGAAGAAGGTCGTGCTCATCCCGGACCACTACGTCCCGAACAAGGACATCGCCTCCGCCATCCAGGCCAAGAAGATGAGGGACTTCGCCAGGAGACACAAGGTGAAGAACTACTTCGAGATCGGCTCAGGAGGCGTCTGCCACCAGCTCATGATAGAGCAGGGG
>Ga0315278_10005490_pt1 | contig 11506 bp, 11 predicted proteins | sample YL17G06_0_MG_FD_203880 | JGI IMG/M metagenome (GOLD analysis project Ga0315278, IMG submission 203880) | Sediment microbial communities from Yellowstone Lake, YNP, Wyoming, USA - YL17G06_0 | ecosystem: Environmental > Aquatic > Freshwater > Lake > Sediment | place: USA: Wyoming | collected... | reverse complement strand
TCGACGTCGTCAGCGCCGAGGAGCAGATCTTCTCCGGCGAAGCGGAATTCGTCATTCTCCCCGGCATCATGGGCGAGCTCGGCGTCTATCCGCGGCACACGCCGCTGCTCACGCAGATCAGGCCCGGCGCGCTGCGGGTCAAGCTGCCGGGCCAGGACCAGGAAGAGCTCGTGTTCGTGCAAGGCGGGTTTCTCGAGGTCCAGCCGCACCGCGTGACGGTGCTCGCCGACACCGCGATCCGCGCCAAGGATCTCGACGAGGTCAAGGCACTCGAAGCGAAAAAGGCCGCCGAAGAGGCGATGCAGAACAAGACGTCGAAGGAAGAGATCGCCAGCGCCGAGGCCGAGCTCGCGTCCGCGCTGGCGCAGCTCCAGGCCATCCGCAAGATGCGCCATCGCGCCTGAACCTGCACGGGTCGGCGGTTCGCAGCAACCCTCATGGCCGACTACCGCAACCGCACGTTTGACGAAATCGCCGTCGGGGCGAGCGAGAGCGTCACCCGTACGCTGACCGCCGCCGACGTCGAGGCGCTGTCGCTCGTCACCGGCGACGTCGACTCGTTCCACATCGAGGGCATGGATCGCTCGATCGGCCGCGGCCCGTCCGCGCAAGGCGCAGCCGCGGCGGCCGTCATCGCCGGCATGCTGAACCGCCGGCTGCCCGGCCCGGGCAGCACGATCATCGCGTCGCAGCTGCGTTACGGCGGCACCATCGAGGTCGGCGACGCGTTGACGGCCACCGTTACGGCCCGGACCAAGCACGCGGACGGCCACCGCATCGATTTCGACTGCCAATGCGCCAACCAGAACGGCAATGTGATCGCGGCCGGGGTCGTCACGGTGACCGCGCCGACCGAGCGCATTGCGTACACGAACCTCGCGACCCCGGAGCTCGTGCTCCGGTATAACGACGGCTTCGTCCGGCTGTTCAAGGCTTGCGCCGCGCTGCCGCCGGTCGTCTGCGCCATCGTGCATCCCTGCGATCGCGCCTCGCTGCAGGGCGCGATCGATGCGGCGAGCCACGACCTCATCGTGCCGGTGCTGATCGGACCCGAGGGAAAAATTCGCGCCGTTGCCGAGGTGGAGGGCATCGACATCGCGCCCTACCGGATCATTCCGGTGGAGCACAGCCATGCCGCGGCGGCAAAGGCCGTCGAGATGGCGCGGGCCGGCCAGGTCCATGCCTTGATGAAGGGCAGCCTGCATACCGACGAACTGATGGCGGAGGTCGTGCCGTCCGCGACCGGCCTGCGCACGGCGCGCCGCATCTCGCATGTGTTCATCATGGACGTGCCGACGTATCCCCGGCTGCTGCTGGTGACCGATGCCGCGATCAACATCAATCCGGATCTCGAAACCAAGGCCGACATCTGCCAGAACGCGATCGAACTCGCGCACATCCTCGGCATCGCCGTGCCCAAGGTCGCGATCCTGTCGGCGGTCGAGACGGTGAATCCGAAGCTTCAGGGCACCCTCGACGCGGCCGCGCTGTGCAAGATGGCCGACCGCGGCCAGATCGTCGGCGGCCTCCTCGACGGGCCGCTCGCCTTCGACAATGCGATCTCGGTCGACGCGGCACGGACCAAGGGCATCGTGTCGGCGGTTGCCGGACAGGCGGACATCCTGCTGGTGCCCGATCTCGAGGCGGGCAACATTCTCGCCAAGCAGCAGCAGTATCTCGCCGGTGCCGACTCGGCCGGCATCGTGCTCGGCACGCGCGTGCCGATCGTGCTGACGTCGCGCGCCGACAGCGTCCGCGCGCGGCTCGCGTCGGCTGCCGTTCTGAAGCTCGTCGCGAACGACAGACGAAGCCGCGGCGCCGCCGGGCCTTGAGCGATCGCGTGCGGCGCGAGCCGGTTCGGGCCAGGCGAAATCGCTACGCGGCGTTCTCTGCTGCACTGGCGGCAAGCTGCTGCTCGGCCAGCGTCACCCAGTAGCTCGCTCCGATCGCCAGCGCGTCGTCGTTGAAATCATAGTGCGGATTGTGCAGGCCGGGCGTGCCGGGTCCGCGTCCGGCGCCGAGCCAGACGTAGCAACCGGCCTTCTGCTGCAGCATGAACGCGAAATCCTCGCTGGCCATCTCCGGGATCGGGTCGGTGTCGACCTGCGCCGCGCCGACCACCGCGGTGGCGGCGGCGATCGCATGCCGAGTTTCCTCCGGGGCGTTGACGGTCGCGGGGTAGCGCCGTTCGTAGCGCACGGTTGCGGTCATTTCGAAGGTTGCCGCGACGCCGCTGACGATCGCGCGCATCCGCCGCTCGATCAGGTCCTGCACGTCGGGCTCGAACGTGCGCACGGTGCCGCGCAGCACGACTTCCTGCGGGATCACATTCCACGTATCGCCGCCATGCACCTGCGTGACGCTGACCACGCCGGCGTCGAGCGGGTGCAGGTTGCGCGACACGATCGTCTGCAGCGCGTTGATCGCATGCGCGGCGAACAGCATCGGGTCCTTGCCCGCGTAGGGCATCGCGGCATGCGCGCCCTTCCCGGTCGCGACGATCTCGAAAATGTCGTAGGCGCCCATCAGGGGTCCCGCGCGCATCGCGAACCTCCCGGCGGCAAGGCTCGGCCAGTTGTGCATGCCGTACACCGCGCGCATCGGGAACCGCTCGAACAATCCTTCCTCCACCATGACCCGACCGCCGCCTTCGTTCTCCTCCGCCGGCTGGAAGATGAAATGAACGGTCCCGTTGAAACGCTTCCTGCGTGCCAGCGTGGCGGCAGCCCCAAGCAGCATCGTCGTATGGCCGTCGTGGCCGCAGGCGTGCATCTTTCCCGGATGCGTCGAGCTGTGGGCGACGCCGGTTTTTTCCTCGATGTGAAGGGCGTCGAGGTCGGCGCGCAGGCCGATGGCCGCCTCGCCGCCGGCCGCGGCGTCGCCGCAGCGGAGCACGCCGACCACGCCGGTCCTGGCGAGCCCGGTATGGACGTCGATTCCGAACGAGCGGAGCTTGTCGGCGACGAAGGCGCTGGTTGCGGCCTCCTCGAAGGCCGTCTCCGGGTGCGCGTGGAGATGATGGCGCCACGCTTTCATCTCGGGCATCAGCGCGGAAATTTCGGGGACAAGCTTCATGGCGGACTCCTGCGGGCGGCGCGCGGGGCGAGAGCAAGGATGGTAGCGCAAGCGGCGGCCAACGCACGCGGCGCGCGTCATCGCTGCTGTAAAATCGGCGCTCCCTCCGCTTGAGCATCCCGATGCCTGCCGCTCGCGACAGCACGTACGACCTTGTCATTGCCGGCGCCGGCATCAACGGCGCCGGCGTTGCCCGCGATGCGGCAGGCCGCGGGCTCAAGGTGCTCCTCGTCGAGCAGGACGACATCGCCGCGGCGACCTCGCAGTGGAGCACCAAGCTGATCCACGGCGGATTGCGTTACCTCGAACAATTCGAGTTCCGGCTGGTCCGCGAATCGCTCGCCGAGCGCGAGGTCCTGCTCCACTGCGCGCCGCACCTTGTCGCGCCGCTGGCTTTTGTGCTGCCGCACGAGCCGCACCTGCGGCCGGCGTGGATGATCCGCCTGGGGCTCTTCCTGTACGACCATCTTGGCCGGCGGGAAACGCTGGCCGGTTCCTTCGGCGTCGATCTTGCCGGCGGCAAATGGGGTGCCGGGCTGAAACCGAAGTTCCGCCGCGGCTTTGTCTACGCCGACGCGCGTGTCGACGATGCACGGCTGGTCGTGCAGACGGTGATGGCGGCGCGGGAGCTCGGCGCCGACGTGTGCACCCGCACGCGATTGGCCGCCGCGCGGCGCGAAGGCGACGGCAGTCGCTGGCGCGTGACCCTGGTCGAGGCCTCCGGCGCGACCCGCGAAGTCACCGCGAAGGCGATCGTCAATGCCACCGGGCCATGGGTGAAACGGGTGCGCGACAGCATCAGCCGGTCGCCCGCCAGCGAGAACGTCCGGCATGTGAAAGGCAGCCACATCGTGGTGCCGCGCGTGCATGCCGAGCCGCATGCCTACATCCTCCAGAACGCCGACAAGCGGATCGTGTTCGTGATTCCGTTCGAGGACCGGTACTCGCTGATCGGCACCACCGATGTGCCCGTCGACGAATTCGAAGCGCCGCAGATCACCCGCGACGAGACCTTGTACCTGCTCGATCTTGCCAACACGTATCTCGCCACGCCGCTGACCGTTGCCGACATCGTGTGGTCGTTCAGCGGGGTGCGGCCGCTGTACGATGACGGCGCGTCCGATCCTTCGGCCATCACGCGCGACTACGTACTGAGGATCGACACGGGGACGGCCGGCGACGACCGGCCGGCAGGCGCCCCGGTCCTGTCCATTTTCGGCGGCAAGCTCACCACCTACCGCAAGCTCGCCGAGCATGCCCTGGCCGAGCTGACGCCGTTTTTCCCGCAGCTGGGGCCGGCGTGGACCAAGGAGCGGCCGCTGCCCGGGGGCGACCTGCCGGCCGGCGGGCTCGCGGCGTGGATCGAGGAACTTGCGCGGCGCCACCCGGCATTGCCGGTCGAGTTGCTGCGGGGCCTCGCGCACCGCCATGGTTCGCTCGCCGCGGTGATCCTGGACGGCGCGAAGACGTCCGCGGATCTTGGCGAGGCGTTCGGCCCCGTGCTGACCGCCGCCGAGATCGATTACCTCGTGCGCGAGGAATGGGCGCGCACCGCCGACGACATCCTGTGGCGGCGGACCAAGTGCGGCCTGGCGATGCCGGCTTCCGATCGCGAGCGCGTCGCCGCGTACGTGGCGAAGGCGGTGGCGGCCGGCATTGCGCAGGCGGCGTGAGCGCAACGCGTGCCACGGCCCCGATGCGGCCGCTGACCGATATGCCGAATGACGCGCGGCGCTCGATCCGCGGCGTCCTCGCCGACATCGACGACACGCTGTCCACGCAGGGCCGCCTTACTGCGGACGCGTACGCCGCGCTCGAACGGCTCCGCGCGGCGGGCAAGCTCGTGATCCCGATCACCGGCCGCCCCGCCGGGTGGTGCGATCACATCGCGCGGATGTGGCCGGTCGATGCGGTCGTCGGCGAAAACGGCGCGTTTTACATGCGTCATGACGACACTGCGCGCAGGCTGGTCAAGCGCTTCGTTGCCGACGACGCGGAGCGACGCGCGGATCGCGCCCGGCTCGCCGCGATCGGCGAGCGGATCCTCCGGGCGGTGCCGGGCTGCGCGCTCGCCTCCGACCAACTCTATCGCGAGACGGACCTCGCGATCGACTTCTGCGAGGACGTGCCGCGCTTGCCGCGCGCGGCGGTGGACCGCATCGTGGCGTTGATGGCAGCCGAAGGCATGACCGCCAAGGTCAGCTCGATCCACGTCAACGGCTGGTTCGGCGCTTACGACAAGCTGGGGATGACGCGGACGCTCTTTGCCGAGGCCTTCGCAATCGACCTCGATCGCGACCGTGACCGCTTTGTGTTCGCCGGCGACTCGCCGAACGATGCGCCGATGTTCGCCTTCTTCCCGCATGCGGTGGGCGTCGCGAACGTGCGTGATTTCGCGGACCGCATCGCGACGCTGCCGGCCTACGTCACGCGACAGGAAGCGGGCGCGGGTTTCGCGGAACTGGTCGATTTCCTGCTGGCTACGTAGCGGGAGCGTCCGCCGGGCGCGCAAGCGCCGCGCGGCCGGCGAAGCGCGCCGACACGATCGTGCCGAAGCCGGCGACCTTGCCTGCGCGCAGTGCCGCGAGCGTCTCGGTGACCGTGGCGGCCTGGTTCGGCTTGATCAGAACCGCGTTGCACGCGCCGGCGGCAGCGGCTTGTTCGATCCGTGCCGCGCTCGTCGTCAGGTAATCGTCGCCGATGATCTGCACGCGCGCACCCGCCGTTCGCGCAAATGCGATCCACGCTTGGTGGTCGTCCTCGCCGAACGGGTCCTCGATCGACACGATCGGATTGGTGAGTGCTCACTAGCGCTATTCGACGCAGGCCGTCGAGAAGATCACTTGGCGGAGTGGCCATCTTGCCGCCAGGGCGCGGCGTGGCGCGGGCGGCGGATGGCGGGATCGCAGGGGACGCCATGCGAAGAGGGTCCGGTGCCGGCAGTGGCTATTTGAAAAGGTCTCGATCTATCATAGCAATCCCGGTGGCGAACGGCCTGGCACGAAGGACGCCATGGGCGGCGACCGGACGGGGGAACACAGGGGAACCGCCAATGATCCGTTACGGCTTCAACATCCGGACCCGCAACGGTCAGCGCGTGGAAAACGTTTCGATCATGGCGGCCTCGCTGGCGGACGCCGAGCGTCGCCTGCGCCAGATGTACGAGAAGTGCGAGATCGTCGAATGCCTCACCCAGACCGTCCCGCGGCGGATAGACACGCTGGATCTCGCGAGCGTGATCGAATTGATCGGCGCCAGCGGGCCGCTGCCGCTGGTCACCCCGCCGGCCCCTCCCGCGTCAGGCGATAAATCCGGCGCCCGTTAGCTCATCCGCAAGCGCCTGGTAGTCGTATGCGCCGTGGCTACCCGGCGCGTGGCGGAAAATGTCCAGTTCGACGGCCGGACTTTCCGCAAGCATCACGCTTTCCCGGATCCGTGTCGTGCAGATGTCCTCCGGGCGCAGCGCCGCCGCCATCTGTTCGACCACCTCCGCGCTCATCCGCCGTCGCGCGTCGTACCGCGTGAGCAGGTAGCGCCGCGGCAGCCGCTGCTTGAATACGGGCTCCAGCGCATTGAGCGCCCGCTCGACCTCGCGCGCGCCGCGCAGCGCGAGAAAATCGCAGGACACCGGCACGAGCAGCAGGTCGCAGGCAAACACGGCGTTGAGCGACAGCACGTTGAAGAGCGGGCAGGTGTCGATGACGACCGGCCCCGGGGCGGCCCCGGGCGCGTGCAGCGCCTGGCGCAACCGGGTCACGATGTTGACGCTCTTGCCGAGCAGCGAGTCGAGCTTGGCGAGCTCGAGGTGCGCCGGGCAGAGCACCACCCCGCTCCGGGTGATCCGCGCGATGTCTTCGAGCGGGCGCTGGCGGACGAAAAAGCTGTAGACCGAATCGTCGGCGAGTTTCGGGTGCGCGGCGAAGACATGCGACAGGTGGGCCTGCGGGTCGAGGTCGATGCCCAGCGGCCGCTGTCCCCGCTGCGCGATCGCCGCCAGCAGGTTGAGCGCCGTCGTCGTCTTGCCGACGCCGCCCTTCTGGTTGAATACCGCGATGATCGACATTGGCGTGAATCCGGGGCCGGTCAGATCACGCGCTTGCGCACTTGCGTCACGATGATCTCGGCCGCGATGACGACGGCGAAAATCGCGGTCAGGACCACCGCGACGCGGTTCCACTGGAACAGGTTCAAGGCCGAATCGAGCACCATGCCGATCCCGCCGGCGCCGACCAGCCCCAGCACCGCCGATTCGCGGACGTTGATGTCCCAGCGGAACAGCGCGATCGACCAGAAGGCCGGCTTCACCTGCGGCCAGTAACCGAAGGTCATCCGCGACATCCACGGCGCGCCCGCGGCGGCGAGCGCCTCGATCGGGCCCTGTTGCGCTTCTTCGAGCGCTTCGCCGAAGAGCTTGCCGACGAATCCGATCGAGCGGAACGCGATGGCGAGCGTACCGGCGAGCGCTCCGGGGCCGAAGATCCCGACAAAGAGCAACGCCCACACCAGCGAATTGACCGAACGGGACGAGACCAGGATCAGCTTCGCGGCGAAGTTGACCGGCGTCGACGGGACGAGGTTGTGCGCCGCCAGAATGCCCACCGGCATGGCGAGGATCAGCGCCAGCAGCGTACCCAGCGTGGCGATGTGGATCGTCTCGATCAGCGCGTCGTGGACGGCTTCCCGGTAATGGCCCCAATCGGCCGGCCACATCCGCGTCAGCAGGTCGACCATCTGCTCCGGCGCGTCGTACAGGAATTCGGGGATGACCTCGACCGCTCGGATCGACAGCACGATCGCGGCGACGATGACGAGGTAGACCGCAAAGCGCGCCAGCCGCTGCGCCGGCGAAAAGCGGTGCCAGGGACGCTCCGCGACCGGCGCGCGCGGGGGCGGCGTCGACGCGGGCCCGGCTGAGACGGGCGCAGGGGGCGCGGCACCCGCCATCAATCGTCCTCCAGGTACCGCTCGTGCGGGAGCGCCCCGCCCCGGCGGAAGAGATCGCGCAAGGTCGCATTACCGATGAAAATCGCTCGCACGCCGGTCGCCAGCACTTCGCCGATCATGATCAGCGTGATGATCGAGATCAGGATCGCGCAGACGAAATCGTAATCGAAGCGCTGGAACGCCGCGAACAGCGTGCCGCCGACGCCACCGGCGCCGACGATGCCGACCATCGTCGAATTGCGCAGGTTCGAATCGAGCTGGTAGGTCGCAAACCCGATGAAACGCGAGAACACCTGCGGCAAGACGCCGTACGCCAGCACCGATGCGAACGACGCGCCGGTCGCGCGAATGGCCTCCACCTGCTTCAGCGAGATCTCCTCGATGGCTTCGGTGAACAGCTTGCCGATGAAGCCGATGCTCGCCAGGGTCAGCGCGAGAATCCCCGCCAGAGCGCCGAAGCCAACCGCCTTCACGAACAGGATCGCGACGATGACGGGGTGAAACGAGCGGGCGGCGACGATGATCATGCGCGCCGGCCACGACGCCCAGGCCGGCATCAGGTTGCGCGCGGCGGTGAGGCCGATTGGGAGGGCGAGCACGATCCCCAGGGCGCTCGCGAGCACCGCGATCTCGAGGCTTTCCTTGAGCCCCTTGGCGAGCAGTTCCCAGCGCGAAAAGTTCGGCGGGATCAGCCGGTCGAGGAAATGCGCCGCATTGACGAGCCCCGTCTGCACCCGCGCCCACGACACCTCGAGCTGCGCGCAGGCGTAGATCACGTACAGGACGAGCGCGATCGCCGCGACGCGCGACCACGGGCCGCGGCGGAAAGGGTCGGCGGGCAGTGACGCGGTGGCGGGCGGGTTCATCGAGTCGCGGTGCGGTGAGTGCGCCGGTTCAATGCAGCCAGCCTTTGCCGCCGTAGATCGTCGTCAGCATCTCGTCGGTCAGCCTTTCGGCCGGGCCGTCGAACACGATGCGACCGGCTTCCATGCCGATGATGCGGTCGGCAAAGCGCTTCGCGAGCTCGACGTCGTGCATGTTGATCAGCACCGGAATCCCGCGCGAGCGCGCCACATCGGCGAGCAGTTCCATGATTTCCACCGAAGTCTTGGGGTCGAGCGACGATGTCGGCTCGTCGGCGAGCAGCAGTTTCGGCTCCTGCATCACCGCGCGGGCGATGCCCACCCGCTGCCGCTGCCCGCCGGACAGGGCGTCGGCGCGCTGGTGCGCGAACCCTGCCAGGCCGACGGTGTCGAGCAGTTCGTAGGCGCGGCGGATGTCGTCGGGCGGGAACTTGCGCCGCCACGCGCGCCATGCCGCCACGTAACCCAGCCGCCCCGACAGCAGGTTCTCCATCACGGTCAGCCGCTCGACCAGGTTGTACTCCTGGAACACCATGCCGATGTGGCGGCGCGCGTGGCGCAGCGCCTTGCCCGAGAGCCTGGCGAGATCGCCGCCTTCGAACAGGATCTCGCCTTCGGTCGGGTCGACCAGCCGGTTGATGCAGCGGATCAGCGTGGACTTGCCGGTGCCGGAGGCGCCGATGATCGCGGTGATGCCGCGCGCGTCGATCTCGAGGTTGACGTCCGTCAGCACCGGCGTGCCGGCGACATAGGACTTGGACAGGTGTTTCAGGGTGAGCATGGGGGCGTCGCGGCGACGCGTCCGCCGCCAATCGCGACCCGCGTTCGCGGGCCGCTCGCGGATCAATGCATCACTTCTTCTTCGCGGCTTCGGCGGCCTCGCGCGCGGTTTCCTTGTCGTAGGATGCCTTGTCGAAACCCTGCCCGGAGCCCTTCGCCACCGCGCGCACGACCTCCCATGTCGTCTGGTAGTTGATCGGGAAGAAGCGGTCGGCGCCGTCGAACGCCTTCTGCATCTCCGGCGGGAAGCGGTAGTCGTAGAAGCAGCTCAGCATCTTGTCGACGAACTTGGGGTCGAGGTCGTGCGCATACGCAAACGACGATGTCGGGAACTTCTGGCTGCGGTAGATCACGCGGAAATCGCTCTCCTTGACCTGTCCGCGCTCGGCCATCCGGTGAAAGACATCGGAAGCGACGGCCGCCGCATCGTAGTCGCCGGAGTTCACGCCCATCACCGACTGGTCATGCTTGCCCGAAAAGATGATCTTGTAGTCCTTGTCCGGCGTGAGCCCCTGGGCAGGGAACAGCGACAGCGGCGCGAGATGGCCGGAATTCGACGAGGGCGACGTGTGCGCGACCTTCTTGCCCTTGAGGTCGGCGAGCTTCTGATACGGCGAAGTGGCCTTCACGACCACGATCAGGTTGTAGCCCTGAAACTCCCTGGCGGTTCCCTTCACCGCGAACGGCACGGCGCCGGCCAGGTTTACCGCGAAGGCCGTCGGTCCCGTGGAGAAGCCGCCGACATGCAGCCGGCCGGAGCGCATCGCCTCGATTTCCGCGGCGTTGGACTGCACCTGGTAGAACACGACCTTCTTGTCGATGCACTTGGCGAGGTGCGTCGTGAACGGCTTGAAGATGTTCTCGTAAACGGCGGGATCCTCGACCGGCGTGTAGGTGAAGACGATCGTCGACGGATTCTTCCACTTCTTCGGGTCGGTCGGGGCGTCGGCGACGAGATCGCTGTTGGCGTCGCAATACATCACGTCGAGCTCGCCACGGTTCTTGCACGCGTCGGCGGCCTGCGCCGGAAACGCGAGCGCCGTGCCGGCAAGTGCGAAGACGAATGTGGCGAGCCAACGGGCGATGGGCATGGTTCCTCCTGTGATTGTTGCGTCGGGTGGCGAGGGCGCGGGACGCCGCCAGCCTGGTTTGTGTCGCGAACTCTAGCATTTCGGGCGTCCTGGCGCATCGGCGCCCGGCGCGCAACGGACGGAGCGGACGGCCGGTTGTCGTATCATTACACTCTTTACGCACGCGGGCGGCGCGACCGCTCCCGCGCCCCTTCGATTTGGTCATGACCGCCTCTTCGCTGCAGATCGTCGTGATGGCCGCGGGCCAGGGCAAGCGCATGCACTCGGCGCTGCCGAAGGCGCTGCACCCGCTCGCAGGGCGGCCGCTCGCCGCCCACGTGCTGACGACCGCGCGGGCGCTTTCGCCGCGGGCGCTGTGCGTAGTCGTGGGTCATGGGGGCGCGGCGGTCCGCGAGGCGCTCGCCGCGCCGGACCTGACGTTCGTCACGCAGGACCCGCCGCGCGGCACGGGCGATGCGGTTCGCGCCGCCCTGGCGACGCTTCCGGCGGATGGCGTGACCGTGGTCGCCAACGGTGATTGCCCGCTGATCCCGGCGGCCGTCTTCGCCGCCCTCGCGGACGTCGCCGCCGACGGTCGCCTTGTGCTGCTGACCGCACGTGTGTCCGATCCTTCGGGGCTTGGCCGCATCGTTCGCGACGGCGCCGGAGCGGTCCGCGCCATCGTCGAGCAACAGGACGCGACCCCGGCCGAGCGCGCGATCGCGGAGATTTACACCGGGGTGCTGGCCGCGCCAACCGCGCTTCTGCGGCAAT
>Ga0315278_10005489_pt1 | contig 11509 bp, 9 predicted proteins | sample YL17G06_0_MG_FD_203880 | JGI IMG/M metagenome (GOLD analysis project Ga0315278, IMG submission 203880) | Sediment microbial communities from Yellowstone Lake, YNP, Wyoming, USA - YL17G06_0 | ecosystem: Environmental > Aquatic > Freshwater > Lake > Sediment | place: USA: Wyoming | collected... | reverse complement strand
AGCGGACTCGGGTGACCTTGGTGGAGCGGCCGTTGGGCGGCACGAGCAAAAATGAACCAAATGTGCCTGCCTTGATGGCGACCCGATCACCCACTTTGACCCGAGCGCCCGAATTCGTCTGGATTTCGGTCCAGACCTGACCGTTTTCGAGGGTCACCACCAGCTCGCCATGCGGCTTCGCGGACACGCCCGTGACCTGGGCCTGCAGTTGGTCCAACTCCTGCAGCTCTGGCGCCTTTTGCGCCTTTTCTTGCTTCAGCTCGCCGCGTAGTCCGAACTTCTCCTCCTGTGACAGGGGCACTGCGGCGACGGCCGGGGTCGTATTCCCCTGCGCGGCCTGCGCCTGGCCGACCGCCGCGTCGAAACAGGCCAGGCGCCGGGCATCGTCCTTTTCCGCGGCACAGGCGAGGAACCCCGCTGTCGTGGCCGGCACCGCCGCGCGGGCCAGGCCCGCCGTGACCAGTGCGGCAGCCACGCCGAGCATCAACGTGTCGCGCATCGTCATGAAACGTCTCCGTGCCCAGTGGCGTGGCATATCTAGATTTCCCAGTCGGGCTTGGTGCCGCTGTAGGCATCGATGGCTTCGAACAACTGCGTCACCTGCGTGCGTTCGACGGCCGTAAGTTCGGGCCGCCACACGTCGAAGAGCAGGATGACCCGCGTCTGGTCGCTGTCGTTCCAGGCCTCGTGCTCGATCGTGTCGTCGAACGCCCAGGCCTTGCCCGCCACCCATTCACGAGTGTCGTTGCCAACCCGCAGCCGGCATTTGCCCGGCACGATCAACGGCAGGTGGCAGATCAGTCGGGTGTTGACCAGTCCGTTGTGGGGCGGAATGTGCGTGCCCGGCTGCAGCAGTGAAAACAGGACGGAGGGCGACCGGTTGGGGACCGTTGCCAGCGGCGCGTTGCGCAGCGCACGCATGACGCTCGGGCAACGCTCGATGTTCGCGGGCACGGGTTCGCCGTTTTTCCAGAGGAAGAAGGCGCTCCAGTCCGGGTTGTTGAGCATGCCCTGTTCGTCCTTGCGCGGCCGGTTGGAGTGGCCGGTCACGTAGGGCGAGAACGCGCCGGGGCTGCGCATGACCTCGAGCAGTTCCGCGCGGATCGCGTCGGTCTCGGCCTCGACGTCGTCCATCCAGGGGAACTGCTCGCGCTCGTAGAACTGGCTGTTCGGCAGTTCGGGGAAGTAGTAGTAACGGGGCTCCTGCACGTAGATGCGTCGCTCGCCGAAGATGATGTCGAGCGACCGCGCGAACCGCCCGCTCGAGCGCGTCGCGTCGAAGCCATGCAGCGCGAGCCGGTCCCGCAGGTAGTCCTTGTATTCCAGCGCGTACCGGGCGCAGGTTTCCTGGGCTCGTCGCAGCTCGCGCAGGAGATCCGGCGGCGCCTGTGCGGCAGGCGGTGCTGCGCGCAGCGCCGCCAGGTAGAACGCGGATGCAGAGCGGGTATCCCCGATCGACGCGAAGTGGTCAGCTTTACGGATCAGCGCAAGGACGTTGCGTGGATCGGCTGCAAGCAGGCGATCGATGGCGGCGATGCCCGTGTCGTCGGTGCTGGGTGTCATTGTTCTGCCCGTATTGTTGCCTAAGCCATCGCGACCTGCAAAGCTTGCGGGCCAGGTCCTGCTCTTTTTTGCAGTCTTTTTTTCAATTGCCGAAGGCGATGGTGTGACCGCATGAATACGATGGGCGCGTCTGATCGATCAGCGGCGATACAGGATGCCGCAGCCCGCAACAAGGCCGCGATGCGTGCCATTGCCGCAGGCGACTTGATCGGCGCCGAGGCAGCGCTGATCCAGGCGGTGGGCGTGGCCAGCGAATACCTTCCGGCGTGGCTGAATCTGGCGGCCCTGCGCCGCCAGCGTAACGACCTGGACGGCGCATTCACTGCGATCCAGCAAGCGCTGACGCTGGATGGCCGGAATTTCGCCGCCCTGTTGATGAGCGCGGACATGCTCGAGCGTGAGGGTCGCACGGTGCCCGCCGCCCTGGCGTATGGCGCGGCCCTGGCCAACGCACCGCCGGACGAGGCGGTGGATGCGGCGACACTGCAGGCGATCCGGCGCGGGCGCGAGGTGCATGGTGCCTACACGAAACAACTCGGCGAGCACGTTCGCGGCACGATCGCCGAGGCCGAGAGCGATTGCACTGCCACGGAGCGCCGCCGGGTCGAATCGTTCATCGCGATGACGCTGCGCGTCCAGTCGCGCTACCAGCAGGCGCCGTCCGAGTACTACTACCCTGGGCTGCCGCCGATCGAATTCTACGATCGCAGTGAATTTCCCTGGCTGGAAGAGTTCGAAGCGCAGACCGATGCCATCCGCGCCGATCTCGCCAATGCGCTGCGTGAGAGCGAAGCGGATTTCAAGCCTTACATCCATTACGGTGAGCACATGCCGCTGGACCAGTGGCGTGAACTCAACAACTCACCGCGCTGGACGTCGTATGAGTTCTATCGGCAGGGCATGCCGATCGCAGACCGATGCCAGCGTGCGCCCGCGACGATGCGTGCCGTGCAGGCACTGCCGCAAGCCGACGTGCCGTTGCGTTCGCCGGTTGCAATGTACTCCGCATTGCAGCCGCGGACTCGCATACCCCCGCACACGGGCGTGGCGAATTTCCGGCTGGTGGTCCACCTGCCGCTCGTTATTCCACCCGGCTGTGGTTTTCGCGTGGGCAGCGAGACACGCGAGTGGCGGATCGGCGAGGGCTGGGTGTTCGACGACACGATCATGCACGAAGCCTGGAACGACAGCGATGAGCCGCGCTACATCTTGATCTGCGACATCTGGAGCCCGCGGCTGTCGCCGCAGGAACGCGCCGCGATCGCCGGAGTCATCGCCGCGACCGACATTTTCAACGGCACGGTACCGTCCGCGCACATCTAGGCCGCAGACGCCCGGGGGGGGCACCATGTTCCTGCGCATCAAGAACGTCCTGACGGCACCCGAGATCGCGCGGCTCGTGCAGTTGAGCCGTGAACTGCGCTTCGTCGATGGGCGCGTGTCGAATCCGGCCAACCAGACGAAGGACAACCTGCAGGCCGACCCGGCCGACGCGAAGTCGGCGGAGTCCTCGCAGATCGTGCAGGCCGCCCTGGTGCGTTCACGCGAGTTCGTCGACTTCACGATGCCGAAGCGCATTGCGGCCCCGCTGCTGTGCCGCTACGAGCCCGGCATGAAGTACGGTGCACACGCCGATGCCGCGATGCTCCCGCTCGTCGGAGGCCGGCTGCGCTCAGACATCTCCTGCACGGTGTTCGTCTCCGATCCGGCGACGTACGAGGGCGGCGAGCTCGCGGTCTCCGTCGGCAACCAGACCGTGGCCTTCAAGGGCGGGCCGGGGGACGCCATCGTCTATCCCTCGACCACGCTCCACGAAGTGGTGCCCGTGCGCGCAGGAACGCGGCTCGTTTCGATCACGTTCATCGAAAGCCTGATCGTCGACCAGCACCAGCGATCCCAGGTCTACGAGCTGAACGAGATCGCCGCGCTCGAGGGGCTCAGGATGAACTGGGAGAGCCGGGTGCGGCTCGACGTCGTGCGCCAGAACCTGATGCGGATGTGGTCGACGACCTAGACCGAGGCGTCGTCCAGCACGCGCGCGACGGCGCTTTCCGAGCGCGCCACTGATTCGAGCCAATCGAGCCCGCGCCTGATCTCGTCCCGATGCTCGCGGCGCGCCTGGTCGAGCACCTGCGCACGCAAGGCGGGGCTGTAGTCGTGGTCCGGAGATTTCGAGTAGCGCGTGAGGGCCGGGTTCGAGCCGAGCTGCGCCAGCCAGCCCGGGTCGGCCGGCAGCTGCAGATGGTCGACGATCTGCTGCATCACGCGCGGCAGGTCATCGAGGAGGGCGTCGAAATCCACGGCCAGCACCCGGCCAGGCCACTGGTCGAGAATCTCGCGACGTGTCAGCGATTCGGCCAGCCAGCTCATTGCCGTGAGTTCCCCGGGTCGCAGCGCATGCAGGGGCCCGAGCGGCATGCCGATGCGGGTGCGCAGGCGGCGCATGCGCTCAGCGCCATGGCCACGCAGGTCCACGGGCGAGTTCGGGCCGGCCAGTAGCGTGGCGAGATAGGGTTCGGCCCGCAGGTTCAGGTACACGGCACGTGACGCATCGTTGCGTCGCAGGAACGACGGCGCCACGCGCGCGGCGGCGCTGGTCGCCTTGAGCACGACGCAGCGCGTCGTCGTGTAACCGCGACTCCAGAGCCGGGCGAAGGTATCGAGCAAGAGTTCGAAATGCGGCTCGCTCAAGAGCGATTCCGGCTGGCCGAGCACGTCACTCGCTTCGGCCAGCGTGCGCAGGGGCAACGGCTCGCGCAGCGACAAAACCGAGCCGGTAGTGTCGAGCAGGCGGCTGAGCAGCGTCGAACCCACGTGCCCGGTGTGCAGGATGTAGTGCAGGGGCCGGGCCTGCTGGCCGAGCCGTGCCTGGGCGGCGACGCGTTCGAGCGGCAGCCAGACGCCCTTGGTGCCCGGGCCCAGGATGCGGTCGTCCAGGAAACTCGCCGCTCGGTACGCCGGCTCGTCGAGTTCGAGTTGCAGGATGCACGAACGCACGAGGTCGAGCTTCTGCGGATACGAGTTGGGCGAATCCAGCAGCGTCGGCAGCGGGTCGTAAGCGGCGGGGCGGTTCGTGCCTGGGTTCATCGCGCATTGCCTTCCAAGTCGTGGCTCCGAGAACTAAACTGGCAGGTCAAAGTTGCGCGACCTGATCGTCCGCGGGAGGTCGCAATTCTATTCGGACGATTCTACTTGGCGATTCTATTTGGCGATTCTATTTGACTGTGGCTCGCGCAGTCGGGGACCTACATGAAGCTTGGAGTTCCCTTCCTGCAGTTTCCGCTCATGTTCGACGCGGCAACCCTGGCCGCCGAGGTCCAGGCGATCGACGAGTCGGCGTGGCGGCCGCACCCGGCCGGATATGCCGGCAACGACGCGCTGCTGCTGGTCACCGTGGGCGGCGATCCGAACAGCGACGCAACCTCCGGGCCCATGAGCGCGACCGAGCACCTGCGGCGCTGTCCGTACTTGATGCAGGTCCTTGAGAGCATCGGCGGCACGTGGGGGCGATCGCGACTGATGCGGCTGTCCGGCCGGGCCGAGGTCACCTCGCACGTCGACATCAACTACTACTGGCGCGAACGCGCGCGCGTCCACGTGCCGATCGTGACCCAGCCGACCGTGCGGTTCGTCTGCGGCGAGGCCGAAGTGAACATGCGTGCCGGGGAGTGCTGGATTTTCGACACGTGGGCCGAGCACAACGTCATCAACGATCACTACCTGTCCCGGATCCACCTCGTGGCCGACACGGTCGGCGGTGCGGGGTTCTGGGAGCACGTACGCAATGCGCGCCCGCACCAGGCGGAGACTCCCGGCTGGCAGCCACGCGCGTGTCCTCCGGTCGCCGGCTACGTGCCCGAACTGGACTACGAAGCGGAAAACTTCCCGACCGTCATGACACCCTGGGAGATCCGCACTCATTACGCCTTCCTGATGGGTGAGGCATCGCCCCACGCGGCACTGCCACTGATCCATGCGGCGTTGTTGCAGTTCTCGCGCCACTGGCAGGCCTTGTGGGCGCGCTACGGGGAACGTCCGGATGGCTGGGCGCGTTATCGCGACGCCATCGAAACCGCGAAGGCCGACCTCGCGGCGTGCGGCGCGGAAAGCGTCGACTTGCGCAATGGAGTGCGCCTGCTAGAAGCGTTGCAGGCCTGGGTTTTTGAGCCCGCGCTCGCGGCGCATCGCCGCACCGTCGATGCCGATATCCGCCAGCGGGCCGGGCAAGCCACGGCCGTCCTGCCCGAGGCGACGCCGACACGGACTGTCTCCACGGCGACGCGCACGAGGCACGACTCGGTATTCGACCGGCCCGTCTTCATCGTCTGCCCGCCGCGATCCGGATCTACGCTGCTGTTCGAAACCATGGCGCAGTCGCCGGACGTGTACACGATCGGCGACGAAAGCCACCAACTCATTGAAGGCGTGCCCACGCTGGCGCCGGCGGCGCGTGGTTTCGACTCCAACCGCCTCGTGGCTGCGGACGCCACGCCTGAGGTGATCGCAACGCTGCGCAGCAGTTTTTTTGTGGCCTTGCATGATCGCGAACAGCAGCGGCCGGATCCGGCGCGGCGCGTGCGGATGCTCGAGAAGACTCCGAAGAACGCGCTGCGGGTGCCGTTCCTTGCCCGCGTTTTCCCGGAAGCGCGCTTCATCTACCTGCATCGGGATCCGCGGCCCGTGCTCGCCAGCATGATGGAGGCGTGGGACTCGGGCCGGTTCCGCACCTATCCGAACCTGCCCGGCTGGACAGGTTTGCCCTGGTCGCTGCTGCTGGTGCCCGGATGGCGTGACCTGCTTGGCCAACCACTGCACGAAATCGTCGCCGCGCAGTGGAACACCACGACCAGGCTGCTGCTCGATGATCTCGAGCAGTTGCCGCCCGGCACTTGGACGGTGGCGAACTACGAGGCGGTCGTGGCCGATCCGGCAGCCGAAATACGCCGCTTGTGTGCAGCCAATGACCTGGCGTGGGACAGAGTCCTGCCGCAAGCGCTGCCGCTCTCGAGCTACACGGTCTCGACGCCGGATCCGACCAAATGGCAACGCTACGCCGCGGAGATCGACGCGGTGCTGCCGCTGATCGACGCACAGGCCCGTCGCGCCGAGCGCCTGGCCCTTCGTACCTCGCAGACCTGACCCAGGCGGGATTCATGAAACCGACGAATACTCCGGCGCCGTCGAGCGCGCTCGACAGCACCCTTAACGCGGCCTACGACCTGCTCAAGGCAGGCAAGACCGACGAAGCCGACCGGCTGTGCCAGGGCCTGCTGGCACTCACGCCGAACATCAAGACGGCCGTGCTCGCCAGCGCCATCGCGGAGGCCCGGCCCGACCTGCCGCGGGCGCTGGAGATCGTGAACGCGGCGATCGAGCATCACGGCGAGAAGGCCGAGCTGCTGTTGAAGCAGGCGCAGGTGCTGATGCAGTTGCGCCGGCGCGTGGAGGGCGTCGCCGCCGCGCGCCGCGCCACGGAGATCTGCCCGCCCGACGCGCGGTTGCTGCAGGCGATCGCCAAAGTGCACGTCGAGCGCAACGAACCCGCCGAAGCCAAGCCGCTCCTGCAGCGGGCACGCGAGCTGCTGCCGACCGATCCGGCCATCCTCTACGACTCTGCCGTGAGCCACTTCTACCTCAATGAAATGGACGAGGCCGCGACGTTGCTCGAGCGCGTGCTGACGCTGGCCCCCGGCAACGGCTTCGCGCTGTACGTCCGTTCGCAGCTTCGCACCCAGACGCCTGAGAAGAACAACGTCGAGCACCTGCGCGCAACGTTGATGCGCCCGCACATTCGCAAGCAGGACGCGATCTCGGCGTGCTTCGCCCTCTCGAAGGAGTTGGAGGATATCGGCGAGTACCAGGAATCGTTCGCGGCGCTCAGCGAAGGCAACCGGATCAAGCGCAGCACCCTGGCCTACGACGTGAGCAACGACCTCGATGCGATGCAGAAGGTCATGGCGCACTACTCGCGCGAGGCGTTGGCGCATGCCGCGCCAGGGGAACCCGCGGCGGGTCCGATCTTCATCGTCGGCATGCCGCGCACGGGCACGACCTTGGTCGAACGCATCCTCGGCAGTCACGCGGACGTGGTCTCGCTCGGCGAACTCGTCGATTTTCCGGCCGAGATGACGGCGCTGGCCGAGCGGGCGTACGTCAGCACCGGCTCGACGGAGCCGGACCTGATGCGCGCGTCGCTGCAGATGGATTTCGCGGAGCTCGGCCGCAACTACCTGAAAGCGGTACAGCCGCTGGCCGGCGGGCGCAGGTACTTCGTCGACAAGCTGCCGTTCAATTTCCGTTATTGCGGCCTGATCCACCTGGCGCTGCCGAACGCGAAGATCGTGCACCTGACGCGCGCTCCGCTCGACACCTGTTACGCGGTGTTCAAGACGCTTTTCATCAACGCCTACCATTACTCGTACCAGCTGGACGAGCTCGCGCAATTTTACGTCGCGTACCGTCGAACGATGGCGCACTGGCATGCCGTGATGCCGGGGGTCATCTGCGACATGAGCTACGAGGACCTGGTCGCCGATCCACCCGCGCAGTGCCGTCGGTTGCTGGAATGGTGCGGCCTGCCCTGGCAGGACGACGTACTGGATTTCCACCGGTCGCGCGTGGCTTCGACGACGGCCAGCGCGGCGCAGGTGCGCAAGCCTATCTACGCATCGTCGGTGCAGAAATGGCGCAACTTCGAGAGCCAATTGCGGCCCGTGGTGAGACGGCTCGCGGATGCGGGCCTGGTCGATGCGGAGGGCAACGCATTGCCGTCGCCGCCGCCCGGCTGAAGCATCGACGCGCGGGTCTCAGGCCACGCCAACGACCGGCCGGTCGCGTATCCACTGCGACAGGACCCACTTGACGCCGCGCGTGGGCGGCAGGCCTGCGTGCAGCGAGTCGTAATCGAGGTCGCCTGACGGCCGCACGTTCGCAAACAGCAAGGCATCGCCGGTGGCGGCCCGGTGACGCAAACCGACTCGCGGAAACTCGGTCTCGCCGCCCTCATATTCGTCATTCAGGTAGACCAGCACGGTTGCCACTCGCTGCCCGCGCCGCTCGACCTCACGTGCCAGCGCCGGCGTGGCGGGTTCCTGGAAATCGCAGTGTGGGGCGAATTGCTGGCCGGGTTCGTAATGCAGCAGTTTGGCCACTTCGAACAGCCGCGGCGATACCCCGGCTGCGCTGGCAATCCGCTCGATGACCAGCCTGAGCACGAGGTCGGCGTTGCCGAACGTATAGTCCGCTTCCGAGTTCGTCCGCGTGCCCGCCTCGGCGTAGCCTTCAGCGTCCTTCCGATAGATCCGGGCCCGCCGCAGGCTGCCGCGAGCCAGCTGGATCAGCCACGCGCACTCGTCGGCCGTCGCAAAGCCCTCGATGGCGCATATCTGCGGCGATTGCCTGAGGACCCTTGCCGCAGGCGATGCGGTCCAGGCCGCGATGTCCACGCGCCGGCGCAGGTCGTGCCAGTCGGTTCCGCTGTCTCGCGCCAGGAACCGCAGCTCGCGCTGTGCCGGCGGCCAGCCGAGTTCGGCAGCGCGTTGCAGGTAATCGAGCGCGTCCTGCCAGCTGTGCGGTCGCAGCACGCCCCAGGCGGCGAGCAGCGCAAGCTGCGCCGTTGCCTCGCCATCGCCACGCGCTGCGGCGGTTGCCAGGCACTCGTAGCCTTCCTGTGGCGCGGCTGGAGTGCCCAGACCGAGGAGGAGCCGCTTGCCCAGAGCCGTCAGCGCCCGGGCGTCGCCACTCTGCGCACGTTCACGCAATGTCTCCGTTGCGATCTTGTTCATGACTCGATGCCGACTTGCCAGGTGTCGCCGATGAGAGTTAGATCGGGCGTGTCGCCAAGATTAGCAGGGCGACCGTGCCCGTGGCCCGGGTGCAGCCGCTTCTTGAAACCTATCGGAGCGCGCGGAGTCGAATTGTTCATGCAACCTCCTTTGCCGCCCACGATGCTCCGGCTCGCGCGTGACCTGGCGCTGCTGGCGTTGTCGCTGCTGGGGTTGCTGCCCGCCCGGTTGGGGGCGGAAACAACCGTTGACCGGGTGGTGGCACGTGATCAGCCGCTCTACGCCGCCCCCACGCGCCCGGATCGTGTCGGTCGCATGCTCGCAGCGGTTGAGGTGAATGGCTCGGGTCCCTACCGGTTCATCATCGACCTGGGCGCCAATCGCTCGGTGCTGTCGTCGCGGCTCGCCATGTCGCTCGGACTCGCGGCGGCCGGCACCGGCACGGTCGAAGTGCACGGGGTGACGGGTTCCGCCGTCGTCCCCATGGCAGTAGTGGACGAGTTGCGGGTCGGCAGCATCGTGCTGGTCGATCAACAGATGCCTGTGCTCACCGGCGCAGTGTTCGCAGACGCCGACGGAATCCTCGGCATCGACGGCCTGCAACAGTCACGAATCGAGGTCGATTTCCGCCACGACCGCGTCAAGATCGGACTGTCGGATCCGAGGAGCGCGCCGCACGGTTACCTGACGGTGCCGGCGCGCATGATCAACGAGGGGTTGCTGCTCGTCGCGGGGCGGGTGGGAAACGTGGATACCCACGTGATCATCGACACTGGCGCCGAATACACGATCGGCAATCTGCCACTGCAGCAGGCGCTGCTGGGCGGGAACCGCAAGGGTGACCGCCGGGATTCGGTCGTGACCGGAGCCACCCCAGGAACGGCCAATGGCGTCACGCACGCGACGCCGAGCATCACGATCGGCGAAGCGCGCCTGCGCAACATTCCGGTGACGTTCAGCGACCTGTACATCTTTTCGCTCTGGGGACTGGCGGACGAGCCCGCACTGATCGTGGGCATGGACGTCCTCGGCACCGTGCAGAAGTTCGTGGTCGACTACGGCCGCCGCGAATTCCAGATCAAGGCCTACCCGCAGACCGGCGCCGACGTCGACCGGTGCCTCGCGGGTACCTGCGGAACCCGGCTGAAGGGATCGCCGAACTAGCTTTCCGCCTGCTTGCAGGACTGTTCCGTCGGCGGCCAGCCCGCATCGAGCCGCAGCACGCGATCGCCGACCGCGATGCTCTGCGCGGCGACCGTCCCGGCCTTGAGTTCCACCACGAGCGACACGGGCGCGCGTGACTCGATCGTCGCGAGCACACCGGGTTGCGCATTCTGCTTGATCGTGACGACGCAGCCGCGCTGGTCGACGAACAGCATGTCGAGCGGCAGCAGCGTGTTCTTCATCCACATCGCCACGTACTGGGGCGGCTCGTAGATGAAGATCATCGCCTGGTCGGGGCGCACGTCGCGGTCCTCGACGAACATGAATCCCTGTTCACGCGTCTGCGGTGTTTCCGCGCGCCAGGCTTCGAACAGGTGACGGCGGAAGCTGGCGCGGGTTTCGACCGCGATGCGTTCGCGCGGGAATGCGCTGAGCGGCAGCGTGCCCGCGGGCGCGGCGTCCAGGGTGAGCGGCAGGACGGCACAGAGCGCGAACAGCAGGCGGGTAGGGAAACGGGAGGTCATGGGTCAGTTCTTCGGGTAATCGACGAGGGCGGACACGTCGAAACGGGTGACCAGCACCGAGCCCGCGCCGCTCGCGCCGAGTGCGCGAGCCGGCTGGGTGCAGTAACCGCGTGCCGACACCCGGTATCGACCGTCGTGACCCTCGATAGGTTCCTGGTGCACCTCGTCGAGCGCGCACTTGTCGTCGCCCTGCGTGGAATAGAACGAGCCTGCGCCCTCTCGCACGAGCGTGACGTTGGCCGCGACGTTGCGCGCCGAGGTGCCCGGCAAGAGGTTGGCGACGCCAATTACGATCAGCAGCGGGGCATCGTCGACCGCGCCCTTGAAGACCAGCCGCACGCCATCGCCGCCCGGTCTTGGGCTACCAAGGCACTGCGCGACGGCGGGCGCCGACCAGTCGATCTCGGCATCGATGGCGCCCTGCAGGCGCGCGCGCAGGAATCCTTCCGGTGCGGGCGCGCAGAAGATTTCTGC
>Ga0315278_10005488_pt1 | contig 11511 bp, 1 predicted proteins | sample YL17G06_0_MG_FD_203880 | JGI IMG/M metagenome (GOLD analysis project Ga0315278, IMG submission 203880) | Sediment microbial communities from Yellowstone Lake, YNP, Wyoming, USA - YL17G06_0 | ecosystem: Environmental > Aquatic > Freshwater > Lake > Sediment | place: USA: Wyoming | collected... | reverse complement strand
CCCAGCCGCTTGCGCAGCACTATCGCGCTGCAGATCCTCGACGAGTCGCTCCACCGAAGACCAGAACGGCCTCGTGCCGGGCGGCGAATGCGATCGTCCTGATCGGAAGACAATGGGAAATGCCATGACTTGCAAGACCTCCTGTTGATCGCCGGGCTCGCGGGGTCGAATTCCCCACCGCTCTCGCTCCTGGCGACGCTGCTTGGATAAGCACGAGGTCTTGGTCGTCAACCGCAGCCGTGGCGAACGCGCGCCGGATCCGCGCCGGTCAGGGACCTTCGATCAGCACGCTGCCGGGCTGGCCGTCACCATAGAAGCCGTCGCCGGCGTTCACGGTGATCGGGTTCGTCAGCGGCAAGGCGCCGACGCCGTAGCGGATCGCGATGCGACCGCCGCCACCGCCCGTGTGAGTGCTGCCATTCGTCGTGCCGCCGTTCGCCGCGATCGGCCCGCTGCCCGCGATCGACGCGGCGCGCAGATTCACCGAACCGCCCGAGCCCTCGCCCGAGGCGCTACCCAAAGACGTGCCGCCGTTCGCGCGGATCGCGCCATCGAGGATCAGCGCGCCAACGTCGATGCGAACGCGACCGCCGCCGTCGCCGCCGCTGCCGCCCCACGAGCCACCGCCCGAGCCGAGTTCGGTGGGTTCGCTCGCGTCGCCATACACCGGGTTCGGAACGTTCGCGCCGTTGCCAGAGAAGTCGCCGCCGAGCCCGCCGTAGCTGCCGCCCGTTCCCCCCTGCGCACCGGAGGCGAAGCCGACCGTGCGCGCGGTGTCGCCGAGTCCGCTGCTACCGCCACCGAGGTGGCCACGGGCGGTGACGTCGATCGAAGAGATCGCGTCGATCGCGATCGTGCCGGCGTTCAGCACGAGTCCACCGGCGTAAGCCGTGGTCGTCTCCGGGTGCGTGAGCATCGAGCGCTCGCTGACCGTGAGGGCGCCCGTGACCACGAGCGGATCGAAGAGCGAAACGGTCGCGCCGCCCCGCAGCAACACGTTCCCAAGGCGCCACACCGCGGCGTACGGAGCGCCCGCTAGCGCGACGTCCGCGAAGTACACGCCGTTCCCGTTCGGCGTCGCGACAGTGATTGCGTTCGCAGTGTTCGTGACGACCACGAAGCTCTCGTCTTGCGCGGTGTTCGGATTCACGCGCGTGCCGGCCAGGTGGTTCGCGACGAGCCGGTGCGGCGAGGGCAAGGTGCCGTCGACCGTGAGCGAGTCGCTCGTCACCGCGGCGGCCACGCCCGGACCGACTGCCGGAAGCGACGCCTCGGGCGTCCATCGGTCGCTCGTGCGGCCGGCGTCGAAGATGAGCGTATCGGTGCCGCCGATCTCGACGAAGACGGTGCCGGGCGCGGCATCGCCGTAGAAGCCGTCGCCGCCGTAGGCCGTGGCACGGCGTGCGGCGAGAAGATCAGCGGACGGGTCCACCGAAGCCGCATGGATCGCGACGCGACCACCGCCGCCGCCGGTGTGGCTGCTGTTGTTCTGGGTGCCGCCATCGGCGGAGATCGTCCCAGCGCCGCCGAGCGTCGCGGTGTCGATCCACACGGAGCCGCCCGCGCCTTCGCCCGAAGCGCTGCCCGACGAGATCCCGCCGTTCGCGCGGATCGCGCCGTCCACCGTGACCGACTCACTCGCGACGACGTGGAGCGCGCCGCCGCCGTCGCCGCCACCACCGCCGCCCCACGCGCCACCGCCGGAGCCGAGATGCGTCGGTCGCCTCGGATCGCCATGCACGGGATTCGGAACGCCGCCTCCGTTGCTGGCGAAGACACCACCGAGACCGCCGTGGCTGCCGCCTGTCCCCGCCTCTGCACCGGCCGCGAAGCCGAGCGTATGCGCCGTGTTCCCGAGTCCTGCCTTGTTGCCGCCGAGGTAGCCACGACCGGTGATGTCGATCGCGGCACCGCTCTCGACGACGAGTCGTCGCACGTCGATCTGCAGACCCTGCTCGCTCTGCGGCGCGTGCGTGAGCGTCGCACCCGCCTCGAGTCGCAGCGTGTCCACCCCCAGCTGCCTGGCGACCGCGCGCACGCCGTCGCGCAGGATCAGGTTGTCGGCCACGAGGCCGTCCGGAATCACCACCGAGTCCACCGGCGGCGTGAAGCCGTGGCCGTCGAAGATCACGTCGCCGTAGGTCTGGCCGGGAGCGAGCACGAACACGCTGCCGTGTCCGCCGTCGCCGTAGAAGCCGTCGCCGCCGACCGCGCGGATGTTCGCGAGCGGGAGTGAGAACACGCCACCGTGGCGGATTGCGATGCGCCCGCCGCCGCCGCCGGTGTGGTTGCTGTTGTTCTGGGTGCCGCCGCTCGCGGAGAGGATGCCGGTGCCCGAGAGCGAGCCGACGCGCAGGTCGAGCGAACCGCCCGCGCCCTCGCCAGATGCGCTGCCCGACGAGATGCCGCCATCCGCGCGCAGCGCACCGTCCACCACAATCGCGTCCGCGACGATCGCGATGCGACCGCCGCCGTCGCCACCGTCGCCGCTCCACGCACCACCGCCTGCGCCGAGTTCGCGCGGCTCGCTCGGATTGCCATAGGTCGGATTCGGAACCCCGCCGCCGTTGCTGGCATAGGTGCCGCCGAGCCCGCCGTGGCTTCCGCCGGTTCCGGGCTGCGATCCAGCGGTGAAGCCGATCGTGTGCGCCGTCTGGCCGAGACCGGCCTTGTTGCCGCCGAGATGGCCGCGACCGGTCACGTCGATGCGGCTCGTCGCGTCGATCTTCACGGTGCCGGCGTCGATCTCGAGATCGCCCGCGTAGACCTGCGTCGTCTGCGGATGCACGAGCAGCGCGTTCTCGGCGAGCACGAGGTCCTGTGCCACGAAGATCGGATCCGCGAGCTCGAGGAAACCGCCGCGCTGGAAGCGCACGTCATCGAAGTGCCACGCGCCAGCGTAGCTCGCGCCGAGCGCCGCGACGCTCGCGAACGCGACGCCGTTCTCGTTCGGCGTGACGACCGTGATCGAGTCCGCCGTGTTCGACGCGATCGCGAAGTCCTCCGCCTGCGAAAGATCCGGATCGAGACGCAGGCCGACCAGCGCGTTCGGCGTGAAGGCGCGCAGCGTGCCGTCGACGGTGAGCGTGTCGGAGGTCAGTGCGGCGGCGACGCCTGGCCCGATCGGCGGCAGCTCCGTCGCGACCGGCTGTGTCTGTCCGGTCGGCATCACGCCGTCGAGGAAGAGCGTGCCATCCGCATCGGCCGGCAGGTGCAGGTACACGGTGCCCGCCGCCGCGTCGCCGTAGAAGCCGTCACCGCCGAGCGTCGTCACGTTGCGCAGGCCCGCGAGATCGGCGTTCGGATCGATGAATTCGGCGTAGATCGCGACGCGCCCGCCGCCGCCGCCGGTGTGGTTGGCGTTGTTCTGCGTGCCACCGTCGGCCGAGATCGTCCCGGTTCCCGCGAGCCGTCCGGTGTCGATCCAGACCGAGCCGCCGGCGCCTTCACCCGAAGCGCTGCCCGAAGAGAGCCCGCCGTTCGCGCGAATCGCGCCGTCCACGACGAGGCGATCGCTCACTACGAGGCGGATGAACCCGCCGCCGTCGCCGCCGGGCCCGCTAAAGCCGCCGCCACCCGCACCGAGACGGTTCGGCCGCTTCGAGTCGCCGTACACCGATGTCGGGATGCTCGCGCCGTTGCCCGCGTAGTCGCCACCGACGCCGCCGTGGCTGCCGCCGGTACCGTTCTGCGAGCCCGCTGCGAAACCGAGCGTGTGCGCGGTTTCGCCGAGTCCGGCCTTGTTACCACCGAGATAACCGCGGCCGGTGACGTCGATCGCGGAGCCGCTCTCGACGATCACTTCGCGCGCGGTGATCGAGAGGCCCGTCTCGCTCGCGGTCGGATGGGCGAGTCGCGCATTGCCGCGCAGCCGCAACGTGCCGGTGAGGTCGATCGCACCCTGTGCAATCACGTTGGCGCCGTTCTGCAGCGTGATCGAAGCGAAGCTCTGGCCCGGCGGCACGATCAAGTCGGTGACCGGCGAATTTGCGCCGGTGCCGTTGAGCACGAGTTCGCCGCCGGTCTCGCCTTCGCCGAGCAGGAAGATCGTTCCGTCGGCGCCGTCGCCGTAGTAGCCATCGCCGCCGCGCGCGGTCAGCAGCGAGGCATCGTAGGTGGCGAGGTCGAGCGAGCGCACCGCGATGCGACCGCCGCCGCCGCCGACGTGGTTGCCGCCGTTCAGGGTGCCGCCGTCGGCGCGGATCGCGCCGCGACCCGATAGCGTGCGAAGCGTCAGGTTCACCGAGCCGCCCGAGCCTTCGCCCGAAGCCGTGCCCGCCGAGAGCGCGCCGTTCGCGAGCACAGCACCATCGACGACCAGGTTGATCGCGCCGACCAACACGCGGCCGCCGCCGTCGCCGCCCGCACCGGACCACGCGCCGCCGCCCGAGCCGAGATCGACCGGGTTCGCGAGGTTGCCGTACACCGGATTCGGAACGCTCGCGCCATTGCCCGCGTAGTCGCCGCCGAGGCCGCCGTAGCTGCCGCCGCTGCCGGGCTGCGCGCCGGCTGCGAAGCCGCTGGTATGCGCGATCTCGCCGAGCCCTGCGCGGTTGCCGCCGAGATAGCCGCGCCCGACGACGTCGATGCGGCTCGTCGCGTCGACGGTGATCGTCCAGGCCGCCAGCTCGATGCCGTACGCCTCCGTCTGCGTCGTCTCGCGGTGCGTGAGGACTGCACCGTTCAGCAGCTCGATGTTGCCGAAGCCGTGCGCACCGACGAGCGTCACCGTCGCGCCGACGATGCGCAGGCTCTGGCCGTCGAGGCTGGCGTTGCTGAGTTCGATCGCGCTGCTGATCACGGTGACCGGCGCGCCCGACGCGACCGTCGCGACTACGCCCGGATCGCCGATGATCGATCCGGCGAGTTCCGGCGGCGCTTCGCGGTTGCCGACATTGTCGACGCCGACCGTGAAGAACTCGTAGCTGCCGTCGCCGCCCATGCGCGTCGCGTCGAAGACGATCGTTCCGTTCGCACCGGCTTGCGGCGTGTACTCGCCGTTCTGGTTGCCCAGCGGTCCGCTGTAGCGATTGAACGTGCCGAGCCCGTTCCGGCGGAAGTACAGTTCGACGTGAGCGAGATCGGCGAGGCCGCTCGTCACCTGGTAGCTCACCGTCGTCGTGGCGCCGCTCGCCGCGCTCGCCGCCGTCGCGATGGTTTCGGGCGCGGTCGTGTCGGCGTCACTGATCGTGATCGGCACCGGCGCCGACGTGGCCTCGTTGCCCGAGGCGTCGCCAGCGAACGCGCGGATCTGGACTTCGGACGCGACCAGTCCGATCGGTACGCGGAAGTGGAACGTGGCGCCCGCGGTGACGGTGGGCGGCGCGATCGTCTCGGTGCCCGAGGCTCCGTCGATGCCATCGACGACGAAGCGGAGCTGCGCGACGCCCACGAGATCGGACGCGGCGACGACGACCTCGACTTCGTCGCCGTAGCCGTAGATGGCGTCGATCGCGGGAGCCGAGATCGAAACGGCCGGCGCCGTCGCGTCGACGACGTCGACCGTGCGCGTCGCGAGCGCCGAGAGCCGGCCGCCGGTGTCCTCGGCTTGCAGCGACAGCGTGACGGCGCCGCCGATCGGCGCGTCGGCCGCGATCGCGAACGAGAAGGTCTGGTCGCTGAGTGTCCCAGACGGTGTCACATGGCGCGTCTCGGAGAAGGTCGTCGAGCCGCTCGCGGTGAGCGTCACGCGCGTGACGCCGACGGCGTCCTGGGCGCGCGCGCTCACCGTCACGGTGTCGCCGCGCTCGTAGTCGGTTCCTGCGGCGGGCGCGAGGAACGCCACAGTCGGAGCGAGGTCCGTTGCGGCATCGACGACGACGGGCACCAGCACCGGCGGCACGCCGCTCGCGGAGACCGTGACGCTTGCCGAGCCGTTCGCCAGCGCGCGCACCACCCCGTTCGTCACGCCGATCACCGCGGGCGCCGACGAGGAGAAGCTGAGGCCGGACGTCAGCACGGTGGTCGTCGCGTCGCTGTAGTGGCCGCTGACGGTGAGCGCCTGCGTCGCGCCGACGGCCGGCAGCGTGACACTCGGCGGGCTCACCGAGATTGACTCGAGCGTGCGGATCTGCACCGTCACGGACGCGGTGTCGGTGAGGGCCCCGACGTGCGCGGTGATCGTGGCGTTGCCCGTCGCGATCGCAGCGACGCGTCCCGTGGAACCGACCGACGCGATGCCCGGCGCGCTCGACGAGAACGTGGCCAGCCCCGTGACGCCCGCGCTGCTGCTGTCCGAGTAGTGACCGGTGACGAGTAGATCGACGAAGGCACCGGCAGTCGCGAGTGTGGCCGTGGCCGGCGTAAGCGTGATGCTCGTGAGCGCCAGCGGCGCGGGAACGATCGACGACGCAGCCGCGCTCGCCTGTTGCGACGTGCTGAAGTCGAAGGCGACGGCCGTGATCGCGTCGCCGACTTCGCCGCCGATCGTGGCGCTCCACGCACTGCCGGCGTCTGCGGTCACGGTAAGCGAGAGGCCTCGCGTCGCGTTCGTGAGGTCGATGCGCGCAAAGGGCGCAGGCCCGTGACCGGAGAGCGCGATCTTGCCGCTCACGGGCGAGCCGATGCCGCCGATCGTCGGCGCGGCAGGCGGCGGGCCGTTCGGCGGCGTGCTGACCGAGAACTCGAGATACGAGTCGGGATTCGCCGTGTCGTTGGACTTGCCGAGCAGGTTCGTCGCGACCCCGTAGAGCCGGTGCACGCCACTCGAAAGCGTCGCAGTGTCGATCGTCACGGCGCCAACGCCGAGCAGCAGCGGGGTCGATGCCGCCGCGTCGTCGAGTGCGAAGCGCACCTCGCGCAGGCCCGTGTCGTCGGTGGCATTGGCGAGCACCGAGAACACAGCGCCCGTCGGATGGGAGGCGCCGTCGACAGCATCGCCAAAGTCGATGCGCGGCTCGCTCGGATTGTCGATCAGCGTGAATGCCAGCGTGTCCTGGGCGGTCTGGCCGAGGCCGTCCTCGGCGATCGCGGTCACCTCGTGTGCGCCGAGCGGCAACTCGATCGTCGGCAGCGCCGCTGCGTACGGCGCGACGGTGAGCGTCGCGAAGGGCGTCGGTGCACCGTCGAGCACGAACGTCACTTTGTGTACGGCGGATGAGACCGAATCCGGCGCCAGCGCCACCGACACACCCTGCAAAACGGGTTGCGCGGGATCGGCGGGGAGCACGATCACCGGCGGCGCCGACGACGCTTTGAGAACGAACGGCAGCGTTGCGTCCTGGAGATTCCCCGCGACATCGAAGGCCGTGGCCTGCGCCTGGTACGCGTGACCGGGAACCAGCGCCCCGGAGTCGATCGCGAAGATCGTGGGACCCTGCGCAGCCAGGTCAAAGATCGACTTCTGGTCGATCAACACGAACGTCGCGGCCAGATCGTCCGCGTCTTTCAGCCGCAGCTCGATGCGCCGCACACCGGATCCCTGATCGGCCGCGTACGCATTGACGCGTACGATCTGGCCCGGCAACACGGCGAGCGGATCGATGCCCGGCTCGAAGCCGAGCGTCAGCGTCGGCGGATTCACATCATTGGCCGAACTTGTCGTGCTGAAGCTGCTCGTCCAGTGGCTCGCCAGCGGCGTGCCGCCGAGATCCTTCGCGTCGGTCGTCACCTCGACGTTGAAGTTCGAGTTGCCGGGCAGCGACCCGCCGCTGTACTGCCAGATCGCGATACTGCGACCCCGCAGCTCAATCACGGTGACGTTGCCCGAAAGCAGAGCATCGTTCGGGCCGTAGACGCGAATCGCGCTCTGGATCGACGATTCGTTCATCAATTCGCTGAAGAGCGCGGTCACCGGCGACTCGACGCCGATGCCCTGTGCGTTCGCGAACGGCAGCACCGTCACCGTCGGCTCCCCGGAGCCGCCGATCACCGGCGGCGGGAAGTGGCCGGTAATGCAGCCAATCGTGCCGACCAGCACCTCGAGCGTGACGTTCTGATCCGACGCGCCGACGCACGACGTGATCGGCCCCGTCTGCGACGGCAGGATCGTGAACTTCTCCGTCGACACGTCTCCGGGGAAGAGGTGCCGGAGATTGCGCACCACCGGACTGGGCGCGTCCACACAGACGGGCGTCGTCTCCCCGACCGGCGTGGTGCAATCGACGATCTTCGCGGCGGCGCCGACGTCGAGCTCGAGGCTCGCGAACAACGCCGCGGTGTCGCCGTCGTTGGTGATCTCGACGCCCAGCTCGTAGGTCACACCCGCAACGACGTTCGCCGGATGCGACACGCGAACGCGAAACTGCGGCGGGCCCTTCACCTCGACGCCTGTGTCGGCGCCGCCGTTGAACGGAATCGGTTCGTCTTCCGGGATGCCCGGCCCGGTGACGAAGCCACCGAAGTTCACCCGGATCGGCCGGCGTCCGATCTCGTCGCCACGCACGATGAACTCGCGTTCCTTCTGTCCCGGAACGTCGCCGTCACCGGGCAGGATGTCGTCGAACGCCGCCATGCCGTCCGCCGGCAGCGTCGGCGAAAGACCGCCATCCGGGAACTCGACGCTCGCCTTCACGTCCGACAGCGTGAAGATGCCGCTCATGTTCATCAGCAGCAGTCGAACCGAGAAGAACTCCTTCAAGCTCTTGATGGCGCCGTCGATGACGATCACACCAGGGATGCGCGGCGCCGGGACGCCAGGCGGGCCCGGAACCACCTGGTCGAAGACGACGATCTGGGTGTCCTGGACCTTCGGCGAACCGCCGCCGCCACCCGGGTCGTTCGGGATCTGGATGTTCTCGAAGCCGCTCTCCCCGACCTTCCCCACGCCGACCGGGATTTCGATCGGGATGTCTCTCGAGCCGATCGTCAGCACGATCGCGAAAACCGAGACGTTGAAGTTCGACGGATCGTCGAGCTTGATCACGCCGTCGTTCACCATTTGGATCACGCGCTCGGGCGGGATCGGCGTCGCCGTCACCTTCGACACCACGATGCTCTCGAGCGAGAGCTGCGTGATGACGACGTCCTTCGATTGCGAGCGACCCGTGTCGTCGGTGGCGGTGACCGTGAAGCGATTCACGCTGTTGCGTTTCAGCGCGGCGTTCGGGAACGAGAAGCGGCCGTTCGCGTCGGCGCCGATCTGCCCGCGGGCGTCGGGGCCGCTGAGCGTGATCTTCGGCGCGGCCTGCGCGAGCGGCGCGGCGAAAAGCGCGACCAGCAGCGCGAACCACACCGGCAGCGCGCGCCACGAGAGCGAGCGAAGCGTCGTTTCGCTCGTTCGCAGTGCGCCGCGTCGCCGTCGCGTCGTCATCGGAATCACTCCGCCTTCACCCGCGTCACGCCGAACGGGAACAGCGAGACGTTCAGCTCGGTGAACACAGGCTGGAGGGTATTCGGGTCGCGCGTCTGCACGCGCAGCGACAGCCGTCCGTTCGCCAGGTCAACTTCGCTCGGCTCGATCAGGAAGACGGGCGCGCAGTCCTGCTGCGTGATCTGGATCGTCGGGTACTCGTGCCGGGGCCCCTTCAGCACGACGGCCTCGTAGTTGGCTGCGTTCTCCAGCAACACCGGCAGGGGACCGACGATCCGGGCGCCGGCGTCCTCGGTCGATGCGGCGAGATTCCTGTTGTCGTGGGTGACTGCAATGCGCACGGCCTTGCCCTTCGGCGTGCCGACGTGGATGAAGTTTCCGCAGAACGAGCCGGCCGCGGTTTCCAGCACCAGCAGTTCGGGAGGACTCAGCGTAATCACGTCACCTGAGTTCTTGTCGGCGACGAAGAGATTGTGCGCGGCGTCGAACGCGAGACCAGACCAGCTACGGCCCGGCGTGTTGAAGAGCAGCTTCACTTCGACGGCGCCCGATTGCAGATCCTGACGCAACACGTACACAGAGGATCCGTTCGATAGATAGTGGCGTTGCGTGCCGGACGTTTCGGGCGGACCGCCGACGATTTCCGTGATGTCGAGGAAGTTCCACGAAGGGAATGTGGCGTACGGCTGACCGACGATGCGATCGCGGTTCTGGCCGTTGGCGAATGCCGGGTTCCGGTACGTGTATGCGCCGGTGGCCGGATTGGCGTCGACGTCGGCGAAGCTTACGGGCACCTGCACGATGCGGTGTTGCGGCGGGTTTGCCGTGAAGTCGATGTCGGCGACCAGTAGATCGTCCGCCTGTTGGCCGGTGCCGACGTTCACGCCGTGCGCCATCGCCATCGCCACCGGCGTCGCCGGGTGGGCGAGCTGGATCCAGGCGCTGTAGTAGTTGACCGTTCCGGCCTGCTCGCGCGCATAGCCCTTGGTCGCGTCGAAGCGGAAGATCCGTCCGCCGTACATGCTCGATCGCTTGTTCAGCGCATAGACCCAACGCGCGTTGTCGCTGGCCAGAAGATCCGACGGAAAGCCCATCGAGGCGGTGTTCGACAGCACATCGCTGCCGGGAAACAGTGAGACGAGACGTCCATCCACTTCCGCGTCCTGGCCGAGCAGCACGACCGACCGATTCACCGGCTTCGTCGACAAGAAGGCGTTGATCTCTTCGAGATTCGGATTGGCCACCAGCGGGCGCGCCGACGTCGCCGGGCTGGGGTTGTCGTAGAAGATCAGCACCGGCGAGAGATCGCTCACCATCTCCTGCGCGTTCTCGAGGAACTGCTGCACGGTATCCGCCACGTTCGTCGTGGCGCTGAAGATCGCACCCGCATCGTCGATGGCGTCGAGTGCGCCCTTCCCTGGCTTGAAGGCCGAGGGACGAGATCCCTCGGTGGTCTTGATGCCGGAGGTTTCGTCGAGAACATCGATCGCGATCTTGCCGACGCTCTGGCGCTTCTTCGTGAGATCCTGCTCGAGATCGACCTGTTCGAGACGCACCTTCTCGAGTTCCGAGCGCAGGCGCACGTTCTCGTCGCGGAGTTTCAACTCGAGATCGCGCGTGGCCTTGCCAGTGCGCTCGCTGATCACCCCTTCCTTGTCGACCTTGAGACTCGCCTCGGCTGCCTGGACCCGCGTGGCCGATTTCTGGATCTTCGCGTTCTCTTCGTCGAGCAGCGCCGTGAGCTCCGCGTGACCCGCCGCGTCCGGTTGCACCGTGAAGCTGACCCGCGTCGGACGGCCTTCGGCATCGAAGCTGTCGAAGACACCGCTGAACTGGGAGGACGGATTCGCGCCCTTCATTTGCTCAAGCGTGAGCTTCAGGCGGTCGCGGCCCTTGTCGAGTGTGGCCATCTTCATTGGCTCGGCGTCCAGCACCTGTCGACTCGACGAGACGCTCTCGAGGCGCAGGGCGAGTTCGTCCGGTAGCACGCCGTTCGCGGGCCCGATCAGGTTCGCTGCCACTTTGTACTCTGCCGAGTTCGGATCGAGGAAGGCGGCCGGGCTCCGCCCGGACGCGTTGGCATAGGAATAGAGAGCCTTCGCCTTGTCGATCTTCGGCCCGGTGTCATTTCGCCACCGCGTGAGCTCCACGTCGCTCTCGGCGACCGCCGCCGCCGCGAGATTGACGTTCGCCGCTCCGTTCAGCTTGTGCGCAACCTCGATGTCGAGCGCTCGCGGGACGGCGCGTTGGATGTTCGAGAC
>Ga0315278_10005486_pt1 | contig 11512 bp, 10 predicted proteins | sample YL17G06_0_MG_FD_203880 | JGI IMG/M metagenome (GOLD analysis project Ga0315278, IMG submission 203880) | Sediment microbial communities from Yellowstone Lake, YNP, Wyoming, USA - YL17G06_0 | ecosystem: Environmental > Aquatic > Freshwater > Lake > Sediment | place: USA: Wyoming | collected... | reverse complement strand
GACCCACGCCTCCACTTCCGTGTGCTCGACGACTAGACCGGCATCCACGTCCCTGAGTGCCGCGACCGTCTCGCTCCGCCGCTCCTCGGCGAGACTGACATAGGCTTCGACCGCTTCCTTGACCAGCCACCCGCGCGGTCGATCAAGTTGATCCGCGAGCCCGTCCAGTTTCCTGGCCAGATCAACCGGCAGATGCGCCGTCACAACCCGGGTACTCATTGTTCCAATCACTCTGAATCAAGTTGACTAACAGCATACCCGCGGCCCAGCCAGCCAGCAAGATTCCCGCCCGGCGCGGCCGTCAGAGAAATCGTTCGACCAGCGCATGCACGTTGATGGAGGCTCGGAATCGGGTGCAGATCAGGAACGTGCCCAACATCTTGCGATGCAGGAACATCGTCTCGGGCGGCGGCGATCGCAGGCCCTGCCCCAGCAGGACTTTGAGGCTCTGGTCGCGTGCGCGCACGAAGAGACCCGAAGCGGCGAAGTCGTATGACCCACGGTGCGCCAGCGGTTCGCAGACCAGCTGGATGATGTCCACCGCATTGCGGATCATGGGTTCCGGGTCGTCCGGGCGCGCATACCCGATCTCGAAAGCCGCTTCGCGGATGACGTCCTGGTCCCCGGCGACCACACCCCGGCACGCGCGCCGGTAAGCGTCCACGAACGCTTCCCGGTACTCGCCCACCGACCCCAGATCGAGAGCCGCGAGCTGCTGCGTCGCCGGCAGGTAGAGGTAATTGGCCGGGTTGGGATCGGTCTGCATGAAGCGGAACTCGAACAGCTCGTGGAACAGCAGCTCGTACAGCTGGCGGGCCACGGCATTGCGCCGCGGCTGCGGCACCGCCTCGCTGGCCAGCACCTCGAGAGGCTCTCCCTCGATCCACTGCATGGCGAGGATGTGGCGCGTGGTGAGGCTGCGGTCCACATGCGGCACGACGATCCCCGGCATGTTCGCCACGAGCCGCCGGTAGCGCTCCAGCGAGCGGGCCTCGGACTCGTAGTCAGTCTCGAGCCTGAGCTGGCGTTTCGCCTCCGTGGCCAGCGCCGGGATATCCAGTTTCTCCGCCAGGAAGTCCAGCCGCCCCAGCAGGCCCGCCAGATTGTCGATGTCGCTGTCCACGCTGCGCGCGACGCCCGGATACTGGATCTTGAGCGCCAATTCCTGGCCACCGTGCTTGCGGGCGCGGTGCACCTGGCCGATTGAGGCGGCCGCAACCGGCTCGAAGTCGAAGCGCGCGAACTTTCGCTGCCAGCCCTTGCCGAATTCCCGGCCGAGAACGCGCCGGAGCTGGGTGTCGGGCATCGCATAGCCCTGCGCGTGCAGCATCGAGAGCGCGTTGCGAAACGCCTCCGGGACGATCTCATCGCTCTGCAACGACAGGATCTGCCCCAGCTTCATCGCCGGGCCGCGCAAGGCAGCCAGGCGGCGCGCGAGAAGGTCGGCGTTGCCCGGCGTGAGCAGCGCCGCCGCCAGATCCGGCTTGCGGCCAGCGGACACCTGTCGCACCGTACCGAGCGCCGCCGACAGGGCCAGCTCGCCGCTCAGCAGACCGAAACGCAGCATCCGCCCCACACGGGAGGCGGGGACGGCACTGCGCTTACGACGGGGTGGAGTGACCATCATCGAATACCAGCTTCCGCTCAGGCCAGCGCAGCGCGCGATCGCCCCTGCTGTCCCGCAACCTCACTTCGCAACGCCGCCCTGCCCAACCAAACTCCGATGTGCTGCGCCGGTTGAAATGGGCGAAACGAAAGCCTACAAGGGCGGGAAAGGCAGCTCGACGTAAGCACCCGGCGTGATCGCCGCGACTGCTTGCGCTACGTAAGCGGTGTGCTGGCGGATAAGGCGCCAATCGGTGGTCAGCAACACCACGATGGCAAGACGACGATCCGTCAGATTCTGCTGATAGCGAAGGCTCCTGTCCGTGGTAACGATCGCCGCGAACCCCTCGGTCTCCGCCGCACTCAGCAGCTCGCCGTTCTGCAACGCTTGCCATCCGCGTTCAAATGCGGTGACGATTTCGTGATCGTGCAGCGAATGGCGCAGAGGGGCCGGCGTTCCCTGGTCGAACAGAATCTTCACACGACCCCGTTACGCCGCCTCGAGACTGCGCTGCGCGTATTCGAGAACAGCATCCACCTGCTCGCGCGCGACGCCCGGGAACCACTCCAGAAACTCCTGGACCGTCGCACCACCTTCGATGTTCTCGAAGAGCGCCTTCACCGGGACGCGCGTATTCTTGAACAGCCAGGCGCCACTGACTTTTCCGGGAATCCGCTCCACGGCGGAACACTGTGACCAATCGATCATGTGCGTAAAGTGGTGAACTTTCGTCCAGAAAGCAAGGGTATCGTCAATCCGTCCGCCAATTCCTGAACCTGGGGGCTGGCGAGCAAAGGCCAGGAATCTGTTAAGGCCTGCGCCAGGATCGCGGCTCAGAGGCGCGAACGCACCGTCCATCCCAATCCAGCCACCCCGCCCAACCCGATCGAAGCACGCCTTCAATTGGCGCGGGAGCGGCCGCGAGGCAGCATCTGCTCCGGCTAGCTGCTCGCTACGGGTCTGAACAGCGACTTCGCCGTCCGCCCCACCATGCGGCACACCACCGCATCGAACGCACCGCCGACCACGCCGCCCACCACCGGAATCACCTTCGGGAACTGCGCGACGCCGCGACTCCCGGCCCTGGTCAGTAACTTGAAACCGATCCGCTTGTTGATCTCGACGAGTGCGCGACCCGGCACCAGCTTCATCCCTTGATGGGGGAGCTTGCCACCCAGATCGATACCGAGGTCCTTCATCGCATCCTTCGCGACATCCCCGGCGAGGCTCAGCAGGATCATCGTCCGCACACGTTCCTCACTGAGATCGTGCCCATAGATCCGCGCGATCGCGCCGGCCATGCGCGCCTGGATCAGCCACGACGCCACCAGCGCGGACGGGATCCCGATCGACAGCGTGATCACGCCACCCAGACCGGTGATGAATCCGGTGGTGAAATTCTTGCTCATCTCCCACTTGACCAACCTATCGACGCGCTCGTCGTCGGTCGCGTAGCCCTGGTCGATCAGGTACTCGTCAGCGAGATCGCGTGCGCTCGACAACGGTCCCGCACCGCCCAGCCCTTTCTCGAGCAGGTACTTCACGAGCCTGGTCGCCGACGCGTCGGTCGCAATGCGTTGTGTCATTTCGATTCAGACCCCTGCCAAACCACTCTACGGCGGCCGCCGGCCGCGAGGCGGCACCGCAGCCGTCTCCATCCCCTCCATCGCCTCAGAACTCGTCCTTGCCGGTCAGTTCCTTCTCCATCCGGTCCGCGCTTAGCGTGACCGCCTCGATCACCTCTTGAATCGTTGCGGCAGCGGCGTCCGCGGCGATCGGGGACGAAAACACGACGAGGAATTCGTCCTGCCCCTGGCTCACCTGCCATGCGCCGAGGACCATGCGGACGTTCTCCGCAAGGAGGTGATTGGCCAGGTTCGCGGATGGCGCGCCCTTGCCGCGGTAAGCGACCGACCACACGTCCCGAACCTCGAGCTGTGCGATCTTCGCCGTAGTCGAAGCGATCCACACCCGCTGGCTGCGGCCATCGGCGACGTTGTAATCCAGTCGAAAGTCACCGTCGTCAATGCTGTAACCAAGCTTCGCTGCCTTGAGGGCCGCTTCGACGCGCGGGTCCATCGCCGCCGGATTGACCTGTGCACTGGCGTCGGACAACAAACCGCCGAGTACGGCCATGGCTGAAGTCAGCAGGAATTTCCGCACCGCACAGTCCTCCTCTCACTCCCGATCCGTTCCCTGCCAACATCTGGCCGGGCAGCCGCTCAGGTCGCCGGCACGCGCTCGAGGCGCGCCGGGACGTGTTTGTGCCACGGCGTGCCGGCCAGGAAATCCCGCTGCGCGATGTCCGTGAGCTCGTTCGGCGCCACGCCGGCCCGCGCCACGCTGCCGTCGGCGGCCCGGTAATCGAGGCCCTGACCGTTCGGCAGGGAAATGTGGCCTGGCTGCATGTCCGCCGTCACCTCGGCTAGCACCTCCGCAGTACCGCGGCGCGTACTGAGCCGCAGACGGTCGCCACTCGCGCAACCAAGCGCCGCCGCATCCGCCGGGCTCAGCCGCAACGTGCCGAACGCGCCTTTGCGATGCCAACCCGCGTCCCGCACCAGCGTGTTGCTGGTCTCGCTGCGGCGTTCTCCAGCCGACAGCACGAACGGATACTCCGCGTCACGCGGCAGCGTCTCACGATCGATGCGCTCGAGTTCCGGCATCAGCTCGGCGAGGTACAGATTGATGCGGTGTTCTGGCAAGCCGATCGCCTGCCAGCTCTCGGCGTAATCGCTGACCGCAAAGATGAGCCCCGACGCGCTCGACAGGATCGCATCGAACAGCCGATTGCCTGCGAGAATCGCGGGTCCGCCGAAGCCGGCGCGGGCCGCCGCGGTAGCCTGGCTGCGCACGTACAACTGTGCGACGCCCCACAACGATGCGGCCGTTGCCATTCCCGCCGGCAGCGTCGGCCCGAGCGTCCGATAGAGGACGACCGAGGCGTAGCGCGCGACTCTCGGATTGCGCGCCGACACCCAGGCGAACGCCAGTGAAAAGGGCAGCCGCCCGAGACGCGCCGCGCGCCGCAACGGCGCGTAGTCCCGCTCGGAGAGCTCGCCGAGCGCCTCGATCAGCCGCGCGTGGATCTCCGCCTCCGTGAGCGTCCCCGGCAGGGGCGGGAACAGCGGCTGGCGCAGCTGAAAGCCGTTGCGCGGAAACTCGAGATTGAAGAACGTTGCTTCCGCCTTCTCGAACTGGCTGCTCGCCGGCAGCACGTAGTCCGCCTCACGTGCGGTCTCGGTCATGGCCACGTCCACCACCACGGAGAGCTCGAGCGCCCGCAGCGTCTGCCGCATGCGCTGGCTGTCCGCCAGCGAATGCACCGGATTCGCGCACTCGATCCACATGGCTCGATAGCGCTTCGGGTGATCGGTCAGGATCTCCTCGGGGATCACGTTGCAGGGGATCAGCCCGATGATGATCTTCGCACCGACCACGGGACTGCGCCGCTCGCCCGGCGAGGCACCGCGACCGCCGCGCCCCCCACGGGTTGCGCCTTCACCCTTGCTCAGCCTGACCAGCGAGAGCAACGGCACGAAAGCGTTGTTCGTGCCCTCGCGACCGTAGTTGCCCGTCAGCAGCCACGCGAGCCGCTGCAGGTAGCTGTTCAGCGTGGAGTGCACGTTCATCTGCACACCCAGGTCTTCCATGACGGAGACGCTCTTCGCTCGCGCAATGCGGCGCGCCGCTCGGCGCAGCAGGTCCTCGTCGACGCCACAAAGCGACGCGTAGCGGGCGACATCGATGCGACGCAGCACCGGATCCAGCTTCTCAAAGCCGCTCGTGTGCTCGGCGAGCCAGGCATTCGCCACCAGATCCTCCTGCACGAGGATCGCCGCCAGGGCGGCGAGGCACCACGCATCCGTACCGGGCCGCGTCGCGAGATGGAAGTCGGCGAGCTCCGCGGTCTCGCTGCGGCGCGGATCGATCACGATCAGGCTGCGTTGCGGGTCGTTGCGGATTTCGCGCAGCACCACACGCGTGCGGGCGATGCCGTGCGAGTGCCAGGGGTTCTTGCCGACGAATACTGCAACCTCGCAGTGCTCGAAGTCGCCGTGCGCGCCCGTGCCGAGCATCTTGCCGCCTACCCAGAACTCGCCCGTCTTCTCCTGGGCGAGCGCGTTCGAGCGGTACCGGATGCCGAGCGCCTTCTGCGTGCTGTCCGCGTAGGTGCCACCGAGATGACTGCCCTGGTTGGCGCCGCCGTAATAGAGGATGCTCTCGCCGCCGTGGCGGGCCTTGATCGCACTCAATCGCTGCGCGATCTCGCGGATTGCCGTCTCCCAGTCGATCGCCTCAAAGGTCCCGTCCGCGCGCCGGCGAATCGGCGAGGTCAGACGGTCCGCGCCGTTCTGGTAGTAGTCGAGGCGCTGCGATTTCTCGCAGACATAGCCTCTCGAAATCGGATGCGCATCGTCACCGCGGATCTTGGTGATCCGCCGACCCTCGGTCCTTACTTCGAGTCCGCAGTTGAGCGCGCAAATGATACACGCGGTTTTCTGCCAGGGTCCTGTTGCATCGGGCGACATGGTTCGACTCCGGGGCGACGGTGCCAAGAATACCGCGACCGGGCCGTCGAGGTCCGCAACCTCTACGTCAGTATTTCGAACGCAGCGCGGTGACGTGTCGTCAGTGTGACGGGGGGCTCGCCTGAACGTTCGAGCGTCACTTCGCACGCGGCAAGCTTGCTGTTGAGGCAAGTGTGAGTGCCGCCTGGCGGGTTGTAATACGTGAGCGACACGAAATCCTCCGGCGCCGCATGAATTCGACCATGGATGCGAACGCCTGGCTGCGCACTGTCGAAGTGCCAGCCGAAATCCTTCCATGCACCCTTCGCCCGGAACAGCTGCAGCCAGGAGTTAAGCCGGTAGTCGTGTCCACCGAATCGCAGGCAGACGATCGTCATCGGCGGCGTCCACAACGGTCCCGCCTTGACCCTCGCCGTCACACATTCTAGGAACGCCTCCGGTGCGTCGTCGAAGCCGGCGACCTGTCCCCAGGCATACGTGTCCGTGTGCTTGCTGCCCCAGTTGTGGTTCTCACTGCCGATCCAGCCATCGATGGCGATGGATTCGCCGTCCACTTCGAGCGCCCCGTCGAACACGACTCGCGGACGCGTGCAGAGCGCCTTCGCCTTCGGCAATCGCGCTTCGTACGTCCGCTCTGGCAGGAAGATCATGGGCGTCCCGCCGTCCCGGTACGTAAGCGTCCATCCAATGCAATGGGCGCCGCTGGCATTGCCGCGAAGTTCGCTGGCCTTGAGCGTCGCGCCGCCGATCCGCACGTCAAGCCCACGCGGCGCAAAGTGACAGTCGCTGATCGGAATCTCGGACTTGGCGGCCCGGATCAGCCGCCGTTCGCCGTCAAAATGGATCGCCCAGAGTTCCCCGATGGCGTCCTGCGGTCGGCTCTGCGGCACGAATATCGTGTAGCGGATCCAGAACGCGACATTGCGCGTTGGATGGTTGGCGCGCAGGAACCAGCTCTCGTAGTGGCCGCGCAACTGGCCCTGGCGGTAGCGCGCGCCCTGCCAGTATGAAAGATCGTGCCGAGTGGCTTCGCCCGTCGTCATCGTCCCCTCAGCGGCGGTGGTCCCGCCGGACCCGCGCAGGGCGGGCTGTGCCGGTCAGACGCGACGTGTCCAGCCGAAGCGATCCGCCGCCTCGCCCGTCTGGATCGCGACCAGCGCCGCACGCAGCCGCTGCGTGACTGGACCCACCTCGCCGCTACCGACGCGGTATTCCTTTCCGCCGTGCACCAGCGTGCCGACGCCCGCCAGCACGGCGGCCGTGCCCGAGAGAGCCGCCTCGCCGGTGTTCACCCACTCGAGCATCTCGGCCACGGTAAAGACGCGCTCCTCGATTTTGAAGCCCTGGTCCCGCGCCATCGTCAGCAGCGAGTCGCGCGTGACGCCGTGCAGGAACGTCGAATCGAGGCTGCGGGTGAGGATGTGCCCCTCGCGGATCAGCAGGAAATTGGCCGCGCCGGTTTCCTGCACCGAGCCGCCCGGGCAGAACAGCACCTGGTCGACCTTGTACTTGTCGCGAGCAGCCAGCGTCGGTCCCATCGCCGCAGCGTAGTTGCCGCCGGTCTTGACCACTCCCAGGTGCTCCGCCGTGCGATGGCACTGGTCCTCGACGTAGATGCGCAGCGGCTTCATGCCGCCGGCGAAGTAATCCCACACCGGGCTCGTCAGCACGATCAACGTCGCTTCGTTCGACGGCTGCGACGCCGCCCCGATGTTAGGCATCGTGCCGAAGAGGATCGGCCGCAGATAGAGCGCGCCCGGAGGCTCCGGCACCTGCGCGCGAACGCGATCGATCGCCGTGAGAACCATGCGCGCGAGTTGCTCGGCATCCGGTTGCGGCAGCGACAGCAGCCGCGCGCTCTGGCGGATGCGCTCGATGTGCTTGTCCATCCGGAAGACGTGGATGCTGCCGTCGGCCCAGCGGTAGGCCTTGAACCCCTCGAAGCAGCTGCTGGCGTAGTGCAGGACGTGTGCCGCCGGGTGCATCGGGATCGGCGCAGTCGGGCGGATCTCTTCCGCGCTCCACTTGCCGTCCTCGTACGTGGCGATCGCCATCTGGTCGGTCAGGACGCTGCCGAAGGCAGGTCGGGCTTGGGGATTCGTGCTCATGGGTCGGTCTCGAATTGCGGTTGATGCGCTCAGGCCAGCAGTTTAACCGGGGATGAAAATGGCTGCCGGGTGCTCGAGCAGGTCCTTCATGGCCTGGATCATCGCCGCCGCATCGTAGCCATCGACGAAGCGGTGATCGAAACTCGACGACAGGTTCATGATCCGGCGGATCGCAATCGCGCCGTTTTCCACGACGGGTCGCTCGACTGCCCGGTTGACTCCGATGATCGCCATCTCCGGCGCATTGATGATCGGCGTGGATGCGATGCCGCCGAGCTTGCCGAGGCTGGTCACGGTGATCGTGGATCCGGTCAGGTCCTTGCCGGTCACCTTGCCGGTGCGGGCGCAATCCGAGACGCGGCGAATCTCGTCGGACAGGTCCCACAGCGTGCGCGCCTCGGCATGGCGCACGACGGGCACCTTGAGGCCGTCCGGAGTCTGCGTGGCGATGCCGAGATGCACGCCGTGGTAGCGCACCAGCACGCCGCGCTCCGCATCAAAATGAGCGTTGCACTGGGGAAAGCGTTCGATCACGCGAACCAGCGCGGCCGCAATGAACGGCAGGTAGGTGAGCGCGGGCGCGCCTTTCGGCTGGTTCGCGTTCAGGTGGCCGCGCAGCGACTCGAGCTCGGTGACGTCGATTTCCTCGACGTACGAGAAGTGCGGAATGTTGCGCTTGGCCTCGGTCATGCGCTGGGCGATCAGGCGTCGCACACCGATGACCTTGATTTCCTCGATACCGGTGCGTGCGACGAGTCTGCTGGGTGCCGGCGCAGCAGCCTGGGCGGCCGGGGCGTCGCTGCCGCTCAACGCTGCTTCGAAGTCCTGTCGGGTAATGCGGCCGCTCGGGCCGGACCCGCTCACGCTGCGCAGGTCGACGCCCGCTTCGCGCGCGCGGCGGCGGGTCGCGGGGGACGCCATGACTCTTCCTCCCTCTCCCGCCAGGGCGGGAGAGGGCTGGGGTGAGGGTCCGGCTCCCTCACCCGCACTGCGTGCGACCTCTCCCGCAGGAGCGGGAGAGGTGCGGACCCCCTCACCCGCACTACGTGCGGCCTCTCCCGCAGGAGCGGGAGAGGTGATGACCGACTCGGTCTCGAACACGATCAGTTCCGCGCCGACACGCACCGTGTCGCCCGCCTGGCCGGTGATCGAAACGACGCGGCCGCTCACCGGTGCCGGGACCTCGACCGCCGCCTTGTCGGTCATGATCTCGGCCATGATCTGGTCCTCGTGGATGACGTCGCCGACCTTGACGTGCCAGGCGACGACCTCCGCCTCGACGGTGCCTTCGCCGAGATCCGGCATCTTGAACACGTAGCGGGTCATGGCGTCTCCATCACTGCCCTGAGGCCGGCAGCTACGCGGTGCTGCCCCGGAAAATATTCCCACTCGAATGCGTGCGGGTACGGCGTGTCCCAGCCCGCAACGCGCTGGATCGGCGCCTCGAGCTCCCAGAAGCACTCTTCCTGGATCGTCGCCGACAACTCCGCACCGAATCCCGAAAAGCGCGTCGCCTCGTGGGCGATCAGGCAACGGCCGGTCTTCTTCACCGACGTGCAGAGCGTGTCCACGTCGAGCGGCACCATCGTGCGGACGTCGATGATCTCGGCGTCGATGCCAAGGCTGCGCGCCGCGGCTTCGCACACGTAGACCATCGTGCCGTAGCTGACGATCGTCACGGCGCTGCCCTTGCGCACGATCTCGGCCTTGCCGATCGGCACGGTGTAATGGCCTTCCGGCACCTCGCCCTTGGGATGCGTGCTCCAGGGCACCGCCGGCTTGTTCGCGTCGCCATCGAACGGGCCGTTGTAGAGGCGCTTCGGTTCGAAGAACACCACCGGATCGTCGTCCTCGACCGAGGCAATCAGCAGGCCCTTGGCATCGTAGGGATTCGACGGCATGACGATCTTGATGCCGCAGACGTGCGTGAAGATGCCCTCGGGGCTCTGCGAGTGCGTCTGGCCGCCGCGGATGCCGCCGCCGCATGGGGTGCGGATCGTGACCGGTGCCCAGAAGTCGCCGGCACTGCGGTAGCGCAGCCGCGCCAGTTCGCTGAAGATCTGGTCGCACGCCGGATAGATGTAGTCGGCGAACTGCACTTCGGCGATCGGCCGCAGTCCGTTCACGCCCATGCCGATCGCCGCACCGACGATCGCACCCTCGGCGATCGGCGTGTCGAGCACGCGGTGCGGACCGTACTTGCGCTGCAATCCATCGGTGACGCGGAACACGCCCCCGAAAAACCCCACGTCCTGGCCCAGCACGACCACGTTCGGGTCGCGCGCGAGCAGGATGTCCATCGCCGAGTTGAGCGCCTGGATCATGTTCATCTGCGGCACGGCTCAGCCCCCCTGCTCGGCGCGCATCAGGTCGCGCTGGTGGCGCAGGTTCGCGGGCATTTCCTTGAACACGTCCTCGAACATCAGGTCGCGGTTGAGGCGCGGCCCTTCATTCAATGCGCCGTATTGCACGGCCTCCTTCCAGCTCTCGACCACGTGCTGGTCGAGTTCCTGCGTCAGCGCCGCGTGCCGTTCCGCGGACCACTCGCCCAGCGCGATCAGGTGATTCTTCAGACGCTCCACCGGATCGCCGAGCGGCCACTTCTCGTAGTCGTCCTTCGGCCGGTAGCGGGCCGGGTCGTCACTGGTCGAGTGGGCCGCGCCGCGATACGTCACATGCTCGATCAGCGTCGGGCCGGCGCCGGTGCGTGCGCGCTCGGCAGCCCACTGCGTGACCGCGTGCACCGCGAGGAAATCGTTGCCGTCGACGCGGATGCCCGCGATCCCGTAGCCCGGGCCGCGCGCGGCGAACGAGCGCTGCTCGCCGCCGGCGAAGCCCTGGAACGTCGAGATCGCCCACTGGTTGTTGACGACGTTGAGGATGACCGGCACGACGTACACGGATGCGAACAGCATGGCGTGATGGAAATCGGCCTCGGCGCTCGAGCCCTCGCCGATCCAGCTGACGGCGATGTCGTCCTCGCCCTTGATCGCCGCCGCCATCGCCCAGCCGACGGCCTGGGGAAACTGCGTCGCCAGGTTGCCGGAGATCGAGAAAATACGGCCTTCCTTCCAGTGGTACATGACCGGCAACTGGCGTCCCTTGCACATGTCGCGAGTGTTCGAGAGCAACTGGCACATCAGGTCGACCAGCGGGCGGCCGCGAACCATGTACAGGCCCTGGTTGCGATACGACGGAAACAACATGTCGCGCGGGCGCAGCGCCATGCACTGCGCCACCGAGACCGCCTCTTCACCGAGGGAGCG
>Ga0315278_10005485_pt1 | contig 11513 bp, 9 predicted proteins | sample YL17G06_0_MG_FD_203880 | JGI IMG/M metagenome (GOLD analysis project Ga0315278, IMG submission 203880) | Sediment microbial communities from Yellowstone Lake, YNP, Wyoming, USA - YL17G06_0 | ecosystem: Environmental > Aquatic > Freshwater > Lake > Sediment | place: USA: Wyoming | collected... | reverse complement strand
GCCCGATCGGTGCCGCGAGCGCTCCACCGGTCGCAGAAAGGCGTTCGCCGCCATTCTCCACGAGCACCGCCACCGCGACCCTCGGACTCTGTGCCGGGGCGAAGGCGATGTACCAGGCGTGCGGCGGGGTCAGGCGGGGGTCGGGACCGTGCTCGGCAGTCCCGGTCTTGGATGCGATCTGCACACCGGGAATCGCGCCCTCCTGCTGGGTGAACTTTTCGGCGCCGATCATCAAATCAGTGAGCTTAGCCGCGACCTGCGCTGAAACCGCGCGACGCTGCTCTTGAGGGGCGGTCGCGCTGATGTTGGACAGGCCGGGTCCTTCAAGGCGGTCCACCAGGTAAGGCGCCATCACCATTCCGGAATTGGCCACCGCCGCTGCGATCATCGCATTCTGCAGCGGGGTCACCGCCACGTCCTTTTGCCCCATGCTGGACATCCCGACCGCGGCGGCGTCGGCCATCGGGCCAATCGTGGATTCCGCAACCTGCAGGGGTATCGACGACGGTGGGCTGTCAAACCCGAACGCGTCTGCGGTGCGGCGCAGGGCATCCGCACCGATCCGGATGCCCAGTTCGACGAACGCGGTGTTGCACGAGCGCTCGAAGGCTTCCCGGAGCGGGGCGGTCGGGGCGCCTCCGCACTGCGCCCCGCCGTAGTTCTCCAGAGTCGCGGTGCTGTCCGGCAGGGTGATCGAGCCGGCGGCGGTCAGCGGTGCGTCCTCGGAGATCCCGGCCTGCAGCGCCGCCGCGGTGGTGATGACCTTAAAAGTCGATCCGGGTGGATAGCGCTCGGCGATGGCGCGGTTGGTCAGCGGCGAGGTTGGGTCGTCCCGCAACCGTTGCCAGGCTTCGCCCTGAGCATCGGTTGCATGAGTGGACAGCAGGTTGGGGTCATAGGAGGGTGAAGACACCATCGCCAGGATCTTTCCGGTGGAAGGCTCCAGTGCCACCACCGAACCTTTGCACGGCCCGCCGCAGCCCTGCTGAAGTGCCGACCACGCGGCTTGCTGAACCCTGGGAACCAACGTGGTCTCCACGTTGCCGCCGCGGGGGTCCCGGCCGGTGAAGAAGTCGGCCAGTCGGCGGCCGAACAGTCGCTCGTCGGAGCCGTTGAGGATCAGGTCCTCGGCGCGCTCGAGTCCGTTGCTCGAGTACCGCAGTGAGTAGAAGCCCGTCACCGGCGCGTAGAGCAACGGGTCGGGATACACCCGCAGGTAGCGGTAGCGGCCGTTCGTCGAGAGGGAGTAGGCCAGTAACTGGCCACCCGCGGTGATCTGGCCGCGCTGCCGGGAGTACTCGTCCAGCAGCACCCGTTGATTGCGAGGGTCTGACCGTAGTGCGTCGGCCCGAAACACCTGCGTCACCGTGGCATTGATCAGCAGCACCACGGTCAACGCCATGACCATCATCGAGATTCGCCGAAGTGAAGTGTTCATCAGCGGCTGATCACCTCGGTGGGTGCCGCCGCGATGGGTGTGTGCTGGCTGGTCTGGATCGGTCGGCGCGCGGCGTGAGAGATGCGTACCAGTAGCGCTAGCAGCAGGTAATTGGCCACCAGCGAGGATCCGCCATAGGACATCCATGGAGTGGTCAGGCCGGTCAACGGGATCAGCCCGGTCACTCCACCGACCACGATGAACAACTGGATCGCCAGCGTCGAGGCCAGTCCCGCCGCCAGCAGTTTGCCGAAGCTGTCGCGCACCGCGATCGCGGTGCGCAGGCCCCGCACGATCACGATCGTGTAGAGCAATAGCACGCCGGACAGCCCGACGAGGCCCAACTCCTCCCCCACCACGGCGATGATGAAATCCGTCGAGGCGGCCGGGACGGTTCCGGGTTGGCCGTTGCCAAGACCGGTGCCGAAGACTCCGCCGGTGGCGAAGCTGAACTGGGACTGCACCATCTGGTAGCCGGCACCCGCAGGGTCGGCGAATGGATCCGACCAGGTCTGGACGCGGCCGCGGACATGACCGAAAAGGTGATAGGCCGCAACGCTTCCCGCGGCAAACAGGCTCAGACCGATCACCACCCAGCTGAACCTCTCGGTGGCGATGTAGACCATCACCAGGAATGAGGCGTAGAGCAGTAGCGAGGTGCCGAGGTCCTTTTCGAACACCATCACTCCGACCGAGATGATCCAGGCCGCCAGCAGCGGTGCCAGATCTCGCGGCCGCGGTAGGTCCATCCCGAGGAAATGCTGCCCTGCGCTGGTGAAGAGATTGCGTTTGGCGACAAGGACTCCGGCGAAGAAAACCAACAGCAGGATCTTGGAGAACTCAGCGGGCTGAATACTGAATCCCGGCAGGCGAATCCAGATCTTCGCGCCGTTAGTCTCCGACAGGCTGGCCGGCAACAGAGCGGGAATGGCTAGCAGTACCAAGCCGGCCGCGCCGCAGATGTAGTCGTAGCGGGCCAGCATCCGGTGATCGGTGAGGAGGAACACCACCAGTGCGAAGCCGCTGATCCCGGCCAGGGTCCACAGCATCTGGTGGCCGGCCCCGGGGTTGCCCGCCGGGGTGTCTCCGGCGAGATCGAGCCGGTGAATCAGCACCAGACCCAGACCGTTGAGGAGCGCCACCACCGGGAGCAGTAGGGGGTCGGCGTAGGGCGCGAATCGTCGAACCATGAGATGCGCAATGCTGAACACTGCCAGGAATGCTCCGGTATAGCGCAGCAGGTCCCAGCTCAGGCCGCGCTCCTGATTGGCCTCCACGATCATCAGGGCGACACCGGTGATGAGGGATGCGAAGCACAGCAGGGCTAGTTCGGCGTTGCGCCGGGTTGGCAGTACCGGTATCAGGGCGACAGGCGACTGAGGCGCGGTCGTCAAGAGAGCTTCGTCGGCCGCGGATTGCTTGCCCGTCATGCCGCCGCCCGGCAGTCAATGCCCGGAGCCTGCGGTGGCGCCGGCAGCGCTGTAGCGGGCCCGGTTTTGGTGGAGGAGTTTTTTGGCCGCGGCGGTGCACAGGGCGGCAGTAGTGACGTGCGGGTCAGTTCCCGTAACTGCCCGAAGGCGGCATCGAGGTTCCCGGCCGGTAGCCCGGCGGCTACCTGTGCGCGACCGGAGGGCTGCAGATCCCCTAAACGCACCAGCGTGCAGTCCAACCCGTCGGTGGGCTGCCCGTAGCTGATCTCGGAAAGTTCGCCACGGTCATTGAGACAGCCCAGCAGGAACGGCTGCTGCAGTCGCACCCCGAGGATCGAACCCTGGATGCCGCGCATGATGGCCACGTTGTCGCCATAGGCGCTGACGTAGTAGTAGCTGCGGATGATCTTGTAGCCGATGCCCAGTGCGGCCAGCGCGATCAGCGCAACGACGGTGGCTGCGATGAGGCTTCGCCGTCGCGACCGGGGCGCTGGAGGCGGATCCGGCTCCGGCACAACCCGTTTCGCGGCGGGCGGTCGTGGTGCAATCGCCGATGCTCGGCCGGCGGCAGTATTGGGTGGCACCGTGTCGTCGGCATCGCCTGAGACCGCGCCCGCCAGGATCGGTTGGGTCTGGCCGACGTAGTCGTGGTCGACAACGTCGGCGACCACGACAGTGATGTTGTCGGGACCACCACCTCGCAAGGCGAGTTCGATCAGTCGCTCCGCGCTCTCGGCGACGTCGGGAAGCCGCAGCGCCTCCAGGATGGTTTCTTGACTGACCGGGTCCGACAGTCCGTCTGAGCACAGCAGGTAGCGATCGCCCTCGCGGGCCTCGCGCACGATCAGCGTGGGTTCGACCTCGTGGCCGGTAAGCGCCCGCATGATCAGCGAGCGCTGCGGATGGCTGTGGGCCTCCTCGGCGGTGATCCGCCCCTCATCGACGAGGGTCTGCACGAAGGTGTCGTCCTTCGTGATCTGTGTCAATTCCCCGTCGCGCAACAGGTAGCCGCGGGAATCCCCGATGTGCACTAGACCTAGTCGGTCCCCGGCAAACAGAATGGCTGTGAGAGTGGTGCCCATTCCCTCAAGATCTGGATCGAGGTCCACCTGGTCGGCAATTGCCGAGTTACCTTCGTGCACAGCCGATTCCAGTTTGCTTAGCAAATCGCCGCCCGGCTCGTCGTTATCGAGATGGGCCAGTGCGGCAATCATCAGTTGGGACGCGACCTCCCCAGCGGCGTGTCCGCCCATACCGTCGGCGAGTGCCAGCAGCCGGGCCCCGGCGTACACCGAATCCTCGTTATTGGCTCGGACAAGTCCGCGGTCGCTGCGCGCTGCGTAACGGAGGGCCAGGGTCATGGGCGTAGCTCGATTACCGTCTTGCCGACATGGACCGGTGTGCCGATCGGAACGCGGACCGCGGTCGTGACCTTCGACCGGTCGAGGTAGGTGCCGTTCGTTGAACCAAGGTCTTCGACGTACCAGTCTGAACCGCGCGGAGACAGCCGGGCATGGCGGGTGGAGGCGTAATCATCAGTGAGTACCAGCGTGGAGTCATCGGCGCGGCCGATGAGCACCGGCTGGGTGCCCAGTGCGATCCGGGTTCCGGTCAGCGTGCCCTCGGTGACCACGAGGTACCCGGCCGAGTTTCGGCTCTGGCGTGCCGGTGAGCGCGCTCCCCGCAACGCCAGACCTCGTCGCACCATCACCGCGCCGGTCGGCGCGTAGATGTCGTTGCGCAAGACACGCAGTACCGACCAGATGAACAGCCATAGTAGAAGCAGGAATCCGGCACGGGTCAGCTGCAGAACGAGTCCCTGCATCCGTTGCCCCTCCGTCCTGCTGCCGTTGTCGCGGTCGGCATCGGCACCGGGCCGTCCGGGCCATCATCTGCACCGGGAAGTCCGGACCGCCGTCGGCAACGTCACAGGATACTTGGGTGCCGGTGCGCGCGCGGATGAAGCCACACACCTCCGCCGGATTGCGAGTCGAACCCGGGGGCCGTGGTGGGCTCAGTGAAGGCGGACGATGATCTCGGAGTGGCCGACCCGGATGACGTCGCCGTCGGCCAGTTGCCACTCCTGCACGGGCGCATTGTTGACCGTGGTGCCGTTGGTGGAGTTCAGATCCGACAACAGCGCCGACTGGCCGTCCCAGCGGACTTCCACGTGGCGACGTGAGACGCCGGTGTCAGGCAGCCGGAACTGCGCATCCTGGCCGCGGCCGATCACGTTCGCGCCCTCACGCAGTTGGTAGGTACGGCCGCTGCCGTCATCGAGTTGGAGCGTGACGGACGTCCCGATCGCCTGGTAGCCGTCCTGCGCGGCCGGCGGAGCGTAGTCGCCGTAGCCGCCCGGGGCCGACTGGCCGTAGCCGCCCGGGGCCGACTGGCCGTAGCCGCCCGGGGCCGACTGGCCGTAGTCGTATTCCGGTGCAGCGGCCGGCGGCGGGTAGCCGCCCTGGTCGTAACGGCCATATTCGGGTTGGCCGTACTCGGGCCGGGCATAGGGCGCCGGGTATCCGGGTTGCTCGGGGTATCCGGGTTGCTGGTATCCGGGTTGCTCGGGGTAGCCGGGTTGCTCGGGATACGCGGGCCTCGGCGGACGGCCGTAGTCGTAGTCCGCGGGCGGCGCCGGGTAGCCCCCTCCCGGTGGCGGACCGTACTGCGGGGCGCCGCTGTAACCGGGCGGCGCCGGTCGGTAGCCCTGCTCATATCCGGGGGCGCCGTATCCGGGGGCGCCGTAACCGGGGGCGCCGTATCCGGGGGCGCCGTAACCGGGGGCGCCGTAACCGGGGGCGCCGGGACGCTGCTCGTAGCCCTGATCGGGGTAACCGCCCTGCTGTGGATAGCCGTAGCGGGGCGGGTAGCCCTGCTCGTAGGAGGGGGCATAGCCCTGCTCGGGCTGGTAAGGCGGCCGCTGCGGTTCCGGTGCGACACCCCGCGGATCCTCCTGGGGCTGCCCGTACTGATCGCCGTAGTACTCGTCGCCGGGGCGTCCCTGGCTCTGGCCACCGCGGTCCTGGTTGTCGGTCATCGCTGGCACTCCTCGTTCTGCGGTGTTCGCATGGTTCGGTACTGCTGGGGCGGATGGGCCACCGGGTGGGCGGAGGCCGGCGTCGGGGTTGACGACGGCTCGGGCACGGTACTGGCCGGTGTGCAGGCCCTCGGACTGCTCGAAGCGGAGCACCACCTCACCATAGGTTTGCCATCCCTGTTCATGAATATATCCCGCCAGGTGCCTCGCGAAGGCGTCTGCCGTCAGTTCCCGGTCGGTATTGATGTTTCTGAAATCGGACAGGCCGAGGGTAATGACGTAGTCATTGGGGACCAGGAACCGCTCACCGGGCAGGTTCTGCACTCCGTCGTGGGCTTCTCGGCGCAGCACCGCTTCCACTTCCTCCGGAACGACCGGGCCGCCGAACATCCGGGCGAAGGCGTCGCCCACGCCGTCTTCGAGTCTGCGTTCGATGCGCTGAACCAGGCCCCTCTGGTCGCCCATCACACCGCCCTCACTCGCTCCGCGGACCGTCCGTGCGGCAAGGCCGCAGGAGTAGCCGAAGCGGTAATCGTATCGGCCCTGGCCGGTAGGGAGATGACGACAAGCCGTCGCTGGCCGCGTTGCCGCAGCTCAAAGCACTTCATCCGGGGGATCTACCCGGCTTGCAGGCCGAACCGCGGCGTCGGATTACGCCACCGCCACCGTGCTAAGCTCCCCCGGTCGTTTTGGGCGAGTGGCGGAATGGCAGACGCGCTGGCTTCAGGTGCCAGTGTCCTTCGGGACGTGGGGGTTCAAGTCCCCCTTCGCCCACACACCTACCCCCGGGTCGGACCTTTGCGTCACCGGCTCGGGTCCGGGACCCTTTCGGTTGAAACGTTTGCTAACCCTGCACTCCCGGGTGTTAAGTGAAAGTTGGCTAGTTTCCCTTCGATGATTGGGCGGCCCGCCTGCCCGATGAACGAGCGTTTTCCGGCATCGGCGTGTTCGCCAAGGCGGTCGGTGCGCTGGCGCGCCGAATATCGAGGGAGACACTCGTGGTTCGCGCCGGGCGCGGGGTCCAACTCCGCGGGGTCCAATTCGCCGCGCTGCTGTTGATCGCCGTATTGCAGATGATCGCCGTATTGCAGATGACTGTCGGCCAGTCGTTCCCTACCGGCACTGCCGCGCTGGCGAAACTGAGGACCGGATACACCGAGGGGATCGAACTCCTCGCCTCGCAGGCGGCACTGATCATGAACGGGACCTTCGAACCGGTGGTCACCACTGAGTGGATCCGCCAGGTGATGTCGGGGTTCGTGACGCCTACCCTGGGTGAGGGGTACCTCGGCACCGCGATGACCACCCCTGAGGAATTCTGGCCGGTGACCGGATTGTTCAGCATGACCTTCGACAACTCGGTCCACACCGGTTACGAACTTCTCGATTCCCAGGTTCACCAGAACCTTTCCGAAAGTCCCCGAACTCCGGTGGCGGTGTTCGGATACTCCCAGAGCGCGATCATCGCTTCCTTGGAAAAGCGAACACTGGCAACCGAATTCGCCGATCGTACCGATACTCCCCAGGTGTCGTTCGTCATGACCGGAAACCCGTATCGTCCCAACGGGGGTTTTCTGTCGAGGTTGCCGCTTCTGGCGAGGCTTCTCAATCCGTCGAGCCAGATGACGGCCTCTCCGACCGATACGGTCTTCGCGACCCACGATGTCGCTCGCCAGTACGACATGTGGGCGGACTTCCCCACCTATCCGCTGAACCTGCTCGCCGACATCAACGCGCTCTTCGGGCTGTTGAACCACTGGTATCTGCCGGAGTCGGTCAATCCCCTCCTCGGCAACCTCATCTCGACAGTCTCGCTGGACCCAGCGAGCCCGAATTACAACCCCGACACGTTGGTCCAGCGCTATGGCGACACCACCTACTACACGATTCCGTCGGAACATCTGCCCATGCTCTATCCGCTGCGGTGGATCGGTCTGGGACCGCTGACCGACGTCATCGAGCCGACGCTGAAGGTCTTGGTGGAACTCGGCTACGACCGGAGCGCCGGGTACGGACAGGTGGCCCGCGCGCGATTGTTCCCTTGTATCGACCCCGGGAAGCTCGCCCAGGATCTGGGCGCCGCCTTCGCCGAGGGCGGGACCGCCTTGCACGCGCTGTTCACACCACCGGTGTCAGCGCCGGTGGGTGGAGGCGTGGCCGCCCCTGCCGCTGCGCAGGAACGCAGGCCGATCCCCGCCCGGCGCGCGTCTGGACCCGCCAAACCGGTGCGCAGTGCGGCGGCGGCTGAGGCTGAGGCTGAGGCTGAGGCTGAGGCTGAGGTGCCGCCACAGTCGCGGCCGGCGTCAACGATGCCCCGCGAGCCCCGGCGGACCGGCCCGCGTCACTCGTCGTCGTCGAAAATCGCCACCGCGCGGGTCCAGCCTGCCGACGCCGCATGAATCTTCACCGGGAAGCAGGAGACCTCGAAACCGTCGGCCGGCAGTGACTCCAGGTTGTGTAGTTTCTCGATGTGGCAGTAGCCGATGTCGCGTCCGGCGCGATGGCCCTCCCAGATGACCGATGGGTCGTGGTTTTGCGCGTAGCGCCGCGCGGTGTGGGAGAAGGGCGCGTCCCAACTCCAGGCATCTGTTCCGGTCAATCGCACACCGCGCTCCAATAGGTACAGCGTCGCCTCGCGGCCGATTCCGCACCCGGTGCTGACGTAGTCCGGTAGGCCGTAATGCGTTCCGGCGCTGGTGTTTACCAGCACGATCTCCAGTGGCGCCAATGTGTGGCCGATGCGCTCCAACTCCAGCTCCACGTCGGCGGCGGACACCACGTAGCCGTCCGGGAATCGACGAAAGTCGAGTTTTACCGCGGGCTGCAGACACCATTCGAGCGGCACCTCGTCGATGGTGATGGCCCGCCGGCCCCCGTCGACCGCGGCGGAATCCATCGTCGAGGCGTAATGGTAGGGCGCGTCGAGGTGCGTCCCGTTGTGGGTGGTGATCCGGACACGCTCGATCGCCCAGCCCTCCCCCGCCGGAAGATCATCGACTGTCGCGCCCGGGAAAAACGACACGACCTCCTCCGCCGTCTGGCGGTGGTTGTAGTAATCGATCTCAGGCAGATGCCCCGGCGGGTCCGAGTCGATCCCGGCCTGCAACGCAACCGAGAGGTCGACGAACCTCCGCCCCGTCATAGAGGCCAATGCTAGCCAGTGGTGTAATCGCCCCCATGGCCTCGGCAGCGCAGATTCCGGGAACGGCCGAGCAGGTCACTGCCGAGTGGCTGTCGGCGGTGCTGAGCCGTCCCGGCAATCCGGTCGCCGTGGCCACAGCCGAGATCACCCCGATCGGAACCGGCCAGACCGGCGCCACCTTCCGGGCCACGGTTCGCTACGAAAGTCCTCAGGTAGCGCTCCCGGACTCGTTCGTCGTTAAGTTGCCCGCCCAAGACGAGGCGGTGCGCGATCGGGTCGCCTTGAGTTACCGCTCCGAACACGCCTTCTACACCGAGGTGGCGGACACGGTGGCGGTGCCACTCCCCCGCTGCTATCACTGCGCCATCGCCGACGACGGTGCGCAGTTCGTCCTGTTGCTGGCCGATATGGCACCGGCGGTCCAAGGCGATCAGATTCTTGGGTGCAGCGTGACCGAGGCGCGACTGGGCGCCACGGCGTTGGCCGGACTGCATGGGCCCCGATGGTGCGATCCGGCCTGGTTGGACTTCACCGGCACCGTGATGCCGAAGCCGGATGAAGCCGGTGCCCACGGACTGGGCGACATCACCAAACTCGCGGCACAGATCACCATCGACAAGCTCGGCGCGCGGATGAGCCCGGCTGACCGGGACACAGTGGTTGAGTCCGCCGACCTGATTGCCGACTGGCTGCTGGGCTCGCCCGACCGGTTCAGCCTGCTGCACGGCGACTACCGGATTGACAATCTGCTCTTCGACCCCGATCGCACCCGGGTGACCGTTGTGGATTGGCAGACCCTGGCGGTCGGGCTGCCCGCCCGAGACTTGGCCTACTTCGTCGCGACCAGCCTGCAGCCCGACGAGCGCGCCGATCACGAGCGAGGACTTGTCGACGCTTACCACCGTGCTTTATCCACCCACGGTGTTACGGGCTATGGCGCTGAAACCTGTTGGCAGGATTACCGTTTCGGCATGTTGCAGGTGCCACTGATTTCGACGCTGGGTTTTGCCTTCTCCGCTGAGACCGAACGCGGAGGCGAGATGATGCTGGCGATGATGAAGCGCGGCAGCCAGGCCATCAGGGATCTTGGAACGTTAGATCTAGTCCGCTCGGGCGTCTGAGGACGGTCCTTCGGGGTCGGGGGACAGGTCGGGGACGAAGTCGTCGGGGGCCAGTGGCGTTTCCGATGAGCTCGCTGTGGACTGCGCAGCGACCGCCGACTGGAATCGGTCCGCGACTGCCCGCCCGCGTTCCCCGCGCCAGTCCCGCAACAACACCCCGATGCCCGCGACCGCCATGGCGATCACTCCGCCGGCGGCCCACACGCTGTTAGTGAGCAGTGCCACGATAAGCGCGACCGAGGCCGCGACCGCCAGCACCGCGACGACCCGCATCGCCACAGTCTGCTACCCCCCGGCCGTATCGCGGGGGTCCGACCGCCCGGCGCGTCCGGTGGGGGATCCGGTGGGGGATTCGCTGGGGGACCTCAGGCGGCGGTAGACGGCCGGACGGCAAGGGGCACGTGCACAACACCGGCGGCCACCGCAGTCGGCAGCGCTTCGGCTCGCGACAGCAGTTCCACGCTCTCCGGCAGCTCCCGGGGATTGATGACACCGTCGGCGATCTTGCGCAGCACCTCGCGAGCATGCGCGAGTTGATTCCGTTTGCGGTACTGCCCGCCGGGCAGTTTCACCCCGGCCCACACCCCGTATTCCTCTCCGGCTTCGACCGCCTGGTGGGCGCACTGACGCTGCTGAGCCAGCGGGCACCGCCGCAGGCAGATCGCGCGCGCCTTGGTGGCGGCCTGTTCGTATACGCGCGCCTTGGCTGCGCCGTCACTGGCGTCGTCATCGGCGTAGCCGAACCACAGTTCAGGCTCGGTAGAACACGGTCGGTGGTCCATCTCGGTCTCCTTTTCGAGTTTCGGAGACAGAAGCGTATACGGTAAGCTCCGAACGTGCAATCAAAACATACACATAAACGTATACGACCCGTTCACTGTGTACGATTCGGTTATGGCGGAAACGCGACGGTGAGCCGGGAGACGGCGGGCGCGGCAATCCGGGCTCTGCGCGAGTCCCGGGACTGGTCGCTCGCGGAACTGGCGGCGGCCACCGGCGTCAGCACGATGGGCCTCAGCTATCTGGAGCGGGGTACCCGCAAGCCTCAGAAAAAGACCGTTCAACGCGTTGAGAACGGACTCGGACTGCCGCCGGGTACCTACGCACGGCTGGTCGTGGCCGACGATCCGGACGTCGAACTGGCCCAGCTCCTGGAGCATGCCGGATCGCGGATACCGGATCTTCCCGGTGCCGCCGCGGTAGCCGCTAATGCCGCCGACATGCTCGAAATGGCCTCCGGCGCCTATCTGGAAATGCTCAACTCGTTGATCGCGCATCTCCCCCCGGACACGTCAAACGAATACGAGACGTATATCAGGTCAGCGATTGCGCAGAGTGCGAAGGC
>Ga0315278_10005484_pt1 | contig 11515 bp, 13 predicted proteins | sample YL17G06_0_MG_FD_203880 | JGI IMG/M metagenome (GOLD analysis project Ga0315278, IMG submission 203880) | Sediment microbial communities from Yellowstone Lake, YNP, Wyoming, USA - YL17G06_0 | ecosystem: Environmental > Aquatic > Freshwater > Lake > Sediment | place: USA: Wyoming | collected... | reverse complement strand
CTTCATCACGCCCGAGGAGTTCCGCGTCGGCGTCCAGAGAGTGCAGGAGCTCGCGGCGGCGGAGAAGCGCCAGGTGCCCGAGGACCACTTCGGCACGCTCATCAACTACACCGTCGCGGCGACCGAGGCCGAGGCGCTGGCCATGGCGCAACCTTATATCGCGCGCGGCCGCGTGGACGAGGCGACCATGCGCGCCTGCACGGCCTTCGGTCCGATCGAGGTGCTCGCCTCGCGCATCGAGGAATACGTCAAGGGCGGCGGCTCCAAGTTCATCCTGCGCCCGCTATGCCCGCCCGACCGGATGCTCGACCAGCTCGCTCTCGCCGCCGATCGCGTCATCCCCGACTACCACCGCAGATAGCTCACGAAGACTTCGCGGTAAGGATCTCCGCGAGCAGGGCGGGGTCGACGTTGCCACCTGACAGGACGACCCCGATGCGCGAGCCCCTGGGCATCGGCAGTTTTCCGGCAAGGAGAGCGGCCGCGGAGACGGCCCCCGTCGGCTCCACGAGGAGCTTGCCGCGGAGCAGGAGGAAGCGCACCGCTTCGACGATCTCCCTGTCCGAGACCAGCAGCACGTCGCTCAGGTTTTGTTTGTTGATCGGGAAGGTCAGCACGCCGGGCGAGAGATTGCGGATGCCGTCGGCAATGGTAGGCGGCGGCGCAATACTCACGCGCTCGCCCTTCTTGAAAGAGAGATAGGTGTCGTTGGCCGTATCGGCCTCGACGCCGTAGATTTTCATCGAGGGGCGGAGCGCCTTGGCGACCGTGCTACAGCCTGCCATGAGCCCGCCCCCGCCCATGGGCGTCAGGAGCGCGTCGAGGTCGGGCACGTCTTCCATCAGCTCGAGCGCCGCCGTGCCCTGCCCCGCCATGATCGCGGGATCGTCATAGGGCGGGACGAGGACGCGGCCCGTCTTTGCCACCAGGTCCTTCGCGCGCGCCTCGCGGTCCTCGGTCTGCCTGTCGTAGAAAACCACCTCGGCGCCGTAGCCGCGCGTGGCCGCCAACTTCAGGGCCGGGGCATCCGTGGGCATCAGGATGACGGCGGAGGCGCCCGTGAGCCTGGCCGCCAGCGCCACGCCCTGCGCGTGGTTGCCAGACGAGAAGCCGACGACGCCGCGCCGTCGCTCCTCGTCGGTGAGCGTCAGGAGCTTGTTGAGCGCCCCGCGAATCTTGAAAGCGCCGGCCCGCTGGAGGTTCTCGCACTTGAAGAAGACACTGAAACCGCAGAGCTCGTCGAACGAGCGGCTGGTGATGACGGGCGTCCGGTGGATGCGTCCCTTGAGCCGGGCGGCCGCCGCCCGGATCTCCTCGATGCCGATCGCGTTCATGGGGCCGATTATAGAGGAGAGATCCGCCCACAAGGTATACTTCGCATATGCGAACGCTCGCCGCGTTGATCTCCGCCGCGCTGATCCTCCAGGGCTGCTCCCTCATCGACATCGAGCTCCAGCCTCGCATTCGCCCGCTCGAGGAGGAGACGGTCGAGGGGCAGGGCAAGGCCAAGATCCTCCTGATGGACGTCTCGGGTGTGCTGGCGGATGAGACAGGCGGTATCGTCCTGGGCTCGCCGCCGCCCCGCGTGCCGATCGTCGCGCGGGTACGGGAGGAGCTGCAGAAGGCTTCCGAGGACGAGAGCGTCAAGGCGCTGGTCGTGCGCATCAATAGCCCGGGCGGCACCATCACCGCCTCCGACCTGATCTACCGAGAGATCGACGTCTTCAAGACCCGGCGCAAGATCCCCGTCATCGCGATCATGATGGACGTCGGCGCCTCGGGCGGCTACTACGCGGCGCTGGCCGCCGACACCATCATGGCGCTCCCCACCACGGTCACCGGCAGCATCGGCGTCGTGATGCTCACGGTCAACGCGCAGGGACTGATGGAGAAGATCGGTGTCGCGCCGCTCGCCATCAAGTCGGGCGCCATGAAAGACGCGGGCTCGCCCTTCCGCCCGCTGACGGAGCAAGAGCGCACGGTCTTCCAGTCCGTCATTGACCAGATGTACGGGCGCTTCGTGAGCTTGATCGTCCGATCGCGCAAGATGTCGGAGGAAAAAGTCCGCGCCGCCGCCGACGGCCGCATCTACACCGCGGAGCAGGCGAAGGCGCTCGGCCTCGTGGACGAGATCGGCTACATGGAGGACGCGGTGGCGGCCGCCCGCAAGGCCGCGGGCGTCGAGGAGGCGCGGGTCATCATGTACCGCCGCCCCAAGGAGTACCGCGCCAACTTCTACTCGGCTGCGCCGGCTCCCATGCCAGGTGTCGAGTCATCCCTCCAGCAGCTGACGGCGCTGGTCAGCGGCTCGGGCCCCCGCTTCCTCTACCTGTGGTGGCCCTGAGCCGCTGAGAGCGCCGCCGGGCCTCAGCGCGTCAGGAGCGCGGGAGAGGCTTGCGGAATGTGTCGTGGCACGAGACGCAGGTGACGCGGGGGTAGTCCTTCAGGATGTCCGCCACCGCCTTCTGGTCCTTGACGCGCGCAGCGTCGCGCAGTCGCTCGGACCAGATCGTCAGATTCTTTGCGGTAGCCTCGAACTCGCTCCAGCGCTGCCAGATCTCAGGTTTGGCGTTGGACTTGTCCGCGAGCGAGCCCTCGGGGAAGAGCGAGGGGATCTGCATCGACGTGATGGCGATAACCTCCGCGTTGACTGCGATGCCCGCGATATCGCCCGCCTTGAACTTGTTCTGGATCTCGCCGAGGTTCGCGCCCTGCAGGCGCCCGAGCCGCTGGCGGTCGGCGACGATGTCGCCGGTGCCGACCATCCTCGGCGCCGACCCCGTGGTGCAGGCCGTCCCGGTCGCCGCCACCAGCGCGACCATCATGATGCCGCGGTGCAATGTCGCTCGTCGGGTCATGTCGTTTTCTCGTGGTGTGGTGTGTCCAGCCGCTACTCGATCTTGTTCGTGACCGCCGGAATGCTCTTCAGGTACCGAGCGATCGACTGAAGATCCACCTTCGTCAGATCCTTGTAACCCGCCAGCGTGCCCTCAATCCCCTCGCCCATGAGGCCGCCGGCGACGTCGCCGTCCGGTCTGGTGCCCGTCCCGAGATACGTCACGATCTGCTCCTCGGTCCAATCGCCAATGCCCGTCCCCTTGTCCGGCGTGATATTGGGCGTCGCCTGCCCCTCGGGCCCCGTCGTCTTGGGATTGCCCGCGAGGAAGCGTGAATTGTCCACCGCCATGGTCATGGCCGATCGCGGCGTGTGGCACTCGCCGCAGTGTCCGATCGCGCGAACGAGATACTCGCCGCGCGCGACGCCCGAGACCGGTGCCGCGGGCGGAGGCGTCTCCTTGGAGGCGAAGGTCATCAGCCACGCCGGGAGGAACACGCTCTCGAACATCGGTATGGTGATCTTCTTCGGGTTATTGGGCCGGCTCACCGGCGGCACGCTCCGCAGGAACGCCACCAGCGCCTTGAGGTCGCCCTCGGCCATGCCGTTGAAGGACGTGAACGGGTGCACCGGCAGGATCCGCTCGCCATTGGGTCGCCGGCCGAGCCGGATCGCTGTGATCATCTGCTCGTCGGTCCACCCGCCGATGCCGGTCTTGGTGTCGGGCGTGATATTGGTCGAGTACACGGTACCGAACGGGCCGTCATATTTTCTGCCGCCGGCATTGGCAGGGCCCTTCGGCTCCGTGTGGCAGCCGCAGCCACCCGCGGCGCCGAAGATGTACCTGCCCCTGGCGACCTCGGCCGGCTCGACCGCCAGCGCGCCGCCGACCGAGCCCAGGAGGAGGAGGATGCCCAGAAGCGCGCTCGCCACGGCAATTCTCCAAACGCCCATCACACCAGACAGGCCCCCCCCGCTCACCGCTGCGGCGCCTTCCCGCCATAGGCAACGTAGTCCTGCTCTTCGTTCCAGAGCAGCCAGCTGTTCTCCGCCAACTCGCGAGTGATCGTGCGGTTCTCGGCCGGTGGTCCCGAGGGGGGCACGAGCACTTCCGCCTGTTCCGGCAGGCTCCGCTCCCAGGACGCGCTCGGGTCCGACCCCCGTACGACAGCCAGTCCGTGATAGGTTCGCACCAGCACCGAACCGTCCCGGTGGAGGCGGAAACCAATGCCGCCGTCGCGCACGGCGACGCGCGCGGGCCCCGCTATGACCTCGATGGGCGCCTGCGCATGGATGCCGGGCGTCACGGCGACCCAGAGCCAGCCGCGGTCGAGGCGCACCCGGACAGGCTGTGGCTCCGGCGCTCCCTGCGGCGGGGCGACAAGGAAGGCTTGGCCCAGCGCCGCCAGACGGATGGCGTGACCTCCGGCGGTCCGGAGCGTCGCCCTCACGCTGGGACCCGTGCGCAGGCCGTCGCCCTCGTTGAGCTGATTGCGCAGGTCGGCCGGGTTCCATTTCGTGTCGCCCTTCTTGTACATCTCGGCCTTGCCCGTCAGCGTGGCCACGGTAGCCGGCAGCTCTTTCGGCTGGGCCGCGGCCTGGCCCGCGCCGACGACCAGCGCCGCGAGGACTATGGCGGCGCCGCACACGCGCAGGATCATGACTCGTCGTCGATCCACCAGAGCCTCCATCTTGGCATCCACCACAGCCTCCATCTTGGCATCCATTGCCGCCTCCATCGTGACGCCTAGCGCCCCGTCCAGTTCGGCGCCCGCTTCTCGAAAAAGGCCTTGATGCCCTCGCGGGCGTCGTCGGAGAGCGCCACGAGCGTGATCAGCTCGCGCAAGTATCGGAGCGAGGCGCCGTATTCCATGCCGGTGACGGTAGCCGCGGCCTCCTTGGCGAGGCCCAGCGCCGTCGGCGAAAAGCCGGCCAGCGTCCGCGCCAGAGCGTCGACGACGGGCGCGAGCTCCGTCCGAGGCACGATGCGGCTCACCAGCCCCATCTCATAGGCCTCGCGCGCGCTCACCTGCTCCCCGGCGAGAATCATCAGCATGCCGCGCTTGCGCCCGACGCTTCGGAGAATGGGCGCCATGACGATGAGCGGCAGAAGGCCGATCTTGATCTCCGGCAGCCCGAAGACCGCGTCGTCCGCAGCCACGACGATATCGCATCCGGCCGCGAGCCCGCAGCCGCCCGCCAGCGCGAAGCCGTGGACCTTCGCGATCACCGGCGTCCTCATGCGCGCCATGTTCTCGAGGATGCGCGCGAGGGCGCCGAATGACTCGCGCGCCTGCAGCGTGGTGCCCCGATCGCCGACGCCCTTGAGGTCCGCGCCCGCGCAGAAGGCCTTGTCCCCCGCGCCGGCCAGCACGATCACCCGCGCCGCCGGGTCTGCTTCGAGGGCCGCCAAGGCCTCCTCGAGCTCGCGGAGCAGCGTCGCGCTGAGCGCGTTGCGGACATCGGGGCGGTTCAGGGTCACCGAGGCGACCCCCTCCTGCACGGCGACCAAGAGCGTCTCGTAGGTCACGCGGCCTCCTCGCGGCCGTCCACGATGTCCAGGAACTGCTTCAGGATGCGCGCCGTCGCGCCCCAGATGATGTCCTCCACGGATACGTCGTAAAAATGCACCAGGTGTGGCTCACCGCCCCGCTCCCAGAGCTCCGTGCGGAAGATCGACGGGTCGCGCAGCTTTTCGAGCGGCACCTCCAGCACCCGCTCTATCTCCCGCCCGTCGGGCCGGAATGCCACGGGGCGGGTCACGATGCCGACGACAGGCGTGATGACAAACGGCGTCGCGCGCGTCTCCGTATCGTCGAGCATCCCCATCACCTCGACCGCGTCGGCCGGCAACCTGATCTCCTCCCAAGCTTCGCGCAGCGCCGTCTCCACGCGGGAACCGTCGCGCTGCTCCACGATGCCGCCGGGGAAGGCGAACTGGCCCTTATGATGCGGCACCTCGGCGGATTTCTTGCTGAAGAGAATGTGAGGTCCGTCGGCGCCGGCCGGTCCCTCCGTCACGGGCAGGAGCACGGCCGCCGAGATGAGATCGCTGCGGCTCGCCTCATAGCGGGGCCGCCGGTGGAGCGCCGCGTCCAGCCGCCGCCTCAACTCGGCAAGGTCCACTCTACCGTGCCTGGAAGTTGGGCTTGCGCTTCTCCGCGAAGGCCCTGGGTCCCTCGACCGCGTCTTCCGTCCCGCGCAGCGTGCCGGACAGAAAGGCCTCGAGACGCAACCCGTCAGCCAGCGGCATCGTGAGACCGCGCATAACCGATTCCTTCGCGGCGCGCACAGCCAGCGGGCCCCTCTCGCATATGGTCTCGGCCCATGCCCGCGCCGTCGGCATGAGCTCCGCCACCGGTACCACGGCGTTGATGAGCCCGGCCTGGAGCGCTTCCGCCGCGGTCAGCCTCTTCGCCATGAGGATCATCTCCATGGCCTTGGCGAGGGACACCGTGCGCGGCAGCCGCTGGGTTCCGCCCGCGCCCGGGATGATGGCCCAGCGGACTTCCGGCAGGCCGAAGGTCGCGTGCGGCGCCGAGATCCTGATGTCGCAGGCCAGCGCCTGCTCCATACCGCCGGCCAGGCAGTGGCCGTTGATGGCCGCGATCATGGGCTTCCAGATCTCGAGCCCCCGCGTGATGCCGCCGAGGCCGTAGCTCTCGTGGCTGCGGCGCGGCGCGCCCTTGGCGAAGGAAGCCGGGATCATCTTCTTGAGGTCGGCGCCCGCGCTGAAGCTTTTCTCGCCCGCTCCCGTCAGGATGGCGACCCAGGCGGCATCATCGTCGCGGAAGCGCGTCCACGCCGTGACCAGCGCGTCGTGGGTCTCCGGGTCGATCGCGTTCATCGCGTCGGGGCGGTTGATGGTGATGGTGACGATCTTGCCGGTCTGCTCGTAGAGAACGGTGGACATTTACCGGGCCTCCGTGTGATTGGTGGGTGGCGCCGTCATGACATCACGAAGCCGCCGTCGATATTGAGCGCCTGCCCCGTCACCCCGCGCGATTCCGGCAGCGCGAGGAAGAGAGCGCCGTTGGCGATCTCCTCGGCTTCCATCATCCTGCGCTGGGGCACCCGCCGCTTCAGGTAGCGCTCGAAGAGCTCCGCGCCCGGCAGCTCCGTGACGCCGCCCTCGCGGCGCCTGACCTTCTGGGGCTTCACGCCCATACCCGCCCGCACGTAGCCGGGGCAGATGGCATTGACCGTGATGCCCGGGTGACCCTGGGAGGCGATCTCGGCGGCCAGCGCGCGCGTGAGCCCGATGACGCCGTGCTTGGACGCGGCATAGGCCGTGATGAAAGAGTAACCGCCCGTCTTGCCGAAGACGGACGAGATGGTGATGATCCGGCCCTCTCCCTGCTTCATCATCTGAGGCAGCGCCGCCCGGATCGCGCGGTAGGTGCCGTTCAGGTTGACGTCGATGACACGCGTCCAGACCGCCTCGTCCAGCTCCATGAGAAGCCCGGCGCCGTCGATCCCCGCGGCCGTCACCAGCACGTCGAGGCTGCCCCACTCGCCGATCGCGCGCGCGGCCATGGTGTCCATATCGCCCGAGTGCCGCACGTCGGCGGCAACGGCCAGCGACCGGCCGCCCAGGGCCCGAATCTCCTCGGCCACCGCCTTCACCTCGGGCTCGACGTAGGAAGCCACCAGGACCCGCGCCCCTTCGCGCGCGAAGCCGAGCGCGATGGCGCGCCCGATCCCCGAGCCGCCGCCCGTGACGACAACCGTCTTGTCTTCGAATCTCACCGCTAGACGAAGCGGCAGGAGACGGATCCGAGGCGTGTGAAGGAGGCGCGGACGGCGTCCCCTGCCTTGGGACGAAACACCCTGGAGATGGAGCCGGTCAGCACCACGTCGCCCGTGCGGAGCTTCCCGCCCAGCCTGCCGAGCGCATTGGCCAGCCAGGCTAGTGAGTTGAGCGGGTTGCCCATGACCTCCGCCGCCGCCGCCGTGGCGACCCGCTCTCCGTTCTCCTCGTAGACTACCCCCTCGAGCGAGAGGTCGAGCCCCCTCACCGGCGTCAGGGGCCCGCCCAGCACGATGGCATTCGCGTACACACCATCGGCCACGATGTCGGTCCCGCTCGGCTTTCCAGAGAGCCGGAAATCGATGAGCTCGAAGCAGGGCATCGCGCCCTCCACCGCAAGCAGCGCGGACGAGGGAGTCACGCCGGGCCCAGAGAGATCGGCCCTCATGACGAAGCCCATCTCCACCTCGAGCCCGAGGCTGACGAAGCGCGATACCGGCACGGCATCGCCGCTGCTGAAAACGCCGGAGCCGAGGAGAAAGCCCAGCACGGGCTCGTGCACGCCATAGCTCTCCTGCAGGGTCGCGTTCGTGAAACCCGCCTTCCAGCCGACCACCCGGTCCCCTCGCTCGACCAAGGCCCTCGCGAGCGATTGTTGAATGACGTAACCCTGCTCCAGCGTCAGGTCCGGCGCGCTGTCAGACAGCGGCGGCGCGGTGTCTCTGACCGAGTGGTTCTTGACGAGGCGCTGGACGGCATCGCTCACGACTATGGGCATGGCAGGCTCCTGAGTGAGGGCTACGTGACAGCCTGGCGGCTCGCGACGCGCTCCACCACGTTCGACAGAACGGCCGCGGCGCTGTCCGCGATGAGGAGGTCGGCCTCGTCATCGTGCGGCGTCGGCGTCCGGTTGACGATGACGAGCCGGGCGCCTGCCCGCTTGGCGTGGACCGGCATTTGCGCGGCCGGATATACCACGAGCGACGAGCCGACGACGATGAAGAGGTCGGCGGCACGCGCCCGGCGCTCGGCCTCCTCGGTCTCCTCGGGCGGCATCGCCTCGCCGAACATCACGGTGCGCGGCTTGATGACACCGCCGCACGGCGGCTCGCACGTCGGCACGTCCACACCCGAGTCGAGCCAGGCCTGGATCTCCGCCCGGTCATAGGGGCGCTCGCAGGCGAGGCAGCGGGCCCGCGTGGCATTGCCGTGCAGCTCGATCACCCGGTCTGCCGGCAGACCGGCTCGCTGGTGCAGGTTGTCGATGTTCTGGGTGATGACGCAGTCGAGCCGGCCCAGGCGCCAGAGGGCCACGAGGGCATGGTGACCGGAGTTGGGCTCGGCGCGCCTGATGACGGGGTAGACCGTCCGGCCGAGCTCCCAGTAACGACGGCGCCCCGCCTCCGAGCCAATGAAGTTCTGGAAGGTGAACTCGTTCGGGTCGAAGCGATCCCAGACCCCACCGGGGCTCCGGAAATCAGGGATGCCGGACTCGGTGCTCATGCCGGCGCCCGTGAACACCACGGTGCGCCGGGATGCCATCACCCAGTCGGCGATCTGAGCGGACGGGTCGTTCACGAGCGGCGCTTGGCCTTCTTTTTCGAAGACTTGACAGCCTTCGCTTTTGGCTTCGGTTTAGCTTTTTGTTTTGCCGCCGGCTTGCGGCGCGCCGCCACGGTAGGCTCATTGCGCGATCCAACGCCGCCCCGAAGCCGCGGACCGGCCGCGATAGCCTTGATCCACTGGTCGAGTTCCTGGGCGAGCTCTTCGTAGCAGTGGTCGCGGTAGGCCATGAGGGCCTGGAGGGCGGCCGGGTCCTTCCAGGGCTTGAGCACGAAGGGCGCGTCAGGATCCGCGATGTCGAAGGGCCCCTCGGCCGCCATCTGCATGACGATGTAGCGTCGGGTCAGCTCTGCCATATGGCCTCCAGCATGCGGCGTGAGAGAGGGCCGAGCCCGATGAGCCCGGCCCGGAATAGCGTTAGGCCGCCGGCGCCCCTCAGGGCTGGGACAGCACCGCCACGGCCGAGACAGAGCCGGGACCGCCGAGGTTGTGGGCGAGCCCCATGTCGGCGCCCTGGACCTGCATCTTGCCCGCGCGCCCCAGCAGCTGATCGTGGATATTGTTGATCATCCGGATGCCAGAGGAGCCGATGGGATGGCCGCAGGACTTGAGCCCCCCCGACGTATTGATCGGCAGCGAGCCGCCCAGCCGCGTCTCCCCCGCCTGCACCGCCCGCCACCCCGTGCCCGGCTCGAAGAAGCCCAGGTCCTCGTAGTTCACGATCTCGGTGATGGTGAAGCAGTCGTGGCACTCGGCGACCTTGATCTCCTTGGCCGGATTCCTGATGCCCGCCATCTTGTAGGCAGCCTTCGCGGCTTCCCGCGTTGCGCGGAAGGACGTGAAGTTCCACGAGGGGTCGAACTGCGTATTCCAGTACCCGGCCGTCACCGCGTAGGCGATGCCGCGGATGATCGAGTACTTGTCGGTGAACCTGGGCGCGAGATCGGCGCGCGTCAGGATAGCCGCGGCCGCGCCATCGGTGGTCGGGCAGCAGTCGAAGAGCCCGAGCGGCTCGGCGACCTTGGGCGCCCTGGCATGCATCTCGGCCGTGATCTCCTTCTGGAAATGCGCCTTGGGATTGAGCGAGCCGTGGAAGTGGTTCTTCATCGCCACCGCCCCCAGCGCCTCCTCGCTCGCCCCGTACTCCTTGAAGTAGCGCGTGGCGAGCAGCGCGAACATGCCCGGCGCGGTCCGGCCCTTGGCCAGCACCGGATGCCCCCGGTTGATGGCCTGCGCCACCAGCGAGCCGCGCGAGGGCACCTCGCGCATCTTCTCCGCGCCGATGGCGAGGACCAGGTCGTACTCGCCGGAGGCGACGGCGAGCGCGGCGTTGCGCACGGCCTCGATGCCGGTGGCGCAGTAGGCGGCCACGCGCGTGACCGGGATCGGGAAGAGGTTGAGCGGGTCGGACACGAATGCGCCCGAGTTACCCTCAAAGCCGTAAAGCAAGGGCTCGTAGCAGCCGAACCAAGCGGCCTGGAGCTGGCGGGACTCGATCTTCGCGTCCGCCATCGCCAGGTTTACGGCCTCGAAGATCATGTCGGTGAGGCTCTGATGGAAGTTCTCGCCGAACTTGATGGTGCCGGTGCCGATGATGGCGACCTTGCCGCCGAGTCCACCCATGGCTTCTCCTTATAAGTAGCTGACCAGGGCGCCTGCGCCCGGGCCAGCCCAAGCCTACCCCGGCCCGTGCCGGGCTCGCAAGTACTCACTCTGTGGGACAATCCGTCGCATGCGCGCCATGGTGCTGGCGAGCCAAGCAGCCGTCGAGTCGTCTCCACTCTTGTCGACTGATCGGCCCATACCCGAGCCGGGACCTGGAGAGGTACGGGTGCGCGTGCGGGCCTGCGGCGCATGCCGCACCGACATCCATGTGGTCGAGGGGGACCTGGCCCCGCGGCGGCTCCCGCTCATCCCGGGACACCAAGTCGTGGGAACCGTGGCGGCGTTCGGCCCGGGCGCCACGCGCTTCGCCGCCGGAGACCGAATCGGCATCGCGTGGCTCCGTTCCACCTGCGGGCGCTGCCGCTTCTGCGAGAGCGGCCGCGAGAACCTCTGCGCCGGCTCCAGCTACACCGGCTGGACCCACGACGGCGGCTACGCCGAGTACGCGTGCGTCCCCGAAGCCTTCGCCTATGCGATCCCGCCCGGATTCGACGACGCCGAGGCGACGCCGCTCCTCTGCGCCGGCATCATCGGCTATCGGGCGCTCAGGCGCAGCCAGGTGCCGCGCGGCGGAAGGCTCGGCCTCTATGGCTTCGGCTCCTCCGCGCATATCACGCTGCAGATCGCCCGCCACTGGGGCTGCCCGGTCTACGTCGCCACGCGCGAACCGGCGCGCCAGCGGCTCGCTCTCGACCTCGGCG
>Ga0315278_10005483_pt1 | contig 11516 bp, 9 predicted proteins | sample YL17G06_0_MG_FD_203880 | JGI IMG/M metagenome (GOLD analysis project Ga0315278, IMG submission 203880) | Sediment microbial communities from Yellowstone Lake, YNP, Wyoming, USA - YL17G06_0 | ecosystem: Environmental > Aquatic > Freshwater > Lake > Sediment | place: USA: Wyoming | collected... | reverse complement strand
ACTATCTCGGAAAAGAAACCGTGCAAAACGTAATGGTCACCCGGTTTTCAAATGGCATTTTTGAACCCCTGTGGAACCGAAATTACGTGCATCACGTGGAAATTACTTCGGCTGAAAGCCTCGGTGTTGAAGGAAGAGGCGGGTATTACGATAAATCAGGTGCCTTGCGTGACATGGTACAGAATCATCTGCTCCAGCTCGTATCGCTTGTAGCCATGGAACCACCCACGCAAATGCATTCGCAGGCCATCCGGAATGAAACACTGAAGGTGCTGCAATCTGTGCGTCCGGTGAACACCAGTGCCATGGAAACCCAGGTGATCCGGGGACAATACACGGGTTCGGTTATCCGTGGAACGCCCCATCCCTCCTACCGGGAAGAACCGGGTGTATCGCAGGATTCCAGGACTGAAACCTATGTTGCCATGAAACTGTTTATTGACAACTGGCGCTGGGGAGGCGTTCCGTTCTATATCCGCACAGGAAAGCGACTCCCTACCCGGGTAACTGAACTGGTTGTGCATTTTAAACCCACACCCCATAAACTTTTCTTTTTTGACCAGGGAAGGTTCAATTCAGATAACCAGCTTGTGATCCGCATACAGCCTGATGAAGGGATCCTGTTAAAATTCGGTATGAAATTACCCGGCGCCGGATTCAATGTTCAGGATGTGAATATGGATTTTCATTATGCCGACCTTGCCGGAAAGCCCATTCCCGAAGCCTATCAGCGACTGCTGCTCGATTGTATGCAGGGTGATTCAACATTGTTCACCCGGGGTGATGCTATTGAACAGGCCTGGAGCATTGTGGATCCAATCCTTTCATCATGGGAAAACAATACTGATATTCCCATTTACGGATACCCTGCCGGTACCTGGGGCCCACAGCAGGCCGACATACTCATTGATGATCCTGCCCTTACATGGCGGTATCCATGTAAAAATCTTGCTGACGATGGTATTTATTGCGAACTTTAAGCAACCTTCCCAATGGTACCTTGATGAACCTGCTGCCAAACAAATCAATACTCATGGGCCGTGATAAACAATAAAAGGGTCAGAAACCTAAAAAAGGGACATAACAGCTTTGGTCCCGTGCTCTACTGGATGAGCCGCGACCAGCGTGTGGCTGATAACTGGGCGCTCACTTATGCCATTGAATTGGCTGAAAATGCTGATGAACCTGTTTTGGTGGTATTTACCCTTGTCACCGAATTCCCCGGAGCCACCTGGAGACAGTATGACTTTATGCTGAAGGGATTGAGGAAAGTTGAAGACCGTCTTAAAAAGCTGAATATTCCATTTGCTGTTTTATGCGGTGAACCATCCGATACACTTCCGCTGTTCATCACCCGGCACCATATAAGCCACCTTGTGGTTGATTTTGATCCCCTCAACATCAAGCGGCAATGGAAAGAAGATGTCATGGCACGGTTGAACATACCCATTGATGAAGTGGATGCCCACAATATTGTTCCTTGCTGGATAGCTTCGGATAAAGCAGAATTTGCCGCCTATACATTCAGGCCAAAAATCACCCGACTGCTTCCTGAATTTCTTGATGAATTTCCACCATTAATGAAGCAGCACGGGGATTTTCACCTCCGCTCCACCAATTGGGAAGCTATTTCCATTGCACTTAAAACAAATCATTCGGTCAGACCAGTTGAGTGGCTAACGCCAGGTGAAGCAGGTGCAGCAGCCGTGCTCGAAAATTTTCTCACCAACAAAATAAGCAGGTATGCCTCCTTGCGGAATAATCCCAACGAAAACCTCACGTCGGGTCTTTCGCCCTACCTGCATTTCGGTCATATTTCAGCACAACGTATTGCGCTTGAGGTTAAAACATCGCAACCCAACAATGAGAATACCGTCAGTTTCCTTGAAGAACTGATTGTCAGAAGGGAACTATCCGACAACTATTGTTTTTATAACCGGCAATATGACAAGGTCACGGGATTTCAGCCGTGGGCCAGGAAAACACTGCTCGACCATTGGGATGATCCCAGGGAGTATGCATATACCTATGAACAGTTCAACCTGGCGCTTACACACGACACCCTTTGGAATGCAGCCCAGCAGCAAATGGTGTATACAGGAACAATGCACGGATACCTGCGAATGTATTGGGCAAAAAAAATCCTTGAATGGTCTCCTTCTCCTGATGAGGCAATGAATACGGCATTGTGCCTGAATGATACCTACCAGCTCGATGGCCGTGATCCGAACGGTATCACAGGATGCGCATGGAGCATTGGCGGCATCCACGACAGGGCCTGGAAAGAACGGAATATATACGGGAAAATCCGCTATATGAACAGGAAGGGTTGCGAACGTAAATTTTATGTAGCCGGCTTTATCGCAGGGATCAATTCCCTGGTGCGCCGTTTAGAACGGAAACCTTCTCAATAGTGAAATCGGGATTGTACCGGATGAGGCTATAACTGTTGTTGATGTAACCACCATCACCCTGTTTTATAAAATGATACCTGGATAAAAGCAGGTCCCCGTTTACCTCACCCAGACACGGCTGAAAATCCTTGCCATACATCTTCAGGGCTGTAAGAAAATATAACCCAAGGTCATACCCGAGCATGCAGAAATTGTAACCCCGTGAATTTACTTCATAAGGTTCGTATCCATAAGTCATCCGGCATTTGTAAAGAAAGTTTTTTACCTGCTGACTTGTGTAATCGGTGAAGAAGGGAGTGATTAGATGAAGGTGGAGACTATGAAAATAGTTCAGTTCAATGGTTTTCCAAACCTGCCACGAAGGCATGCCAAAGAGTTTTATCGGGTAGAGGCCCGACATCATGTAAAGCTTGGAAACCAGGCTACTCACATCCGGTTCACTTTCGGAATATACTACAATGATGTTTTCCTGCTGTTGGGAAAGAACCTTGTTCAGGCGGGTAAGCAAACTGTCATTCAACCTGTAATCGTGAAATTCAGGAATACTGACATTGGTATCAGCCGCGAAATGCGCAAGAAAGTGCTTTTTAAAACGCCATGAATCAGACATCGATACACTGTCAGTCCCCCTTATCAGAATGATCCTTCCTGAACGGAATTGTGTCAGGTAGTCTGCAAGACCCTCACCCTCTGCTTCCCGTGAAGGAATTACCTGAATGATCCTTTGATTTCCTGATACCAGCGAATGGCGCGTGGACAGCGGTGACACAAGGTTCACTTCCTGATACCCTGCATAGCGCCCGATGATGGCCACGTCTTCGGCAAAAACCGGACCAATGATAAGATCAGGTTTTGAAATGGAAAGATCCCGTACGATCTTTTTCACATTTATTGTATCTCTCTCTGTATCAAATACATGTATGTTTACATTAAATCCGGTATTTTTGAGGGAATCCACAGCCAGCAGAAATCCCTCGTAGAATTCGGCAAAACTTCTTCCCCTTAGTCCCTGCTGTCGTTGTGCAGGGGCATCAATGCCTTCCTCTGTTACTGTATCACTGGGCACAATCATTTCCTCCATGCTGTAACGTGCAAAAAAAGGCAGCAACAGGGCAACCTCTTGCGTTTCATCCTCGGCATAAGGCATACAGGTTCCGCTAACAAGGTCAAGCGTATCTGCATTTTGCACGATTTCAACAGGTACAGCAGCAACAGCCGGTATCTTCAAAACCTGACCGGACCTGAGACCATCCCTGAGATCGGGGTTGTTTTCGATGATATCAGCAACAGTAACGCCATAAACCATAGCGATGGAATACAGGGTATCCTTTTCCTTGGCTGTATAGAAATAAAACCGGGAAGACAGCTGCTCATCCGCTGATTCATCCCCTGCTTTGTTGTGGCGCGGTATCCACAATGTTTGTTCGGGCTGAATCCCACCCCTGGCCCATGGATTGTAGCTGTAAATATCTTCTTCGGTAACCTTGTATTTTTTCGCAAGGGAGTATACTGTTTGTTTCCTCTTGACATTGTGGGCAATAAAATCCTCCTTATTCTGTGGATAAACAGCAGCCTGCTGGCTTGCCTGAGAAGGTATTCGTATTGCCTGTCCTTCCTTCAGGGTTGTCGCATCCAAGCCCGGGTTGTTGCGGATGATCTCTTCCTGGGTCACTTCATAAGCCCTGCTGATGGAATACAGGGTCTGGCCCTTTTGTACGGTGTGGATGTAAAAAATTTTACCGTTTGCCACGGTTTTTTCCAGTGAGCGCTTAACTTCTACCGGTTGTACCTGGGATATTGCCGGTAAAACCAGCATCATGAAAACCTGAGCAACAGCAACAAGTCTGAATAGTGTTTTCAACCGAATGGGTATTTAAGCAAAGCTTCAAAAGTAGTAAAGAATGGGGGAAAAACAAATAGTGATGGTGTGACATTCTGTCATTGGTCCCAGGCTGGCCTGATTTTAGCACCTCGTTTTGTAAATCTTGTCAGGTATGAAAAGAGCAATCCGCATAACAAATACAGGAAGTCCAGGTTTGAATCTTGTATCACTTAACGTTTCTGTTTTAACAGAAGATGAAAACCAATCATTTTTAGATCCATTTTCACAAACGATTATCAATGCTTCGGGTAAGGTAAGTCCCTCCGTAGCCCAGATCATGGTCAGGAAACCCGCCTCAAGACAACGGAACAATGGGCCGCAGGAGGGTACAGGATCGGGGTTCCTGGTCTCTCCCGAAGGTTTTATTGTGACCAACAGCCATGTGGTTCGTCATGCTGATGCGATTGAGGTAAATCTCCCCGACGGCACATCCTACACGGCAGAGATCATCGGCGAGGATCCTTCAACGGACCTTGCTGTTATCCGCGTTTATGGACATAACTTTATCCATGCCGGATTCGGAGATTCGAAAAAACTGAAAGTCGGACAGCTTGTGATTGCCATCGGCAATCCATTCGGGTTTCAGTTCACTGTTACCACCGGCGTGGTAAGCGCCCTGGGCCGGTCAATGTACAGTTATTCAGGCAGGTTGATTGATGGGGTTATCCAAACGGATGCAGCCCTGAATCCGGGTAATTCAGGCGGCCCCCTTATAAATGCGGCCGGAGAAGTGATCGGTATTAACACTGCTATCATTTCATCCGCACAGGGATTATGCTTTGCAGTAGGATCGAGTGTTGCCGAATATGTTGTAGGAAAACTGATTACGGTGGGCAAAGTCAGAAGGGCCGCCCTTGGAATCGCAGGTCAAACGATTGTCTTGCCCCGCCGGGTGGTGGATTACAACCACCTCAAACACAACCGTGGTATCCTCATCCAGAAAGTTTTCAATAACCGGAGTATCGACAATGCGCAGGTAAGTCCCGGCGATGTTATAGTTTCATTCAACCAGTCCCCGGTGGGATCGGTTGACGAGTTGTATCTCCAGCTCGATGAGAAAATCATCGGTAAAAAAGTGGACCTGGATATTTTGAAAAAGGGCGTTAAGAATACCGTTACAGTGATGCTCGGAGAGGCCTGAAGGTAAAAGGGTGTGATTGTTGTGGGTTGTGGGTTGTCAGTTATCGGTAATCGGTATTCGGTATCTTAGGTTGGGCAAGTCACGACTTGCCCCTACTTGTCCCTTGTCCCTTGTCCCTATATAATCCCCGCCACCCAGGCAATAAACTTCGAGAAAGGCACGAGCAGCATCTGCGCGAGTACCGTTCCGATAAACCTGCTAACGACCATCAGCCTTACCACTTTCCGGAAACTGTTTTCACTGTATTTGCCTTCTATGACATCATCGGTGAGTGCTGACAGGTGCGGATCTATAAACATAAACATCAGAATGGTTGCCAGTCCGTTTACAATGGAGGATAACGTACTTGATGTGGTGCGCAGTTCAGGATTAATAAACCCGGCATAGAGGGAAGACAACACCCCCACTGCCAGGATGGCTGATGCCAATATATTATAAATGAATATCTTGACCGGGAAATCATCCAATCTGTGTGATGCAACCGTAAAATTGCCTTTGTTGGGCAGTTTCATTTCATGGACAATCTGTCTGATACCCGTTTTGCTAAAAGCGTGCAGCAAAAGCCGGGGAACGGATTTATCCACGCTGAAGCGCATTACGGCCTTTGAAAACAATCGCTGAAAGGTGGGTATAAGAAATGATCCGAAGAGCGTGGCAAAAGTTGTTGCGAACAGTATTAACTGAAATGTAGAGGTACCCGGATTGATGCCCATGTTAATATTCTTTTCGATCCATTTGGCCAGCAGGGGCGCCTGAAACATATTTGACGTACGGGAGATCAGTACCATAATGTTGAACAGTGCAAAGGAGATGGCAATTTTTCTGGTTCTGATGCCAACAATCCTCACCGAATAAGAAAGTGTACTGATCAGGTTAATAACAAATGTGAGTACCAGTACAACAATGATTTGAACAGACATATCCTACAGGTTTTTGAAATGCAACAAGCTTGTCAAATATAAAGGATGTTTCTTATAAATGGATGCTTTGAATGCGTTCATCGTGTGTTTTTCAAAATCCGGAAATCCGGGCTGGTCAATTCCTGCAATGTCACTGGATTTCGACCGCATGCACCAACTCACCCAATATTCCGTCAATGGCTGATTCAACGCGCTTCCAGTCGGGTATCAAGGGTGATCCGTAGTGCTGTTCACAGAAGTCGACAACACCGGAATCAATAGCTTTGGCAAATATTTCCACTGTTTTAAGCTCTTCATGAAAGTCAAAACTAATGCGTTTATCATACATTTCGGCCATTGATTCACGGGCATGTTTGAGGTAGGTAAGCCTGATGGTCCTGAAAACTTCGGTATTGAGCGCTACCCCATTGCTGGCCAGGTGCGTAAAAAAAGTGCGGGAAATATCGGAAGCCATTTTAAACAATCCTTTCTCGCTGTCAGATCCCACCTGCTGGTGTTTGTGATCATAGCGGCTCGTAAGTTCAATCTGGCAAATCCTTGTTTCCCTGACAAGGCGGTAAATCTCTCCCAACAGTCCGACCTCAATGCCCCAGTCAGAGGGAAACTGCATCATGCGGGCCTGGCTCATATAGGTTGCAAACTCTCCGGAAAGCGGATACCTGAAATCACCCATGTAATCAAGAAATTCAGTGCTTCCAAACATGTCTTTAAGGGTACGAACCAGCGGAAAGTAAAACAACCGTGTAACACGCCCATAAAGCTTGCTGTCATAACGGATATAATAACCTTTCACAAACTGAAACCGCATGTACATCAGCGGGAATAAAAGCCTCGTGAGGAAATCCCTGTCGTAGGTCAGAATATCCGCATCATGAAATGCAATGGCGGATACTTCACCCTTGCCGATAATATAACCCAGGCATGTCCATACTGCCCTGCCCTTGCCGCGAACGCCCAAAGGAAGCTGTTTCTCGATCCTTGATACCACTGCCGCTACTTCAGGTTTGTCATTCCATACCAGCACCGCTTTGTCTCCGAGCGGTTTCACAATTTCACGTGCCTTTGTATATTCGTCGATTCCGGCCTGGTCGAGCGATATGTAAATCTTACTAATATATGCCGTATCCGAAAGAACCTCAATAATATGCTGCATTGCACTCCCCGAGAGATCTTTGAAAAGTGCAGGAATCAATATTCCTACCGGGATCTTTGCACAAGCTTTCAGCACCTTGTCCTCCATCGATTTGCAGTCTTCGTGCTGCAACAAGGAAAACGTAGGTACCTTGTTGATATGAAAATCTGCCATAATCCGCTATTTTAAGTAAAACTAACACTTTTACATGATAAATACCCGCGAAATTGACCTCGTAATTTGTTAATCAAATAAATTTTCCTATTTTTATTCGAAACGATACAGCCTTAAAACATTCATCTGCTAATTTAATCACCTATGAAAAAGAACCTATTGATTGCGAGCGTGTTCCTGACCCTTGTTTCATTTTCATGCCACAATGCGGGCAGGCAGGCAACAAATGACAGTGATACACTGAAAGACTGGGAATTGGTATGGGCCGATGAATTTGACTATAACGGTTTGCCCGATACTGCTGTATGGGCGTATGATGTTGGCGGACAAGGCTGGGGCAACCAGGAAAGACAGTATTATACAGCATCCCGTTTGGAGAATGCCAGGGTAGAAAACGGTTTGCTTATTATTGAAGCCCGCAGGGAACCAATGGATACCAATGCTTATACATCAGCCCGTTTGGTTACAAGGGATAAAAAGGAAGAACTTTATGGCCGCTTTGAGGTAAGGGCAAAACTGCCGCGGGGAATCGGCACCTGGCCTGCCATTTGGATGCTGGCAGCCGAACAGACCTATGGTGATGGATACTGGCCCCACAACGGTGAAATTGATATTATGGAACATGTCGGATACCACCAGGGACACATTCATGCATCTACCCACAGTCTGAAATACTATTGGCTGGTAGGAACACAGCGAACGGATACAATTTTTTCAGCCGATGTTTCAGATACTTTTCACAATTATATTATGGAATGGTACCCCGAAAAGATCCAGGTATTTATGGATGACAGCCTGTATTTTACTTCGCCGAATGATGGCACCGGATGGGAAGCCTGGCCATTTGACAAACCATTTTACATGATTCTGAATATTGCGGTTGGAGGTGCCTGGGGCGGACAGAAAGGTATTGATGATTCCATCTGGCCACAACGGATGGAGGTGGATTATGTGAGGGTGTATCGGAGGAAGGTCTAAACAGGTTATTCGGTATTCGGTATTCGGTATTCGGTATCAATAAAGAAAATATACGCATCCTATTTGGTAATAACAATCAACGGATATTCGCCAAACCGTGCCCAGAATTTCGGATGGGCATCCTCGCTTTTTCTGAGCCATGAAAGAAACCTGCCTCCAATACTTCCATGAATAAACAGGTTGAGAAAGTATTTGTTAGTGCTTCTCCAGCAATAGAAATCCAACCCTTTGCCGGGGGATTGTTTCTTAAACCACGCGATGCTGTGCGGGTAATAATAAAGGCGGGGTTTGTCCTTTAACAATCGCGTATAAGCCTTTCCGCCAATGTGCCTGACAATTCTGTATACCTGAAGCGGCATCAACGTAAGGTTCATGAACCAGCTGCGGTAAAACAAACTGTACACGATTGCAATCCTAGTTCCGGATCTGGCAACCCTGCACATTTCGTTGAGTGCGATTTTTTGTTCATTTCTTGGAACGTGGTACAGCGTATGCTGGCAGAGCACCGCATCACAAACATTTGCTTTCAGCGGAATGTTGGTGATATCTGCACACAGAAAGATTCCTTTCTGTGTGTAATTCTGCCTTGCCTGTAAAAGGGCGTTCAGGGATATATCGGCACAAATCCGCACATCATATTGCTTCGACAATGCAACATATTCGGGCAATCCGATCGGACCCGATGCAATATCAAGGAAGTATTTTCCACCCGGCTGTAAATACTTTCCGGCCCTCGTAAAGGAGTTTCTTATATAATCTGCTGATACCTGCCTGTAATCAACCCATTTGGATGAATCGTTGTATACCTTCAAACTGTTTTTGATTTCATAACTGATCTTATTGTAGTAGTTGAAAACCCGCTCCTTGTCGAAAGCCATGGCTACCCTTCTGTCAATCCCATCCCCAATAAACAAGGCATAGGCAGGCAATAACAAAATGATCTCACTGAATACGGGATAGAAATAAGACAGGCTTTCGTTGACAAAGCCTTCGGTAACCGGCCCGGTATACGAAAGCGCGGAAACAGCACTTTCGAGATATGGCATTGCTTCATCATTTGGCAGTAACCGCAGACTCTCCCCGGTGACAGGGCATTGAAGAATGGAAAAATCAAAATCTGTCATTGTCATTTTGGTACAATATGGCTACCTCAAAAACCGTTTTTATTGCTACGGCATAAAAATAGTGAAATCTTACTGTCATCAATATTTATTTTTTTATTCAAAGCAACCATTGTTTGTCAAATCGCATCATGTTGTTGAAATGTCATTTCAGCATCAAACGCGGTAATTAATTTAAAAACCTTTTGTATGAGAGTCAAAACTTGGAATTTCGTTATTTTGGGAGTGCTCATTTTTAGCGGACTCGCTTCCTGCAAAAAAGATCAAACCCTGAATACAACACAAAGCGATGTTGTGAAAGATTACCTGGAATTTAAAACAAAAATGAGTGCGTTAAATGCAACTTCAGGCCAAATGAGCAATTTCATGTCTGTTATCGCAGCCAGCCAGATGCATAGTAACATATTCAACTTAAAATCAATGACAGGCGATTCGGTTGTCACAGACAGTGTGCCGCCGGATTCATCGGGATACTGGAATTACTGGACCTGTGCCACTGTAACAGAAACCGACAACGGCGACGGAACATTTACCACCATCTATGATTATGGTGACGGCTGTGACGAATTCGGTTCAGTTATCAAAGGAAAAATCACGTATATCTGGAGCAATACCGGAAATGATTATTACTCAAAAGTTCTATACGAGCATTACTACAGCTATGGTATGGAAATGAACGGATTCTCGGAATATACCTTCACATCCAACGGAGATTCCTATTTCCAGTACGATTCAACGGACAACGGCAACGATTCTTCAGTTTCACCTGGTATAGTCTTCAACTGGTCAGGTACATCAACAGGTAAGGACAACATGACAGTTACATTCGACAGTGGCGAAACCTACACGTATACCTCGAACTTCTCGAATAAATGGGATAATTCAACCTTCACTGTCCTTGAGGGTGAATATACATACACCAGTGAACCGGCAGGTTTTGAATATTCCTACAGCGTCACCAGTCCGTTGTTCTATAACTACGAATGCACCAATACATGGGTGGCAGTTTCAGGGATCGAAACCATTCATTACAAGGATTCTGTTGAAACCTACGATTTTATCATCGATTATGGTGATGGAACCTGTGATAACCTGGCTACAGTTACGGAAAACGGTGAAACCTCCGTGGTTGATTTCGGCGAACTGATTGTGGTATATTGCGGCACGGAAGCAGGCGAAAGCGTTTCCTCAAATAACAACGGTAACCCTTGAATTACGGATCTACAAAAACACTCGAAGCAAATTTTTCAGAAATTGTTACCTTCTCGGAATCATTTATAAGAACATTGCGTGAACCATCGAAAGCAATGATTTCGAATACTTTTATGGTTGTGCCAATGCCGATGTTCAGCTTTCGCAGATACTGCAGAAATGATCTGGACGTATCCTTAACGGCAATAACCCTGCATGTTTCATTTGCTTTCAGTTCCTGCAATGTTTTCAATGAAACTGACGGCAGTTTCCCTTCGGACGATGGAATGGGCTCGCCATGCGGGTCGAATTGGGGATAACCCAGAAAGGCATCCAGCCTGTTGGCCAGATCTTCGTGCTGAACATGTTCAAGCTGTTCCGCAAGGTCATGTACTTCGTCCCAGGCATAGCCCAGTTTTTCCTGTAAAAATAATTCCCACAGCCTGTGTTTCCGAACCGTATCAAGGGCCGTAATCATGCTGATGGAATTCAGCTCTGCCCCCCGGGATTTGTCATATTCAATAAGCTTTTTATTCTTTAGTTTCCTGAGCATGTCAATCACG
>Ga0315278_10005482_pt1 | contig 11517 bp, 9 predicted proteins | sample YL17G06_0_MG_FD_203880 | JGI IMG/M metagenome (GOLD analysis project Ga0315278, IMG submission 203880) | Sediment microbial communities from Yellowstone Lake, YNP, Wyoming, USA - YL17G06_0 | ecosystem: Environmental > Aquatic > Freshwater > Lake > Sediment | place: USA: Wyoming | collected... | reverse complement strand
CGACCGTCGCGCCCGGCCGCTGCCGATGGTCGTTCGCAGGGACCCTGCATTGGTCGCCGCAGACCACCTGATCAAGGCCGGTGAACGACGACTCCGAGCCCTCGCGGAGACCCTCCCGACACGGATCATCCCGGAGTCGATCTGGCGAGCCATCGATCCGGACGGGCTCACGCTTCGCGACATCGACACCCCGGCAGATCTGGTCTGACACAGCGCGAATGTGTCTGGTAGGCACACTCCTCGATCATCCGAGCGCGGCCAACCGCAGAATCAAGCAAGAACTGCACGAACTCAGATGTGGTCACGCTCAAATGTCCGGATCGCGTGTCTGACAGGCACACCCGTCTTCCGCGTGGGTTCGCGCGTCAGCCGTCGAGTTCGGGGCGCTCGTGGACGGCGACCCCGCCGATGAACGTGGCGACCACCCGGGCCTCACCGATGGCGCCGGCGCCCCGGTCGAACAGGTCCCGATCGAGCACGACGACGTCCGCCGCCTTGCCGACCTCCAGCGATCCGATCGCGTCGTCGAGGTGGTTGACCCAGGCGGTCCCCCTGGTGAATGCCGCCAGCGCATCCATGAGATCGAGCCGCTCTTCCGGGTAGAACGGCGGTCGTTCGCCGCGCTGGTGGTCGGCGATCCGGTTGACCGCAACCTCCATCTGGGCCAGCGGGTCGGCAGTCGAGACACTCCAGTCAGACCCCATCACGAGGGTGGCGCCAGCAGCGAGCAGGCTCCCGAACGGGTACTGCCAGGCCGCCCGCTCCGCGCCGAGGAATGGGATGGTCAGGTCGTCCATCTGTGCTTCGTGGCAGGCCCAGTACGGCTGGGCGTTGGCCGCCACACCAAGCGCGCGGAATCGGCCGATATCGTCCGGGTGGATGACCTGGATGTGGGCGATGTGTGGGCGAGTGTCCGTCATGCCATTGGCATGCCGGGCGGCCGCCACGGCATCGAGCGACTCACGAACGGCCCGATCGCCGATGGCGTGGAAGTGCGTCTGGAACCCGAGGGCGTCGAGGCGCGTCACGTGGGACTTGAGTGCCTCGGGGTCGATCATGCTCATGCCCCGGTTCGTCGTCGGGCGACCATCGCCCCCGAGATACGGTTCGAGCATGGCGCCGGTGAAGTTCTCGAGGATGCCGTCCTGCACGAGCTTCACGCTGGTCGGCGCGTAGCGGCCGATGGCGGTCGCGGCACGACGATCCACGAGCTCCGCGATCTGCTCGGGGCCGCGCGCCGGATCCCACCGCAGGGCGCCGACGACGCGGCCGCTGAGCTCGCCCCGACCGGCCAGGGTCGTGTACGCGGGTTCGCCGACATCAGGCCACACAGCCGCTTCCTGCCAGGTGGTGATCCCGAGCGCATGCAGGTGCGCCTGTGCCAGACGGAGGCCAGCGACGAGTTCATCGATCGTGGCCAGGGGGATGAACCGGTCGACGAGGGTGGTCGCCTGTTCCTGGAGCGCGCCGACCGCCCGACCGTCCTGGTCCCGCTCGATCCGGCCGCCATCCGGGTCCGGCGTCTCCGCAGTGACGCCCGCGAGATCAAGCGCGCGGCTGTTGACCCAGATGGTGTGGCCGTCCCGGCTGCTGAGGCTGGCCGGCCGGTCAGGCACGAGACGGTCGAGGTCCTCGCGCTGGGGGATCCCGCCCGGGAAGTCGCTCATCGACCAGCCGCCACCGGTGATCCACGGCCGTTCCGGGTGGGCCGCCGCGTATGCGGCGATGGCAACGGAATAGGCGTCGAGGCCATGTTTCCCGGTCAGGTCGCAGGCCAGCATCTCCAGACCGGACGTCAGCGCATGGCAATGGGCGTCGCCGAAGCCCGGGGTGACCGTGCGGCCACGCAGGTCGATCACTCGCGTGCGAGGTCCCGCGAGCGGCGCGACCGCCGCGTCGCTTCCGACCGCCACGATCCGGCCGTCCCGGACTGCCACGGCACTCGCGAGGCTCCGGGCACCGTCCATCGTCGCCACGTGGCCGTTGCGGAGGATGAGGTCGGCGGGTCGATCGGCGGTCACGTGGGATCCCCGGGCGGTCGAGCTGGAAGGGTCCGAGCATGGCACACGGCGAACGTTGGAGGTCGCGCTATCTCGCCCGTCGCGACGACCGCCCGGCGGGTGCCGACCGGGCGTAGCATCCGGCGATGACTACCGTCCACCTGCTCCATGCTGGTTACGCCGACGATCGTGTCGGTAGCAGCGTCGTCCTCATCCGCGACGGCGACGCGCTCATCGTGGCCGACCCCGGGATGGTCGCTCGGCGATCGCTCATCCTCGATCCCCTGGCGGCGCTCGGCGTTGCGCCCGAGGCTGTCAGCCATGTCTTCCTGAGCCATCACCACCCCGACCACACGGTCAATATCGCGCTCTTCCCGAATGCCGAGGTGGTGGACTTCTGGGCGCGCTACAAGGACGACCTGTGGCTCGACCACGACGGAGACGGCTACCACCTCGCTCCGAACAGCGAGTTGTGGCTCACCCCCGGCCACACCGAGGAGGACGCTACGCTCGTCGTGACCGCCGATGACGGCGTCTACGCGATGACCCACCTCTGGTGGAAGGCGGACCGAACGCCCGAGATCGACCCGCTCGCCTCCGATCAAGCCGCCATCGAAGTCGGCCGAGCACGCGTCCTCGCCGCCGTCGACATCGTCATCCCCGGGCACGGCCCGGCATTCCGCGTCCGCGCCTGAGAGTCGGTCAGCGGCTCGAACGGCGGGCGACGATGTTGAGTCGGACGTAGTCGATCAGCGGCTTGGGCAGACGGGACGCCACTTCGTGGACGAACGCATCGTGCTCGTCGGGCGGCAGCCGTTCCAGGTGTGCGCCCAGCACGACGGTGCGCAGGTAGGTCTCGAACGGCTCGCCGGGCTCGAACCTCGTCGGCTCATCGGTCAGCCAGCATTCGATGTCGACGAACCCCGCGGCGTCGAGGCGCCCGACCGTGGCCATCGGCGTCTCGAAATGGACCGGACCGAGCCACCCATCGCCGGTCGACGCGAGGACGCGCTGGACCGATGCGATGTTGCCGACCCCACCGCATTGGGCCACGAGCCGGCCACCCGGGCGCAGGACAGCCGCCAGGTTCGCAAACAGCGCGTCGTGATCCGGGACCCAGTGGAACGTGGCGGTCGAAAGGACGGCGTCCACCGCCCCCTCCAGTGGGATTGCCTCGCCGAGGTCGGCCACGACGTATTCGATCCGGTCGCCGAATGCAGCCAGGCGCTCGCGCGCGGCTTCCACCATCGCCGCAGAACCATCGAGCGCGACGACCTGCCCATGCGGCAGGCGTTCGGCCAGGAGTTCGGTGACGCGGCCGCTACCGCAGCCGGCATCGAGCACGCGTTCGTCACCGGCGAGCGGCAAGCGATCGAGGACCGCCGCGCCCCAGCGCGTCATCGGATCCGCGATGCGGTCATACGTGCGCGCGTCCCAGTCGCGTGGCATCGGACGCGTCAGATGTTCGGCGCCGGCGGCTCGGTGGCGAGGCCGGGCTTGGGTGGCACGCCACCGGTCCCCGGTGCCACACCGGCGCCTGTCGCCGCCGTCCCGGATTTCTCGCGCAGGCCATACCACGACACGAACGCGCCCACGACGAGCAGCCCGGCACACACGAGCATGGCCAGGTGGAAGGCCTCGATCGAGGCCTGGTTGGATGCCGCAACCTGCGCCGCGGTCGCGCCGGCGGCAGGCGGATTGAGCGGCTGGAACGCCTTCCGGATGCCGGCGTCGGTCGTGTCCAGCCCGGTCGACGATCCAAGTGAGGCGTAGTACGTGGCACTGATGGCGATGAAGATCAGGGCTCCGAGGAGCGGCTGGCCGACCCGTGAGATGGAGTTGTTGATGGCCGAGCCAAGACCAGAGAAGCGCCCGGAGATCGAGCCCATCAAGGTGCTCGTCAGGGGCGCCACCACGAGCGAGATCCCGAGCCCGAAAAGCAGCGAGTAGGGAAGGATATCGATGAACACGTCGACTGGCGGGACAAGGCTCGAGGGTGTCTCGATCGCGGCCCGCCAGGCGGCCGAGGTGGACGGGAGTCGGACGAGCCAGAGCAGGCCGACGGCCATCAGGAGCGGACCGGCCACAAGGAATCGGCGCGATCCGAGACGGCCTGACAGCGTCCCGATCCGTGTCGAGAGAAGCGCGAGCATGATCCCCGTCGGCAGCCCCGTGACACCGGCGCCCAGGGCCGTGTAACCCAGGACGCCCTGCAGGATCACGGCCTGGTAGAAGAAGGTGACGTACAGGCCGCCGTACACGAAGAAGGTCGCCAGGTTGACCGTGGTGAAGGTCCGCGAGCGGAACAACTCGAGCGGCACGAGCGGATCCGGCCGGCGTGCCATGAGGATCGGGAACGCCACCAGGCAGACGATGCCGATCGCGATGGCGATCCACGCCGCGGTGTCCGCCCAGGCGTTGGCCTGACCGCGGATGAGGCCGAAAGCGAGCCCTCCGACAGCCAGGGCCGCGACGACGGCGCCGAGCCAGTCGAAGCGACCGGTCGTCTCCTCGTCGCGCGACTCCTGCACGTGGCTGATCGTCGCCCACAGGGCGAAGGCGAGGAGCGGCACGTTGATCAGGAAGGCCACCCGCCACCCGACGGTATCGACCATCGATCCACCGACGATCGGTCCGAGCACGACGAGCGCAGAGGTCGAGGCCGCCCAGATCCCGAACGCCCGCGCCCGTTGGACACCATCGAATGCATGGGTGATCAGTGCCAGCGAACCCGGGATGAGCAGGGCGCCGGCGGCCCCCTGGGCCAATCGGAAGATGACCAGCAACTCGAGTGACGGGGCGAGGCCGCACAGGGCGGACGTCGCGGCGAACAGGACGAGGCCGATGGCGTAGACGCGCCGCCGCCCGTAGTGATCGGACAGCGCACCGGCGAGGATGAGGAGCGCGGCGAGGACGGCGAGGTAGCCGCCAACGATGTACGCCTGCCCCTCCAGGACCCGGAAGAGCGTCCCGGGCAGGTCCTGTCCGATGTGTTTCAACGCGGCGTTGACGATGGTCCCATCGAGGAAGACCGCGCCGGAACCGATGACCGTGCAGACGAGTGTCCAGCGTTGGCGCGAGGTCATCGGTTGGATGGGATCAGGACGCTGGTCGGTCATTTCGGGGCAGTGTCGCAGCGCTGCGGGCATTCCGGCAAGGTCCGGGTAGACTCTCCGCCATGCTTGGACCCGTGGTGCTCGTCGGCGCCGGAGAGTTCCTCCCCGCGATGCAGGAGATCGATGCCGGCCTGCTGGCGTCCACCGGACGGTCGCGCCCGCGCGTCGCGATCCTGCCGACGGCGTCCTACCCGGACGGCGAGGAGGTCTTCATCCGGTGGGCAACGATGGGCGTCGCCCATTTCGGGGAACTTGGCGCAGAAGTGGAGCCCGTGCTCGTGCGCGACCGTGCCGCTGCGGACGACCCGTCCGCGGCCCAGGCGGTCGGTGAGGCCGACCTCATCTACCTGTCGGGCGGCAAGCCGTCGTACCTGATGGGCGTACTCGGAGACAGTGCGGTGGGTCGGGCGCTCGCGGGCGCGCATGCTCGCGGCGCGGTCCTTGCCGGTTGCTCGGCCGGTGCCATGGTGCTCGCCGGCCACGCCTTCGACTTTCGGGCGCGCGTCGCCCCGTGGCCGTTGCGCTGGCGGGCGGGCCTCGGGTTCGTCCCCGGCGCGTCCGTCATCCCGCACTACGACGCATGGCCGGAGCCGATGTCGGCGCTCATCGCGCTCCAGGCGCCGCGTGGGTCGCTCGTACTCGGCATCGACGAGGAGACCGCGCTCATCGGCCGGGATGGCGCATGGCAGGTCCATGGCCGGGCGCGTGTGACCGTCTGGCGTGGCCGGCACCGCGATCGCTACAGGACTGGCGACACCTTCAGGTTCTGAGACGCGCGAGGGATCAGTCCGGCTTGACGGTCCGGAAGCAATCCGAGCAGTAGACCGGGCGGTCCATCCGCGGCTTGAACGGGACCTGCGCCTGGTTGCCACACGACGAGCAGACCACCGCGAAGTAGTCCCGGTTCTGGCGGTCGTCGCCACGCTCGTAGCCGCGTGGGCCACCGATCTCGCGCACGTCATGGCCGCTATCGCGACTGGCTCGCCGGCTCGCCCGGCAGGTCGTGCAGCGCTTTGGGTCGCTGATGAAACCCTTCTCCTGGTAATACTCCTGGTCGGCGGCGGAATGGATGAAGGCCACCCCGCAGTCGACACAATCCAGGGTCCGATCGACGTAGATCACGATGCTCCTCCGAGGGCGCTGCGCTGCCGGGGTGCGCCATTTCGGGACGCCGCATCAACGCGCCGGAGCGCGCGGGGTCTCGCGAAACGAGCCGGGACGGGCGCCCAGGTGCCGATGTAGGTTCCCTGTCCAGGGCGCACCGGTTCAGTTCCGGGAGGATACAACGGCGCATCGAAATGGGCGTTCGGCGGACGCGCAGGCCCGATCTGGACGGGTGGCGACCGTGACACCGTACCTGTCACAATGCCGCGAGACAGTGGAGTCGGCGAGCGGGGAGTCATGGGGGCGCCTCGCTCGCGCCATCGTCGAGTCCCGCGACCGGCATGCCGGGTTCGGGGCCGACGTGACTGACTCCTCCGTCGTCAATCCGTGACCCGCGAGGAGGCGAGCCGGACCACGATGCTCAGGATCATCCACACGGCGGACGTCCATCTGGGTGCGCGCCACAACGACCTCGGCGAGCAGGCGTCGGCGCAGCGGGAGCGCCAGTTCGCCGCATTCAAGGCCACCATCGATCTTGCCATCGCGGAGAAGGTGGACCTCTTCCTGATCGCCGGCGATCTCTTCGATTCGAATGTCCAGCCGCGACGCTCCGTCGAGCGAGTCGCCGCCGAGCTGAAACGGCTGGCCGAGGCGACGATCCGGACCGTCATCATCCCGGGAACCCACGACGTCTACGATCGAGCGTCGATCTATCGAGCCTACGACCTCCCCGCCCTGGCGGGGAGCCGCCCTGACGATGGCATGATCACGGTCCTCGATCCGGATCGACCATCGGTTCATCTCGCGACGCTCGAAACGATCGTCCACGGCCGCGTATTCGCAACGAAGCGAGCCCCGCACAGCCCGCTCGCGGGCATGGTCGTCCCGGTCGCGACCCCGGCGGCGCCAGGAGATGCCGAGCCCGCCACCCCCGTTGCGACCTGGCGGATCGGGATGGTCCACGGCTCCATCTCCATCCCGGGCAAGACGGACCACGATGAGGTCGTCATCACGACCGACGAGATCGCCGAGAGCGGATTCGACTATCTCGCGCTCGGGCATTGGCACTCTGCCCAGACCGCCAAGGCCGGGACGGTGACCTACGCCTATGCGGGGGCACCGGAGCCAGTCGCCCTGGACCAGGATCGTGCAGGCAAGGTCCTGCTCGTGGAATTGGACCGGCATGGCAGCAGGCGATCGGTCAAGGTCGAGGAGCGGCAGGTCGGGCGGACCATGTTCCTGAAACTCGACGTCGATGCCGCCACCTTGGTCAGCCAGCCAGGGCTCGTGGACCTGCTTGCCGGCCGGGCAAGCCCGGATCTCGTCCTCGATGTCCGCCTGGTGGGCGTCCGCCGGGACGATCTCGACCTTGACCTGGTCGAGATCGAAGCGTCGCTCGCACCATCATTCCTCAAGGTCCGTCTCCGGGATGTGTCCGTGCCGGCCCTGACCGAGGGCCCACTGCCATCGCCCGATACGATCGCCGGTGCCTTCATCCGCGACGTCGAGGCGCGGATCGCCGTACTCGAGTCCGCGGGGTCCACCGCTGAGGCGGCCGAGCAGCGCGACGCGCTTCGACTCGGGCGCTTGCTGTTGGCCGGGCACGAGGTTTCGCTGTGAGAGTCCGCAAGCTCGGCGGCCACGACTTCCGGCGCTATCGCACCTTCGATATCGACTTTGCACCAGGACTCACCGTCATCCGTGGTCCGAACGAGGCCGGCAAGAGCACCATCCAGCGCGCACTCGAACTCGCCCTGACACGGCGTGCGACCAGCACCGCCGGCGAAGTCGAAGCGCTCCGACGCTGGGACGCCCCATCCGAGGCTCGCTCGGTCATCTCCGTGGAGTTCGAGCAGGACGACGAGGACGGCCAGAAGCTCGGCACGCTGGAGAAGACCTTCGCCGGCGCCAAGGGTACGGTCCATCTCGAGTACGACGGCCAGTCCATCACGGACCCGACCCTCGCCGACCAGGTCATGGCGGAGCTGACCGGGATCCCGACGGAGGGCTTCTTTCGCTCGACGGCGTCCGTGCACCACTTCGAATTGAGCGATCTGTCGCGTGATGAGGGCGCTCTGCGGGATCGGTTGCAGGCCTCGATCAGCGGCGCCGACCGCGGCACAAGCCGGGCCAGGAAGAAGCTGGACAAGGCCCTTCACGACCTGACGACCCGCGGAGAACGAAATCCGGGGCGCCTGAAGGTCGCCGAGCAAGCCGTCGAACAGGCGCAAGCCGGCCTCGAACAGGGCGAGCTCATGCTCGCGCAACTCGAACGCGACCGTGACACGCTGTCGACGGCTCGAGAGCGCCGCGCCGACGCCGAGTTCGCCCTCGCCGAGCGCCGGAGCCTCCTCGAGAAGGCCCGTCAGGCGGAGCGGATCCTGGCCGAGCGCAACGCGGCCGCCGAGCGCTATGAGCGCTACCGTCAGGCGGTCGAGGTCGCGGGTGAGATCCATGCGCTTGCGAGCACACACCCGTCACCGAATGCGCTGCCGGTGCTGCGGGCGGCGGTCGAGCGGTTGCGCACGCTCGAGGGCCGGATCCGCGAACTTCGGGCGGCCCTGGCGGACGAGGTCCAGGTGGACTTCGACGTCGCGCCGGAGCCCACGTGGCGGCCGCTCTCGCGGGTCTCTGTCGCCCTCGTCGTGATCGGGATCCTGCTGGCCGCCGGGCCGGTGCTGACCAAGTTCCTCAACATCGGCGATCCCGGCGTCGCCATGCAGGGCATCGGCGGGATCCTTGCCGCGATCGGGGTGGCCCTGGCCGCGGTCGCCCTGTGGCTCCGCCGCAGCGACAAGCTGCAGACCCAGCTGCGCGACGTGCAGATCGATCGTCGCCTTCGGGGGCGTTCGGAGATGGAAGCTGAGCTGCACGACGCGGAACTGAGAGCCGAGGCGCAACTCGGGTCGCTCGGGTTGACCAGCCTGTCTGAGGCGGAGGACCTGCTCGCGCGCGAGGAGGCGCATGTCGCACAGATCGACCGACTGACCGCGCGACTCCAGGGTCTCGTCGGCAAGGAGCCCGCCGAGACCTTGCCGACCCAGCGCGATACGGCCGCGCTCGAGATCGAGCAGAAGACGAGCGCCCTCGAGGCACTCGGACCGATCGCCAAGGAACCGCGTGCGCGCGAGCGACTCGAGGTGGAGGTCCGCGATCAGGAGGGCGCGCTCGAGCGCTCGCGTGACGATGAGGCGAACGCCCGCGCCCGCGTCGAGGCGAACACCGTGGATGCCGAGCAGGTCGCCGGCCAGGCGGAGCGCTTGGTCGCATGGCAAGAGCAGCTGGTCGCCCTGGAGCGTCGCCATCGGGTGTTCGCGACGACGCTCGCCGCGATCGACCGCGCGGAGCAGGCGACCATGAAGACCGCGACCCGCTATCTCGAGTCGCACATGGTCCGCGACCTGGCCGCGGTCACGGGCGGTCGGTATCGGCGGGTCCGCGTCGATGACAAGACCCTCGACATCGAGGTCTACGCGCCGGAGCGGGACGACTGGGTCCACGTCTCGTCGCTGAGTCAGGGCACGCTGGATCTCGTCTTCCTGGTCGCGCGTCTCGGTCTGGTCCGACTCGTCACCGGCGACCGTCGGCCGCCGCTCATCTTCGACGATCCATTCGTGACCCTCGACGACACGAGGGCGGCCCGCGCGCTCGGGTTGCTCAAGACCGTCGCGGCCGATTTCCAGGTCATCTACCTGACGACCTCACCTCGCTATGACGAGGCCGCCGACGCCGTCGTCATCCTCGACGGTCCCACCACCATCGATACGGGCGCGACGTCCGTCGCCGCCGGGCCGTCCGCCTGATCGAGGTCGGACCGGCCCAGGCGACGGTCGTCCTGGGGATCATCTCGGCGGTCGTCTGGGGCTGCGGCGACTTCGGTGGCGGCCTGCTCACGCGGCGGACGGCGCTGTTCGGTGTCGTCCTCGTGTCGCAGTTCGCCGGCATGGTCCTGGCCCTGACCCTCGCGCTCGTCCGTGGCGAGACCGCACCGCTACCGGCGGATATCGTCTGGAGCGCGCTGGCTGGTGTGGCCGGCGGGATGGGCATCACGTCTCTGTACCACGGGCTCGCGGTCGGTCGGATGGGCGTGGTCGCGCCTGTCACTGGGGTCTTCGCAGCCTTGATCCCGGTCGCCGCGGGGATCGTCCTCGAGGGCGTTCCCGCGACACTCGTGTTGTTCGGCATCGCCCTCGCCATCGTCGCGGTGATCCTCGTATCGCGCGTGGATGACCAGCGGTCCGGCCCGTCGGGTCTCAAGTTCGCCTTCATCGCGGGGCTCGGCATCGGGTTGTTCGGCGTATTCGCGGCGCAGCTCAGCGACGGCCACGCGTTCGGATCCCTTACGATCATGCGGGCCACGGAGGCGCTCCTGATCGTCGGCATCATCATCGTGACGCGTACTGCCTGGCGCCCGAAACGAGGTCTCATCCCGGCGATCACCGCGGTCGGCGTGCTCGACATGGCCGGCAACGGGGCATTCATCCTGGCCGTCCAGGCGGGGTCGCTGGCGGTCGCCGCGGTCCTATCCTCGCTCTACCCGGTGACGACCGTCATCCTCGCCACGGTCTTCCTCCACGAGAAGGTCACGCGGTCCCACGCTGTCGGGATCGGTACGGCCGCCGTGGCGATCGCCTGCATCGCTGCCGGGTCGACCTAGCGACGATCGCCGGGTCCGGGTCTTCCGCCCGACTTTGTGACCGATGGCATGGGGTGGCCTGGTCGGAACCGCACTTGGCCGCGACCTCGCCCGCCGCGATGGTGGTCTGGCCATGGCACATGCCACCGCCAAGCGCGCCTACAAGCAACTGACCGACCGGCTGAACCGGTTCCCGCAGGGAGCCCCGCCGTCCGAGTTGCTGTATCGGATCCTCGAGCTGCTCGTCACGGAGCGCGAGGCGGGGCTCGTCGCCCAGCTCCCGATCCGGCCATTCGACGCGCCGCAGGCGGCCCGGATCTGGCAGATGCCCGAGTCCGAGGCGCGCGTCGCGCTCGATGCCCTCGCATCGCGGGCGATCCTGCTCGACGTGGAGACGCCCGAGGGCACGCGTTACATCCTTCCGCCGCCGATGGCCGGCTTCTTCGAGTTCTCGATGATGCGGGTGCGCGGCGACATCGACCAGAAGCTCCTGAGCGAGTTGTTCTACGAGTACATCACCGTCGAGGACGAGTTCATCCTGAACCTGTTCACCCATGGCGAGACCCAGCTCGGGCGCGTCTTCGTCAACGAGCCGGCGCTTGCGGATGCGCCTCCGCCCCAGTGCCCGCTGCGCGTCCTCGACTACGAGCGGGCGAGCGAG
>Ga0315278_10005481_pt1 | contig 11517 bp, 9 predicted proteins | sample YL17G06_0_MG_FD_203880 | JGI IMG/M metagenome (GOLD analysis project Ga0315278, IMG submission 203880) | Sediment microbial communities from Yellowstone Lake, YNP, Wyoming, USA - YL17G06_0 | ecosystem: Environmental > Aquatic > Freshwater > Lake > Sediment | place: USA: Wyoming | collected... | reverse complement strand
GCCTGGCGGCCCAGGGGCTGGCCGAGCGGCGCCTCGAGCGCCAGAAGGGCAAGCCCGACCGCTACGTCTACTCCATCACCGCCGAGGGACAGGAGCGACTCGGGGCATGGCTCCGAGAGCCCGCCCGGGAGCAGGGCTTCAGGAGCGAGCTGCTGCTCAAGATCTTCTTCGGCCGGCGCCGCCCGGTCGAGGAGAGCATCCATCACGTGGAGCGCTTTCGTGAGCGCCAGCAGGCGCTCCGGCGGGGCTACGCCGACGGGGAGCGGGAGCTCCTCCGGAAGCACCGAGCGGATCCCGAGCTGCCGTACTGGCTGATGACGCTCCGCTTTGGGGCGAGTCGGGCCAATGCGCTCCTTCGCTGGAGCGAAGAGACGCTCAAGACGCTCGAGCGGCTGCGCCGCGCGCCTGTACGGCGAGCGAAAAGCCGCTGAGGAGGGGCTTCCATGGACACGGCGATACGGCTCACGCTGTGGGTCCATGTCCTGGCGGGCGCGGTGGCGCTTGTTGTCGCGCCCGTCGCGCTCATGACGGCCAAGGGCGGCCCGACTCACCGGAGATGGGGCAAGGTCTACGTCTGGGCGATGGCGGCGGTCGCGGCGACGGCCATCGTGGTTGGCTTTTGGCGGTCCATCCTCTTCCTGGTGCTGACGGCGGTCTTCAGCTTCTACGCGGCGCTCTCCGGCTATCGCGTGCTCTCCCGCAAGCGGCCCGACCTCGGCCAGCGTCCCGGAGCGCTCGACTGGATCGCCGCGGGGATCACGCTGACGGCGAGCGCGACCCTCATCATCCTCGGCATCACCAAGCCGACGCCAAGATTCCAGGAGCTCTCCACCGTGGCCATCGTCTTCGGCTCCGTCGGGCTCTCCATCGCCGGCCTCGACGTCTGGCGATTCCTCAGCCCGCCGGGGGAGAGGATGGCGTGGTGGTACAAGCACATGGCCAATATGATCGGATCCTACATCGCCGCGGTGACGGCGTTCTCCGTGGTGAATTTCCACTTTCTGCCGACAACGGTGCGCTGGCTCTGGCCCACCCTGATCGGCACCCCTCTCATCGCGATCTGGATCACCTACTACAAGTTCCGCTTCAACAAGAAGCCCCGCCCCGCTTAGCGCGGACTATTCACGAGCGTACTGGGCGCGAGGCGGGCGGGGCCTGGCGTCGGGGGCCGCGGTGCGCTCCCCAGAGCCGTATCTTCTGCGTATAGTCGAAGCCGAGAACCAAAGTCTCGTGGCGGGCAAGAGTGGTGGCGCGGAATGCGACTCAGCGTGGTCTGGGGAGGGCGCACACCCCCCCAGCCCCGCCCGACGAACGAACCTCTTGCTATTGAACCGCGGCGCCCGCGCGCAGCAGCTCGAAGATGCGCGCGGAAGTCAGAGGCACGCGCGTAACCCGCACGCCGCGATCCCACAAGGCATCCTCCACGGCATTGCCGATGGCCGCGGCCGGGGAGACCACGCCGCTCTCCCCCACGCCCTTGATGCCGAGCTCGTTGACGGGCGAGGGAAAGTCGAGGTGGTGGATCTCGAGCGGCGGCATGTCCTCCGCCCGCGGCATGGGGTAGTCCATGAAAGTGCCGGTGAGGAGCTGGCCGGCCTCGTCGTAGATCAGCTCTTCTCCGAGGGCGGTCCCGATGCCCTGCGCCAGACCGCCATGGATTTGTCCTTCGACGATCATGGGATTGATGGGACGCCCGCAGTCATGCGCGGCGACGTACTTGAGCAGAGTGAGGGCGCAGGTCTCGACGTCCACCTCCAGCGCGACGGCGTGCACGCCGAAGGCCCAGGCGACCGTGCCGGGATAGTGAAAGGCGCAGGCATTCAGCCCCGGACCACCCGCATCGGCGAGCGAGCGGCTCCTGACCGCGGCCTTGGCCACCGCTGCCAGCGGCAGACTCTTGCTTGGCACGCCCACGACCATGACGCGGCCCTGGTCCAGCACCACGTCCTCCGGCGCGCACTCGAAGAGGCTCGCGGCGACCACCTTGGCCTTCTGCGCGGTCTCTCGAGCGGCGCGCGAGACCGCGGGCCCGGCCACGGCGGCCACGCGGCTCGCGATGGTGCCCATGCCATAGCCGACGAGCTGCGTGTCGCCGCCGCGTATCACGACCTGCTCGATGGGCACGGACAGAGCGTCGGCGCAGATCTGGGCCAGCGTCGTCTCGTGCGCCTGGCCCTGCGAGGAGACGCCGATGTCCACGAAGACGGTGCCATTGGGATCCACCCGGACATTGGCGCCCTCGAAGGGGCCGATGCCCGTGCCCTCCACATACGCGGACACGCCGAGCCCGATCGGCCTTGACGTCCCCCGGCGCCGGGCCTGCTCCGCGCGCCAGCCCGTGTAGTCGAGCCGCTCGAGCGCCAGGTCGAACATCTTCACGTAGTCCGCTGGATCGTAGGCGATGGGCACGCCGTCGCGGTAGGTCAGCCCCGTCCGCCACGGCATGTCCCCGAAGCGCACGAGGTTCTTGCGCCGGAGGTCGGCCGGATCCATGCCGATCCCGCGCGCGGCGCGATCGAGCAGGCGGTCGAGGACGAAGTTCGCTTCGGGCCGCCCCGCGCCGCGGTAGGCGGCAATGAATGTCTTGTGCGTCACGACGTTGCGCCCCACGCCGTGGAAGTTGGGGACGCGGTAGGGGCCGACCAGGTGGTTGATCGTATTGTAGGTGATGGCCTCGCCGAGCGTCGTGTGCGCGCCGTGATCACGGGTGAACTCGGTCTCGAGGGCGACGATGGTCCCGTCCTTCGTGATGCCCAACCGCGCATGGTGCGCCTGGTCGCGATCGGCCGCCGCGGTGAGGAAATGCTCGCGCCGCGTCTCGATCCACTTGACCGGGCGGCCGAGCTTGCGCGCCACCGCAGGCACGAGGATGTCCTCCGGGTACACGTGGCCCTTGACCCCGAAGCCGCCGCCGACCTCGGGGGCGATGACCCGCACGTGCTCCTCCGCCATGCCGAGAACTCCCGCGATTCCGCTTCTGACCGCGAAGGGCACCTGGGTGGAGAGCCAGACGGTGAGAAGGCCGGTCGCCGCATCGTGCGTTGCGAGCACACCCCGCGGCTCGATCGGCATGCCCGCCACGCGCGGGTAGTAGAGACGCATCTCCACCGTGACGTCGGCCTTGGCGAAGCCGCTCCTGGTATCGCCGGTCTGCGCCTCGGAGGTGCCGGCGAGATTATCGGGCCAGTCGTCGTGGACCTTGGGCGCGCCGGGGGCCAGGGCAGTTTCGGGAGTCGCCGCAACCGGCAGGGGCTCGTACTCGACGACAACGCGCTCCACCGCGTCCGCGGCGGCATAGGCGCTGTCGGCGACCACCACGGCCACGCCTTCACCAAGGTGCATGACGCGATCCGCGGCGAGCACCGGGTGGTGGTAGCGGTGAAACTCGGGCGCGGGCACGAGAGGCGGGACGGAGCCCGCGCACTCGGGCAGCTCGGCTCGCGTCAGCACGGCGGCGACGCCGGCGAGTCGAGAAGCCTCGGCACCGTCGATGCTGACGACGCGCGCATGCGCGTGCGGGCTGCGCACCACCGCCATCCAGAGCATGCCGGGCAGCATGAAGTCATCGGTGTAGCGGCCCGCGCCGCGCAGGAGGCGATCGTCCTCCTTGCGCCGGATGGAGGCGCCGACGAGTGTCCGGCCGGGACCCAGGGGGGCGCTCAGATGCGGGTGGGCCGGAGATGCGCGTCGCGCTGCTTCGCGAGCTCGGGGTCCGCGTATCCCATCAAGCCCGGCTGACCGGCGCCCAGCATGACTTGCAGATACGCGCCCTCGACTCCCACGTTCTCGAAGCCGTGGATGACGTCGGCCGGGCAGGAGATGCAGTCCCACCTGCCCAGCACCGTCTCGGCGCGCCCGCCCTTGCCGTCCTCGAGGAAGACCTTCACCTTGCCCTCGAGGATGAAGAAGGCCTCCTCGACGGGATGCGTGTGGGCCGCGTTCCCCTGACCGGGCGGCACGTACATGATGGACAGCGTGAAGTGATCGGCGGGGATGGCCTTGGGGTCACCCTTGCCGGAGGCGCCGACGCCGATGAAGCGGTGCTGGGCGCGGCGGAAGCCCTCGACCCGCGCGTCCGCGAAGGCGTCCCAATCGGCGACGCGGTCGACGAAGCGGGCGATGCGGCGCTGGAGCAGCTCCTGGATCTCCATGATGTCCTCCGGTGGTCGATGTGCGGGGCTGGGCGGCGAGTCAGTCGTATCACAGAGCCCGTGGAAAGTCGACGGGCTCAGAGCCCGCCCAGCGCCTCTTCGAGCGTGAGCCCGCCGCCGTCCTCCATCTCGTAGCGGACGCGCACCACCGGATGGCGGATGGCGAGGCCGCGACGGAGATCCATGGGTGTGCCCAGCATCACGACGTCGCAGCGCACCGCATTGATCGTGGCCTCGAGCTCCGCGCGCTGGGCGGGGCCATAGCCCATGGCGGGGAGCACGGGGCCCAGATGCGGATGCGCGGCGAAGACGGCCTTCAAGCTGCCTTCGGCCCAGGGCCGCGGGTCCACGAGCGTGGCGCCGAGGCGCTTCGCGGCCAGCGCCGCCGCGCCGAGGCTCATGCCGCCGTGGGTCAGCGTGGGGCCGTCCTCCACGGCGAGCACACGGCGACCGCTCACGGCGGCGGGGTCATCGATATGGATGGGCATGCGGGCGTCCACGATGCGCGCCGTGCGATTGAGCTCGTGTATGGCCGCGCGAACGCGCTCGACGGCATCGGCCGGAGCCGTGTCCTCCTTGACGATGACGGCCACGTGCGCCATGCGGAGATTGGCCTCGCCCGGGTGGTAGCGTGACTCATGGCCCGGCCGGTGCGGGTCGACGAGGCAGAGGTGGACCGTCGGCGTGAAGAAGGGCAAGTCGTTGTTGCCGCCGTCCCAGACGATGACATCGGCCTCGCCCGCGGCGCGCGCGAGGATGTCCGCGTAATCCACGCCCGCCCAGACCACGCTGCCGGCCTCGAGATGGGGCTCGTACTCCTCGCGCTCCTCGATGGTGACGCCCGCGCGATCCAGATCACCGAGCGTGGCGAAGCGCTGGACTCGCGAGGCGACGAGATCTCCATAGGGCATGGGGTGGCGCACGATGGCTACGCGCCGGCCGCGCTCGCGCAGGATGCGCGCCACACGCCGGCTCACGGCGCTCTTGCCGCAGCCGGTGCGCACGGCGCAGACGGCCACCACCGGCTTGGGCGACTGCAGCATAGTTCGCCGGGGCCCGAGCAGGGAGAAGTCGGCGCCGGCCGCGAGCGCGCGGCTTGCCAGGTGCATGACGTGCTCGTGGCTCACGTCGCTGTAGGCGAAGATCACCTGGGCGACGCCTCGCTCGCGGATGATCCGCTCGAGGTCTTCCTCCGGCTCGATCGGGATGCCGCCCGGATAGCGCGGGCCGGCGAGCTCGGCCGGGTAGCGGCGTCCCGCGATCCCCGGGATCTGTGTCGCGGTGAAGGCGGCGACCTCGACACCCGGGTCGTCCCGGTAGACGACGTTGAAATTGTGGAAGTCGCGCCCGGCTGCTCCGAGGATCACGACGCGAGTGGGCGGCGGTGTCATCTCAGTCGCATGATCCACCCGGACCCCCGAGTTTTCAATGCGTCGCGCCCGCCGGGGCGTGATGTTAGGGAACGGTTCTGGGCCGGGGCCGGATCCGAGAGATGGAGGAGCGGTACAGCGCTGAGGGCGGGCGGTAGATGAGTGCGTGCCGGACGGTTTCCCTGAGCTGGGCGATGGTGAACGGCTTCGCCAGGAACGGCTCCCCTGGGCCCAGACGCACACGATACTTTTCGATCGACGCCGGGCTATACGCGGACATGAAGAGAACCTTCACGTGGGGGCGGATAGCGCGGAATGCCTCGGCCAGGTCCCGTCCGGTCATGACCGGCATCACGATGTCCGTGAGGAGCAGATGGAGAGGTCCAGTGCGAGCTTGGGCAATGCGGATGGCCTCGAGTGAGTCTCCAGCGGTCAGCACCGAGTACCCGATCATCCGCAACATGTCGGACGCCATGGACAGCACTTCCGGCTCGTCGTCCACGACAAGGATAGTCTCAGGGGGCTTCGACGATGACGTGGCCATGGCGCTCCTGTCGGGATGCTGTGGTCTTCTCCGCTCCGAATGCGATCCTCACCCACCTCTAGGGTAGTCGAGTCCCCCCGAGAATCCATCGCTTCTCGTGCAGGTCGTGCCCGGCAGGAAGGCTTTCCAGTATCATGGGCCACTATCAATCATTTCAATGTGTTAGAGTTGCGCCATGCGCGGCCTTCTCATCACTGTCGAGGGTGTGGAAGGCTCCGGCAAGTCCACCCACTGTCGCCTCCTGGCCGAGTGGCTGCGCGCGCGCGGACGTGAGGTGGTCCTGACCAGTGAGCCCGACGGAACTCCGCTCGGCGCGGCCATTCGCGGCCTTTTCGAGCCGGAAGGAGCGCCGCCGACACCGCTTACCCAGACCTTCCTCTTCATGGCGGCGCGCCAGCAGCACGTGGCGCAGGTGATTCGCCCGGCGCTCGCCCGGGGCGCGGTCGTCCTCTCCGACCGCTACGCGGACGCGACGCTCGCCTATCAGGGCTTCGGTGGCGGCATGGACCTCGAGACTATTCGAGACCTGAATGCCCTCGCGACGGGCGGCGTGATGCCCGATCTCACATTGCTCCTCGATCTGGATCCTGCCGAGGGCATGAAGCGGATCAGCGACCGCGCGCTCGACGCCTTCGAGAAGATGGACCTCGCCTTCCACCGCCGCGTGCGCGAAGGCTACCTCGAGATCGCACATGCGGAGAAGAGCCGCGTCGTCGTGCTGGACGCCGCGCGGGCCAAGGACGCGATGCATGCGGCGGTCGTGCGTGCCGTCGGAGAGCTCCTCGACCGGCGAGAGGCGCACCGTGGCGCTTGAGACGATTCGCGACCAGGCCGAGGCGGTGGCGGTCCTCAGTCGCGCCCTCGAGACCGGGCGCGTAGCCCACGCCTGGGCTTTTATTGGCCCGCACGGTGTCGGGCGCAGGACCACGGCGCTGGCCTTCGCCAAAGCTCTTGTGGCCCCTTCGGGCGGCGCCGCCGCCTCGCGAGCCGACCGTGGCCTCCACCCCGACGTGCACCTCGTCGGACCTACGCCGCCCGTGAGCAATCCCAAGGGAACACCCGCGATCCGGGTGGACAATATTCGCGAACTGGAACGGGTGGCCGCGCTCAAGCCGGCCGAGGCGCCGTGCAAGGTCTTCATCGTGGACGAGGCGGAGACCATGACCGGCGCGGCGCCGCAGGCCTTCCTCAAGACCCTCGAGGAGCCGCCCGCGCGCACCGTGATCATCCTGATCCTGAGCCAGGCGCGCGCGCTGCCGGCGACCGTGCTTTCGCGGTGCCAGATCGTCCGCTTCCGTCCGCGCGCAGCCGAGGGCGTCGTGGCGCTTCTGCCGCCGGGCGCGGGCCCGGAGCGCGAGCGCGCGCTCGGCTGGCTCGCGCAGGCGCAGGCGCGGGGCCCGGAGGCTATCCTTCAGGTTGGCGAGACGGTGGGACGCGACCGCGAGGCGGCGGAGGCCGCGGTCGAGACCTGCTGGCTGTGGTATCGCGATCTCCTGTGCGCCCACGGGGGAGGCGATGCCGGCCTTGCCGTGTTCGCCGGCCGAGCGGCCGGCGGGCGCCGGTCCCTCGACGAGATCGTGGCCGGGCTCTCCGCCTGCCGTGAGGCATGGCAGGCCATCCAAGGCAATGTCTCACCTCGACTCACGGTCGAGGTGCTGTTGAGCCGCTTGACCAAGGCGGCGTAAGGACACCATGAGCGAGATCGCTGAGACTCCTGAGGCGCCGCCGGCGGAGCCCGAAGCCAATCTGCCGTATCTGGTCGGCGTGCGGCTCCGCGAGCCGGTGCAGGCGGAAGACCACCTGACGGCGATGGAAGATCTGCACGTCGGCGACGTGGTCGTCGTCGAGACGGGACAGGGCACGGCTGTGGGCGAGGTGCGGCGGCCCAAGCGGCTGCTGCCGGAGTTCAAGCGCGGCCGGCTCTATCGCACGGTGCTGCGGCACGCTACCGACACCGAGGCCGGCGAGTGGCGCGAGCGCCGGGAGCGGGAGCTCAAACACGCCGAGACATGCCGCCGGCGCGCGCGCGGGCGCGGGCTCCAGCTCAAGATCGTGGACGTCGAGATCGACCCGCGGCACCGCCGGGTCACCGTGCTTTTCAGCTCCGAGGAGCGCGTGGACTTCCGCGACCTCGTCCGCGACCTCGCGCACGAGTTCCACGCGCGCATCGAGATGCGGCAGATCGGCGCGCGCGACACGACCAAGCTCATGGACGGCATCGGCCCGTGCGGCCGGCAGCTCTGCTGCTCGTCGTACCTCAAGGGGTTCGACCCGATCTCGGTCAAGATGGCCAAGGCGCAGGACATGCCGCTGACCGACAGCCGGCTGCTCGGCAACTGCGGACGGCTCAAGTGCTGCCTGCTCTACGAGTTCTCCACGTACGACCAGCTGCGCAAGCACCTGCCCAAGGTCGGCTCGGCCTGCCAGGCCGACTGCGGCGCGCAGGGGTGCATGACGGGCAAGGTGCGCTCGCTCCGCGTGCTCAAGCAGACGGTCGTGGTGGGCTTTCAGGACGGCACGGAGGCGGAGGTGCCGCTCGAGGCCCTGACGTGGGAAGGCCGCCCGCACGTCAAACCGCTCTGAGGAGGCTCCCATGCTGACTCGCACCTTCGCGCTTCTCTCCCTTCTGCTCCTGGCCGCCGCGCCGGGCGCGCATGCGCAGGGAGAGCCGCGCATGGGCGGCGTGCTCAAGGCCGGGCTCATCGGCGAAGCGCCGACGCTCGATCTTCACGCGACCACCGCGGTGATCACGCAGCAGATCACGTGGCACATGTACGAGACGCTCTACACCTACGACAAGAACCTGAACCCGATCCCCATGCTGGCCGAAAAGCACGAGATCACCGACAACGGCCGGCGATACACCATCACGCTCCGCAAGGGCGTCCGCTTCCATAACGGCAAGGAAATGACGTCGGCCGACGTGGTGCCGTCGCTCCAGCACTGGGCCAAGCTGGGCACGACGCCCAAGGCGGTCTGGAAGAACGTCGAGGCGGTCGAGGCCAAGGACCCGTACACCGTGGTCATTTACCTCAAAGAGCCGTCGGGCTCGCTGCTGTTCGCGCTGGGCTCGCCCAATAACGGCGGCGCGATCTATCCGAAGGAGGTCGTGGCGGCCGCGGGCGACGGGCAGGTCAAGGAGTATATCGGCACGGGTCCCTACCGCCTCGTCGAGCACAAGCCCGACCGCCACGTCCGCATGGCGCGCTTCAAGGAGTACTCCGCGCGCGCCGAACCGCCCAACGGTTACGGCGGCAAGCGCACGGCGTACTTCGACGAGATCTACTTTATCCCGGTGCCCGAGGCCTCGGTGCGGCTGGCCGGCGCCGAGACCGGAGAGTACAACTTCGCGCAGAACATCCGGCAGGATCAGTTCGACCGCGTCAAGGGCCACCCGGCCCTCGAGGCTCAGATCGCCAAGCCCTACGGCTGGATCACCGCCGTGCCGAATCACAAGGAAGGCGTGATGGCCAACCGCAAGGTGCGTCAGGCCTTCCTGGCCGTGCTCGACATGGAGCCGATCATGTCCGCCGGCATCGGGAACAAGGCCTTCTACCGGCTCGACGGCGCGCTCTTCTATCCCGAGCAGGGAGCCTGGCATTCGGAGGCCGGCACCGCCGGTTACAGCCAGAAGAACAAAGCCAAGGCGCGACAGCTCCTGAAGGAGGCGGGGTATAACGGCCAGCCCGTCCGCTGGGTCACCACCAAGGAATACGAGTGGATGTACAACACGGCTCTCATGGCGTCCCAGCAGATGGAGGACGTGGGGTTCAAGGTCGATCTCCAGGTCGTGGACTGGGCGACGCTGGTCCAGCGGCGCAATAAGCCGGAGCTCTTCGACATCTTCTCCACGGGGTTCACGCTCAACCCCGACCCGGCTATCGCCACGAGCATCCAGTGCAACTGGCCGGGCTGGTGGTGCCTCGAGGAGAAGGAGAAGCTGATGGCGGAGCTGGCGCGCGAGACGGACCCCAAGAAGCGCCGCGCGCTCATCGAAAAGGTCCAGACGATCTTCTACGAGGACGTGGGGCGGATCAAGCTCGGGGACTACTTCACCCTCGACGTGACGCGCAAGGAAGTGCGCGGCTTCAAGCCGGGCCCGTACCTGTATTTCTGGAATGCCTGGATCGCGAAATAAGGGCTCGATGGCCGACCGTACCTTCTACCTGACGACGCCGATCTACTACGTCAACTCGCGCCCGCATCTCGGGCATGCGGGCGCGACCATCATGGCGGATGCCATGTGTCGCTACCGGCGCCTGCGCGGCGACCGGGCGTACTTCCTCACGGGCACCGACGAGCACGGAGACAAGATCGCCCAGGCGGCGGCGGCGGCCGGCGTCACGCCGCAGGCCCACGCGGACACCTACGCCGCGATGTTCCGGGATACGTGGCGACGCCTCGGCATCACCAACGACGATTTCATCCGCACGACCGAGCCGCGCCACCAGGCGGTGGTCCAGGCCATTCTTCAAAAGCTCTACGATGCCGGCGAGATCTACTTCGGCGAGTACGGCGGCTGGTACTGCTACGGCTGCGAGCGCTTCTACACCGAGAAGGAAATCGTCGACGGCAAATGCCCGGACCACCAGACACCGCTGTCCTTCATCAAGGAGAAGAACTACTTCTTCCGGATGTCGAAGTACCAGGAGTGGCTGATCAAGCATCTGGAGGATCACCCCGGCTTCATCCAGCCCGAGCGCTACCGCAACGAGGTGCTCGGCTTCCTGCGCGAGCCGCTCCAAGACCTCTCGATCAGCCGCCCGAAGGCGCGCCTCCAGTGGGGCATTCCATTGCCCTTCGACGACCAGTACGTCACGTACGTCTGGTTCGACGCGCTGATCAACTACGTCTCGGCGCTCGGGTACCCGGACGGCGCGCTCTACAAGGAGCTCTGGCCCCACGCCGAGCATCTGATCGGCAAGGACATCCTGAAACCCCACGGCGTCTACTGGCCGACCATGCTGAAGGCGGCCGGCATTCCGCTCTACCAGCGCCTGAACGTCCACGGCTACTGGACGATCGGGGGCGGGAAGATGTCGAAGTCGGTCGGCAACGTCGTCGAGGCCTTCCAGCTCACGGACAAGTACGGCCACGACGCGTTCCGCTATTTCCTGCTGCGCGAGATGAACTTCGGCCTCGATGCCTCCTTCAGTGAGGAGGCACTGGTCGGCCGTCTCAACGCCGACCTCGCCAACGACCTCGGCAACCTCGCGAGCCGGGCGACGACCATGATCGTCAACTTCGGCGGCGGCCGCGCCCCCCAGCCGGGGCCCGAGACGGACGCGGACGTGGTGGTGCGCGTCGCGCTCGAGCAGGCGGCGCGCGGCGTGGAGGAGGCCATGGAGGGCTTCGCCTTCCAGCGGGCGCTCGCCGCCATCTGGGAGTTCCTCGGCGTGGTCAACCGCTACGTCGATACCTCGGCGCCGTGGGTGCTCGCCAAGGACCCGGC
>Ga0315278_10005480_pt1 | contig 11519 bp, 4 predicted proteins | sample YL17G06_0_MG_FD_203880 | JGI IMG/M metagenome (GOLD analysis project Ga0315278, IMG submission 203880) | Sediment microbial communities from Yellowstone Lake, YNP, Wyoming, USA - YL17G06_0 | ecosystem: Environmental > Aquatic > Freshwater > Lake > Sediment | place: USA: Wyoming | collected... | reverse complement strand
CTGGGCCCTGCTCGATCGCTACGTCTTCCGCAACTGGCTCCGGCTCTTCCTGCTCACAACGCTGGGATTTCCCATTGTCGCAACCCTGATCGACCTCACCGACAACCTGAAGAAGCTCCTCGACCGCGGGATTCCCTTCGGAGGGATCGCGCTGGGCTACGCCTACCTGCTCCCCGAGAAGATGTTCGAGATCGTCCCCGCGGCGGTGCTTGTCGCGACGGTCTTCACTGTGGGCACCCTCGGGCGTCACTCGGAACTCACGGCGGCCAAGGCCGGCGGCATCAGCTTTCATCGCTTCGTGCTCCCCATCTACCTGGGCGCCGTGCTCGCGGCGGGGCTCTGCCTCGCGCTCGAGGAACTCGCACCGGCCATGACCGAGCGCAAGGTCCAGATCCACGGCGAGCGGGCCGGTTCGCGGGGGCAGCGCTACAACTTCGTCTACCGGGCCGAGCGAGGGTGGGTCTACACCGTGCGCACACTGGATTCAAGGACGCATCGGCTCCTCGACGTCGTGCTCACCCGGCAGGGCACGGGCACGAACTATCCATCGCTCGCCATCACGGCGGACAGCGCTACCTGGGACAGCACTGGTTGGCGGCTGTGGGGAGGGTCGAGCCGGGCCATCGTGAACGGCGCCGAGCAGGCCAGCTTCCGCTTCCGGTCGATGTGGCTCCCCAGCATGACGGAGTTGCCGTCGGACCTGCTGGCGGAGCCGCGACGGCCGGAGGAGATGCGCTATGGCGAGCTGGGACGGTACATCGACGCGGTGGAGCGTTCGGGGGCGGAGGCCGGCAAGGTGCGGGTCATGCGCGCGCTCAAGCTCGCGGTGCCGGCCACTTGCATCATCATCGCGCTGTTCGGGGCGCCGCTGGCCATGACATCCTACCGCGCCGGCACCGCCATCGGCATCGGGATCAGCCTCGCCACCACGATCGTTTTCCTGCTCCTGGTGCAGCTCTCGCAGGCACTTGGAGGCTCTGGCCTGATCAGGCCGGAGCCTGCCGCGTGGCTCCCCAACGCGGTGTTCGGCCTCGCCGCGGTGATCCTGCTCCTGCGCGCCAGGACCTGACGGTTGACAGGGGTCGAATCGGGGTCGTTCTTTACCCCGTCCCGCACGGGACCAGATTCGTCCCGAAGGGAGCCCCGACTCTTGGCCCGCGAAAAGCCCACGATCCTCGCCGATCTCGTCACGCTCACCAAGCCGCGCATCATTTCGCTGCTGCTCGTGACGACGGTGGCGCCGATGTTCATGACCGACCGCGGGCTGCCGGCTCCGAGGCTGGTGTTCTGGGTGGTGTTTGCGGGATACCTGATGGCCGGCGGCGCCAACGCGATCAACATGTGGTTCGACCGGGACATCGATGACCGGATGACGCGCACGCGGCTGCGCCCGATCCCGGCCGGACGGATCACCCCGGGGCAGGGCCTCCTTTTCGGCGTCGCGCTGGGCGCCATCGCGTTCGTCATCTTCTGGTACCAGGTGAACCCGCTGAGCGCATGGCTCGCGCTGGGCGGACTGCTGTTCTACGTGCTCATCTACACCATGCTGCTCAAGCGGCATACGGCCCAGAACATCGTCATCGGCGGCGCGGCAGGCGCGTTCCCGCCACTGGTGGGATGGGCAGCGATGACGGGCCGGCTGGACCTCGCGGCCATCTACCTCTTCGCCATCATCTTCTACTGGACCCCGCCGCACTTCTGGGCGCTGGCCCTGATCAAGCAGGGAGAGTACGCCAGGGCCGGAGTGCCGATGATGCCGGTGGTGAATGGTGAGGCGCGCACCAAGTGGGAAATGCTCATCTATACCCTGTTCCTGCTGCCGCTCACCATCATGCCCGCGGTGTTCGGCGCGCTCGGGCCCTTCTACCTCATCGCGGCCGTGCTCCTGGGCGCCCGGCTGCTCTGGTACTGCATCGTGCTGCTGCGCGAGGCGGGTGTGACGCCGACGGCGTGGAGGATGTACCGCTATTCCCTGCTCTACCTCGCCCTGCTCTTCCTCGCGATGGGCATCGACCGCTACCTGCCGCGTGGCACGCGAGAGGCCGCACCCGAGGTCGTGATCCTGCGCCAGAACGACGGAGCGGACTGAGTTCCCGGAACACCACGTCCACTCTGAGACGTTGCGCCCCACGAAGCAAGATCGGCACGTGCTAGTACGACGCGGCGTTGCTGCTGTAGAAGTCCACGTTGAGGAAGTGCCCCGCTTCGCGTACGCCGTCCTCGGTCAGGATGTTACGCCAGTCAGGCTGCTTCGGCTCCTTCAGGTCGCTCGAGATGAGAAGCCGCCAGTCCCCAACGCCGGTCCGGTCGGCGAAGATGTACCACCTTCCCTGGCCCTGGTCCTGGTAGTTCCACACCTCGAACGGTGGCGCGCGCTGGATCTGCGCGCGGCGCCACATCGACGTCGCGGCGCCGTTCTTGGCGTAGATGCGGCCGCGATCCGTCTTCCAGCCAGGTATGTTGCGCTCCTTGTAATTCTTGTTGGCGAACGCGATCGCGGCATAGAATTGTTCGCGTGCCTCGTTCACCTGCGTGCCCTTGTTGGGGTCGCGCGCCTGCCAGAACTCCGTGAGGTAGCGCCTCTTCGCGTCGTCACTGAGCGACTTGTTCCAGATCTTCAGTTCGGCCGGCGTTGCGATGTAGTACAGCGGCGCGAAGGCGGAGTCGAGAGCCTCCGGCGACATGTACTTGAAGTAGCCCTCGTCGCTGACCCGCTCGAGGCTGATGCGGGCGACTTCCCGCTGCAGCGTGGTGTCGAGCGCCGCCATGGTCATCGGCGCCGAGCGGTCCACCGCCCGGGTTCCGAGCTGGAGCAGCACCTTCAGCTGGTACCTGCCGTTCGGCAGGCCCTCGAGGTTGAGGCGCCCCTTCAGCATTCCGCCAGAGGCCGCAACCTTCACCGGCGTGTTGGCGGTCTGGAAGATCGCCTTGCCGGCGTCATCGAGCACCTCGACGGCCATCGTTCCCGACTCCTCCGTGCCGTCGTTGTAGGCCTCGAGCACGTAGTACGCCTCGGGCTCGAGCGGCGTCAGGCGGAGCACCGCAGTCGGGCTGAAGAGGGTATTGCCCTTCCTGATTTCGCCCGGACGGGGCACGGAGTCGGTGGCGCCGGCGGGGCGCATGGACCGGGCGAGGGTCAGATCCGAGGCATCCGGGCGACTCAGGTACGCCTCCACCGGAACATCGTTCGCCAGCTGCCGGCCCGACATGGAATCCGTGACCTCCACCGACACCACGTACTTGCCCGGGGCGACAGCGAAGTCGATCATCTCGAGGCCGTACTCGCCTGGCTCACGGGTTACCCCCAGTATCCGCGTGCGCCAGGCGTCGGTGTGGAGGGTGATGCCGGCCTGGTCGGTCACCTTCACGCCCACCCGGTACGACACGCCGCTGCGCCCCGCCTCCATGACCGTGAGAGGTATCTGTATCAGGACGCGCACGCGAGTCTGGCCGCCGTTTTCCGGGCGGTAGGATCTCACGGCGCGCAGGGAGAGGCCCTCGGGAGCCTGGGCCTGGACAACAGGGACCTGAACGAACAGCGCCAGCAGGGCCAGAGCGAACCAGCTCCGGAATCGCACGTTGATTGCTCCGTTGGGACGGTAATTCGGGGACGGGCAGCACCGGCCGGCGCTAACACGCTCTGCGAACCTGCCACCGGAGACGACAGGCAGGCCCCGAAAGACACAAGCGGGCCCCGTGAGGGGCCCGCCTGCCGGATGGCCAACCCGGTTCAGAAGCCGACGCTGAACGTGAAGAAGTTCGTTGGTCCGAGCGTGCCCAGGTACCGGTAGGCATAGTCGAGGCCAATGCTGAACTTGTTGGCCGTCTGGAAGAACAGACCGCCACCGAACGCCAGGCCCTGCAGGCTCTCCTCATCCGACACCGCGCTCGGGAGCTGGGTCGGAGTGATGTTGTTGGCCGGCTGGTAGCTGTAGCTCAGCCGGAGCGCCGCGCCGAAGCCCGACCCGCCGAGGTGCTTGAAGTCCGCCTCCGTGCCGACGCCGAACGACGCCTTGTTGCTGATCTGCTGGTTGAAGTCGGTGATCAGCGTCCAGCGGGTGTCCGTCTTGGAGACGAGGTCGTAACCCAGGGCCACCTTGAAGATGGTCGGGAGGTTGAAGGCCTTGGTGCTGAGCTCGCCTTGCTGCGGGTTGGTCGGCACCGTGGGAACCCCGGGCACCGAGTCGCGCGGCACCTGAACGATCAGCGGGTCGCCGCCGTAGCTGATCGCCGAACCGAGGTTCATGAGGGTGAAGGAGAACTGGATCGGCCGACCGCCCAGCCGGGAGTGGAAGTTCGTGCCGAAGTCGACGGCAAACGCGCTGCCGGTGGCGCCACCCAGGTTGTCGAACACGAATTTCGCCGTGATACCCGCACTGAAGCGGTCGGAGAAGTTCTGGGCGTAGGTGAGGCCGCCGAAAGTTTCGCTGACCGAGTACACCGAACCGGTGCCGTCGGGTTGCTCGACCGTGTACACCGGCTGGTCACCGAACCCGAAGGTGCCGAACTGGAGGCCGAATGCCTTCGAGCGCCCGCCGAACGGGAACGAGAGGCCGGCCCAGGCATAGTTGGTGTTGGCGACGTAGTCGTACGCGCTGGCGGAGAACCCGCTGGTTCGCTGTAAGGCGATACCGGCGGGGTTGTAGTACAGCGCGCTGACATCGTTCACGATCGCGGCAAACGAGGTGCCGAGTGCCGCACCGCGCGCCGAAGCGCCGAGCAGGAGGAATTCCGCCGAGGTGGTGCCATACGACGTGTTGTCGGTCCCGGTGTTCTGGGCCGCGAGCAGCGTCGGGCTCCCGATGAACAGCATCCCCACCAGTGCCCAGCGAAGTCTTTGAGAATCACGCATGATCTTTCGATCTCCTAGGGTAGGTGGTGGGGCCCCGTTCGGGACCCCACTCACCGGGCCAGTGGACTACTGGGCGAAGTTCACCACCGTAAAGCGGCCGACCCTTCGGGCGTCGCCGGCTTCGAGCATGTAGAAGTACACCCCCGACGCGACGACTTGGTTGTTCCGGTTACGGAGGTTCCAAGCCTCCGCGCCGCTGTAGTCGGTCGAGTTGTGCTCGATCAGCTGCACCAGGATGCCGCTCGAGGTGTAGATGCGGATGATCGCCTGGGCAGGCAGGTTCACGAACTGGAGCACCTTCGCTTCAGTCGTGGCCTCGAACCCGTTCGTCACGTAGTACGGATCCGGCACCGTGTGCACCCGCCTCAGGTCCAGGTTGGTCGTCGCCACCGTGGCGGTCGCCGACGCCACCGTGAACTTGATCTGAAGCCCCGGAATCGCCGGGGACCGCACCACCGGACTGAACGTGTACCCCGTCGGTGTGGTGCCCGCGGCCAGCGTGCCGGCAGCGGCACTTCCTGCCGCCGCGCGGACGATGCCGCTGTAGGTGCGCAGCGTCCACTTCGTTCCCGCCGCCGGCAGTGCCCCGCCGGTGAGCTGGAAGATGTAGCGCTCGCCGTTGACGTAGAGGCCGATGCCCTGACCGGTCACGGGCCCCGCCGCCCCGAAGCTGGTGGAGACCGGACCTACTGTTGCCGTGCTGACGTACCGCACCGAGTCGGATACATCGGTCGGCCCAAGGGCGCCGACCTCATAGGCCCAGTAGTCCGCCGCGTTGGGCGCGAAGGCAAAGTCCTGCCAATCGACGAACCCGTTGTCGTCCGCGTCGGTCACGAAGCCCCAAGTCGCGTTCGCATTGGTGCTGAACCGCACCGGAACGTCATGGGTGAGGTCCTGAACGGATTGCATCGTACCGCCGGCGCCCCAAGTGAATACGACGTCGGCTTCCCGGCTCAGGCCGGCCAGGCCGTAACCCCAGAACTGGATCGTTCCGTTGTTGGTCGATGGCCCCGGCGTGGTTGGCGCCAGTGGGTTGCGCTGCGTGTGGTGGATCGGCGCCCAGACCGTATCGACGCCGGTAAGCCCCCCACCCACCTTGATGCTGACCGCCGGGTGATCCAGCGTTTCATTCGCCCCCTGGAACCAGCGGGAGCCGCCAGGCGAGACGGCCGTCTGGCAGTTGGTCAGGCTGGCGCCGCAGAGGGCCGCGGTGTTGTTGCCGATCAGCCCTCGCCGGGCCGCCTGGCCCTCGAAGCTGGAGAACTGGATGTACTGCCGCTGGGTGACGCCGACGGCAGCATTGCCAGTCACCGTGCCGGGGATGCCGTAGGTTGCCGCGGCAGTCGGGTCGATGTTGACCGGCTGGGCGCCAAGCTGGGCCTCGAGCACGTTGATGCCGTCGAAGCTGCTCCACACCGGCCATGGCGTCACCGTGACGAACGGGGTCTTAACTCCGTCCTTGTCGAATGTCACGTAGAAGACGTAGCAAGTGTCGAACGAGTTGGCGACGCCGCCGCAAGCCGGAGCGGTGATGACGTAGAGGTTCACCGAGTCGATGGTCGCGGTCAGGTTGAGCGCCGGAAGGAGTGCCGGGATCAGCGGCGCAAAGGCGCCCGACACACCGTTGGTGGCCGGTGGCGTGCCGTTGAACCGGCCGGTGGCCGCGTCGATGTCGAAGGGTGCATCGACATTGAGCGCGGTGCCCGACGCGCCGTACAGACCGGAAACGAGCTGCGGCGCCTGCACGTTGGATCCCGTGACACTCGGCGTGACCGGCCGCGCCACGCGTGGTGACTCGAGGCTGGACGGGCCCGACTGGAAGCTGTTGACGTCGAACGCCGTGACCGAGTAGAAGTAGCGGAAGTTGTTCTTCGGCTCGCGATCGATGTAGCCGAACGGCACACCGTTGTCGGAGAGCGGCGGATAGCCGCCGTTCTTGGCCGCGGTGAGCACCGTGTCGGAGTTCGCGATGACCAGGGCGCAGGATGCGGTGGCGCAGTCAGCACCCGGAACCTGCCCCGGGTTGACCACCACGCGCGACGCGGAACCGAGCTTGACCTGGATGAACTGGCCCGCCAGCGGATACGCGGTCGACACCGTCGCCGGCACACCGGTGAACTGCACGTAGTCGAACGCCACCGGGCAGTCGATGGTGACGCCCAGCTCGGGCGCGCAGGTGGATATCGGGTTGATCTGGCCGGAGAAGTCGCTCATCTGGGTGCCGGCGTAGTCGAACTGCGCCACCAGCGTCAGCTGCCCCGAGTTGTCAACGCGGCCGCGATAGATCCGGTAGCCCTCGACGTCGTACTGACGGTAGTTCGGGTCATAGAGGACGTTCGGCGCGGCCGGCGTGCCCGGATAGCTGGCGACCACATAGTACGGGTCACCCTGGACCTCGGAAGCCGTCGGCTGCCAGACGATGGATACCTGGTTGTTGCCGGGAATCAGGTAGAAGTTCGGCGACGTCGGCGCGAACGGGAGCAGGAACCCGTTATCAAAGATGACCTGCGCCGTGAGCGCCTTATTGAGCAGCGAGCCCGGGATGGTCCGGAACTCACTCTGATCGACAGTGCCGTCCGCGTCGACGTCGGTGAAGCCGTTGAAGCCCGTGAGCGAATCGACCTGGTTCGCGCCGAGGCTCACCTGGGCGACGCTCGTGAGGCGGACGGGGTTGCCCGGGGTCACGTTGGTGCTCGGCGTCGGCGAGAACCCGGGGATGGCGACCGGGGCGGCGAAGATGTATGCCACCACGATGCTGCCGAAGCCGCCCGGCGCCAGGCTGAGCGCCGTGGACGACTGGTAGAAGCGGGCGTCGGCTGCCGCCGGGTTGATGAAGCAGATGCCCACCGCGAAGCCGCCGGCGACGTTGCAGGCCTGGTCGCCCTGGGCCGGGTCCAGGTTGCCGGACAGGTACCGGAAGAGCTGGAACACGTTGGCCGGGTCACGGAAGCCCGTGGCCGAGTTGATCGTGTTGGAGAAGAGCTGGATCTCGCCGGCGCCGGTGGGGCTCCGGAGGTACTTCACGCCCACGAAGCCCGGGCCGCCGAAGAACGGCGGGCCCCAGATCGTCGGGTTGTCGTACTGCTCACCGCTCGTCGGGTCGAACGTGAAGGTGTGCTCGTAGCAGAAGCCGAGCGCGAACGGAATGTTCACCGAGCAGAAGTTCGTGCCGGCGTTGGAGACGTCCATGTCGGCGGCGAACGCCGAGAACAGGCTGTCGATGGCATAGCCCGCGGCCGGCAGCTGAACCAGGAAAGTCGAGCTGTTGCTGGCCACGAAGTTCGCGCCGAGTCCCTGCATGGTCGGACGGATCGCCGCGCGGACCCCCGAGTAGGCGCCCGGGTCGCTCGCCGTCACGTTGTAGAACGTGAAGGTGAAGTAGACGATGTCCTCGTTGCCCGTCGGGTAGTTCCAGCCCAGACCGCGCGATTCGACGGCGACGCCGAGCGGGTGCGGGCGTCCGGCCCTCAGGGTCGGGTTGCCGTCCCAGGTCACGAACCAGACGTCACCCTGCGATGCCGAGGCGAGGCCCCGGAGCACCGGGTTGTAGAAGTTGTTGGCCTCGTTGATCTCGATCGGCACTCGCGCCGCCTCCGGCCATGCCGTGGCGTCGGCCGGATTCTGGAAGTTGTAGATCGGCTCGACGCCGTCGCCGTGCTCCGTCGTCCCCTTCGGGTCGAAGAAGAAGGCGCCGGTCACGTCGCCGTCCCAGGCGCCGCCGGGGTTGCTGACCTTGCCGGCGATCTGCAGGCCCGAGTTGAAGACGAACTGGTTCCCGGTGCCTTTGGGCCAGAAGCCGCCGCCGATGGTCGACGAGTTCGTCGAGTCGACGCCGATATTGCCCTTGGACGAGCTGAGGCCCAGGTAGACCCGGTTGACGGTCATCGCCCCCAGCGTGCGGGCGAACAGGCGGAAGCCGCGCGGGCGCGCGCCCGGCTCGGGCTTCGCCGCGGCAGTCGCGGGAATAAGTGCTGCCAACGCCAGCGCCAGCAGTCCTCCCGCCGCGAGGCTTCTCGAACGCAACAAGACTTTCATTGCTGTCCTCTCAGAGTAGAAGCGCAGCCGAGCCCAACCGAACCTGGGAGCGGTTCGGCCGAGCCGGAGATGCACCACGTTAGAAAGTGAACTCCACGCCGAGCCGCAACTGGGTTCCCGCCCCATAGAAGAAGTTCGGTGCGGCCTGGTTTGCGAAGTACAGTGCGTTTGATGCGTTCAGCTGCTCTTCCACCGTGTAGATGCCGTCGCCGTTGCCGTAGCGCTCTTCCGCCCGGATCAGGTAGACGCAGTTCGGGACTGATGCGGCGTTGCTCGCATTGACCCAGTCGCCGCAGCCGGTGGCGCCCGCGCCACCGAACGTCAGGTTCATGGCGCCCGTGCCTTCGTCGTAGACGCCGTTGCCCAGGCCTTCCTGCGCGTTGCGGGTGCTGTCAGCCGAGAAGTTCTGCTGCTGCTCGATCTGGCTGGTAATGCTGTTGGTCACGACGAACTGCGTCAGCGTGTTGGTGAAGCCCAGGATGTTCCGGGCATCAAGGTACAGGGACATCTGGCTCCTGCCCAGGTTGAAGCCCTTCACGAAGCGCATGTCGAACTGCTTGAAGGTCGGCAGGCGCTGGTTGTTGAGGCCGCTGACGAAGCCGCCGCGGTTGCAGACCTGGCCCGAGAGCACCGATTGGTTGCCGTCCGCGACGCCGCAGGCCGTGAAGGCCGTGCCGCTGGCGAACCGGAAGACCGCAAAGATCTGGAAGTTCTGGAGGATCGAGCCGATCGTCGAACCGGACTGCCACCCGTTCGGGAAGGTGAGCCCCAGGCTGCCGACCAGCTGGTGCGGCCGTGACAGTGCCACCGGGGCAATGGCCTGCGGGGGCGGCTGGTTGCCACCGGTAACCTGGTTCACCACGCGGGAACCGAAGTTGATGTAGGTGAACGGGTCAGTGCCGGTGTTCTGCGCACTCTGGAAGCTGTACCCCAGCGTGCCGTTGAACAGCTGCCCGAAGCGACGGTTCAGCCGCAGGTCGAGACCCTTGGTGTTGCCGAAGTCGGAGTTGGTGATGAGTCGCAGGTCCTGGTTCTGGGTGGTGAGCGGATCGAACGAGCTCACCAGACGGCCAGCGGCGTTCGCGAGGTTGTCGCGGTTATAGGCCGAGACGTCCAGCACCATGTCGTCGTTGAAGGCGTGCTGGATGCCGAACTCGAAGATGATCGACTTGCCGTAGTCGACGTTCTGGCCATAAACGTTGTTCGTGTTGGTGACGCTGATGTCGGTGTTGATGCCGCTCAGCACCAGCGCGAAGTCGGGCGACTGCACCGACTGGGCGTACGACAGGCGGAAGTTGGTCCGCTCGGTGACCGGAAAGGCGACCTGCACGCGCGGGCTGATGTAGTCGAACGACTCGTCGGTGACATACAGCTCCGCCGGATCCTGGCCGGGCGTGAGCGCCGGGTTGGTGGAGATGCGCGGGAAGCCCCCCCACCGGCTCGCGTTGGTGTTGAAGTAGTCATACCGCACGCCGAGCTGCACCACCACGTCGCCGATGTCCAGGCGGTCCTGGATGAACGCGGCGTAGCGCGTCGGCTTCGCCTCCCAGTAATCGGAGAACGCCTGGCTGGCGATCTGGGCCGAGTAACTGGTCATGTCGAACTTGAAGTACTCGCCGCCGACCTGGACGCGGTTATACCGGTCGAGCTGCCAGTCGAGCGTCGCGTTCGCGACGTACCGGTTCTCCTTGTACAGCTGAAGCCGGGCGTTGCTGAGGCCGCCATCCGGGAACTGCTGCGCGAGGCCGTACGGGTTGGAGCGGAAGGTGACCTGGGCCGCGTGCGCGTTGACCTGGTCGGGGTCGTTGAGGTCGATCGCGCCGAGGCAGCTCTTCACGTTGCGGATGAAGCAATCGAGCTTGGTGAGGGTTTCCCCGCCGACCTGGTATGTCTGGTCGAGGTAGTCGAAACCGAACTGCAGCGGGATCGGGCTGAAGTAGAAGCCGAGCGTTCCCGCGCCCGGGCCGCCATCCGCAAACGGGCTCTGGATGAAGCGGTCGGTCTGGTAGGACAGGTTCACATCGAGCGCCAGCGCGCGCTCAGCCGACTTGGACAGGTTCTGGGTCCAGTTGGCCGTGTACACGGCATTCTGCGCCCGGAAGCCGGTCTGCTGGTTCGCGGCGACGCCGGGGTTCAGCGTGCCGAAGTAAGTGAAGTTCTTCCCCTGGTTCTGGCTGCCGGCGGCGCCGACGCGGAACCGCGAGCCATTGCCATACGAAAAGTTGATGTTGCCCCCGACCTGGGCCGCCGAGAAGCTGGCGGCGGGCAGCCGCGCCCCGTGACAGCTCTCGCCGTTGTTCTTGGCGATATCGGCGTTGCTGCTGTTCGCGAAGGTGTTGCAGTCGCCGGTATAGATCGAATACTCGTTGATCGCGACGTCCGTGAAGCTCCCGTCGGCATTCGGGTTCTGCACGGTCATTTCCGTGCCCGACGTGACGAACACCGGCGCGTTCTCCCGGCCCTTGCCGGAGCGGACCGACAGATTGCCTTCGCCGACGAGGTTGACGGCGAAGGTCAGCCCCTTGAGCCCGAGCGGGCCGCTCAAGCTGCCCTCGAACCGGTTGAACCCCATGCCGATCGTGGTGCCGAACATCTGGTCGGACTCGGCCCGCAGCGCGCCGGCAAACTTGCT
>Ga0315278_10005477_pt1 | contig 11521 bp, 3 predicted proteins | sample YL17G06_0_MG_FD_203880 | JGI IMG/M metagenome (GOLD analysis project Ga0315278, IMG submission 203880) | Sediment microbial communities from Yellowstone Lake, YNP, Wyoming, USA - YL17G06_0 | ecosystem: Environmental > Aquatic > Freshwater > Lake > Sediment | place: USA: Wyoming | collected... | reverse complement strand
ATGAAGATCTGGGCCGGGGCGTGGTTGAACTGCGTCGTGTGGACGGTGCGCACGACGGCGGCCTTGTCCGCGATCGTCTTGAAGTGCGGGAGGATCTCCGACACTTCCACCCCCGCCGACCCCACCTTCTCGAACGAGTAGGGCGAGCCGAGGAGGCGCGGCGTGCCCTTGATGAAGGCGAAGCGTTCCCCCTTCACGAGCTCCTCGGGGATCGGCTGCCCGTCGTGCTTCTGCAGCGTCGGCTTCGGGTCGAGGAGGTCGACCTGCGAGGGAGCGCCCGCCATGAAGAGGTAGACGACGCTCTTCGCCTTCGGCGCGAAGTGCGGCGGCCGCACCGCCAGCGGGTCCCGGGCCCCATCGGCGGCGGCGGCGAACGCCTGCTCGTCGAGGAGGTTCAGCAGGGCCAGCGAGCCGATGCCGAAGCCCGACTGCCGGAAGAAATGGCGGCGGGTGAGGGCCTGTAGACCGGCGCGGGCGAGCTCGCGTTCACGAGTGTTCATGGTCCTACTCCCGCGTCAGCGTGGCATCCAGGCTCAGGAGCACGTTCGCCACCATCGTGAGCGAGGCACGTTCGACGGCCCCGGGTTTCCCCGCGTCCCCGGCCAGGAGCGCCTTGGCCGACTCGGGTTCCCGCGAGAACCTCGTCCGCTCGCGCTCGTAGAACTCCCTCAAGTCCGCGAGGTCGGCCTCCCCGGGGCGCCGGGCCGTGCAGAGCCGGTGCCCGTAGGCGACCCGTGAAGCGGAGTCGCCCCCGCCTTCCGCCATCATCCGATCCGCCAGCGCGCGTGCCGCGTCGATGAACACGGGGTCGTTGAGAGTGGTGAGGGCCTGCAGGGGCGTGTTGGTGCGCACGCGGCGCGCGGTGCACTGCTCGCGGCTCGGCGCGTCGAAGGTCCGGAGGCCCGGGTAGGGCGAGCTGCGGCGCAGGAAGGTGTAGAGGCTCCGGCGGTGCAGGTCCTCGCCGGTGCTCGTCTCCCACTTCATGCTGCTGTACGGGACGTTCCAGATCCCCTCGGGCTGGAGCGGGTAGACGCTCGGGCCGCCCACCTTGGGGGAGAGCAGGCCCGAGGCGGCGAGCGCCACGTCGCGCACCATCTCGGCCTCGACCCGGAAGCGGGCCCCGCGCGCCAGCAAGCGGTTCTCGGGGTCACGCTCGCGGAGGGCGGGCATGGCCGCCGAGGACTGGCGATAGGTGGCGGACGTGACGATCTCGCGCAGGAGCGTCTTCTGGCTCCAGCCCTTCTCCTCGAACTCGACGGCCAGCCAGTCGAGCAGGTCCGGGTGCGACGGGCGCTCGCCCTGCGTGCCGAGGTCCTCGACCGTGGCGACGAGGCCGCGGCCGAAGAGGGTCTCCCAGTAGCGGTTGACGGCGACGCGCGCGGTGAGCGGGTTGTCGGGGCTCACCAGCCACCGGGCGAGGCCGAGGCGGTTCGGCGGCTGATCGTCGGGCAGGCTGCCGAGCGCGGCCGGCACCGCCGCGTAGACGCGCTCGCCCGGGCTCATGAAGCTCCCGCGGTTCCGCAGCAGGGTGGACGGCCGCTCGAAGCTCGCTCGCTCCCTCAGCACGGGTGTCGTCACGACCTTCATCTCGTCGAGCTCGGCCTGGACCGTCCGCAGGCGGTCGCGGGGCGCGTCGAGCGACGGCGCGAGAGGCCGGAACCACGCGAGGAGCCCAGCCTCCTGCTCCGCCGTGCGCCGCCCCTTCGGCGTGTCGAGGACCCGGCGGACCTCGTCCGGCACGGGCAGGCCGCCGAAGGGGTCCTTCGCGGACGTGGCGGAGAGACGGAAGCGGCCGAGGCTCGACTGCACGTGCGGCCAGCCCGACTGGAACTCGAGGGTGAACGTGAGGGAAGCTCCTCGGGGTGACACGGCCCCCGATCCCGACGAGGCGCCTCGGGGGGAGAGCTGCACGACCGCGAAGCGGGGCCGGCCCGCCTCCTCGTCGGTGGTCACGCCCCAGCCGGTGTCGTCGTGGCCGTCGAGAAGGAGCGCGGCCGATCGGCGCTTCTCGTTCACGTCGGCGGCCGCCCGGACGAGCGGTATCGCCCGCGACCCCTCGCGGACCGCGAGCCCGGTCACCACGAACGCGCCCGAGCTGGCGCGGCCCGGTCCCTGCCGGGGCAGGGACGGGTCGGGGAGGGCCTCCAATCGGAACGCCGTGACCCCCGCGGAGCCCGCGCGGATGGTGACGGTGTAGGTGTCCTTGTCCTTCACCTCGCCCGAGACGAGCAGCGAGCCGTCGGACAGCTTCCGGAAGGCAGCTCCGCTCTTCGCCTCGAAGCGCACCGGCAGGAGTGGCGTGAAGACCGGCGCCGGGCCCGCGATCTCCCGCTCGAAGGCGGCGAGCTCGGCCCCGAGGTCGCGGGCGTCGATCTCGAGCCGCAGGCCCTCGGCCTCCCGGCGCGGCGCCTCGCGCCTCTTCGCCTGCTCGGGCGTCGGCATCTCGAGATCGGGCTCGACGATCCAGCGGTCCACGATCTCCTCGCCCTGGCCGTAGACCGAGTACTCGGCGTTGTCGTAGAAGGCGAGCATCCGGTAGTAGTCCTTCTGCGACACGGGGTCGAACTTGTGGTTGTGGCACTGGGCGCAGGCGAGGGTGGTCCCCAGCCACACCGTGCCGGTGGTGTTGACCCGGTCCACCAGCGTCTCGAAGCGGGCCTCCTCCACGTCGATCCCGCCCTCCTGGTTGAGCTGCGTGTTGCGGTGGAAGCCGGTGGCGGTCCTCTGCTCCACCGTCGCCCCGGGCAGCATGTCGCCCGCGAGCTGCTCGATCGTGAAGTCGCGGAAGGAGAGGTCCCGGTTGAGGGCGTCGATGACCCAGTCGCGGTACTTCCAGGCGGTGCGGCGCTGGTCCTTCTCGTAGCCGTTCGTGTCCGCGTAGCGCGCGAGGTCCAGCCAGGGCCGCGCCCAGCGCTCGCCGTAGTGGGGTGAGGCCAGGAGGCGATCCACCACCCTCTCGTACGCGCCGGGGCGCTCGTCGGCGAGGAACGCGTCGATCTCCCCGGGCGTCGGGGGAAGCCCGACGAGGTCGAGGCTGAGCCTGCGGATGAGGGTTTCGCGCGAAGCCTCGGGTGAGGGCGGGAGGCTTTCCTTCTCCAGCCGCGCGAGGACGAAGGCGTCGATGGGGCTCCTCACCCACTCCGCGCGCGCGACCGCGGGGACGGGTGGCCGCACCGGTTTCACGTAGGCCCAGTGCACCCCGGCCATGGCACCGGCTCCGGCCGGCGCCGGCCGCTCGTCGCCACCCGGCACTCCGGCGTCGATCCAGGCCGCGATCCGCGCGATGTCCGTTGGCGGCAGCGGCGGCTTCTTGTGCGGCATGCGGGGCGACGCCCGGCCGTCGAGGTGCCGGACCAGCAGGCTCTCCGCGCTGCGGCCCGCGAGGAGCACGGGGCCCGACATCCCGCCCGCGAGGACCGCGGCGCGGCTGTCGAGTCGGAGATCGCTCTCCGGCTCCTTCGGCCCGTGGCAGGAGACGCAGTGCTCCCGGAGGATCGGCGCCACGTCGCGCGCGTAGTCGGGAGCCACGGGGCCGGCGCCGCCCGCACGCACGGGCAGGGCCCGCCCCGACGACGCCAGGGCCACGAAAGCCGTCGCGGCGGCCAGGGCCGCCCGCACGCCTCGGTTCATCGCCACACCCCCCGGAGAGGTTCCGGGGATTCTAACGCAGGCCGTCGGGAAGCCTCGCCAAGGCTGGACGGGCGTCCTCCGGCAGGTGCCCAGGCTGGGCACAGCGTGTCACTTCCCGCCACCACGCGGGACGATCTCGCGGCACTCGCCGAAGAACGCCACCGGCCTTCCGTCGCCCGTGCGGACGACGAACCGCCACTTGCCGCCGGGGCGGAAGTCCATTTCGCACGTGGTCATCGAGCCGTGCGGGCCCCACCAGCGCCGCACGTGCACCGGCTTGGCGTGCGCCTCGAAGACCGGCGCCGCGGCGCATCGAACACGCGCGAGAACTCGATCTCCAGGTTCGACTTCAGGGTCACCGTCATCGCGCCGACCCGCCGGCTGACCGGCGGGGAGCTATGAGTAGCGCTCACGGTTCTTCTCCTCTTCCTGAAGCTCGACCAGATAGGCATCGAGCTGCCCGTATCGCGCGGCCCAGATACGGCGGTAGCGTTCCACCGAGGAGGCAGCCTCGCCGAGCGGGGCCGGCTCGAGGCGGCACGGCCGCCACTGCGCCTTGCGGCCCTGGGTCACGAGACCCGCACACTGCAGGACCTCGAGGTGCTTCGAAACGGCGGGTGCTTCAGCTGGAACGCGGTCGGCCCCTTTCATCGCCCTTCGTCGCGGCGATTCGTGAAGCCGTTCGCGGCAGTGGGGGAAGCGCTGCGGTCCGAATAGGGCGCCACCTTCGCCCGAACTAACCACCGTCCTTCCAGAGTCTCAGAGTCGGGGCCGCGATTCCGCCCTTTTCGGTACTGGAATGCTGCGCGTGACGAGCCCGATATTGGACTTCACCAGGGAAGGCGGCGCAGAATTCACGCGGGTCGGCCGGCAATGCGATTCTCGCAGGGGGAGGCAACCATGAGGGTGCGAGCGCTCCTTGGAATGGCTTGGGTGGTCGCGTCGGCGCCACTGGCACGGGCTGAGGCCCCTCCGCCGCCCACGCCGCCCGTGCCGAGCCTCGATCGTGCCTCGGTCCCCGCGCGCGGCCGGCAGACTGCGACGCTGGTCGTCCCGGCGTTCGGTCGTTACGCCATCCGGGTCGAGAGCAAGCAGGGCACCACGCTCCAGTTGGTCGACCGCATGGCGGGTCCAGGGGAGGTGGCCGGCCGCCTCGGCGAGGTCGACGGGCGGCTCGATCTCCTGCTCGATCGCGGCGAGTACCAGCTCGTCACGACGGGCCACCGCCGCGCCTCCGGCGAGGCGAAGCTCGACGTCCGCCCCTTCGCCGAGCGGCACGCGCCCAAAGCACCGCTCCTCGTCGAGCTGAAGCCGGTCGACGAGGAGCTCGGCGACTTCGAGCAGGCCTCCTGGTGGCTCGACCTGCCTCAGCCACGCACGGTCTGGCTCGAGGCCGCCGGCCGCAGCCTCGCCGACCTGCGCCTGTGGCGCGACGGGACGTGGCTCGTCGCCGCCGAGCCGGCGCGCGAGGTGGTTCAGCCCGCCGTCGGAAAGCCGCTCCTCGTGTGCCGCCTCGCCGTGGCCCTCGAACCGGGGCTCTACCTGCTGACCGCCTACGGGGGCGCGCCACGCCCCTGGGCGGTCGACGACGGCGGGCAGCCCTTCCACCTCCGCTTCGGGATTCCCTCGCTCGGGGAGGCCGGCCGGCAGCGGATGACGGTGAGCGCATTCGGCCGCGACCTTTTCCTCGTGCCCGGTAGAACCAGCTTCTTTCGCTTGGAGCTTCCGGAGGCAAGGCCGGCCACGCTCGAGGTTGGCACCGACCCCACTAAGCCCTTCGCCTCGGGACAGCGCAGCGCCTCGATCGCGAAGACCTCGCGACCCCCGGTCGCCGAGATGCTCTTCCCTGGCGAGTCGGAATCGGACCGCGTGGTGACCGTCTCCGGCGAAGCGGACCAACCGTACGTTCTTCAGCACTTCGAGCTGCGCGACACGTACGCCTTTGGCGGCTCGGGCGACTACTGGGTGTCGACCGTGCACGCGGGGGCGGCCGTCGACTCGATCGACGCCACCGGCATCCTGGTCCGGTCGCGCCGGTACGGGGAGACCCGCGTCGTGGACGTCGCGGCCGAGCAGACGATCCCGCTCGACGCGCGCAGCGGCTGGGCGCGGCGGGCCAACCTGCTGGACACGGCCACTCTCTTCGTGAACGTCCGGGCGACCGGGACCTACGAGGTCACCGTAGACGACATCGCCGCCGAGGTCCGCGTCGAGCCCTTCATGCTCTCGCGGCCCACCGGCTACCAGGCGCCGCCCTGGCAGGCGAGCCCCTCGCGGTGGGACCTCGACGTGGGCTACTACGTGGTGAGCCTGCAGCCGAAGCAGAAGGGCATCGCGCGGATCGCGATGCGCCCGCGGGGGCTCGTCGACCGGGCGCTCGAGGCCGTCGGCCTCGGCAAGGAGCAGCCGCTCCTGCCGCCGCGGCCGAGCGTGCGCTTCGCACCGCTGTCGCTCGACGGCGACCGCGACTACACGCTCTTCCTCGGCCGGCAACCCGAGGTTCACGCAGGGACCGTCGTGCGCCGACTTCCGCTCGACCTGAGCGACCCGGTGCCGGTCGCGCAAACCCCGGGCGACTCCGTCTCGCTCCGGTTCCGAAGCGACGAGCGCGGCACGCTCTGTGCCGAGGCGGAGGACGGCCAGCGGCTCGAGATGTCGCTCGACGGCGGCGCGTGGGACAAGCAGCCGTCCGTCGCTCCCGGATCGCACGAGATGGCGGCGCGCCTCCCCGGGAAGGAAACTCTCGTGTACTCGGTCCGTCTCGAGCCGGAGCGGCTCGCAAGGGCGACGCCGCTTCCCGCGCTCCCCGACGCGAGGCTCGCCTCGCTGCCGCGCTTCGAGGTCCTCACCGCCGAGGCGGCGCAGCTCTTCAACCTGCCCGCGGGGGGCTCGCGGACGTTTCTCGTCCGGGCGGACCGGCCGGGCCTCTACCGGGTACAGTCGACCGGCCTCCTCGCGAGCTCCGGCACTCTTCGCAGCCGCACGGTGACGTCGCTCGCCCGAGCGGAGCAGAACGGCGTCGGCCGCAACTTCTCTCTCGGCCAATACCTGCGCGAGGGCGACTACCAGGTGACGGCGAGGGTCGCGGGGCGGTCCGCGGGCCACCTCGGCCTCGAGCTCGTCACTACCCGGGTCGCTGGCGGCGGCGACCTCCGCAACCGCGTCCCGGCGCGGGTCACCCTCCCCGCCGGCGAAGCCGTCGCGTACCGCTTCACGATCACGAGGCCGGGACGGTTCCGCGTGCGCAGCCTCGGGCTCGAGCGCGCGTTCCGCTGCCGGATCGAGGACGAGCGCGGCTGGCCGCTCGTCACGCCCGGCGGGGCCGCCGACCTGACGCTCGACTTCGAGCCGGGGAGGTATCGCTACATCGTGCTTCCGGAGACCACCCCGGCGCGCGTCGTGACGCTCATCGAGCCGGTGGCCGCGCCCGTCTCGCGGCGCGGCCACGGTCCGCACCGGCTGCGGCTCGCGCAGCGCGTCGAGCACGTCTGGCTGGAGCCCGAGGCCGGCGAGCGCGTGCCGGACCGCTGGGAGCTGGACCTCCCGGCTCCCGCGAAGCTGCGCATCGAGCTCACGGGCGGCATGGAGGGCCGGCTCCTGCCCCGGGACGCCGCGGGCGCCATGCCGATCGACGTTCCCGTCGGCCAGGGCTTCGAAGGCCTGGTCGTCGCCGGATCCTACCGTCTCGAGGTGGTGTCGGCCCGCCCGAACAACCGCGCGACCTACCAGCTGGCCGTGTCGCCCGAGCCGCTCGTCACCGGCCTCGACCGCGGCGTGAACGTCCCCGCCGAGGTAGAGGTGTCGATCGGCGCGACCGGGCTCTACGAGCTTGCGACCTTCGGCGCGAGCGACGTGCGCGGCCGGCTCCTCGACGGCTCCGGCCGGCTGGTCGCACAGAGCGACGACCGGCCGGACGATTGGAACGTTCAGATCGGCGAGACGTTGACGCCGGGAGTCTATCGGCTGCGCCTCGAGCCCGTCGGTCAATCGGCAGCGTTCACCACCGTGTCGCTGCGCCGCCGCGAGGAAAACGAGGAGGGCCCGCTCTCGGCTCCGGCCGAGGCCGACCTCAGCCCGGGGGTGGCCGCCCACCTCTATCCGCTCGTGGTGCCCGCGGGCGCAGAGCTCGTGGCCGCGGTCGCGCGCTCCGGCGAGTCGGTGGGCCTTGCGCTCGAAACGCGCGAGGGCGAGGGCTGGCGACGCGTGGCCGCCGGGACCGGACGCGAGGCGCGCGCGGAGTCGGCGATCGCGAGCGGACGGGAATACCGGCTCCGGGTCTGGTCGCTCGACCGCCGCGACTCTCCCGTTCACCTGACGGTCCTCGCCCCGGCCGCGCCCCGGACCGCGGAGGCGCAGGCTCGTGCCGGCCTGCGCCCGGGTGCGGACACGGCTGGTTCCAGGGTCGTCGCCACGGCCGTCGCCGTCGAGCGCCCGGGCTCCTTCCGCGTGGAAGGCGACGGAGTTCGCTGGTGCGCGGCCCCGCTCGTCGGATGCGTCGAGGCGCATACCGGAATCGTATCGACCGCGGGCCCGCTGCTCTGGGCGCTCGGCCCGCCGGGCATGACACCGAAGGCCGCCCGCCTCGCCATCTCGGGCTCGGAAGCGGTTTCCATCGCGCTGCCGCGCGCGGGCGGCGCCACGGTCGATCTCGCCGCCGGATCCGGCCTCGTGCTCGTGCACGCCGTCTCGCAGGGCGGTCAGCCCGGCCTGGCCGTCGGCCGGCCCGCGGCGCTCGGCCGCTCGTCCCGCCTCGCCGTCGGAACGCGCGCGGCGATCGCCGTGTCGATCGAGGACGGCCCGCTCGCCGCGTTGGCCTGGAACGCCACCCCGGGTCCCACGGAGATCACGGCCGACCTCGAGGCCGTCCGCTTCCCGCGTCCCGCCGCGGAGGACGCGGCCAGCCACATGGACGAGACGCTCGATGCCGGCGCCGCCCGGCTCCTGAAGCTGCCGCGGGGCTTCAAGCGCGTGCGCCTCGCGCTCAGCGCGGCGGTGGTGGCCGCGCTCTCGCTCGACAGCCAGGTCACGTCCGTGCACTGGGCCGAGACGGGGTCCGTGACCGAGACGGTCGAGACCGACGCGGACCGGCTCACGCTCTTCCCGCCGCGCGAGGGCTCGGGGCGCTACGCCCTCGAGGTCTTCCCTCTCGAGGCCGCGGCCCGGACAGAGCCGCTCACGCCGGGGGCGTCGTTCGAAACCCGACCCTCCTGGTCCTCCACCCTGCGCCTCGCCGTCACTGCGGCCAAGGAGCCCTCCCGCGTCCACGTTCGGGGTGCGTCGGGCGAGGCCCTTCTCGTCAGCACGGACGGCGAGGTGCGCCGCGGCAGCGACCTCGACGTCCCCACCGCCGGTGGGACGCTGCTGCTGCCGCACGTCTCCGGCCTCGTCGTGGCGATGCGCGAGCCGCCTGCGGTCGTCGTCGCGGGCGCCGAGCGGCCAGTGACCGTAAAGGCGCCGGCATCCGTGGTCCTCCGCGGTCCCGCGCAGACGTTGCGCGCCGAGTCCGACACGCCGGCGCTCCTCCACGTGCGCGCGCCGGGTCCGGCGCTGACCTCGGTCCGCCGCGGAGACGAGCCCGCGGAGATCGAGCTCCACCCCGAGGGCGTCCGCCTGGACGCCTACCTGCCGGGCGGGCCGGCCGAAGTCACGATCCGCGCGATCGCCGGCGCGACGCTGCATGGGGCCGCCGAGGTGACCACGACACCCGTCGTGCCGATCGGCGAGGGCCTCGGGCCCGAGGTGCTGCTCGGCCCCGGCCAGTCGCGCCTCTTCTCGTTCACGGTCGCGCACGCGGGCGCCGTCGGGCTCGGCGTCCGCGCCGACGCGGACCGTGTCGAGATGGCGCTCCTCTCGAGCGCCGGGCAGCCCCTCGGACGCGGGTCGATGCAGATGCCGAGCCTCGAGCCGGGAGCCTACCTGCTCGCCCTCTCCGCGCCGGCCGACGCCGCGCCGGTACGGGCGCGGCCGGCGGTGGTGGGCCTCGTCCCGCCCGAGACCGGTCCGCCCGAAGACGTCGTCCGGCAGTACGTCGAGGCGAGCGGGGAGGAGGAGGCCGGACTGAGCTTCACCGCTCGCCACGTGGGGCCAGCGCCCGAGGCCGAAACCGGAGCCGTCGAGGGTGAGGCCGGGGAGGAGGCGTCCCCCGACGAGCCGACGGAAGAAGAGTCCGAGCCACCAACGCCCGAGCCACCGGACGCGTCCTCTACGGAGGGAGGTCTCTCATGAGCCCGCGCGTGTTGGCACCAATCGTTCTCTCGCTCATCCTCGGGTCGGCCGCAGGACCGGCCGCCGGCCAGTCGAGCGCGCCCGCCCAACGGCCCGCCGGCCGGTCCGGCACGGTGGTCGTGCCGGACCGCTTCCTCCGCCCGTGGGATCCGATCACCGTCTTCTTCGACCGCGACGCGGGCCCCGCCACGGGTGGAGCCGAAGACAGGCCTGCGCGCTTCGTCCAGCTCAGCCCACCGCAGCCCGGCGCCTTCACCTGGCTCGACGCGCGGACGCTGCAGTTCCGCCCCGCGGAGGCCTGGCCGGCCCTCACGCGCTTCCGCTTCTCGGCCGACGGCCAGACGACGACGCTCGGCACCCTCATGGAGGCTCCCACCGAGACGCTGCCCGCGAGCGGCGCCGAGGGCCTGGAGCCGGTCGAGGAGATGGCGCTCACCTTCGCCACCCCGCTCGACCCCTTGGCGCTCGCCCGGATGGTCAGTCTCGAGCTGCGGCCGCTGCCCGGCGTCGACAGCACCTCGGGCCGCGTCCTTTCGCGCGACGACTACGAGATCAAGGTGGTGGAGCGGAGGAGCCGCGCCGACGCCGCCCGCTACGTCCTGCTCCTGCGCGAGCCCATCCCCCTCGGCACGCGCGCCCTCCTGCGCCTGCGCCTCGCCCTCGACGACCGTGAGGGCGACACGTTCCGCGAGATCGTGTTCTCGACCGCCGAGCCCTTCCGCGTCCTGCGCGTGGGCTGCCGCGGGAGCACCTACGCGGTGACCCCGGAGGGCACGCGCTACACGCGCGAGCAGGCGATCGCCTGCCCCGCGAGCCCGCGGACCGTGGTCGTGGAGTTCTCGTCGACGCCGGGACAGATCGGACCGGTGCCGGCGCGGAACCTCGTGCGCCTCAGCCCCGCCGTGTCGAACCTCACCTTCGAGACCGAGGGCCGGACGCTCGCGATCACCGGCGACTTCGCGCGCGACACGCTCTACTCCGTTTCGGTCGCCCCGGCCGAGCTGCGCGACGAGCGCGGCCGCCCCCTCGACCTGCGGGCGAGGAGCGAGCTCTTCCTGCACTTCCGGCGCGAGTCCCCGTTCGTGCGGCTTTCGGCGAGCCAGGGCTTCGTCGAGCGCTTCGGCCCCCAGGCGATCCCGATCGAAGGCCGCGGGCAGGAGCGGGTCGATCTGCGCATCCACAAGGTCCCGCCCTTCGACCGCTCGTTCTGGCCCTTCCCCGACCGCCCGCTCGTGGTGGACGAGAAGCAGCGTCCGCCCGGCCCCGGCGAGGCTCCGGAGCCGTTCGAGGACCCCACGCGCCCGATCACCGCCGACGAGCTGAAGCGGCAGATCGCAACGCTCGGCTCGCCACCCGTCTCCGCTCTCGTGACCCTGCCCCTGCGGCGCGACGGCGGTGCTTCGACCTTCGGGCTGGACCTCCGGCCCCACCTCGAAAAGATCGCGGGCCGGGACGCGCCGGGCACCTACCTCGTCGGCCTGCGCGACCTGGCCGGGGACGAGACCCGCTCCTGGATGTGGCTGCAGGTGACCGACCTCACGCTGAGCACCGTCGAGGAGCCGTACCACGTGCGCTTCCTGGTGAGCTCGCTCTCCACCGGCCGGCCGGTCGCGGGCGCGCGCGTCCGGGTCGAGGGCGTCCGCTTCGCGACGCGGAGCGTCTGGGA
>Ga0315278_10005476_pt1 | contig 11522 bp, 5 predicted proteins | sample YL17G06_0_MG_FD_203880 | JGI IMG/M metagenome (GOLD analysis project Ga0315278, IMG submission 203880) | Sediment microbial communities from Yellowstone Lake, YNP, Wyoming, USA - YL17G06_0 | ecosystem: Environmental > Aquatic > Freshwater > Lake > Sediment | place: USA: Wyoming | collected... | reverse complement strand
TCGGTTCTTTACTTTTTGTTTTTTTATCTCTGAATCCTTTCAAAGGCACCATCGCCTTTGAATATATCGGCAATTCAGAGTTATTCGGATAGGCTCTAAATATGGAACTGACTTACAACTCAAACGGCTCGTCAATTCGACGAGCCGTTTTGTTTATCGGGTTCAAACAACCTTTGTTGTTTTCTATCGTCGAACTTTTTCCAGCGCATCCTTTAAACTTTTCTCTATAAGCCCGAACATCTCGTCGATGTCTGACTTCTGGATTATAAGGGCCGGGGCAACCGCAAACCACGTTGGGTCAATACGCATAATCAACCCATTTTGTATGGCTGTCTGCTTTAGGGCCTTTCCAAGCTCCGGGAATGGTTCGTTGGTCTTTTCATTCTTTACAAGCTCAACACCAAGCAAAATGCCCTTGCCTCGCACTTCCCTGACAACCCCATATTGCTTCAGCGTAACAAGTTTCTCATACATGTAACTGCCAAACTCGGCAGCCTTTTTGTCGAGGCCCTTCTCGGCGATTTCATCAATCACCGCTATTCCCACGGCACAGGCCAGCGGATTACCCGCAAAGGTATTCCCGTGCGCAAATTCGACATTGTCCGCCGGCTTACCCAAAAATGCCTTACCCATATCTCGCTTCGCTATCATCGCTCCTAATGGCACCACGCCGCTGCCAAGCCCTTTGCCACTGCAGATAATATCCGGAATGACATTGTAGGTCTGGGCCGCAAACATATTGCCCGTCTTGCCGAAGCCCGTGATTATCTCGTCGAAAATCAGCAGCACGTTGTGGCGGTCGCAGACATCCCGCAAAATCTGATAATACTCCCGCGTCGGAGTTATAATACCGCCGGTATTTCCGATGGGTTCGACAATTACACCGGCTACCGTCTCAGGGTCCTCATACGCGATTACGTCTTCAAACATTTGTGCGGCAAAGCGATTGCACTGGTCCCACGATGAAAACCTGTCTCGCAATTGATTGGGATTGGGCACCTTAAGAAACCCCGCCATTTGCGGCTCAAATTTCGCCTTTCTCAGGCCCGTTCCGCTGGCCGACATCGCCCCAAAAGTGCTGCCGTGATAACCCATATACCGGCTGACAAATTTATACTTGCCGGGATGACCGGTCTGTTTGAAATATTGCCGGGCAAATTTCATCGCCGACTCAACGCTTTCCGAGCCGCCGCTGAATGGTTTGATGTAATCGAGATTCTTCGGCGTTACCGAACCGAGCTTTTCAATAAATTCAAGCGTGACGTCGGATATACCGTGCAGCGGCGGCGCGAATGTCATAACTTCCGCCTGTTTGCGTAATGCCTCGATAACCCGCGGATGACCGTGCCCCAACGAGGCCACGAAAATGCCGCCGATGGCGTCGAAATATCGTTTGCCGTCGGTATCGAAATAATAAAGGCCCGACGCCGATTTGAAAACAATCGGATTTTCTATGAATTCCAAACTCTGCCGGTAATCAAGAAAAGTCCTTTTAACCAGCTCTTTCTGCTTATCACTCAATTTCATAACGCGACGTTCCTTTGCCGGTTTACACGCATGACTGCCGGTTACAGATGCCTGAAGAAATCCTCTCCGCCGTTAATAAGATGAATCAGGGGTTGAGGACGGTCCACGCCTTCGATAAATTTGGGTCTTGCCGCCCACGGCGTGACGCTCAATACGCCGGTCAAATCCATCCAGTATTGCAGCCGAGCCGTCGGCAGACCCCAGACCATATGCAAATGATTGGCAGGAGCATATTGTTTGTATTCAATCATCGAGGCGTACTTGGGAATAAGGAAAGTATGCGGCCAGTTCCAGTTGGTGAGATTGACCATTTTTTGAGAAAGTTTTTCGGGGACTTCGGTCGTGGCTGCCTCGTCCCAGATGAAGCTGAATTTGTTGCTGCTGTAACCATACGCCATTCTGCCGGCAATACCTTCTATGCCCGCGGGCGTCATAAAGGTCACGGAATTTCCGCCGCCGGGAAAGTATTCGGCATCCGCTAAAGGCATACTTATCTTGTTCATAATCTCTTTCACGCCCGCGCCTGGCATAGCCGCCCAGTCGAAAGAGGCGCTGCCGGAGTTGTTGCCGTCAACTAAACCTTTCTTTATCCAGTCCGCGTCTTCTGGCAAGTCATTTACGCCGATTTCCTCGGCTAACTGTTTAATTTCCCAGCCCTCCCAGACCTTCCTGAAATCCATAAACAACGGGGGATTTCCGCCGGAGAGATAAGTCATAAAAAGCATTGTAAGCAGCGCCTGCATATCCGCTTCAGTTGCGAACGGCAGAGGAGGTTTTTTGCCGTTGTGGTCAAAGCTGCTGTTGAATAACGATTCCATACAATCCGCAACCGGCAGAGGCCGACCTCTTAAGTCGCTGCCCCATTCGAGCTGGCTCATAAACCCGCCACCCACCGCGTTAAGCTCAGTCATAAGGTCTCGGTTGATAAGGTACATTGCGAGCGACTGGTCAAAACGGAAACTATCTTCGTCGCTTTTCAGTTCGAGCCGGCCGCCGATGTATCTATCAATCCAGCCGCGTAATTTTTTTAATTCTTTTTTATCGTAGGCCTCTTTTGCCAGCATATCGGCCAGCAGCTTCATATCAAGCCGGGTTATTTCAAGACCGAATGTGTTTCTCGTCGGAAGGATATGAGCAAGGGCGGTTTCCATCCCCATAGAGTCATGACCAAATATCATCACCCTTCTACCCCTAAGAGCCACAGCGGTAACGGCAGCATAGCACCAGTCGATAAGGTCTTCTGCCGTCTTTTCAGTCATTTTCGGCTTAATTCCCGTATCTGCCCATTTGCCGACGTTCAGATGAACCATTCTGCCCGACTGGCTTAAAGCGCCGTTAAGGGCCTGGGCATATACAACTCCCGGCTTCGGGCCGCTATTGCCGCAAGTGATATTCAAGGGAGTATTGCCGGGAAACTGCTGAAGCAACGAAATAGTTGTCAACTGAGGGAACGCCCATGTATCCGGCGCACAAACAAGGATATCCACCCCGGCCTGCCTGAATTGCTGGGCTACTATATCGGCCTGCGATTCGCTATCCACAAGAACAGCAGAATACACAACCGGCACCGGCACATTGCCGGGAAGCACAACCTTGCCGCTTATCGCATTGGCCACTAATGATATGATATTATTAGCGCGAGTGCGGCTTTGTTCATCTATTCGAGGGTCGCAGGGAGCAAAAACGCCGATAACGGGGACCTTCGGATTTGCTTTTGCAATCTGCGGCAGGCATTTGGCTTGACTTTTGACTGTCATTTTTTGCTCTCCATTAATGATGGACCGCCATACAAAGGAAATATTTCCATAAAACGACTACAAGCGTTATTTTTTTATTATATCAAAGCCCTGCTGTAAAGGACTAAAAGATTGGTTAAAATCGCACATTAAGCCGAATCACTTCATATAAACCGTAACTTCTCCCGCCCGGCTATGCCTGATGCGAACCACGAAACCGCCACCAGTCACCGGCTTTACCGCATAACAATCACTCGACTGCCCAATAACCTTAGCCGGCTCCAGCTTTTTATCTCCTACATCTATTTTCAGCGGGTGATTAACCAGCTTAAAGAGTTCCTGTGATTCAGCATCAAAAGTCTTGTAAACAATTTTGTCCGCCCCATATTTGATGGAACAAACAATCGAACTGCTTTTCAGAAGATGATTCTCATCCGGCGGCGCCCACTGCGGCACCGATGCCATACCTCTCAAAAAATGCCGCATATAGTCGCCGTAACCGTCTGAAAACCAGTAACCCGTGCCTTCATCGATGCTGGTTTTGACAAGTCCGTCTTCCCGGCAGCCGTAACTTGCCCAGTTAAAAGAACGAAACGCCCTTTCCATCGCGTTGGCATCCCCCGTCTTTTCATACCAAAGCGCCAGCACCGACGCGTAACGGGAAGTATGACTGGTCATCTTGTCCATATCGTTGATTTGCTCGCTGATAACCTCGGCCCCCCACTGAACACCTTTTTCAGGCAGGCCACCCATTGTTCTCGAATTTCTCGCAAAACGCTGCCGCACCCACTCGATAAGCTTTTCAGCATGGCCTCGCCACTGCTTATCACATTCGGGGTGCTCGAGAAGATAACGGGCGGTTTCGAGCGGGCAATACTGATTGATATTTGTTCGGTAACTCGTGTAAATATAAATATCCTCAAAATACTGCGTCCAGACATTATTCTCCACCGGATACTTCATAAGCCAATCCCAGGCCGTTTGTCTCGTCTTCCGATATACCCCCGAATCACCGAGACGCAACCGAATCATCTCATCAAGCAATTTAATCGGTCCTACGGTATTAGAGGTGTACCGCTCCTTAATAATCTTACCTGTCCCGGCATCGACGCGGAAAGGCCAGGGCGAGTTACCGTCGTCGCCGATTTTAGCGTGTCTTACCAGGGCATCAGCGCATCTTTTCGCGGCATCGAGATATTTTTTCTCGCCGCTGAATTCGTAAAACCGCAGATACGCCAAACCCAGTTCGCCGATTTTATCCGGCTCAATGAAACCAACGCCGTCGCCCCTGCCGCGATATCTGGGATTTTTTTCGTACCGTGTATCGTCTGCGCCGCGATAATACAAACTGCCGCCATCGGAACTGGCGTAAGGCACTCCGCTCCACGCGTCATTTGGCTCGGTGCTGCCGTTGGCGATAGAATGGTCGAGCATATCACGGACAAGCGTCATTACATTTTCATCGCCGCTATAAGCATAATACAAAAGGGCTGAATCCGTAAGCATCGCGAAAAGTCCGCCCGGATTATGTGTCCAGTCCCGCCCCGTAAACAACTCGTTGCCCGTATCTTTCGGCCCGCTGAAGACCGGGTACACAAAATATGTCCTATAGCCATTCGGCTGGACAGGAATCTTTTTGAACATATCCCACGCCCGCGTAACAACTTCGTGATAAGGCGAATTCGCCTCCGACCAGGAGAGCAGTTTGCCATCGTTATCCAGTCGAACATCGTGCCAGAAAAGACGGTCATTAGCATATCCCATGCCGGCAAACAACAAAACAAATAACAAAAAGATTTTCCATCGCATCACAAATCATCCTTTTGAATTAAATTCACTGACCGCTTTAAACATAGCAACAATATTTTGGGGTGGGACATCGGGTGCGAACCCGCTGTCTCGATGTCGGCTCGGATTCTGTTTTGTCCATTTTCCGCTCCACAGCTTTTTAACATTTCTCGATACCTCATGATAACGCCCGTGGTTATACCTTGCAACAAAACGTGAGATTTCTTTTTCCAGTTCCTTCCTGTCTCCCTTAAACCCTTACCTCTCTACTACACACTGTCCCACTTTCCGCTGACGGCAAACAAGATTGCCTCGCTGCGCTCGCAATGACATTCTTTTTATTTCAGGGCTTCGTCGAGCATTGTCAGGTAGTTTTCAATGGGAATATAACTGGGGATGGAATTGCCTGCGCCGACGGCGAACCTGCCGCCATGGGCGCACTTGTCGATGATGGCTCTGACGTATTTTCGCAATTCCGGCGGAGTGTAAGTTGTGAGTTTATGCACATCGACGCCGCCGAGGATGCAGATTCTGTCACCATAAAGTTTTTTGGCTTCGGTGACAGGCAGGATGTTGTCCTGATAGGAATGCCTGCCGTCGATTTTGACGTCCTCGATTAAATCCTCGATGACGGCGGAAATTTCGCCGCAACTGTGTAAATAGTAAACTTTCCCTTTTTCGTGTATCATTTTGGCGTATTTTTTATGCCACGGGAGGAAGTATTCTCGAATATCTTTTGGCGGAATAAGCGTCTGGGTGTTAAAGCCGAAATCTTCACCCTGGAAAATGGCGGCGAGACCGTCAAGCTGGAGCAGATATTTGTTGTATTGCAGGATGAGCTCGCCGAGTTTGTCTGCGACGGCCTTGACGAGTTTCGGATTATCGTAGAGCAGCAAACATAAATTCTCGTATCCGAGAAGTCTTGAGGCGTGTTCATAAACGCCGCCTGCGTGGCAGGTGATGAAACCCAATCCCTCGGGCAAATGTTCGCAGATGTAGCGGTGGATGTAGAAATTATCTTCGGTTATTTTCGGCCAGGGGTATTTTTCGAAATCGTCCCATGTTTTGATGGGGCCTTCGTGCAGGCCCTGCCACGCCCTGTTGTGTTCTTCGTTGCCTGTTGCGGTGTCCCTTGTAATCAGCGCGACGGCGGGCAGCGGCAGGCTGACTTCGACCCTGATGAAGTCATAGCCCATGTGGTACCAGAAAGCAATCTGATTATCGAGCCACGCGTTTATTTTGGCGAGGTTTTCCTTCGAGAACTCCATTTGGCCGCCCATGTATTCGGTTTTGTCGGAAGTATCGACCCTTTTCCTTCCAATCATTTTTTCGAGAATGGGCTTCATCAAGGCGTTATCGATGAGGTACTCGACAATGGGGACTTTTGCGGGGACTTTTTTCCCGCTCATGGCGTCGAGGAATCTTTGGATATCGGGCCTGGGGCATAAAAGCAAAACCCTTACTTAATCATTTTAACAATCGCCTCTCGTATCTCAAAGGGAAGTTTGTCCCATTTCTCTAAAAGTTCCTGCGCAGAAAACAAGCCAGAAACAAGATTTGGTTTTTCAGTCTTGCTCCTGGCTACACTGTTTTCCACAACTCCTGTATTTACAAGAGGTTGTGTAACGAGGCCGAAGGGGCTCGAACCCTCAACCTTCGGATCGACAGTCCGATGCTCTAGCCAATTGAGCTACGGCCCCGCACTAACATTTCAAAAAGCATATCAGCAGCAGCGATGCCCATCATCAGATTGTCACATTAAAACGACCACTGTGCTCCTGCCTGCAATGTGCTGGCGTCATAATCGCTCGACCCCTGCCAGGCGTAATTGACAAACAGCCGTGTACCCTTGCTTAAGTAGACATTCAAACCTGCGCCAACATTAAGCGAATCAGCAACCGGATCCAGGCCTTGCGTTGTGAAGCTGCCGCCGCCGATAAACTCATTGTCAAACTCCACGCCATCGGCAAAGTCATGAATCCAGAACGCATTTGCCCTGGGAACCCATACCATATCCGGATTCTCTTCAGAGCGGAATTCCTTGGCCCACCTGAGTCCGAGTTTGCTGTAAAGGCCATCCATCGTATCGGAATCAACATTGAGATTCAGCGAATCGGCTCCTTCTTCCGTATAGCTATCCTGCTGGACAGAAGTCCAACCAACTCCCGCAACCGGTTCGAGGAGCATTGAATCTCCGCCGAAATTATTGCCGAATTCCGCGGCGATATTATAAGCATCGCCTTCGAAATCGGCTTCGGCTTCAGTGTCAATGGAGTCGAAACGAATGCTTCTCTGGGCATCATACCACAGATGAGCATAAGAGAAGGAGAGGTCCGCATGCCAGTCGTCCTGGAAATACGAGCCATAGACAGAGAACATCATGGCGTCGATATCTGTTTCCGTACCGGCCTGGTCGTAATCGACTGTTCCTGAAGAACCGCAAAGGTTGAAACCAAGCATAGTATTGTCGGAAATAAATTTATCCAAACCGCCTATTACGCCGTAGTTACTGAAGTCGTATCCAACGACGTCTTTTTCGCCGTTACGTGAACCCCAGGTGCCGAAACCTTTGGCGTAAGGCAGCCACTTGTCAGTTTCAGGAGGTGCAACCACAGAATTATCTGCGCTGGCCAGGAGATAACGGCTTCCTGTCATCGCAGCATATTGCTTGCCAGCGCGAACGGATCCGGCATGGTCAAGGGTGCTTTCGCTGAACTGGTTCATCATATTTCTTGTTACTTCCGGCAGACCGAGGGCATCCTGCGGCATCATCTGGTCTAAAGCCGCGTTGGCTGCTGCTTCCTCTCCAGGATTCAGGTCATCGAAGAAAGATATAACTGTGTCCATATCGCCCGTATCTTGGCCGGTGTTAACCAGGTTGTCTAACGCAAGACCGACGGAACGCTCATTGTCTGTCCTGGCGTATGTTCCATAGCTCAACGGGTTAACATTCAGGATAACATCACCAGCGCCATAATCGTAGTCAACGCCAAACTCCAAAAACAGCTTGCTGCCTGTGACATCGGCAAACGCAGTGTCGTTTAAGCCATCATCCGGGGCATCAATCACCGTCGCGGAGAACGGATTGTCACGGGAAATACGTTCGAGAGCTACACCGTGAATCGTGCCATCCAGATCAGCCGTGCCAGAGACATCAACCATATCGGCGTCACCACTGTCGTCGACCTCAACCTCGTAAGTACCTTCTGAACCGATCGTTAGATTGGCGACATAAATCGTCCCGATGCTGTTGCCGGGATTAAGCGTGCCGCCGGTAACAAACACATTTTCCAGCGTGCCGGTACCTTCGAGGATACCTCCGCTAACCGTGGTGCCGTTGGTATTGTTGATAATGCTGCCGTTGACATGCCACGTGCCGCCTGTGATGTTTATTGTCTCGACATTGTTTATCTCCATACCTTCGGCGAACGTGGTGCTATCCCAATTGTAACCCGACAGGGTCAGCAGGTCATCGTCAGTCCCATTGTTGGCCAGGTCGATATTGCCGACTATCGTGGAGCCGGCTACTATCTCAACCGTGTCATCGGCATTCTGGGTTTCCAATCCCGCGCCAATTCGTCCCGACTGAATCGCGGCGACATTTGTTCCGCCAGCCTCACCAATAATAGTGCCGCCGTCAATTAAAACGTCCATCGCGCCGTATGACAAAATGCCATACGCATAATCACCGTCCGCGTCGGCGTGGATTTCTCCACCATACATCCCGATATTTACCGAGCCAGCCTCGCTGTATATACCAACGGCATTGTCTCCCCAGGCCGTGGCGTGAATATCGGAATCGTACATATCGTCAACCGAAATATCACCTGTAACGGCATACATGCCATAGGCATTGTCTCCACTGGCTTCGCTTGTCCCGGCCGTGGCGGTAATATAGGAATCGTCCATATAGTAGTCAACCGTAATACCTGTACCGGCATACATGCCATACGCACCGGAACCGGTCGCCTCGGCTTCAATCGTCGCATAATCCATCTCGCCGATGTATATCGCGCCGCCGCTGGACAAACCATAAGCATTGTCTGTCCCGGCCGTGGCGGTAATATCAGCACCATACATATAGTCAACCGTAATATCTGTGCCGGCATACATTCCATACGCACCGGAGCCATTTGTCATCTCTGCAGAGATTGTGCCATAATAAATTTCATCGACGTATATAGAACCAGAGGCGTATAAACCATAGGCGGTATCATTTCCCAGGCCCTGGGCCGTGGCGGAAATATAGCCCTCAATATCGCCATAGATATCTATGTCGCCGTTCGAGCTGTACAAACCAGCGGCATTATCCCCAGCAGACAGGGCAGTAATATCGCCATAAATATTGTCGATATATATAGAGCCGTCATCGCTGTACAAACCATAGGCATAGTCGTTGTAGGCCGTAGCGGAAATCGTCGCGTCATAGCCGATATCGCCAACAGTCAAATCATTGCCTGCATACATGCCATACGCATTGGAACCATAGGCTATTGCGGTAATTTGGGTATCACCATATCCATACCCATAGTTGTAGCCGATATCGTCAACAGTCAAATCATTGCCTGCATACAGGCCATACGCATTGGAACCACCGGCTGTTGCGGTAATTTGGGTATCACCATATCCATATTCATATCCATACCAATCGTTGTAGCCGATATCGTCAACAGTCAAATCATTGCCTGCATACATGCCATACGCATTGGAACCATCGGCTGATGCGGTAATTTGGGTATCACCATATCCATATTCATATTCATACCCATAGTTGTAGCCGATATCGCCAACAGTCAAATCATTGCCTGCATACAGGCCATACGCATTGGAACCACCGGCTGTTGCGGTAATTTGGGTATCACCATATCCATACCCATAGTTGTAGCCGATATCGCCAACAACAGTCAAATTATTGCCTGCATACAGGCCATACGCATTGGAACCATTGGCTGTTGCGGTAATTTGGGTATCACCATATTCATACCAATCGTGGTAGCCGATAGTGCCGGTGGTTATATCCGAATCGGCATACATGCCATACGCAGTGGAACCGTAGGTCGCCTCTGCGGAAATACTCCCGTCAATATTGCCGGTGGTTAGCGAACCGCTGCTGAGCAAAGCAGCAGCCCTGCTACCCGAGGCCGTGGCGGAAATATTGGCGGAGTAGCCAATATCACCAATTATCATATCCGACATTGAACGCAGGGCACTCGCACGGTTACCATTGGTCACCTCGGCGGTAATCGTCCCGTCAATATCGCCGATAGTGAGCAAATCAACGCTGCGTATAGCAATGGCGTCGGCGTTGTAGGCCGTAGCGGAAATATTGGCGTAGTAGCCAATACTGTCAATCGTCATATCCGCACCGGAATCCAGTCCAAACGCATAGGAATCGTACGCCTGGGCGGAAATCGTCCCATTAATCGCGCCGGTCGTCATCGTGCCATTGCTGCGCAAACCGTAGGCATAGTCGCCATTTTGAGTGTTTTCGCCGGTTGCCGTGGCGGAAATCGAGCCGGTACTGGTAATATCGCCGATGTGTATCGAGCCGTCACTTCTGAAACCATAGGCCCTGTCGCCTCCGGCTGTGACGGTAATATCGCCGGTAATATCGCCGGTCACTATTGAACTCAGAGAGTCATCGACGCGCAAACCAAAAGCAGAACTGCCGTAGGCCTCTACGGTAATCGTCCCGCCGATATCTTCGGTGTGTATCGATCCAACCTCGGCGAACAACCCAACGGCCCTATACCACCCGCTTGTGGCTTCAATTGTCCCATCAAGCGCCCCGGTTCTGATATTGCCGGTATCGCTGTACAAACCGTAGGCATCTTGGTCCCCCGAAGTGGCGAAGATTTCGCCTGCAGGCCCGAAATCCCCGACGATTTCGACGTCGCCACCGGCATTAAAAAGACCATAAGCATCATTGTAAGTGGCCTCGGCGCTAACCGTGCCGAAATCAGGGCCGGTTGCCCATCGGGCATTAATTCCGGTAAGACCGTAAACATGATCCGAGCCGGTATTAAAAATGCTATACAACGCCCTGGCATCGGAGCAGAACAGGGAAAGGCAGAACATCAGCACAACCATCCCTGCCAAAAACCACATCCGACCATACGACACTCCAACAACTTTTGTTTTCCATCTGTTCATAATCGATTCCTCTCCTAAAATTAAATTACCTGTTTATAAGATGTGCAACACTCTACACTAACAGCAAAATTAGCATATCTCGACACTTCGTCCCTCGACTTGCCCTGACTGTTTTCATTTTCTTTGTGGTTATAGCGAACAATCCTTACCTCCTTTCGATTACGCTGGGACATTTCGCTTCATTGTTCCTTATACAATCCTGCCACTTAGAGGCATCCCCTGTTTATCCAGTCCATAGCGCCAATTCGCCGCCGCGGTTTGCGCAAAACCTCTGCACTACAGAACCGCTGTCGGAGAAACCGGCATAACTACCAAACC
>Ga0315278_10005474_pt1 | contig 11524 bp, 6 predicted proteins | sample YL17G06_0_MG_FD_203880 | JGI IMG/M metagenome (GOLD analysis project Ga0315278, IMG submission 203880) | Sediment microbial communities from Yellowstone Lake, YNP, Wyoming, USA - YL17G06_0 | ecosystem: Environmental > Aquatic > Freshwater > Lake > Sediment | place: USA: Wyoming | collected... | reverse complement strand
GGTCGCCGAACTGGGCGATCTGCAGCAGGTCGTCCTCGAAGCGGTAGTAGTTCCAGAAGGAGTAGCCCACGCGGACGGCGCCGTGGATGAGAACCAGCGCGATGGCGATCTTGATCAGCGTCTTGGCCATGGCACACCAACTCCTGCCAGAGGACGAACCGGGGGTGTCAGGAGATGTATCGGCCGATGAGGGTGGCCAGCTTAGAGCTGGCAGCTGGCGGCTGGCAGCGGAGGGTCTGCCACGCGTGATCCGCTGCCAGCTGCCGACTGCCGGCTGTCAGTGGATGAGGTTGAACATCCGCGACCAGCGCGTCCTCGTGAAGAAGTGGGTGACGACCGTGAAGAGGTCCTTCACCATGGCGCCGATGCCGGTCTGCTGGTAGTCCTCGGTCTCCGACTCGTAGGACCAGTAGATCATCACGGCGCGGCCCTTCACGTCCTCGCGCGGCAGCAGCCCCCAGTACCGGCTGTCCTGGGAGTTGTCCCGGTTGTCGCCCATCATGAAGTACTGGCCTTCGGGGATGGGGATCGGGCCGTACCGCTCGCGCTGGTCGTGAGAGGTGACTTCGGAGAACGCCGTTGCGCCCTGCGGCGGGTCGAGGAAATGGACGTACGGCTCGTCGATCGGCTTGCCGTTGATGTAGACCTTCTTGTTCCTCACCTCGAGCGTCTCTCCCGGCAGGCCGATCACCCGCTTGATGAAGTCGCGCTCGCGGTCTTCGGGGTACTTGAAGACGATGATGTCGCCGCGCCGGATCGGGCGCTCGGGCAGCAGCGCCCGCTCGATCGCGCCCGCCGACGGGCCGAAGACGAACTTGTTCACCAGCAGATGGTCGCCGATGAGCAGGTTGTTCTCCATCGAGCCGGTCGGAATCTTGAAGGCCTGGACGACGAACGTGCGGATGAAGAGCGCGAGGATGACCGCGATCACGATCGACTCGAAGTACTCGCGCGCCACGGATTTCTTGAAGGGCTGCGGCACGGCCGGCACCGGCGCGGGTTTGGAGGACGTCTTCCTCTGATTCTTCACACCATCTCCAGTCAGTAGGCCGTATGCAGTAGGCGGTAGGCAGTTTAGCATGCTGCCATCCACGTCCCCGTGACAGTGTGATCTACTGCCTACTGCCTACTGCCTACTGTCTACGGCCTACGGCCTACGGCCTACCCTTCCCCGTCCATCTTGAGCACCGCCAGGAACGCTTCCTGGGGGATCTCGACCTTGCCGACGCGCTTCATCCGGCGCTTGCCTTCCTTCTGCTTCTCGAGCAGCTTGCGCTTGCGCGAGATATCGCCGCCGTAGCACTTGGCCAGGACGTTCTTGCGCAGCGCCTTGACCGATTCGCGCGCGACGATCCGGCCGCCGATGGCCGCCTGGATGGCGACCTCGAACATCTGCCGCGGGATCAGGCCGCGCATCTTGCTCGCCAGCGTGCGTCCGCGCTTGTACGCCGAGTCACGGTGCACGATGACCGACAGCGCGTCGATCGGGTCGCCGTTCACCAGGATGTCGAGCTTCACCAGCGGCGACTCCCAGTAGCCCGTCACGTGGTAGTCGAGCGAGGCGTAGCCTCGCGAAATCGTCTTGAGGCGGTCGTAGAAGTCGAGCACGACCTCGTTGAACGGCAGTTCGTAGGTGACGAGCACGCGGTTGCTGGCCAGGTACTCCAGCGTCTTCTGGATGCCGCGCTTCTCCTGGCAGAGCGTGAGGATCCCGCCGACGTGCTCGGCGGGGGTCAGGACCATCGCGGTGATGACCGGTTCCTCGAGCTTCCGGATCCGCCCCGCCTCGGGCAGCTTCGCCGGGCTGTCCACCTCGTGGACCTCGCCGTCGGTCGTGGTCACCCGGTAGAGAACGCCCGGTGCGGTGGTGACCAGGTCCTGGTTGAACTCGCGCTCGAGGCGCTCCTGCACGATCTCCATGTGCAGCAGGCCGAGGAACCCGCACCGGAATCCGAATCCGAGCGCGGCCGACGTCTCGGGCTCGTAGAAGAAGGAGGCGTCGTTCAGCCGCAGCTTCTCGAGCGCGTCGCGAAGCTCGGGATACTCGTGCCCCTCGACCGGGTAGAGACCGGCGAAGACCATCGGCTTCAGTTCCTTGAAGCCTGGGAACGGCTCGGCCGTCGGCCTCGCGGCCTCGGTAATCGTGTCGCCGAGCTTCGCATCGGCCACGCGCTTGATGCCCGCCGTGATGAACCCGACCTCGCCGACTCCCAGCTCCTCGAGCGGCACCGCCTTGGGCGTGAACGCGCCGACCTCCTCGATCAGGTACTCCTGCCCGAGCGCCATGAGGCGGACCCGCATGCCCTTGCGGATCACTCCGTCGATGACCCGCACCACGATGACCACGCCGCGGTAGGAGTCGTACCAGGAATCGAAGATCAGCGCCTTGAGGGGCGCATCGACCGTGCCCCCCGGCGGCGGCAGGCGGTGCACGATCGCCTCGAGCACGTCCTTCGTCCCGGTGCCGATCTTGGCGCTCGCCAGGATGGCGTGGCTCCCGTCCAGGCCGACGATGTCCTCGATCTGCCGCCGGGTCTCCTCGATCTGCGCTCCCGGCAGATCGATCTTGTTGATGACGGGGACGATCTCGAGGTTGTTGTCCACCGCGAGGTAGGCGTTCGCCAGCGTCTGCGCCTCGACACCCTGCGCGGCATCGACGATCAGGACCGCGCCCTCGCAGGCGGCCAGCGACCTGGTCACCTCATAGGAGAAGTCCACGTGGCCCGGCGTGTCGATCAGGTTCAGGACGTAGGTATTCCCGTCGTCGGCCGCGTAGGTCAGGCGGACCGGGTGGGCCTTGATCGTGATCCCCCGCTCCTTCTCGAGGTCCATGCTGTCGAGCAGCTGGGCCTCCATGTCGCGCGACTGCACGGCGCCGGTCAGCTCGAGAAACCGGTCCGCGAGCGTGGACTTGCCGTGGTCGATGTGCGCGATGACCGAGAAGTTCCGGATGAAGCGCGGGTCCATCCCCCTATTTCGCCACTTCCGTGCTCAGCACGACGCTCTCGCCGGCGAACTGCTGGACCACCGAGAGGACGCCGGTGTAGAGGAAGCCGATCTGGAAGAGCATCAGGAACGGTACGGTGGCATAGATGCCGTTGGCCAGCGCGTAGAAGACCGTCCAGGTGAAGTAGAGGCCGAGCATCAGCTCGATGAGCGGCTGGATCGCGACTGTCTCGCGGTACTTCTTGCTCTGCCACTCGTCGGTGTCGCTCTGCCCGACGCCGAACTTGGGCGTGCGGACGAAATCGCTCTTCTTGTCGAGCAGCGCCTCGATGACCGCCTTGGTGTTGTTGACCGACAGCCCGATGCCGATCGACATCAGGAACGGCAGGTACTTGAGCCGCGCCTTCCAGCCCTCGGGGTACAGCTCCCGCTGGGAGACGATGTAGAAGTTGGCGACCGAGGCCGTGGCCGCGAAGAAGAGCGGCACGTCGATCAGCAGCATCTCGTACCAGCCCATGTTGTAGCGGATGACCATCGACGGGAAGATGAGCAGGCACAGGACCGACATCAGCAGGTAGTTGAAGTTGGCCGTCAGGTGCATGAACGCCTCGGCCTTCACCTCGAACGGCACGTTCGACCGGAGGATGTGCGGCAGCAGCTTGATGCACGTCTGGATGGACCCCTTCGCCCACCGGTGCTGCTGCGACTTGAAGGCGTTCATCTCGACCGGCACCTCGGCGGGCGCCTCGACATCGGGCAGGAACACGAACTGCCAGCCCTTGAGCTGCGTGCGGTAGCTGAGGTCGAGGTCCTCGGTCAGCGTGTCGTGCTGCCACCCGCCGCCGTCGGCGATCGCCTCGGGCCGCCAGATGCCGGCCGTGCCGTTGAAATTGAAGAAGCGGCCGGCCCTGTTGCGCCCGCCGTGCTCGAGCACGAAGTGGGCGTCGAGCAGGATCGACTGGACCTTGGTCAGCAGCGAGTAATCCTGGTTGATGTGCGTCCAGCGCGCCTGGACCAGCGCCACGCGCGGATCGGCGAAGTAGGGCACCGTGCGCTTCAGGAAGTCCACCGACGGGATGAAGTCGGCGTCGAAGATGGCGACGTAACGGCCCGTGGCGACCTTCATCGCGGCATCGAGCGCCCCGGCCTTGAAGCCGTGGCGGTTGTCGCGGTGGATGTACTTGATGTCGAAGCCCTGCGCCGCGTAGCGCTGGGTGGCCAGCCGGGCGATGTCGCGGGTTTCGTCGTTCGAGTCGTCGAGGATCTGGATCTCCAGGCGGTCCTTCGGGTAGTCCATCCGGCAGACGGCCTCGACGAGCCGGTCCACCACGTACATCTCGTTGTAGAGCGGCAGCTGCACCGTGACGGCGGGCCACGCGTCCGGCACGACCGGCGTCGCGACTTTGTCGCCCTTGTGCTTCATGTAAAGATACACAAGGTAGTAGCGGTGCCAGCCGTACACGGCGAGGATGCTCAGGATGAAGAAATACGCCCCGAGGACCAGGGTTTCAGTGGGCGTCATAAGGGTTCACGTTTCGACAGAGTCAGGAAGCGTGCAATTATACCTTCAATCGGCGCGGAATCAAGCGTCGCTCGCGCCGCCAGCGGGCTTCCGACGTCCGTTTCGGAGCTCTCCATGAACCTGCCTCCCCTGCGCGACATCCTCGAACAGGTCTCCCGAGGCGCCCTGCCCGCCGACGAGGCCGAGCAGCGCCTGGTGGGCTACCTCCGGGACCTCCCGTTCGAGGACCTCGGTTTCGCCCGCGTCGACCACCACCGGGCCTTTCGGAAGGGCTTTCCTGAGGTGATCTTCGGCACCGGGAAGAGCCCGGCGCACGTCGCGGCCATCGCGTCGCGCATCGTCGGCCGGGGACACTCCCTGCTGGTCACCCGTACCGACGAAGAAGCGTACGCGGCGGTGGCCGCGGAAGTCCCGGCCGCCACGTTCCACGCCGAGGCCCGCGCCATCACGCTCGGGCAGGAGGACATCGCGCCCGGCCACGGCATCATCCTCGTGGCGACGGCCGGGACGGCGGACCTTCCAGTCGCGGAAGAGGCCGTCGTCACCGCCGAGATCATGGGCAACCGGGTGGAGCGGCTCTACGACGTCGGCGTCGCCGGGCTGCACCGGCTGCTCAGCGCGCACGACCGGCTGACGACAGCGCGCGTCATCATCGTGGCCGCCGGCATGGAAGGGGCCCTGCCGAGCGTGATCGGCGGCCTGGTGAGCGTCCCCGTCATCGCGGTGCCGACCAGCGTCGGATACGGCGCCGCGTTCGGCGGCATCGCGGCCCTGCTCGGCATGCTCAACAGCTGCGCGGGAGGGGTGTCGGTGGTCAACATCGACAACGGGTTTGGTGCGGCCACCATCGCCAGTCTCATCAACCACCTCTGAACATGATTCTGCCCGTGTCCCCTTGACTTTCCCTCTCCCGGGCCCGATATTTTATTGGGAGCCAGCCTGTATCTTGTGTTAGGTTAGGGGGTTGCCTCCGCAGAAGCGGCTGGCCTCCGGACGTGAAGTCCGGCCTTCCTCGGCCCGGTTTCCAGCCTCGATATGCAGCGAGCCGCGCAGCAAGCTCTGGAGTTTCACCGGATCGTCGAGGCGGTTCGCAGTCTGGCCGCGACCCCCCTCGGCCGCGACCGGCTCGCGGGGCTACGCCCCCAGTCCGACCCGCGCCGGGTGACCCAGTGGCTCGGGGCGACCACCGAAGGCGTCCGCTACCTGGCCGACGGAGGCCCGTTTCCGCTTCAGGCGCCCCCCGACATCGACACCACGCTGTCGGCGCTCGCCATCGAGGGCCGGCCCCTCGAACCGGCCCGGCTGCTGGGGCTTGCCGATTTCCTGTCCTCCCTCGACGAAACGAGAGCATCCATCCGACGGGCGGCGGGCAGCTACGTGTACCTCGCGTCGCTCGCGGAGATGGCGGCGTCGTTCAAGGCGGAGGTCGGGGACATCCGGGAGAAGATCGACCCCGGCGGCGAGGTGAACGACCACGCCTGCGGGGAGCTCCGGTCGATCCGCGACCGGCTGCGCAAGCAGCGCGCACGGCTTAGGAACATGCTGGAGTCCTACCTGCGCGGCCGCGACACCTCGCGGTACCTGCAGGACCAGATCGTCACCGACCGCAACGGCCGCTACGTCCTCGTCGTCCGCGCGGAGCACCGGTCGGCCATCCCGGGCATCATCCACGGCAGTTCGGCGAGCGGTGCCAGCCTGTATCTCGAGCCGCTCAGCACGGTCGAGATCAACAACGACGTGGTGGCGCTCGAGGAGCAGGAAGCCGCCGAAGTCCGGCGCATCCTGCTGGCGCTCACCGACGCCTTCCGCCGGCGGGCGCTCGACCTCCAGCGGACGCTGGAGGCCGCGACCGAGCTGGACGTGGTGCAGGCCAAGGCTCGTTTCTCCCAGCTGGTCGGCGGCGTCGAGCCGGCGATGGCGAACGACGGGGGCCTCGAGCTGCGCGCGGCGAGGCATCCGCTGCTGATCCGCGCCGTCACCGAGCGACTGTCGGGCGGCGCCACTCCCGAAGCGGACGCCGACGAGGGGCGCGAGGGCGCGCTCTTTGCCGCGAGCGAGGCCCGCGCAGCCGGTGGAGCCTCCCCTCGAGTCCAGGCGGGCCGGGCCGCGGAGCCCGTCCCGGTCGACATCCTCCTCACGCCGCCGGCGAGCGTGCTGATCATCACCGGCCCGAACACGGGCGGCAAGACGGTGGCCCTCAAGACGGCGGGGCTCCTGGCCCTGATGGCGCAGGCCGGGCTGCACATCCCGGCCGCGCCGGGCTCGCGGCTCCCGGTCTTCCGCGGCGTGTTCGCTGACATTGGCGACGAGCAGTCGATTGCCGCGAATCTCAGCACCTTCTCCTGGCACGTCACCAATATCGTCTCGATGGACCGGATGCTGGCGCTGCCGGCGCTCGTGCTGTTCGACGAACTCGGCTCGGGCACCGACCCGGCCGAGGGCGGCGCGCTGGCGACCGCCGTCGCGGACCACTTCAGGTCGCGGGGCGCCCTGGTGGTCTGCACGAGTCACAGCGAGGCCGTGAAGACGTACGCGACGACGACAGCCGGGGTGACGGTGGCGGCGTTCGGGTTCGACGCGGCATCGTTCGCGCCCAGCTATCGGCTGGTCTACGGGTCGCCGGGACGGAGCCTGGCGCTCGAGATCGCCGGCCGCCTGGGCCTGGCCCCGGCGATTCTCACCAGGGCCAGGCAGAACATGAGCGCGCGCGACGCGCAGCTGGCAGAACGCCTCGCCCGGATCGACCAGGGCCTCCACGACCTCGAGCACGACCGGCGGCTGGTCGCGCGGGAGCGGCAGGCGCTGGCCGAGTCGGAATCGCGTCTCCGGCAGCGCGACGAGGCGCTACGCCAGCGCGAGGAGACGTTCCGCCACAAGACCGAGGACCGGCTGGACGAGCGGCTGCGCGACGCCCGGCGCGAAGTCGACAAGGTAATCGACGACCTCAAGAAGAAGGCGTCCGACATGACGGCGGAAGCCGAGCGCCGATTGTCGAAGCGGTCGTTCACCGGGCCGGCGATTTCGACCGGTGACGCCGGCGCTGCGCGCCTCGAGGCCCACCAGGCGCTCGAGCAGGCTGCCGGCCGTTTCCACGGCGGCGAGGCGGCGCGGCCCGAGCCGGTCACGGTGGAGGGCCGGCCGGCCGTTGGCGACCGGGTGGTCGTCGCCGGCCTCGGGCTCGAGGGAATCCTGGCGACGCTGCACGGCGACGAGGCCGAAGTCGACATGCACGGCAAGCGCCTGCGCGCCCGGATGGTCGACCTGCGCCGCGTGGCGAAGGGCGGGACAGCCGCGCCGAAACCGGAAGCGCGCGTCAGCGTGAACGTCAGCCTGCAGCCGCGCGGCAACGACGCGCCGGGCGACCTGAACGTCATCGGCTGCACGGTCGACGAAGCGCTGGCACGGACCGCGCGGTTCCTGGACGAGACCATCCTGCTCGACCAGCGGACCGTGCGGGTCATCCACGGGTACGGAACGGGACAGCTGCGTCGCGCGCTGGCCGAGTACCTGCGGAACCACCCGCTGGTGTCGAACTGCCAGCCGGCACCGCCCGAGAAGGGCGGCGGGGGCGTCACCGTGGTGGAGCTGAAGGAGTAGCGATTGGCGCTGATCCCCCAGACCTTCATCGACGACCTGAGGAGCAGGGCCGACCTCGTGCAGGTGGTCCAGGACTACGTGCCGCTCAAGAAGGCGGGGGCCACGTGGAAGGGGCTCTGCCCGTTCCACGGCGAGAAGACGCCGTCGTTCCAGGTCAACCCGGACAAGGGCTTCTTCTACTGCTTCGGGTGCCAGGTCGGCGGCGACGTCTTCAAGTTCGTCGAGTTGCAGGAGAAGGTGGGGTTCCAGGACGCGGTGCGGCTGGTCGCCCGGCGGTTCGGGATGACGGTGCCGGAGGCGGGCGGCGGGGAGGAAACCGACAGCGTCGAGCGAGAGACACTGCTCAAGATCCACGAGGCCGCCGCCGCGTGGTTCCAGCAGCAGCTCGCCTCGGCCGCCGGCACGCGCGCCAGGCAGCAGCTCGCGTCGCGCGGCATCAGCCGCGAAACCGTCGCCCGGCTCGGTCTCGGCTACGCGCCGCCGTCGCGCGACGCCTTGAAGGCGGACCTGCTGCGCCAGGGGTACGGCCTCACGCTGCTGGCCAGGAGCGGCCTCGTCGTCGAGCGCGACGACGGCCAGACGGTGGACCGGTTCCGCGGCCGGCTGATGATCCCGATCAGCCGCGACAGCGGGTCGGTGGTGGCCTTCGGCGGGCGCGCGATGGAGGCCGACCAGCAGCCGAAGTACCTGAATTCGCCGGAAACGCCCATCTACTCGAAGAGCAGGACGCTCTACGGGCTGCATGTGACGAAGGGCGACATCCGGCGCGTCGGCTACGCGTTGCTGGTCGAGGGCTACTTCGACTTCGCGCAGGCGCTGCAGGCGGGTGTGCTCTCGGTGGTGGCCACGTGCGGCACCGCGCTCACGGTGCAGCAGGCGCACCTGCTTCGTCGGTTCGCCGACAAGATTGTGCTCAGCTACGACCCCGACGCGGCCGGCCAGGGCGCCGCGGAACGGTCGTCGCTGCTGCTCGTCCAGGAAGGCTTCCGCGTGAATGTGGCCCTCCTGCCGCCGGGCGACGACCCCGACGGGTTCATCCGGAAGCAGGGCGCGGCCGCCTACATGGACCAGATCAAGGCGTCGCGCCCGTATCTGGAGTACCTGATCGATCGGGCGGCCGAGGGCCGGGATTTCGGCGACGACGAGGTGCGGCGCGAGTTCCTGAACCGGATGCTCCCCGTCGCCGCGCAGATTCCGGACGCCGCCGGCCGCGACCAGTTCGCCGACCGGCTCGCCCACAAGGCGCGCGTCACCGAGGACGTCGTCCGGGCGGAGATTCGAAAGGCCGCAGTCGATCGTCGGACGACGCTGACGGCGCGGGAGCTGCCGAGTTTCGGGCAGATCCGGGCGGCGGAACGGGGTCTGATCTGGGCCGTGTTCCACGACGAGGATGGCGCGCACGAGGCCCTGGCCACTCTCGACGCACAGGATTTGGAGACGCTGCTGACGCGCCGGATCCTGGAGGTGGCGCAAAATCTGCATGAGAGCGGGGCCGAGGACGCACCGGCCGCGCTCCTGTCGCGTCTAAGTACAGAAGAGGCCCGGCTCGTCTCCGGGATTGCCGCCGAGCCGGAACGGCCCGGCCCGGCGGCGGAATCGGCGGCGGAATTGCGGCTGCTCCGCTACGAGCGTGAGCGCGCCGGCCTGCAGCGCGAGATCGAGGCCCTGCAGTCGAGCGGCGCAAGCGACGAGCGGATGGAGGAGCTGGGACAGCGGAAAGTCGAACTGAGCCGGGAGATCAACCGGCTGCGCATCGCATGACCACCGGGCCACACGTGGACATCATGATTCCGAGGAGGAATGCCCTTGTCGATCGAGGATAAATACGACGAGGTACGGCAGCTGATTTCCATCGGGAAGGAAAAAGGCTACCTGCTCTACGACGAAGTGAACGACCTGCTGCGGTCGGACATCACATCGCCAGACGAGCTCGACGATCTCTTCAACACCTTCGGCACCGCGGGGATCGAGGTCGTCGACTCGGAGCAGAAGTACCGTGAGGACAAGCTGGAGGCCGGCGACGAGCTCGAGCTCGACCTGACGCCGGGCGCCCTCGACAAGACCAACGACCCGGTCCGCATGTACCTGCGGGAGATGGGCACGGTCCCGCTGCTCACCCGCGAGGGCGAGGTCGAGATCGCCAAGCGGATCGAGCGCGGGAAGCGCGCCGTGATCAAGTCGATCTCGCGCACGCCGACCGTGGCGCGCAAGGTGATCGAGATGGGCGACCGCCTGAAGGCCGGCGAGCGCACCGTCCGCGAGCTGGTGATCTTCAACGACGAGGAGATCACCGACGAGCGGATCGACGAGCGCACGCGCGAGGTGCTGCGCCAGATCGACGCCGTCCGCAAGGCGCGGGTGTCCTACGACAAGTACGTCGCCAAGCTCGACATGACGCCCAAGAGGGACAAGCGGAAGTACCGTCGGACGCGATGGAAGACGCTGCGCGGGCGGATCGCCGTCTCGCAGATGATCCGGGCCATCGAGTTCACCGAGTCGGTGAAGCGGCGCCTGATCGAGGACATCAAGGAGTCGGTCGAGAGGGTCCAGCGGCTCCAGCGCGAGGTGGACAGCCTCGAGCGCCTGCTCAACCCGAAGAACAAGAAGGCGAAGCTCAAGGAAGACGACCGCAAGGCGGTCGCCCAGCGCCAGAGGGAGACCAAGGCCGAGGTGAAGCGTCTGGCGGACGAGCTCGAGGAGACGCCCGAGCAGCTCAGGCGCACGCTCGACACCATCCGCCGCGGCGAGGCCCTGGCCGAGCAGGCGAAGAAGGAGCTGGTCGAGGCCAACCTCCGGCTGGTCGTCTCGATCGCCAAGAAATACACGAACCGCGGCCTGCAGTTCCTCGACCTCATCCAGGAAGGCAACATCGGCCTGATGAAGGCCGTCGACAAGTTCGAGTACCGGCGGGGCTACAAGTTCTCGACCTACGCGACGTGGTGGATCCGCCAGGCGATCACCCGCGCCATCGCGGACCAGGCGCGGACTATCCGCATCCCGGTCCACATGATCGAGACCATCAACAAGCTGATCCGGACCTCCCGGTCGCTCGTCCAGGAGCTCGGGCGCGAGCCGACCTCCGAGGAGATCGCCAAGCGGATGGACATCCCGGTCTCGAAGGTCCGGAAGGTCCTCAAGATCGCGCAGGAGCCGATCTCCCTCGAGACCCCGATCGGGGAGGAGGAAGACAGCCATCTTGGCGACTTCATCGAGGACCGCGGCGTCGTGTCACCCTCCGACGCGGTGATCAACCTGAACCTGCGCGAGCAGACCGAGGCGGTCCTCAAGACGCTCACGCCGCGCGAGGAGAAGGTGATCAAGATGCGCTTCGGCGTCGGTGACGGCAGCGAGCACACGCTCGAGGAGGTCGGTCAGAACTTCGCGGTCACCCGCGAACGGATCCGGCAGATCGAAGCCAAGGCGCTCCGCAAGCTCCGCCACCCTTCGCGCAGCCGCAAG
>Ga0315278_10005473_pt1 | contig 11524 bp, 7 predicted proteins | sample YL17G06_0_MG_FD_203880 | JGI IMG/M metagenome (GOLD analysis project Ga0315278, IMG submission 203880) | Sediment microbial communities from Yellowstone Lake, YNP, Wyoming, USA - YL17G06_0 | ecosystem: Environmental > Aquatic > Freshwater > Lake > Sediment | place: USA: Wyoming | collected... | reverse complement strand
TCGAGCACTTCCGCGCCGACGATCTCGAGGTCATGAACACGCTCCGTCCGATGCTCATCGAAAAAGAGCCGGTGACTTCGCCCGACGGCGGCACCCGATGGTTCCAAACGATCAAGATTCCCATCGTCTCTCCGGACGGCCGGGCCGACGCGGTGCTCGGGGTGTCGTCCGACATCACCGCTCGCAAAGAGGCCGAGGATGTCCTGGAGCGGCGCAGCGAGCAGCTCCTGAAACACCACACCGCCCTCCGAGACCTGGCGTTGACCGGGCCGACGGACCTACCCACCGCGCTCGAGCGCATTCTACGAACGGCTTCCCGAACGCTCGAGGTGGAGCGCACCGGCGTGTGGTTACTCGACGGCGACCGCACCGCGCTGCGCGCGGAGTGCGTTTTTGACCGGGGCGCGATTTTGGACGGGCCCGCCAGGGTCTTTCCGGCGAGCGATTATCCCGAGTACTTTCGCGCGCTTCACGACGAGCGCATCGTGGCCACCGAGGATGCCAGGACCGACCCACGGACCCGGGCCCTCGCGGCGGGTTACCTCGAGGAGTTGGCACTCGTGTCGCTGCTGGACGTTGCGGTCCTGTCGCACGGCACGCTGATCGGCGTTGTCTGTCACGAGCATCGAGGCGAACACCGCGCCTTCACGATCGAGGAACAGGACTTCGCCGCGTCGATCGCCGACGTGGTTTCGCTCGTCCTCGAAGAGAGCAAACGCGTGGCGCTCGAGGAGCAACTTCGTCATGCTCAGAAGATGGAGGCGATCGGCCTTCTGGCCGGCGGCATCTCGCACGACTTCAACAACCTGCTCAACATCATCGTGGGGTACGCCGACCTCACGAGCAGGGTGCTCCCCGCGGGACATCCGGCCGCCAACCACGTGGAGAAGATCACGGGCGCTTGCGTTCGCGCGTCGGATCTCATCCGCAAGATCTTGACCTTCTCGCGCGGCCAGGTGCTTCGCGTGGAGCCTCTGGAATTCGGCGGCCTGCTTCGGGACTTCTCCGCCCTCCTCACGCGGGTTCTCGGAGCGGACATCGAGCTTGTGGTGGGAACCGCAGATGAGACCATGATCGTCGAGGCCGATCGCACCCAGCTCGAGCAGATCCTGCTCAACCTGTGCACCAACGCACGCCAGGCGATGCCCCAGGGCGGTCGATTGACACTCGACGCGAGGACGGCGGAGCTCCAGCCCGACGCCCCCGGCCGTTACGTCCATCTTCGCGTCACCGACACCGGCCACGGGATCGACGACGCCACGATGCTGCGCCTGTGGGAGCCTTTTTTCACGACGAAGAGCGAAGGAACGGGGCTCGGGCTGTCCATGGTCTACGGCATCGTCCGCCAGCACGGCGGATTGATCAGGGCCGAAAGCCGCGTCGGTCACGGGAGCACCTTCCACATCTTCCTGCCGCTGCATTACGAGCCCGTCGCGCGGCGTCCCGCGCCGGCGCCCGCCAGAGACGTCCGGGGCTTCGAGACGATCCTCGTCGCCGAGGACGAGGCCCTCCTTCGCGACCTCCTGAAGCACACCCTCGGCGAGCTCGGCTACACGGTGCTCGCGGCCGACAATGGCGCCGACGCGGTGGCGCTGTTTGCCCACGACCCTTCAGCCTTCGATCTCGTGATTCTGGACGTCGTGATGCCTAGGCTCTCGGGGCCCGAGGCTCTCGCTCGCATGGTGGTTGCGAACCCGAGCATCAAGGCTCTGTTCATCAGCGGCCACGCGCCCGAGTCGGCGCACCTGCCGGAACAACTCGACGCGAGCGGTCGCGCCTTCCTGCCGAAGCCGTTTCGCATAGACGACTTGGCTTCGAAGGTGCGCGACGTTCTGGACGGCGACGCATAGCTCGTAGCTTCCGAGCGCCCTGCGGATTCTTCACCGCGCGCCATGCGACGTGTGACGATCGCTCACGCGACGAATGTTCACAGTCGATTCGAAATGCAGACCGGTGATTCGTGCGCGCATTACACGGTGACGCACGCGCGGCACGCCGAAATCGCCGACAAACAGTGATTCGGGCGCTGGCCGCGTACTTGCTTTGCAGCCGTCTCGATGAAAACACTCCATCGCATCGTTCTTGTCGGCGGCGTCGGCGCGCTCGTCTTCATCTCGTCGCCCGTCCGCGCCCAGGCCTGCAACGCGGCACCGCTTTTTGATATGAGCGGGCCGATCTGTAGCGCCGACCGACAGGATAGGGAGTGCGCGTGCTCCGAATGCCTCGTGTGGGATGCCGCCGCGGGAGCGACGTGGTACGAAATCCGGCGTTGCGACCGCTCGGGGGCGAAATGCACGATCGTCGGCGACACGCGTTGGAGAAACCACGCCGCGTTCACCAGCGCCGCAGGCGGCGTCTACCCAGCGATCCGACCGACCGTCTGGTGCGCGGCGTGGGACGGCCCCTTTCCCGTGCTCGGGGTGTCGTACGACTACAGCGTGCGCTCCTGCGCCGATGGAGCTTCGGGGCCTGTCTGCAGCGGCCAGTTCTCGAACGCGGTCGGTTACCTCACGGCCCCGTACATGTGCATCGACGACGGGCTCGAGGTGGCGTGCAAGGCGACCACCCCTCCCGCGCCCGGCTTCGCCACCGACATGGACGGCGATGGGATCACCGACGCGATCGATCCCGACGATGACGGTGATGGGATCCCGGACCGCCTCGACAATTGCCCTCTGACGATCAACATCGGGCAGCGCGACGCGGACGGAGACGGCGTCGGCGATGCGTGCGATCTCGAACCGCGGATCCCGGGCACGGGCCCGGCCGACGCCGATCGCGACGGCATCGGCGATCGCGTGGACGATTGCCCCTGGGTCTACGATCCGTTGCAGGCCGACACCGACCGCGATCGCACCGGAGACGCGTGCGACAACTGTCCGAACGGGGCCAACGAGATGCAGACCGACGACGACGGAGACGGCCAGGGAGACCGCTGCGATCTCGACGACGGCCCCGTCTACGCCGTGTGGAATTCGCGCTCGCAGCTCATTTGGGGGCGGGAAGTCGGCTATGCGACGTGGTGCGTCTATCGAGGCGACCTCGCGGAGCTCCGGCGGTCGGGAACGTACACGCAGCTTCCGGGCTCGAACCCAAGCGCCGCGCGTTATTGCGCGCTCACGGGCGAGACGCTCAGCGACACCGCGAATCCGGCTCGAGGAACGACGGCGTTCTACCTCGTCGGCGGGAGGCCCGGATCGTTTCAGACCGACCTTGGACTCGACAGCGCCGGCAACCTTCGGGTGAACTCGAATCCTTGTCCGTAGAGCCTCTCGAGTAGGATGTGGCAACGAGGCCCGGCATGATCGCCGAGCGCACGATGGACGGGAACTGGCTGTCGAATACCTACCTCGTCGCCGACCGCCCGGGCGGCCACGCCAAAGAGCGCGAGCTGTTCGGAGGGCTCGACCTCGAACTTGGCGACGGTGACGAGCGCGTCTTCACGGGCGACACGCTGTTCCGCGACAGTGTCGGCGGGACCCGCGCGCCCGGCCCCACCGACCCCACGACAATCGGCGAGGAGTGGGAGCGGAATCCCTTCATCCTCGCGTGGCGCGGTCGTAACGCGAGTCGCGAAACGCGATGCACCGCGCTCGGACTTCCCGCCGCGCTCCTCCTGCGGGCCCGTGACTACGACGGTGGATCCAAGTGCTGGGTGCGTTTCGACGAGGGGAACCGGCTCGACGTCGTCCCGGGGTCGCGGGTCGAGATTGTGGAAGGCTAACGACACGACCTCCCGGCAAAACGTCAGATTTCCGCGGCTTTTCTAGGGGCGCGGCGGTTTGAGCCTTCCTGAAGGCCTTCCCCGCGGAAAACGGCTTCGCAGGATCACCCAAGATCAACGATCGGGTTCCCGTCCGTGGTTCCGGACGCCGAAAATCATCGAAAGTGAGGCGAATTGGAAGGATTTGGTGGAGGGGTTGCGGAGGGTGGCGTAGGGTCACCGTTCCGCCGAAGTCGACTCCACGATGTCTGCCCGGTGGCTCCAGGCAAGTTCGTTGCTCCGCCTGATTCTCTGGGCTCGCTTCCAGCGCCAGCGCATCCGGGCTCAGAAGCGGCGAGAAGTTCGCGGAAGCGCAGGTGGCGGTAACGAGTCCACGCGACGAGCGGCCGCCACACACGCCCGGTCAGGCGGAATCGGATCAGCGGATACCAGAGGTGGTTCGATCGCTTGTACAGGTACGACATCGCCAGGTAGGGAAGGACCGCGGCGCGGGCCTCCGGGCGCCGCCGCCAGATCGACGCGTGTGAGAACAGACGCTCGTAGCTCCTGGCGTAGCCCTCGGAGAGCTGCTCGGGGGTCATGTGCCTCGGCCGGAAGACGACGTGTGCGGTGTCGTACAGGTCCCAGTCGACGTGAAGCAAGCGTCCCTCACGCTTCATCTGCGCGTAGAGCGGTGTCCCGGGGTACGGCGTCAAGATGTGGAACGTCGCGCACTCGAGCCGCTGGGACTCGATCCACTCACAGGTCCGCTCGAAGACCTCGGGCCGGTCGTGGTCGAACCCGAAGACAAAGCTCCCGTTGACCTGAATACCGTTGGCGTGGAGGATCTCCACACGACGCGCGTAGTCATCCGGCCGCGGACTTTTCTTGTTCGCGTCGAGAATGTTGTCCGGATGGAGCGATTCGAGCCCCACGAACACGCCGGTGCAGCCTGCCAGCGCCATCTCACGGACGACGTCGGGCCGGTCGGTGACGTCGATCGAGACTGCCGCGCTCCAAATCTTCCGGAGCGGGCGCAGTTCGCGGCAGAGGCGCAGGAGATAGTCGGGGCGGGAGCCGAGGTTGTTATCGACGAAGACAGCATAGGCCTGAGCATCGGCTTCGAACTCACGGGCCACCTGCTCTGGCTCGCGCATCTGGTATGGCATGGACAGCCCGTCGGTTGCGAGATAGCAGAACCCGCAGCGGTTGTGACAGCCTCGCGTGGCGATCAGAGCTGTTGTGGTCAGGAACTGACCGCGAGGGAGGATGTCGCGGCGCGGCGCCGAATCGTCCCGATACGGCGGCTCGCGGTAGTTCCCCTCGTACCGAGGCTTCAAACGGCCGTCCGCCACGTCGCGGAGGATCCGCCCCCAAAGCTGAACCCCCTCTCCGATTGCGAGCGCGTCAGCATGAGGCGCGCACTCGTCCGGGCACGAGAGGACGTGCAAACCACCAAGAACGACCCTCGCGCCGCGCTCGCGATACCAGCGCGCAAGGGTAAAGGCCCGTCGCGCAAACGTCAGGTGGACGGTTATTCCCACGACCTGGGGGAAGGGGTCCACCGGCGGCGGCCCCTGGAGGAGGTTCTCGTCCCAGTAAGAGACGGTCCAGTCGGGAGGCGTCGACGCTGCGATGGACGTGAGCGCGAGCGTCGGGGTGAGGACGTGTTTCCCGAAGCTCGCGTGGGGGTCTTTTGGATAGAACGGGTTGATGAGGAGGGAATGGCGAACGCTGACGGAGGCGGGGCGAAAGCCGGGGTCGAGCCAGGGGGCTTCGCGCATCGCCCGGGGGACGGTGTTTGACGGCATCTCGAAAGCCTATCCTGGTTGATAGGTGGGTCAAGCCGTTCAACGCGAGGTATGTCGGACCCAACGCCTTGACTTCCTCCCCCGCCACGCTCACGACTGACGAGCAGCGCCTGATTCTCCGCGCGACCGCCGGCAACGTCCGAGGCCACACGATCATCTCCCTCGCGCTTGGCACCGGGCGCCGGACGTGTTTCGCCCCGATCGGCTCAAGAGCCCCGCGGATCAATTCCAACCGTCCTGCAGGAGCGGCCAATGGGGGTAGGTCACGACCGCGACAATCAACCGCCCGCGCTGAAGAACAAGACCAGACCGGTGTCGAGGTGAGGCCAAGAACAAGCGCCGGAATCGCTATCCTGCACCCCTCATCGGAAGGAGCCAGGAATGCCCGTCATCGTCAGCGGCCAGGGACTCACGATCGAGAACGCCGTCCGCGTCGCGCGCCACGACGAACCCGTCGAGCTCGCTCTCGAGGCGCTCGCCCGCATCAAGGCCTGCCGCGCGCTCCTCGAAGACAAGATCGAGAAGCACGAGGTGATGTACGGCGTCAACACGGGGATCGGCGAGCTGTCGGAAGTGGCGCTCACCGACGAGCAGGTCCGCGACTTCCAGATGTACCTCATCTACAACCACGCGGCGGGAATCGGCGAGCCGGCGCCCGTCGAGCACGTGCGCGCGGCCATGCTCTCTCGCATCAACGTCCACGCGCGCGGCCATTCGGGTTGCCGGCCGGAGATCACCGAAACGTACGTGAGGCTCTTGAACGCGGGGATCACCCCGATTGCGTGCGAGAAAGGCAGCGTCGGCGCGTGCGGCGACCTCGCCCCGATGAGCCAGGTGGCGCTGTCCCTCATGGGAGAGGGCGAGTGCTTTCACCAAGGCCAGCGCCTGCCCACGCGCCAGGCGATGGCCGCCGCCGGCATCCCCGTCCCCGGCCTCAAGGCGCGCGACGGCCTCGCCGCCATCAACGGATCGAATCTGCTGACCGGCATGGCGGCGCTCTTCCTTTACGACGCCGAGCGTTGGGTGCGGCAGGCCGAGATCGCCGCCGCGATGACGCTCGAGGCGCTCCAGGCCAACATGAAGCCGTACGAGGGCCGGATCCACGAGCTTCGCGGTTTCCGGGGCGCCGTCGATTGCGCCGCCAACCTGCGGCAGATCATGGACGGCTCCGACCTCGTCACCGGAAAGGTGAAGGTCAAGGTGCAAGACGCGTACTCGATGCGCTCGACCCCGCAGGTTTTAGGCACCCTGCGCGACGCGATGGCGTGGGCTCGCGAGCAGGTCGAAATCGAGCTCAACGGCGTCGCCGACAACCCGATCTTCCTCGCGGACGAAAAGCGCGTCCTGACCGGCGCCAACTTCCAGGGCACGCCGGTGAGCCTTCCGATCGACGCCGTGGCCGCCGGCGTGACGATGGCCTCCGTGCTCTCCGAGCGGCGGCTCAACCGCCTGCTCAACCCCGCCCTCTCCGTGGGCCTGCCCGCGTTCCTCACGAAGGGCGCCGGCATGTTCTCAGGGCTGATGCTCAGCCAGTACACCGCCGACATGCTCATCGTGGAGCAGAAGATCCTGTCGACGCCTTCTTGCATTCAGTCGATCCCCGCGGCGGCGGACCAGGAAGACTTCGTGAGCATGGGCATGAACGGCGCGCTGAAGTCGCGCCAGATCCTGACCAACGCAGAGGGCATCCTGGGGATCGAGTTCATCGCGGCCGCCCAGGCCCTCGACTTCCGCGACTTCGGGTTCGGCAAGGGAACCCGCGCCGCCCACGCCGCCGTGCGCGAGATCGTCGCGCACCTCGACGTCGACCGGCCGCTCTTCAACGACCACAACGCGATGGCCGCGGCCGTCGCGCGCTGCAACGTGCTCGACGCCGTGGAGCGCGCCGTCGGGCCGTTGAGGAGCGCCTGGAGGGCGTAGCGAACTATTTCGCCGGTGCTTGACGGCGTGCGCTCAAGGATCGGCGCGAGATTCACAACGAGAGGAACAGGATGACTCCGAGCCTCAGCAACAAGCCGCCGATGCGCCAGCGCAGCCGCGGCTTTGCCGTCGGCTCGAACCATGGAAGGTTGCGGCCATCCCAGCATGCCGCGATCGCGATCAAGGAGCCGACCGCCGCCGAGATCGACCACGCCATGAATGGAATGTCGGCCCACGTTCCCCAACGCTCCGCCGCGAGGAAAGCGACCGCACACGTGGCGAGGACCGCGGCCAGGCCGAGGCGGTCGAGCGGAGGTCCCGAGCCGCGAGCCCCGCGTCTCCGCCAGATCCAGCCTAAGAGCACAAGCGGGGGCATCACGACCGCGGTGGCGGTGAGAGCGAATGCACTCCATTTGGGCCGTCGAGATCTCGGTGAAGGCAGAGTCGGGTCCAGAATCGCGAGCGCTAAAGAGTCGGCGTCGCCCAACCCGTTCGTGAGCACGACGAGGCCGATTCGATCTTCGGGAACGATCGCGATGAACGTCCGGAAGCCGCCGGTGCCGCCGTTGTGCCAAACCACGTCGCGCTCTCGCACCCGTCGATGGAGCCAGCCGAGTCCGATGCTCCGCCCTTCGGAGTCTCCGGCGGAACGCCGCGAGCGCTCCGCTTCGCGCAGTGCAGGAGGTTCGCCGGCGACCGCTCGCTCGGCGAACACGAGCATCTGATCCGCGGTGGCGGAGAGCGCACCGGCGGGCGCGTAGGCATCGAGGTGCCATGCTGCCGCCGGCCGCAGGTTTTCGAGGTGTCCGCGCGCCACGGCGTGGGTGCGCGGATCGGCCTGCCCGACGACCACCTCCTCGAGCCCCATCGGTCGGAGAACGCGTTCGCGGAGCAGCTCGTCATAGCTCCGGCCCGCGCGACGCGCGAGAAGCTGTCCCAACACGGCCATGCCGAGGTTCGAATACGAGAAGTGTCCGCGGACGCCTTCGAACCGCTCGGGGACCTTCGCGACCGAGCGGAACAACTCGTCAGGGGTGCTGTCCGCGTAGGGATCGCGAGACGCCAACCCTCGCAAGAGAGGGCCGGGATCGAGCGCGATCCGGGGAAGGCCGGAGTTGTGCGTCGCGAGGTCTTCCAGGGAGATCGCCGCGCGGGCGGTTGGAAGCACAACCTCGGGAGGGAATAGACCGCCGATCGGCTCGTCGAGCCGCACCTCTCCCCGTTCCACCGCGTCCGCCAAAAGCTGGCCCGTGAACACCTTCGTGATCGACCCGAGTTCGAAGTACGTCGCGGTGTCGACGTTCGGATGTCCCGGGATTCCCGAGCGACCATACGCCACGAAGCGCCGGCGGCCATCTTCGAGAATTCCGACAACGACTCCCGGAGCCGCCTTCGCGTCGTCAACGTAGGCTCGGAGGCGGTCCCGGATCTCCGTGTCGTTCGGAAGGCGCAGGGGTTCCTGTGGCGCGCTTCGGACGGACGTAGCGAACACGGATGCCGCCAGCATCACGACCCGACGCCAGTTCATCCCCGAGGTGCTCTCGTTCGCCGGCTGGTCGTCACGAAATGCAGCGACCGCGAGGCGCGCCGGCGATTCTATGCTTACCCCACGGCGCCCGACAGAGAAACTCGCGTTGGCGGCACCTGCGCACGCGGTGGGGGCGGAGGCGCTTCCTGCGCGCTACACCAGCGAGTCGTCGTCGAGGTCACCCCGCTGACAGCGACTCCTCACGATCAGGGCTTCATCGAAGCGGGCCCGTCAGCTCGTCGGCGAACGACCGTCCGCTTGACCGTCCTCCAGATCGAGCTGTTGAAGTCTCGTTCGGAACTCGTCGGAGGTGCAGAGTCCTTTCTCGACCATCATCCGCTGGACCGTCTTGACGGCGAGCGCCATCTCGCCCACGGCTCGCTCGAGCTTTTCCGCGTCCACCGCGCCGGTTGGGGTACGAACACTGGCCTCGGCGCGGGCTTGCGCGGTGTCCCTTTGGAGTTCGTCAATCCGATACTGCTGGTAGAAGTCGAAGATCCAGTTGATCAGGCCCATGAGATCCTCCTCCGTACAGGCGGATGATACGTTCGCGACTTTGGGAGGTTCCCGCTCTGTGTCGTCAGACTGCGGACACCACCGCGGATCGTCGCTCATGAGTTTCTCGCGGACCCCGCCGGCGATCAGCCTCGGTGTCCTCCGGGGGCGTGACGAAGATCCGCTCGGCCGCGGCCAGCTGCAGCTGGTCGGGGGTCACGAGATCGTCCAAGTACTCGTTCATCGCTTCGAGGGCACGTAGACGCTTCTCAACTTCGCGCTACTCGAGGAACTTGCAGCTTGCTTCCAGGAGAGTCCGCGCGGCACCAAGCCGTGTCGCCGACGTGGTTTCGCGCGCGAGCAGGCTGATCAACGTCTGGGCCGCGGCTCGGCTGTCTTCACGCGCTGGAAGGTGCTCGCGGCGAAAAACGGGATCGTAGGATGGCCCAGGATCGACGATCTCGGCCCCCGGCAGGTTTCAGGACGTCGAAAATAATCGAAAGTAGGCGAACTGGAAGGGACTGGCAGCGGGGGCGCGCTATGAACCGGTACAGATAGAAATGAAGCCCCTGAATCGGTACCTGGCGGGGTTCCAGAGGGCGGCGTAGGGCGTCGCGCGAGATTCGAAACTGCGCCGCCGCCGAGGCGGAGGTAACCCAGGCTGGACGGGGTGTGTCGAACGGCAAGCACAATCGGTCCCAAGTTGGACATGCCCAGGGAGTTGCGGATTACCCGATGTGCAAGAGCCGGACGGTGGCCGGACAATGTGGGTCCAAGGACGGACTCAGGCCGAGCATGGCAGGAGCACAACCGGGCGGACGCATCTTTTGGGCGTGGTCCGGCTCGCCGGGAGCTGAGCGGCGGGCCATCGTCAATTCAATGGAAGCAGTCGGGACAATTGGGCGTGCAAGGCACCGACGCTGGGTCACCAGACTCCGCCGAACGTTCGGATCAGTGTTTCTTCAAATAAGCGCTCTTGAACCTCCGCAGGAATTGCTTCCCCTTGGCGGAATGCTCCCCACCTGCTCTCAGGTCTTTCAGGTAGTGCTCGAGCGCTCGCTCGAACACTCGACGTCGACCGGCCGCTCTTCAACGACCACAACGCGATGGCCGCGGCCGTCGCGCGCTGCAACGTGCTCGACGCCGTGGAGCGCGCCGTCGAGCCGTTGAGGAGCGCCTGGAGGGCGTAGGGTACGCGTAGGGTCCAACAACACTGCTAGCCCGACGGCCTCGGAAGCCGTTACCTCCGACGGCGCATCGACAAGATCGGGTGGTGGCCTACACCCTTCAGCCCTACCAGGTGACAGATCTCGCAAGACCAGCCACGTCGGCGCCAACCGGCGGGATGGGTCAGGGACACCCCACGGTTGGGATCGTCCATCCTCGATCGTCGATGGATGACTCCCGTGTGAGAGCCGTTTGCTTGATCTTGCATTCCGGGGTCGGGTCGCCGTCGACGAGCGTCGTCGGGGCTACGGCTTCCGCGCGGCTCCCGCGGTCGGCTCTGCCGCCCGCCCGCGCGGCGGCGCATTCTTGACGTATGTGTCGAACCACCGCAGCTCCTCGTACGCGAGCTGCTCGTTCGACTCCATCGCTGCGTACCAGTGCGGCTCGTGCGGCAGCATCACGAGGCGCGCGGTGCCGCCGTTGCCGCGCACCGCCTCGTACAGCTTCACGGCCTGGAGCGGCGTCGTGCCTGGGTTCGCGTCATCGGCGCCGTGCATGATCAGCAGCGGGAGCTTGATCTTGTCGGCGAAGAAGAACGGCGAGACCTTGAGGTAGACGCTCTGGCCCTTCCACACGGAGCGGCGCTCGTTCTGGAAACCAAACGGGGTGAGCGTCTTGTTGTACGAGCCACTGGTCGCCACGCCCGCGCGGAAGAGGTTGGTGTGCGCGATCAGATTCGCCGTCATCAACGCCCCGTGGCTGTGGCCGGTGACGCCGATGCGATCACGATCGACGACCCCCATGCCGACGGCGGTGTCGACCGCCGCACGCGCGTCCTCGACGAGCTGATCGAGGTACGTGTCGTAGGCCTTCTTCGGGTCGCCGACGATCGGGAACGCG
>Ga0315278_10005472_pt1 | contig 11526 bp, 11 predicted proteins | sample YL17G06_0_MG_FD_203880 | JGI IMG/M metagenome (GOLD analysis project Ga0315278, IMG submission 203880) | Sediment microbial communities from Yellowstone Lake, YNP, Wyoming, USA - YL17G06_0 | ecosystem: Environmental > Aquatic > Freshwater > Lake > Sediment | place: USA: Wyoming | collected... | reverse complement strand
AGACAGAACGGCTGATCTGCTTCCTTCCGTGACGTGAGCCACGCGATGGCCTCATTGGCGATGATCGTGCTCGAGTACCCCTCCATCGGCCCCACAGCCTTGCCGTTCCGCACGAAGTTCTTCGGGTTCAGATGGCTTGGCGACGCGTTGTTCTGCGTGCTGAACCAGTGGTCAAACCCAAGATCCCCCGGCTGCGGCTGATCCGGCGAGTTGAACACCCCGTTGCAGTGCCACTTGCCCACATGACACGTCGCGTAGCCGCCCGATCGCAGAATGCTCGCTAGGGTGATCTCGCTCTTACGCAGGTGCATCGGCGAGTTGTTAGGAATCCAATCGTACACCCCCAGCCGGTTCGGCGTGCGCCCCGTGAGCAGCCCGCTGCGTGACGGCGAGCACACCGCCGATGCCGCATAGCAGTCCGTCAGCCTGATCCCCTCCGCTGCGAGCTTGTCCAGGTTTGGCGTGCGGATGAGCGGATGCCCGAAACACCCCAGATCGCCGTAGCCCAGGTCATCGGCCAGAAACAGAATGAAGCTCGGCCGCTTCGCACCGTCCTCACCGCTCCGTGCGAAGCGTGGCAATGCCATCGCCGCTGCCCCAGCCGCTAACCTCGTCAGAAAGTCCCGCCGGCTCTGATCCGTCGTCATAACTGAGACCCTTGTCTGTGGTCCACGCATCATCTCGCGTCAGCGGCGGCGTATCAAGCCTCGCCGGCCCCTGACGAGAGCCGCGACGATCGCGCCGCAGAGCACCGCTGCGGTCGAAGGTTCGGGCACGGCGACGGCGGGGGCGCGGGGTCCGGCCGTGCTTGCAGACAGGGGGCCCGTCTGGCCGAGAAACGCCGAGTCGATCAGGAAGTAATCGTCGGCATTGATGACGCCGTCGTAGTTGAAGTCGCCGTTGTAGTAGCCCTCTTTCTGGGTGATGAAGGCGCTCTCGATGAGGAAGTAATCGTCGGCGTTGACGACGCCATCGAGGTTGGCGTCGCCGTTCCATGTGTACCTGACGAGGATGCAGTCGATATCGACAGGTTGGCCGGCACAAATGTAGAATAGAGTGTCGCGGCCAAGGCCTTTGTCGTTCAGCGCCACGCCCAGAGCGGTCATGTGGCGGGAATCGGCGCCAGCGGCGGAGGAGGTGATGCCCGGGCCCGTCCACAGGCCTGAAGGCGAATTGCGGCCAAGACCGATCCACTCAGTGATCTGGGCAATTGCATGTAGCCTCACCGCGGGAGGCAAATCGCACAATATTGCGCCTTCCGCTCCGTCAGGCGCGCAGGTACAGTCTGCCTCATCGGTTGCGAAGCTTCGCGGTGATTTGAAGACAACATCAAGACAGGAGCTTTGGCATGGAAGCCCAAGCGACCGTGAAGATTCTGCGCCATATGTGGCAGATCCCGGACATCCGCCGTCATAACCGTCTTCACAAGCTCTCCGACATGATCACCATCGCCATTTTCGCGGTGATCGCCAGGGCCGAGGGGTGGGTGGACGTGGCCGAGTACGGCCGGCGGAAACTGGACTGGCTCAAAACGTTCCTGGACCTGCGCAACGGCATCCCGTCCCACGACATTTTCGGACGCGTGTTCGCACGGCTCAAGCCGGAAGAATTCGAGCGGTGTTTCATGGCTTGGATGTCCACGCTGGTGGAGCTGGGCGGCGGCAAGCTGGTGGCCATCGACGGCAAAAGCCTGCGCCAGAACTTCGATCACTCCTGTGATAAGAGCGGCATGGCGCACATAGTCAACGCGGTTGTGGCGGCAAACCGCTTCCTCGTTGCATTCCTCATGACGAAAGGCAAGGGGCAGGAACTGAACGCCATCGAGCGACTGCTGAAGCTGGTGGACCTACGCGGGGCGGTGGTGACGTTCGACGCCCTGGGCTGCAACAAGACCGTCGTCGAGCTGTTCCTGGAAGGCGATGCCGACTACGTGCTGCAGACGAAGGAGAATCAGCCGACGCTGTATGGGAAGGCCAAGAACCTGATGGATGAGATGATCCTGGAGAAGTTTGCGGGGATCGAGCACGACTCCCACGTGGACGTGAACGGCGGCCATGGTCGGATCGAAACCCGCCGGGTGTGGGTCTGTTGGAACGTGAGGGACCTGGGTCCGATCGCTCAGCAGTGGCCGGGACTCAAGAGCCGGGTGGTGGTCGAGAGCATCCGCCAAGTCGGCGCGCACAAGAGCGTGGAGCGTCATTATGACATCAGTTCGCTGGGCCGGCGGGCGAGGGCCAAGCGGATGGCCGAGTACCTTCGGGGCCACTGGGCGGTGGAGAACAACCTGCACGGGCAACTGGACATCAGCTGCAACGAAGACCGGCGAAGAATCCGCAAGGGCCATGGTGCCGAGAACTTCAGCCGTCTGTGCCGCATCCCGTTGAACCACCTGAAGAACCAGACGACGCTGGAGTTCGGCATCGCAGGACAGCGGGAATGCTGCGGATGGGACGACCAGTACCTGCTAAAAGTAATCGGCCAATGAGATTACAGCTACATGCGATTGCCCTGGATTGTCCCGGTTGCCCAGTCCAACATCCCATTGACCGTCAGCACCCCGCTCCCGTTCAGCGTCGCATCATGTCCATGCGTGAACCCGTTAATCACAACATCCATGTCCAGGGTGACCGTCCCGTCGCCCAACTGCACATCGTAGTTGTACCCGCCGTTGCCGTTGTTGGGGACGAGGGGGGCGGTGGACCAGATGGCCGGATTGCTCCAGTTGCTGGCTTCGCCCGGGGGCAGTGCGATGGGTCCGGTCACTTGGATGGTGTCAGCCCGCGCCGCGGGCGCAAAAACAGGGCAGACCAGCGTTGCGGCCGCCAGCAGGAGCAGGCGGCGCCTTCCACCGCGCGCTCGACCGGCCACCAGACCGCTCCCCCGTTCCGACGGGATCATCTGCGGCGTCATGTTTCGTCCATCCTCTCCGGTAAGAATGCCCTCAGCGATGTGGGTCAGATTGCAGACACGCACTGACCACGTCCTATGAGCTCACCACATGCGGTGAAATCGGCAAGGCGAATCACGGGGAGAGACGAGTTGGCCACGCACCATCGCGCCCCTTAGCGGGAGAGGGGCGCCGGCAGGGCGTTGTGCTATGATGCCATGCCGAACCAACGGAAAGGGACGATGCATAAGACCAGTGTTGTCATGGGCTTGCTCCTGCTGTTGTCGTGCGCGGCGGGCGTCTTGGCGCAGACGCAGCCGGCGACTCAGCCGGCGACCAAACCCGCGCCGCAGAAGGTCGATCCTAAGCTCTTCGTCACTGCGCACGAGATGACCGTCGGCGGCCAGATCCTCAAGTACAAAGCCACCGCCGGCTATATGCCCGTGAAAGACGAGACCGGCAAAGAGAAGGCCAATTTCTTCTTCGTCGCGTATGAGAAGGACCGCCCGGATACGGTCGATGCGTCGCAGCGCCCCGTGATGTTCGTCTTCAACGGCGGACCCGGCGCCGCCGCGGTGTGGCTGCACCTCGGCGCCGTCGGCCCCAAACGCGCGAAGCTCGCCAATGACCTCGGCGATCCCCCCGCGCCCCCTTATCAACTTCTCGACAACGACCAGACCTGGCTGGATGTGACCGACCTGGTGTTCATCGACCCCATCGGCACCGGCTACAGCCGCCCGGCTCCGGACGAGAAAGGCGAACAATTCTACGGCGTCCGCGAAGACGTCGCATCTGTCGCCGAGTTCATCCGCCTCTACATCACCAAGCACCAGCGATGGCTATCGCCCAAGTTCCTCGCGGGCGAAAGCTACGGCACCACCCGCGCCGCCGGCCTGTCCGAATACCTGGCCGCCCGGTGCGGCATCACCCTGAACGGCGTCATCCTCATCTCCGTCGTCCTGGATTTCCAGACGATCCAGGCTGGCGAGACCAATGATCTGCCGTACGTGCTCTATCTGCCGTCCTACGCCGCAACGGCCTGGTATCACAAAACGCTGCCCGAGGAACTGCAGCGGGACCTGGACAAGACGATCAAAGAGGTCAAGCAGTTTGCCGTCAACGAATACATGCCGGCGCTGGCCCGCGACGGCGCCATGACCGACGAGCAGCGCAGAACGCTCGTGGAGAAACTCGCCTGGTACACCGGCCTGCCCGCGGAGTTCATCGACAGGAGCAACCTGCGCGTCGGACCCGGCGAGTTCCGGAAAATGCTCCTGGCCGACAAACGCCTCGTGACTGGCCGGTTCGATGCGCGCATCGTGGGGTTCGACCGGCGCCCCGCTGAGATTCACGCCGATTATGACCCGAGCCTCCCCGGCTACCTCGGCGCGTACAGCGCCACCTTCAACGACTATGTCCGCCGGCAGTTGGGCTATGAGAATGACCTGGCCTACGAAGTCCTCAGCGACAAAGTCCAACCATGGAACTTCGGCCGCGGCGGCGGATACCTCGATGTCTCTCGCGATCTCCGCTCCGCCATGGTCCAGAACCCGCACCTGAAGGTGATGTTTGCCGCCGGCTATTTCGACCTCGCCACCCCCTTCTTCGGCACCGATTACACCGTCGACCACCTGAATTTGAGCAAGGACCTGCGGGCCAACGTGACCCAGACGTATTACTCTGCGGGCCACATGATGTATCATCACCGCGCATCGCTGGAGAAGCTGAAAGCGGATGTGAAGGCGTTCGTGGCCGGGGCCCTGGGCACATCGCGGACATAGCGCCTTGCAGGTGTCCCGCCGGCCTGGGCTCGCTCGCTTGACTTACGTATGCCATGGAGTTGACCAGGCGCATTGGCGCCCCTTAACATGGCGAACTCACCATGAAGCTTTCGCCCAATCGGAGCGCGCGTGAAGACGGTGCCAGGCCGGCGTGGCTGCCGGCCACGAAAGGCGCCGCAGTCGACTTGCCTGGCGCCCGCCAAGGCCAGGGGCCGGTTGCGCTCAAGGGATCGATGCCGCCTCTGATGAAGCTTATCGTGGCGCTGGCGCTGGCGTTGTTCTGGAACGGCATCCTGGCCGTCTTCATCACGGAGCTGATCACGGGATGGCTCCGCGGCAGGGGGGACCTGTGCCTGACCTTCTTTCTGATTCCTTTCGAGGTCATCGGGCTGGTCATGATCGGGGCTGTCGTCTACTGCGCACTGGCGTGCCTCAATCCGCGCCTGGACGTGGTCGTCAACCGTGTCCAGGTGACGCTCGGCGCCTCAATCACCGTGGCCTACCGCGTCACCGGGCGCTCCGATCGCATCAATAACCTCCGCCTCTGGATCGAAGGCCGCGAAAAGGCGAAATACAGGCAGGGCACCAGCACCCGGACCGACACGTCGGTCTTCGCCAGGATCCCCCTCGTCGATGCGACCACCGACGCCGATATCCCTCAGGGCAAAGCGACGGCCGTCGTTCCCGAGCATACGATGCACTCGTTCCAATCGCAGAACAACAAGATCCTCTGGGTGATCGGCGCCCGCGGCCAGATCACGCGCTGGCCGGACATCATCCAGGAGTACCCCATCGTCGTGTTGCCCCACAAGGCCGGCCAGGAGGTGGCTTCATGAGCGAACTCGTTATCCAGACAGCGGAAAATCGAACGGCGTTTGTCCCTGGCCAGGAAATCGCCGGCCAAGTGTCGTGGACGCTGGACAAGCAGCCGGACTCGCTCGAGCTCCGCCTGATCTGGTACACGCGGGGCAAGGGGACGACGGACCAGGAAACGGTGCACGTGATCGCCTTCGACAGTCCCAAGCTCCAGGACCAGCGGGAGTTCCGCCTGACCCTTCCGGAGGGTCCCTACAGCTTCTCCGGCAAGCTCATCTCCCTGATCTGGGCGCTGGAACTCGTGGCATTGCCGGGGAAGGAGCAGGCGAGGCTCGAGATCGTCGTGGCGCCGAATGCCGTCGAGGTGACGCTCCACGCGGCGCCTGTCAGCGCCTGATGCTCCCCATCGAGCGACCGGCGTGCAATGCACACTCTAGAGCAGCAACTGCATGTACAGCACATCGAGCCAGCGGTCGAACTTGTAGCCGACCTCACGCAGATGCCCGCACGCCTGGAATCCCACCCTGTCATGCAACGCGATGCTGGCCGCCTGCGAGCTGTCGACCACCGCGATAATCGTGTGGTGGGCCAGGGATCTGCCTCGCGCGATCAGATCCGAAAGCAGCGCGCTGCCGATCCCGCGGCGCAGCATGTCCGGCCGGACGTACACCGAGTCCTCGACGGTACGCCCATAGGCGCATCGCTGATGAAACCGCGAGAGCGCCCCCCATCCGGCGATCTGCTCATCGACAACCGCCACCGTGATCGGGTGTTTCGCATCGTGCGCCGAGAACCACGCCGACCTCTCATCCGGCGTCCAGGGCTCCGTCTGGTAGGTGCACGTCGAGTGCAGCACCGAGTGATGGTAGATCTCGTTGATCGCATCCAGGTCCCCGGCTCTCGCCGGGCGGATCCGCATGTCGCTCATGACGGAAACCCTTCTTCGGTGAACCGGCCGTCCACGTTGACTTTGACGCCGTCCACCTCCGCATAGCCGCCGCTACGAAGGTCCAGCACCATGTCCCAGTGCAGGGCGCTCTCGTTCTTGTTGCCCGTCTCCGGATAGCCGGCGCCCACGGCGAAATGCATCGTGCCGCCGATTTTCTCGTCGAACAGCGTGTTCCGGGTGAATCGCCGGATGCCGTAATTCGTGCCAAACGCGCACTCGCCCAGATACCGGGCCCCAGCGTCCGTCTCCAGCATCTTGATCAGGTAATCCTCGCCTTTGCTCGCACGCGCATCGACCACCTTGCCGTCGCGGAAAATGAGCGTGACGCCAAGCACCTCGCGGCCATGGTGAACCGCCGGAAAGCTGAACTCGATCTGCCCCGCGGCGCTATCAACGACCGGGCCGGTGAATACCTCGCCGTCGGGAAAGTTCTCGTGGCCGTCGCAGTTGATCCATCGCTTCCCGGCGACGCTCATCCGTAGGTCCGTCCCGTTGCCCGCGACAACCCGCAGCTCATTCTTGCCGTTCAGAAAATCAACCAAGCGCTGCTGACGCACGCTGATGGACTGCCACTCCGCCACAGGGTCGGGCTTGTCAATGAGGCCGGCCGCCAGTACGAAATCCTCGTACTCCTCCAGGCTCATCTCGGCGTCCTGCGCGCTGGCCTGGGTCGGGAACTGCGTGCCGGTCCACTTCAACGCCCCCTCCGCGGCCCGCTTGAGAAACGTGTCGAAAATCGGCCTCCGAGCCGCCTGGCTCACGCGGATTCGCTCAGGGTCGCAGTTCGTCAGCGCCCGCGTGTTCTCATCGCCCCAGATGCCGATCGAGCAGTCAATCCGCTCCGTCTCGAACCGCGTAACAGGATTCACGTACGCGAGCTGATGGTCGGCTGCTGTCTTGAGGAAAACCTCCTGAAGCCCGTCCAGCGAGATACGCACCATCGGATGCCCGCCCGCATCAATGACCTTGCGATACACCTCCGCGATCAGCGGCCCCGCGACCGATGGCCCGCTGATCCGCACAAGCTGGTCCTTCTTCACTCCGACACTGTAGTCAACCAGTATCCCGGCCAATTTCTCGTATCGTGGATCACGCATGATGTGGATTCTACGATGGTTCCGGACTAGAGGAAACACATGGCCGGAAGTCCGCAGCGCGTCGCATACCCGCGATTCCGCGCCTTGGCGCCCATTTTCTCCCCTCTCAACTTGCGGGCGAGCCGCTATATTGTCGGCAGACCAACATCGAAGGAGACATCATGACGCATGTACTGCCGCCGTTGCCGTTTGCCAAGGATGCTTTGGCGCCCGTGATTTCGGCCGAAACGCTGGAGTTCCACTACGGCAAACACCATCAGACGTACGTGGACAATCTCAACAAGCTCATCGTGGGGACGGAGTTCGCCGACCTGCCCCTGGAGCAGATCGTCCTCAAGGCCCAGGGCCCCATCTTCAACAACGCCGCCCAGGTGTGGAACCACACGTTCTACTGGAACGGCCTGAAACCCAACGGCGGAGGAGAGCCCGCCGGAGCACTCGCGGCCGCCATGACCCAGCCTTACGGCTCCTTTACCACCTTCCGCCAGCAATTCACCCAGGCGGCGGTCGGCCTCTTCGGCTCCGGATGGGCGTGGCTCGTGAAAAAGAAAGACGGCTCGCTGGCGATCGTCCAGACGAGCAACGCCGCCAACCCGATGACATCCGGCGACACCCCTCTGCTCACCTGTGACGTCTGGGAGCACGCCTATTACATCGACTACCGCAACGCGCGCGCCAAGTACGTCGAAGGCTTCTGGAACCTGGTGAACTGGGAGGCGGCGGGGAAGAGATTCAAGTAGTTGCGCACGGCGTGCAGAGATCTAGGGAACCAGAGCCGCCGCCTTCCGCGTTGAAGGCGCCAGCTTGGCCTTCGGCAGCGCGCTCAGATCCCATAGCCGTAGAGCGTTGTCCTTCCCCGCAACGTACTTGCCATTGCTCGAGTGCCCGCCGCCGGCAGTGACCAGATACCGCCCGTCCGGCGAGAAGCAGACGGCGTGGACGAGATCCGCGCTATTCGTGGCCACTCGTCCTACCATGGCGCGCGTCGCCACATCAAAGATGCAGGCCACATCGAACCCAGACGCCGCGGCCAGACGTCCGTCAGGGGAAACCGCCACTGCGACGAAGGCGTCATCTTTGGCTGTGCCGAGGGCGCCGAGTTCCTTGCCCGTCTTGACATCCCAGATGCCAATGGGCGCCACTTCCGGGCAGACCAGTAGCCGGGACCTGTCGGGCGTGAACGCAAGTGACATGATGCGCCTGCGTTCAGCCTGGAACGACTGTATGAGCTTGCCGCTCTTCGCATCCCAGATGTAGACGCGACCTGAGTTGCAGCTCGGCGCCGCGAGCACCGATCCGTCCTTCGATAGAGCCAACGTGTGGAGTACATCGCGTTCGACGCGGATCTCGCGAATACGCTTTTCCTGATCCACATTCCAGAACAGCACTTGATCGGAGTGGCCGCCACTGATGACGTGTTGCCCGTCGGGCAGGAAGACCGTCCCGACGATATCTCTCCCATGCTCCTCAAACTGCGCCAGTTGGTCGCCCGTCTCGGTGTCCCAGACGCGAGCGGTGCGGTCATTGGAGCCGGAGACCAGTCGTCTGCCGTCGGGAGAGAAGCCAATGCAGGAGACAAAGCTGCGGTGACCTTCCAGGAGGCGCAGTTGCTTGCCGCTGGAAGCGTCCCAGAGGCGGACTGTCTGGTCAGAGCCCGCCGAAGCGATGACCTTGCCGTCGGGGGAGAAGGCGACCGCTCGCACGCCGTCGGTGTGGCCGCGCATGGTGCGAAGCGGCTGGTCGAGCTCGTCCACAGCAGGCCGGGTCGCCGGGCGCGACTTGGGTGCGGTCTTCCCGTACGTGATCTCGACCTTCACTCCTTCGGGGACCGTGATGCGCATGCCCTGCCGCATCATGCCCCCGCTCCGGTCATCCGGCGCGTCGCCGTCGCGCGGCTCCGCCATGCCCAATCCGAAAACCAGCAGGATCGCCGCCAAGGCTCTTGCCCTGATCCGTCGCAAATGAAGGCGCATTGACTTTTCCTCCAGGTATTTGCCCGCTACTATAGGGCCAGGTCGAGGGGGACTCAATGGTGCATGTAGGGGAGAACGATTATGGTCGACACCCGCTATTGTCGGAAACAGACACGCAGCGCGTTGGTGGCCATTTGGGCCGCGGGCGTAGCCGCTCTGTCGATGATCTTGCCGCCGGTCCATGCGCAAGAGGTGGACTCGGCGATGCTCGCAAAAGTGCAGTCGCTGGTGACAGCGATGGGCGATCCGGACTTCGCAGTAAGGGAAAAGGCCACCATCCTTCTGAAGAACCTGCCCCTGGAGGCGTATGCGGCGGTCGAATCGTTCCTGGCCAAGCAAGCGGACCTCGATCCCGAAACCCGCTCTCGACTGCAAGCCTTCCAGAGGGACTTGCGCTCTCTGGCGGTCATGGCTCGGCGCCGCCAGGCTATGATGGAATGGAACGTACAGGCGGCGGGGCAAGCGTATGACCGGTTCGGCTCACACGATCCCCGGTGGAATGCTCTGGCCAGACAGGCCATTGTGCTGACGATCCGGGCCCAGTGGGGCGGGGCCGGATTTGCCGAAGCAACCAAGACGCTGGACGCCGCACGCAATGCCGGGTGCAATGATCCTCTGTTTCTTCACTATTACGCCGCCACAAAGACCAAAGCCACCGACGCCGAACTCAGAAGCTGGATCGCGCTGTTGCGCGAAGCGGCCGGCGGGATGGAGCCCAGCGACTACCCGCCGGAGCGCAAGTGTCTCGTGCTGGCGCGGTGCGGGCTGGGCCTTGCGGAATTCTCAGGCGACGGGCCTGCGGACCGCCGTGATGCGATGAAATATGTCAGGATGGCGGCAAAGTGTTTCCGGCAGATCCGCAAGGACAACGAGCTTCCGCCGGACTTCCTGAATGGCCTGGCGGAGTTGTTGTGCAAAGCGATGACCTCGCTGGAGTTCGGGTGGCGCGAGCGTCAGGAGATCACCTCGTGTCTCGAGAGGGCGGCGCCAGGCACAGCATACCCATTGATCCTCGAAGCCCAGTATTGCCTCGACACTGCCAGGCAGATCATCTTTCTGGCGGGTCCCGACCGACAGTTGGTCGAACGCCCGGACCCGCTCCAAACCGCGGCCGACTGCCTGGAGCGTGCATGGCAGAAGGACCCGGACAATCCCCGGCCCGCCATCGAAGCGATGCGGGACGAACTGATTGATCGATGGTCGCCCGAGGAGATGGAGAAGTGGTACCACCGAGCGATCAAAGCCGATCCGGACAGCCTTCACTGCGCCCTCCAGAAGCTGAAGTACCTGCAACGCCACGGAATGGAACGGCAGGCCTCGGAGTTTGCCCAGGTCTGCCGCCGCACCGACAACTGGCGCGGAGGGCTCCCTTTCATCCTCGTGGACATGCACTGGATGCGCGCCGCGCAGACTGACAACGTGGCCGCGTATCTCCAGCAGCCGGGGGTGTGGGAGGATATACGGTTGACCTACGAGCGGCACCTGGAGCTGTACCCCGATGACCTGCTGCGCCGCAGTTGGTGTGCCTATCTGGCCGTCCAAGGCCGGCAGTGGGCTGAGGCCGACAAGCAGTTGAGGATCCTCGGCGAGCGCCCCAGCATGCAGGTCTTCGGCAGCATGGCGTCGTACAACTACCTTCGCAGGAAGGCGGCGAGGCTGGCTGGGGCCGCAACCCAGCCGGCGGAAACAGAAGGGCGATGAAATGCGGAGACGCCCTGCCGCCGTCGGGCGACCAGCGAGCGATATTGTGGAAAAGCCTCCCCGACTTCCGGGGAGGCTCCTTTCATGCACTTCGCCTGATCGGCTCGCCTCAGATCCCTACCCGCGGAAGATCTTATCCTTCCCGGCGCCGCCAAACAGGTAATCCCGGCCGCTGCCGCGCAACACGTCATTTCCGTTGCCGCCGAACAGCGAGTCGCGACCGGCGCCGCCCAGAAGCTCATCGTTGCCGTCCCCGCCATACAGCATGACTCGGCGGGCCATGGCGCTGGCGTCGATGACATCGTTGCCAGCCACTCCATCG
>Ga0315278_10005471_pt1 | contig 11527 bp, 12 predicted proteins | sample YL17G06_0_MG_FD_203880 | JGI IMG/M metagenome (GOLD analysis project Ga0315278, IMG submission 203880) | Sediment microbial communities from Yellowstone Lake, YNP, Wyoming, USA - YL17G06_0 | ecosystem: Environmental > Aquatic > Freshwater > Lake > Sediment | place: USA: Wyoming | collected... | reverse complement strand
CCGCCCCCGCGCGGGAATGCGTCGCCTCGCGGGTTGGCGTGTCAGAAGCCGCCAGCTCCTGCTCGACGTCATGGATCCGCGCGAGCCCGAAGTCGAGCACTTTGACGGTCCCGTCCGGCGTCAGCACGACGTTCGAGGGCTTCAGATCCCGGTGGATGACCCCCGCTGCATGTGCGCTCGCAAGGGCATCGGCGAGCTGTGTGCCTATCTGCAGCGCCTGGATATACGGCATCGGTCCGCGCGCCGCAATGCGCGCCAGTGTGTCCCCTTGCGCGTACTCCATCACGATGCACGGGTGCGCGCCACTGTCGAGGATGTCGTAGATCGCCGCGATGTTGGGGTGCGTGATCTGGGCGGCTGCACGCGCCTCGCGAAGGAGGCGCTCGCGCGCCTGCGGAACGTCCAGGGAAGGATCGGACAAGTATTTGAGCGCGACCTTGCGATTCAGGCGGGTGTCGATCGCAAGGTAGACTTCACCCATACCTCCGGCCCCCAGCCGTTCGACGACGCGGTACGGGCCGATGGACGCGTCCTGCATGCTCCCCCTGGGGGGCCTCTGGGGCGGCGCGACGAGGTCAGGTTGACGTGAGAATAGCGCCCACATGGCGTGCTGTCAACGCGGCCGGCCGTATCGCGCCCGCTCCGGTAACACTTACTTTTGGCTCGACAGGGACCGGCCACGCCGCGGCTCACGTCAAGACGGAATCGGGCTGGCCCGCCGCGTTCGCGAAGGTCAAGTCGCCGGACACCTACCTGGCCCTGTCGTCGATGACCGGGCCGCAGGTCGTGTGGTTCCTCCAGTTCGCCGCCGCCGCGAAGGCATACAAGGCGCTCGCTGGCCGCGCCATGCCGAACGCTCGCTGGCGGGTCTACCAGATCACGGCAGGCATGCCCGGTTCGACCTACCTCCTCTTCTCCTCTGTTGACGCCTTCGGACAGTTCGACGCGATGATGGCCGAAGGCATGGGAGCCGAGAAGGCGATGACTCCCGCGGAGCGGGACCTCTTCCAGAAGTTCGACACGGAGGCGCTGATCAGCGCCGAGACGAACCGATTCCGCCTCGATCCGGCCATGAGTTACGTGCCGGCCGAAACCAAGGCCGCCGACCCGGCGTTCTGGCTGAAGAAATAAGGCCGAAGGGGGGCAGGGCCTGGCGTCTTCAGTCTTCAGGCGCTTCGCCCGCCGGCGCCATCTTGACCAGCCTGGGATCGAAGCGGGCGACGACGTCCACCAGGCTCTTCTGCGCGGCCATGACCGTCTCGATGTCCTTGTACGCCATCGGCGCCTCGTCGAGACCTGCCGACAGCAAGATGACGCCGCGCTCCTCCAGCACCCGCCTGACATCCGCCCAGGTGAACTCCTGCTTCGCGCGGGTGCGGCTCATCCGCCGGCCCGCCCCGTGCGACGCCGAGCGGAGCGACGCCGGGTCGCCTTTTCCTCGCACGACGTAGCCGGGCGCCGCCATCGACCCCGGGATGATGCCGAGCACGCCCTGCCCCGCCGGCGTCGCGCCCTTGCGATGCACGATGACGTCACGCTCCGAGCCGTCCGGCAGCACGTGACGCTCGCGCCACGCGAAGTTGTGGTGGTTCTCGACGTCGAGGCGCACGCCGGCGCCGAGCGCGCGCGCCACGTGCCGATGGATCAGCTCGTGGTTCGCGGCCGCGTATACACCCATCAATTCCATCGCTGCCCAGTACTCCAGGCCCACTTCCGAAGACAGGTCGAGCCACGCGAGATTGCCGAGCTCGTGCGGCAGTTCCGGGTGAAGGTCTCTGGCCGCCTTGCTGTAGTGCTGCGCGACCGTTGCCCCTGACCCGCGGCTTCCCGAGTGGCTGAGCAGCGCAAGGTACTCACCCGGCGGGAGACCGACTACCGCCTCGAACACCTGCAGCACGCCGAACTCGACGAAGTGATTACCGCTGCCGCTCGTGCCGAGCTGGCGCCAGGCCTTGTCCTTCACGCGGCGCGTGACCGCCGTAACGGCCCAGTCGGCATCCATCACGGCGTGGTCGCGGCGGTCGGAGAACTCGGCGCCCACACCGAAGCGCGTTTCCTGCTCGATGGCACGGGTCAACTCGTGCTGCGCCGTCGTGAGCGCGGAGGTCGGAAGGTCCAGCACCGTCATCTTCATCCGGCACGCGATGTCCACGCCGACGGCGTAAGGGATCACGGCCTCGTCAGTGGCCAGGACGCCGCCAATGGGGAGGCCATACCCCTGGTGCGCGTCCGGCATCAACGCGCCGGCCACAGCGACCGGCAGCCGGCACGCGTTGTCCATTTGCTGGAGCGCACCTGGATCGAGGTCCTCGCCGTACACCCGGCAGGGCGCGTCGGTGAACATTAAAGAGTCAGCCCGAGCACGCGGTCTCCACCGGCGTGTGCGAATGTGACCTGGGCGCCGCGGTGCCGGGTTTCAGCCTCGCGGAGGACGGCCACGAACCCCGCGTCGCCCCTGAGGGAATCGAGCCAGGGATCCCGCGCGATGGCCGGAACCATCAAGACGCGGCGCCGAACGACCGGGCGAACAGTTCTTCAATCGCCCGCATGCCGTTGGCCTCAAGGGTGCGCGTGCCGGTTCCCGTGAAGTGCGGGTGCGTGATCACCGGGCCAACCTCTGCGGCGTGCGTCCGCCACTCTCCGTCCGCCCAGGTGAACCATCCATCCTTCGCCTGATCGAACACTTGCAGCGGCTTGTTGCAGAGCTTGGCGAACTCCGCGCCCCACCCGGTGCCGCCGCGCACCGTGCCGTCATCCAGAATCGTGCCGATGACGTAAATTTCCTGGCCGTTGTTCACCTGGTACCACAATGTCTGCAGCACCCTTCGAATCGTCGGAGCGTCCGTGTAACGCCGATGCATCAGGCGCGACACATACTCGAGGCTGACGTCGCCCACCTGAAGCTCTTCGTGGTTCAGGACCCGAACGCCGCGGCCACGTTGGATCGTGTGCCCGCCGAACGTGAAGTTCACCTCTTCGACACCGAACCGCTCGGCGCAGACGCCGAATGCGGACTCGGCGCCCTTCGCTCCGCCGCTAAACAGGGTGCAATCGTCAGGCTTCATGTGTCGGTCTCCACCGGTTCGTCGATCATAACATCCACGCTGACCACCCCGCGAATGGACCGAATCGTCGTCGTCGCTCGCTTCGAGAGCGACGGATCATCTGGGTGGGGCCGAGGGTATTTCGGCCCTGGTGGATGATATGGTGGCTGCTTACCTCGTCAATCCGGCAGTCCAGTCCATGAGCACGCGCACGCGCACCCCGCCCGAGATGAAGGCCAGAAAGCGAAAGGGCACCGGTGAAGGTGCCCTTTCTTGGCTTCCGTTGCAGATGTGCTGCAAGCGGGAAGGCGACGTGTTGGTCGGGGCGAAAGGACTTGAACCTTCGCCCCCTCGGTCCCGAAGCGGTCCCGGATGCGCGCCGCTACAGGGCCGACCCGGCTTGTTGGGCCTGATCTCGGTCCCGTCACGGCTCAAAAGAGCGCCTGCGACGACTTCCATTACTGAACTTAACTGGTCTGAATCCGACCGACCCCCGCTCACGCATTTCAACTCGTGGAAGACGCAAGCGGAGCTACCGGCGGTCAGCCCGAAGCACTGAAGCAAAACGCACGCGCACTCACAACAAGCCCTCCGACAAGATCATTGATGGGGCGTATAGCCGACGATTATCAGAGTTGAACTCGTACTTCACGTCGCACAGCAAGTCGCAAAGATCGACGAGTTTGTACGATTTCGGTGTGTAAAGGGAATCTCTGGAACCAGAGATCGCTGTCGCTTCCATGCCAAACGCCAGGAGAAGATGTCTAGCATCCAAAGACACCTTGAAGCTCTCGGAAGGCGAAAGGTAGAAGGATCGCATGGTCGTCTCCGGCTTGCCGTGGGTAAAGCTCTTGCACTCGATATAGGTGTCGCGATTCTGGCCTTCGCGAACTAGGATGTCAGGGTAACCTGTTGCCTTCCCGATCCCCGCTTGGGATGTCGGCCGCAGCGCGGTCAATCCCGCTCGTTTAAGAGCGCGTATCACGTACGGTTCGATATCGTTGCCAACTTCATTGGGGCGAGGCCTTCGAATCGGCTGTGACTTCAGGTCGGCAGCGCAGAGCTGAATGGCGCTCTCCACCTTTGCCAGAAACACCTTGTCCGCGTCGGAGTTTCGATCGAATGGAATCACCTTCTTTTCTGCCAACGCCTTGACGATGACTGGGAAAGGCAGATTCTTGAGGGGTTTCAGCATCTGTGCCAACACCTGCTCAAGAACCTCAATCGTCTCCCTGTCCTCCATTGTGCCCCTTCGTGCTGTTACTAGGTTTACCGATACAAGTCTTCAGCTAGGACCTGCGCAACACCACAATCCGATTCGTGTTAGTGCCCTTCGCGTTGTTCTTGACTCCCCAACAGTTGGCCGTCTTCGTGAATGCCTGTTGGTTGACCATCACAAAGAGTCGTTCGAGCGGAAGACCGTCCGCCGCCTCCCACACCAATCGTTCGAGAAGAACCTTGCCGTTCCTGACCTCACCGACTTCAAAAGCAATATGCCCACCTGGACGAACCACGCGCGCTAGTTCGCCCAGCGCATCGCGCACCATTCCCTGCCAAGCGGTTTCCGTCCGGTGGTGGTCTATAGCGACGCTGGTCGGGTCGATGCCAGCAAACCAGCTTCGTAGCCAATTGTCCCCGGCATATTGGACGATGTCCAGGAAAGGAGGCGACGTAACTACCAATGTCACCGACGCGTCACGAATCTCAGGCGTTGATTGAGCCGTGGACGTGGTGAGGATGGCTTCTGGGTGAGGAGGCATTGTTCCGTCTGTGAGGAGGGACCGTGATTTCTTGAGAATCAGCTTGACGACATCGCGGTCGACTGGAGTCTGGGCTCGCCGCTCGTTGATCTTCTTCTGAGATTCAACCGACACCGCCTGATTCGGCGGTAGTGTGTAGACGGAGAAGAACCCTGGGGAATGGCCCGTAAGCCGATTCAGCGCGACCATTCTGATCCAATCGTCCACGGGATCAGCGATTCCGTGCAGCGGCGCGCGATCTAGGAGCCACTTCCGCAGAGCGCACAGGTGCGTGAGTGTCTTCTCGCTGAAGAAGACCAGCAAGTCGGCCTTGTCAACTGTCCCGGAGTCCCAAGGGACTTGCCCAAGACGCCTAGCGAGGTCCGAGAGGGTCGGTGGCCTCAGCCGAGGGCGAGTCATCAGGACGCTTAGTGGATTGATGTCATTGCCCACCGGCCGTCGACCCATCAACGCAGCCTGCACCGGCGTAGTGCCCCGTCCCATGAACGGGTCATAGACTGCGTCTTTTGGTGTCGTTAGGCGTCCAATGAAGAACTCAGGGAGCTGGGGCTTGAAGCACGCGCGATAGCTCACCTCGTGAATCGAATGGGCTTGCCGCTGTCTGGCGGTCCAGAACTCGTTGGTCAGGTAGCCGATTCCGCCCTCTTCCACCGCCACCGTAGATTGACCGAACTCCTCGAAGGCCTTGACCATGTCAACGAACGGGCGGTCCCCTGGGAGGTGAGTGTAAGTCTGAACCGAATCCAGCGCCGGATCATCGAAGAGGGGAAGCGCTGCCTGGGAAGAATGGGCCATACGATATAGTAGCGCTCCAGACGGCGGGACGCCATGCGCCGCGCGCGAATTCGCGCCCCTACTTGTCGGGCATCGTCGGCCTGTCCGTCCAGCCAATCGCCATCCGCTCGCGTTTCCGCTCTTCAGCGCCAGCTTCCGCCAGTTCTCGCGCCGGACGCAGAAACGAGTGGAGATAATCGCCGTTCATGTATACACGCACACCTCGCACCCGAGCGGGTGCTCGCTGCCCTCGGCGTGCATGAGGCTACCAGCGAATCAGAGTGACCAGAGCCGTTCGGGTTTGGGTCTGCCCCCGAACGGCCAGCCAGGTTCCATCGTCACGTCGTCTCCGCTCTACGCGTCTACAGGTGGTGAAATCGTCAGCGATGTCGCCGTCACCCGTTCCGTAACCAACCAGTCGCTATCCGGCCGACATACCAACCTGGCGTTTTGATAGGCCCAATCCAGCGGAAACACCGTGCGCCCCTGATAGGAGCCTGACGGATTTCTCGTGACCACGAGTGCTAGATCCACCTTTTCGTCATCGACGATGGCAAGAGGAAGCAAGAGACTCATCACGTCCTGGCGGGGGAAGTACTGGGGAATCGCCGTCTTGAAATTCCAGCGCGTTCGCTTCTCAGCAAGCTCCTTGGCGTCTTCAAGTCGCCGCTTTATCGATCGCATCGTCTGGACGTCTTCCTCGATAGCCGCAGCCAGTTCGGTTAGGAACTGCTCCCGGTCGTTACGGTCGAGGGTGGAATAGTCCTTCCAAGCGAATCCCCGTGGTGGGTACTGGGAGAGAAAGTCTTGCGGAAACCGGTCCCTGCTGATTCCATCTAGAATGACGTGGGTGTAGTCGACGTGGATGTCTTTCGACGTGTCCAGCAGCATGTCGAAGTTGCTCTGAAAATAAGATGCAGCTTTAGGAAGCGGATCAAACACTGAAGTGAGTTGCTTGCCAGCCCACCCTTTCCCGGGCACGCAGAAACCGCTAAAGCGCCAGGGCTTCAGGTCCTTGCGGTCGTTTTCTTCGAAGAGAGCGAAGATCGGATCGTACAGCCGGTCAACCAACCCAGTGTCGAAGGCTGCCCATTTTCCGTTCGGTCCAGTCGCCTCACCTACTTTGCCTTCTCTACGCAGGCGAAAGAAGGTGAACTTGAGGTAGTTCTCGAGAATTGGGTACGGATTGTTGGGGTCTGGCGTAGGGCCAAAGTACCAGTTCTCCTCAAGCGCCATGTTCGCAAGCGACGGCAGGTCCGACGGCACTGTCCTCCCGTCCTTGGCGACAAACTCATGGAATACCATGTAGGCCCACTGGGACAGTTCATCGCCCGGCGACAGCCTCGGCACGAAGGGTCGGGGTTCAGGAATTGGCGCCGGCGACGCATCTTGGTTCGTACTCGCCAGCTGGCCGGCTCCCGACACCCGGACTCTTCGAGCATGGCGGCCGGTTGGTTCTTCGTCTATGTCGAACTCAAGCTCGACACCAGCTTGCGACCGTGAGAGCGGACTCCCATCGACGTCGCGTTGCACGAAATGCAAGTCGGGACTCCCGTCATCGGGGATAATGAACCCCCATGTCCCAGTTTTTCCGTCGACGAACTTGAGTTTGCCTTTCATCTTGCACTCCAGGTCGACACCAAAGAACCGAAGCTCCAACTCGTCAGCTGCCTGCAAAGGTCTGCGCGGAATCCGTCACGTATCTACTCGGCGGACGGATTCAGAAGCTACTCGACTCAGTCTCACGACGCGATTCTAGCACCGCAGGGCGGAGCCCAGACGAGGATTCACGTCAGCTGAGCGAAGGGGGGGCGGCGACCGTCTGCTGCCCTGCTTCCGTGCCCGCCGACCGTTGCTGGGAAACCACAGAACAGGTGTTCCATAGCTCCCAGGGGCCATCATCATGGTTCTAATCCAACCCGAGGACCGAAAGCGCTAACCTGTCCACGAAACCGGGGCAGTTTCAGGAGACCAGCTGATGTGGGCCGACCTTATTCTGGTGTTTCGGCAACTGAGGAACGCTCCGCGTTTCGTGTTGCTTGCGGTGACGACACTGTCCCTTGCGATTGGGGCCAATTCCGCAGTGTTCAGCATCGCAGACGCCGTTCTCTTCAGGCCACTCCCGTATGCCAACCCTGAGCGCGTCTACATCCTGCGAATGCTGAATCCCAAGACCGGCAAGTACTTGCCGCTTGTGCCGTTTCAGTATCTCGAGGCCGTCGCACGTGCGACGTGCGTCGAATCTGTCGCCGGGCATGGGATGCTCAGGGACTCCTCGGAATGAGGACGCGACGGAATGGACGTGGTCCGAACACTGACAGTCGCGCCGGACTACTTCGACGTCCTTGGTGTCAGACCCCGGTTCGGTAGGCTGTTCAACGCGAAGGACGCAGACGAGCGGCGCGCCATTGTGCTCACCTACGCCGGCTGGCAGCAACGCTACAACGCAGACAAGAATGTCGTCGGACGCTCGTTCAACATCGCCGGTGAGCGGCTCGACGTCGTCGGCGTCCTCCCACGCGGATTTGTCTTTCCGGTCGAACCCGTCACGGCCTCGTGGGATCCGGCAGGGCGCGCCGCCTGCGACTACGTAAGGGTAGCGCCTGTCCATGCCCTCGTTCCCGGCAAGAACGTCATCGATCCCATCGTTCGCCTCCGAGCTGGCGACACTGTCACCCGGGCGCAGGCGGAGATAGCGAGTATCGTGCGGTCGGTGGACGTGCCGGGCCCTAGGAGGGACGTCGTACCGCAGTTGGTCGATGTCAGGTCGGTGCTCTTCCCGACAGGCCGCGCCGTCATGCGACTTCTCCTGGTCGCGTCTGGTGTTGTCCTGCTGCTTGGCTGCGTCAACCTCACGCACCTTCTCCTGACGCGAAACCACACGAGAGCGCGGGACTTTGCGGTGAAGGCGGCACTCGGAGCGAGCCGTCTGCAATTGGTACGGCCGATATTCCTGGAGGCGATCGTCATCGGCGCTGCGGCCGCCGGCGTTGCGCTGATCGTTACCAGTCTTGCATTCGATTCGACGGCAGATCCCTACCGTCGCGTATGGAGACGCACCCGTCGGAGTCGACTGGCGAGTCGGGCTGTGTGCGCTCGCCTTGGGTGTGCTGAGCGGCGTCTGCTTCGCAGCGATGTCAGCGAGCCGAGTAGTGGGATCTGATGTCCGCGCCGGGGTTGCGGGTGACGGCCGGGGTTTGATTGCGGGGACCAAGGGCATTGGTAGAGGGGTCGGGCGGGTGATCATGGTCGTACAGGTGGCCGTGGCCACCGTACTCGTGAGTGGCGCGATCGTCGCGACTCGCAACCTGGCGTCTGTGTTGCTGATTCCACTCGGGTTCTCCCATCAGGATGTGTTCACAATCGCCGTGGTTCCCCCGGGGAGTGACGCGCGCTCGGCACGGGCGTTCTATCTCGGAGCAGTCGAGGAATTGAGACGCCGCCCCGGCGTCCTGGCTGCCGGCGCAACCGACTCTGTACCCTTGGCAGGCACGGTCACAGGTGGCGGTGAGGACGATGTGCTGGCGACTGACGGAGAGACGATTCCGACAGCGGCGGTGTTCCCGGGTCTGTTCGAGACCATTGGGATCCGGCTGTTGCAGGGAAGAACGTTCAGCCCGTCTGACGCGGCGCCCGAACTGCGCTTCGCCGTCGTCAACGAATCTGCGGCCAGGAAGTTGTTCGGAGGAAGGAGTTTCGAGGGACGGACTGTTCGCACGAAAGGCGGACGCGAGCTCGAAGTCGTCGGTGTCGTTGGGGATGTGCGCATGCGGTTGAACAGTCAACCGTCGCCAATGGTGTACGCGATTCCAGGGAATCGGTTCGGGCGGCTGAGTTTGCTCGTGCGCATGCGCCCAGGCTCGGACAACGCGGCGACGGAGATTCGCCGTCAGGTGGGTCTGTTGGCTCCGGAATCACCAGTCACCGTCTTCAGGTGGACCGAGTCGATCGATGCGATGGCCGGATTCAGGACGCCGCGGTTCCAGGCACTAGTTCTGGGGACGTTTGCCGCGCTTGCAATCGCGTTGTCGGTCCTGGGCGTATCCAGCGTCGTGTCCTTCTTCCTCGCAACCAGAAGGCACGAACTCGGTGTCCGGATGGCGCTGGGGGCAACGCGGGCGTCGCTGATGAACGTGACGCTGCGTTACACGTTGGTGCCGGTGGTGATCGGCGTCGTTGGAGGATCAGGAGCAAGTTGGGCCGTTGGACGCGTTGCTGAAGCGCAGTTGTTCGGGTTCAGCGGAGGAAACACCCTCGTCTTCGTGATCAGCGGATCGACCGCCCTCATTACAGCTCTGCTATCGGCGTACATCCCGGCGAGGAGAGCCAGTCGACTCAATCCCACGATACTGTTGCGAACCGAATAGCCCGGTCCGGCGCGGATGCAGCCGCAGGCCGAACCGGGCCGATCAAGACCTGCTGCTGAAGTGCCGCCCTGCAAAGTCGAGATACCGCGCCAGTCGTACGCAGTGATGTCGCGCTTTCCGGTAATCACGTGAAAGCGGACCGCCTCGCCAACGAGCTGAACCGGGGGCATGGCCGCGGTCCACACACCCGTCCGGCCCAGCAGTTGAAAGGCCTCGCCGGCGGCGGCCGCGCCGAGGAACTCGCGCCTCAGGTCCGCCAACTGATCGTCTGGCGTCGCCGCCACGGGAAATTGACCCACGACCCACCGAGAAGGAGGAGATTCGACAGGAACTGAATCCCGGCTGGAAGCCCCCGACCTATGACACGGTGCCGACCGGGGTCTTGGCCCTGCGCATCCACAATGCACCGGGTCCGCCGCAGCACGGGACGTTCCGCGACCGGGCCACGGAACCGCTGGAGCAGCGACTGAACGGGTTCTTGGCACGGATGGCAGAGTCAAGCCGGACTCTCCGTGAGCAGCGCGAGGCGGCTGAAAAGGAACGCCAGCGCCAAGCCACAGAAGAACGCCGCCGTCAGGAACAGGAGCGGAAGGACGAGGTCACCCGTGCCCGATTCCGCTTCCTCGAACAACAGGCGCGGCTATGGCACCGAAAACAACAGGTCCTCGCTTATGTCGAGGCTGTCCGTGCAGAACTCAATGATGCCGAGGTCACTCCCAAAGAGCGGGAGACGGCGGAACGCTGGCTCGAATGGGCCGACGAGTACCTCAAGAGACGCAACCCGCTCGGGCTGCTGCGTTGGAACCCGCTCATCACCCGCGAGGACCGCTTGTACTACCGTTTTGCATGGAACGGCGGGTACGGGGAGGAGGACGAGTGGCTGGAGACGTGGAGCGGGTGACCGCTTCCTCGGTCTTGGCTGACGGATGGCTGACGGACGGTAATCGTGAGGGGTAGTGAGCGGTTGCCTCCACCCCTCGAAAAGCCCAACAAAACCGCACATTGGCTGTCTCGGGTGGCCCCCGGTTGCCCCAGAAATCCGTCTCAAAATCCCGGCTGGTGGAGTCGGAGCGGGACTGACGTAGAATCGCCCGCGGGGAGGTCGCTTTGCGATGCGGGCAGCCTGTCTCAGTTTGGTGATTCTCCTCGCGGCGAACGCGGCCTCCGCGCAGGGCAGCATAGCCGGTTGTGTGCGCGACAGGCATCGGGGTCGGCTTCCCGGCGTCGAAGTCATCGCGTCGGGGCAGGCGAGTCAGATGAGAGTCGTGACCGACCGCTTCGGTTGTTTCCAGCTTGACCGTCTCCCCGCCGGTAGCTACTCGGTGAGAGCCACGCTGGCCGGATTTGTTCCCACCGCGCGCGAGAACGTAGTCGTCGTCGATGGGCGAGCCACCGGTGCGGTTGATTTCGAACTGTGCCTGAGCGCCTTGGACGACATCATGTGGGTGGTCCCGAACTTCGACCAGATGTGGGAGATGTCGGACGTCGTGGCACTGGTCGAAATCGAGGGCACAGGTCCAGTGCAATCCGAGTGTCCCAGCCCTGACTTCGAGCACACAGCCACCGTGGTCGAGTTGCTGAA
>Ga0315278_10005470_pt1 | contig 11527 bp, 9 predicted proteins | sample YL17G06_0_MG_FD_203880 | JGI IMG/M metagenome (GOLD analysis project Ga0315278, IMG submission 203880) | Sediment microbial communities from Yellowstone Lake, YNP, Wyoming, USA - YL17G06_0 | ecosystem: Environmental > Aquatic > Freshwater > Lake > Sediment | place: USA: Wyoming | collected... | reverse complement strand
CTTTGAATGCGTGGTGCCCTTCTCAGGAAGTGGCCCGACCCTGACAGTCAGCAACTACTTCAAGAACAGCAATACCACCCTGGTGGCTTGCAGCGCCACTTTAGCCAATGGTAATCCGCACACCGGCACTGTCGTCGCGGATAACTACACGCGCTTCGACCTGCCCCAGACCGGCAACATTACAACTGCCAATATCTACATCAAGTCGGGTAGCTGTCCGTAAGTTCAAAAGGGGACGGGGCAAATTAAGTCAAAATAAAGGGGACGGGGCAAATTAAGTCGACTTAATTTGCCCCGTCCCCTTTATCCTCCCCTTTATCCTTATGCGAGGAATTCCGCGCGCGTATGGATGTTTTCCTTGAAGCATCCGCCGAGCGCGGTGGTGCTGGTTTGCGAGTTGGAGTCCATCACGCCGCGTGACTTAACGCAGTAGTGCGTTGCGTTTATATTTACGGCAACGTTGTCGGTGCCCAACAGGGTTTGCAATGCAACCAGGATCTGCCGGGTAAGGCGTTCCTGCACCTGCGGACGCTGTGCGAAGAATCGCACGATGCGGTTGATCTTGGACAATCCGATGAGCTTGTCCCTGGGAATGTAGGCAACCTTGGCAACTCCATCGATAGTGACGAAGTGATGCTCGCAGGTGCTGGTCAGATCAATGTCGCTGATTTTAACCATCTCGTTTGCGCCCATTTTGTTGTCAATCAAAGACATTTTAGGGAAGTGGCGGTAATCCAGCCCGGAAAAAATCTCGCGCACGTACATCTTTGAAATGCGGTGCGGTGTTTCCGCCAGGCTGTCATCGTTCAGGTCCAGGCCCAGGGTTTGGATCACTTCGGCCATCAACCCCTTGATGCGTTCATACTTCTGCTGCTCGCTCAGGCCGGTTTCAATCATCGGGGTTTCGAGGCCAAGTTCGATCAGCGTGTTTCGCACCAGCACGGCTTCCGGGCTGAGTTCTGGCTCCAGCTGATTTGCCTGTCTGCTGATATGCAGTGGTTTTACATTCATGACGTTTTCTCCACGAGTCTGAGGGTTTTGGCCTTGTCGGCTTGATACTCGAGCGACAGCGAAACGGAATCGGCGAAGCGCAAGGCGTGGGGCTTGTCAATCGAGACGCGTGCGTGATTGATGCCGGGATGGTCGCTGCAGATGGCCAGGACGTCTGCTACCAGTTTTTCCAGCAGCAGAAACCGGCCTTCATCAACGTGTTGAATCACTTTCTTGGCAATCACTTTGTAATTCAGTGCGTCTCCGACCTGGTCACGCAGCACGGACTCGGCGAGGGTGTAGTTGATCTCAATGTTGATCACCACATCCTGCTGTTTTTCCATTTCCTCGGGGTTGAAACCGATAAAAGTGCGCAAGCGCAGGTTACGGATGTTGATGGTGGCATGTGTCGACGCCCTGCCGGGGGCGGGAAAAGCGGCCAGCTTGGTCATGGGAACTCCCTATAATTCATACACTAATGATCAAGAAATTGCTTGCCCTGATCACGACCGCCAGGCAAGCGGATGTTTACAGATCGTTGCATCCAGGCACTAATGTATAGATATTGTATAATTAAATCAAGCCGTATTCGCAAATATATTCGATTAAGTACATATAATGTACATTTAATTGCTTCCCTATTTGACCTTTCCGCATATTTTTTGAATTCACGCTCTGACCGGAACGACAGGCAGTTGGACGCAGCAGGACGGACCGGTGTCCGTAATCCCGGTAATAATCAGCGCCGTGATGAAACCAATTTCCAAACTCTGCTGTTTGCTGCTGCTGGTCCTGAGCTTTTCCGTTAATGCTGACGAGGATGCAGCGGACCCCTTGCTGCAGACGTTTACGGAACTGGCGCCGGGCGTGTGGCTGGGCAACCGACCGGACAGCACGCGCTTGCCTGTGACACCCAATACCACCTTCGTCATCGGCGCGGACGGCGTGGTGGTTTTTGACGGAGGCAACCTGCCGCTGGTAGGGGACCGGGTGATAGAAAAAATCCGCGGGCTCACCGACCTGCCGGTCACCCACCTGATTATCAGCCACTGGCACATGGATCATGTGCTGGGCGTGTCACGTTACCTGCACGCCTTCCCGCAGGTGCAGATCATTGCCCATCCTTATACCCGCGAATTGATTGCCCGGTACCTCAGCCAGCATGAGCAGGACATGCGCAATACGGTTTCAGACAACGCTCCCGAAATTGCCGCCATGCTGGAAAAAGACGCGCAATCCGCAAAGCCTGTCATGGATACAAAAACCGCAGCCTGGTACCAGCAATTCGTGGATGCAGCAGAACTGCTTGAGACGCAGTACCGGAATTTTGTACCGGTTTATCCCAACCTGGTGATCGATGGCAACCTGAGCCTGTTTACTGGGGGCCGTGAAATCCGGGTCCTGTCGCTGGGCACCGGCAACACGCCAGGCGACTTGGTGATGTGGTTGCCACAGGAAAAAATCCTCGCCAGCGGCGACATCGTCGTGTGGCCCGTTCCGTATGGCCACGGCGGGCACCCAAAGGAATGGGCCCAAACCGTGAAAAAGCTGGCGGCCATGGACTTTGATTTGCTCATCCCGGGCCATGGCGACGTGCAGACAAAACGCGACTACCTGGAATTACTCGCGGCCACGCTGGAGAGCGTTGCCAGCCAGATGACCGGGTTCGTTGCGCAAGGCAAGGACCAGGCCGCGGCCAAGGCCGCACTGAACCTGTCGCCATTTGAGGTGCAATTTACCGGGGGAGATGAATTCCTCGCAGCACGTTTCGATGAATGGTTTACCGACCCGATCGGCACTGCCGCGTGGCTGATCGCCAGGGGCCAGGATCCGGAGATAGATAAAGGGGACCGATAAAGGGGACGGGGCAAATTAAGTTAACTTAATTTGCCCCGTCCCCTTTATCTACCTCCTTTATCTTAGCCGCCTTTTGCGCGGGTCGACCGCGGGGGCGCCAGCAGACAACCCGGTTGAGTGTTTGCTCCACCATTGACGTGAACCTCACGCTTCCCAGTGCTTTTTCCTGCTGAAGGTGGGCGCGGATGGCGTCAATATCTTCTTCGCGCATGTCCTGCATAAGCCAATGTGCATAGCGATGCGCGCGAATTTCCGGATCGGCTGCCAAGTCGATGAATACGGGGTGGGGTGTCAGTAACGGGTCATCTCGAATCCCGAGGTTTCCGCGGGCACTGGACCAGGCGTAGCACTCTGCTGCATCGGTCATCGCCGCCCGGACGGGATTTAATTCAATATAGCGGTAAACGGCCAGCACGTAAGTCTCGCTGTCAACGAGGCATGACTTGAAGCGCCCTTCCCACAACGTACCCGTGCGCTGGTGCTTGCGGTTGAACGCCTGCACATAGCACTGACCCAACCAATGCATTGCAGCCGAGAGGGCCCCTGCCACCTGACTGGTAACCAACATGTGGATGTGATTTCCCATGAGCACGTAAGCATGCACATCGATGCCGTGTTCCCGCGCGGCCGCGTGCAAGAGAGCAAGGTAATGTCGGCGATCGTCTGCATCGATGAACACAGCGCATCGGTTCACTCCACGCTGGGTAATGTGCAGAGGGACATTTGGAAGTTCGAGTCGGGGACCTCGAGGCATAGGATGGTGGCCATGGCTGTCGCAATTTCAATGAACAATAGCGTTATGCGACGTACCAGCGAATCGGTGAGCACCGCCAATTCGTGTAGGAAAACTCCTGTGCTATGATCTAATTAATTTGCCCCGTCCCCATTAATCCCCATTAATCTGTCCCCACTAATCCATGGACCCAACTCATGAGCTTTGTAGAACGCATCACGCAGGACCAGGAATCTGTCAGCGAAATCCTGCGGCCATACCCGAAGATTGCCGGGCCGCTGAGTGAACTGACTGAACACATTTTGCGCGGCAGCGACAGCGGATTCAGCGTTGCCGAGCGGGAACTCATCGGGGCTTTTGTGTCCGGAGTCAATGCGTGTACGTTCTGCTGCGATACGCACCAGGCCGCCGCCGAAGCCATGGGTGTGCCACCGGGTCTGCTTGATGCCCTGCTTGTCAACATCGACGGGGCCCCGGTGGACAACCGGCTGAAACCCGTGCTGCGCTTCGTGCGGAAACTGACCTTGACGCCAACGCGCATGGTGCAAGCTGATGCTGATGCCGTATTTGCGGCTGGTTGGAGCGAGCGTGATTTCCACTACGCCATCATGATCTGCGGCCTGTTCAACTTTTACAACCGCATGCTGGAAGGATATGGTGCAAAAAACACCGCGGACTTCCGGCTAACCGCCGGACGTGACCTGGCGCAAACCGGCTACCTGCACGTGGCTGAGCTTGCGGGTAAATACAAAGGGGACAATAAAAAGGGGACCAATAAAAAGGGGACGGGGCAAATTAAGCCGGCTTAATTTGCCCCGTCCCCTTTTACGCGGACTTAATTTGCCCCGTCCCCTTTTATCTCTTTATCTGGTCTACCTGATCCTAAGACGTCGGGATGCACCTGCCGGCCTCGACATCGCAGGCGTAGCCCCCGGCGCAATGGTCCGTGCCCTGGCAGCTTGTGTGGCAGAGTCCGGAAACCGGGTTGCACACGTAACCGACGGAGCTGCAGTCCTCTTCGGCGCCCGCAGTATTGCGGCTGATCTCGCGCGATGGGCAATATGCGATCACGAGACTACCGCCAGGAGCAGTCATCTCATCTATTCTCGCTTGCAGGATATTACGCTCGCGGGTCAGTGCATCGCGTTCCTCCGCCAGCGCCTGGTTCTGCTCTTTCAGTTGACGGATGCGCGCCTTTAGCGCCTCTGGATCGTCGACAGGAATGGCCAGCGAGGGGTCTGATGGAGAGACCTCCTGCGTTGGGGCCACCATGATCATGGAAGTATCCAGCGTTTCCGTCTCGGTTGATTGCTGGATCACGGTGGAAACTTCTTCGTCACTTGCAGAATTCTGCGCCATCGCGAAGCTCCCGGTCGCCAAAGTACTGGCGATGCCAATACAACTCAAAATAAATGTTCGCATAACCACCTCCCGCATTTTTCAACGACTTGAGACGTAACCACTACATCTTGGTCCGTATCATCATACGCCCTTCCCAAGCGCATGCCAGATCGCATCAGCCGGAAAAATTTACGAATTAGGACTATATTCAAGTAAACAACCGCAGGAGAGTGTCATGGCAAAGCCCCAACCGTCCCACCTTGGCAAATACCAGTTAAGCGCGCGCGAGGATGCACCCGACTTCAGGGATTTTGTTTACCAACCGGCCCTGGTCAATCTCAAACCCCGGCTTGCAGTACCCAAAGATCTCAATATTCGTGACCAGGGCCAGGAGGGCGCATGCACCGGATTCGGTCTCGCGGCCGTCATTGACCGGCTAATTAAGGAACGCGAAGGCAAGGAAAGCAAGCGCAAAGCCAAGGGCAAAGACATCACCGTCAGTGCTCGCATGCTGTACGAAATGGCACAGCGCTATGATGAGTGGAAAGGTACGGCCTATGAAGGTTCCAGTTGCCGCGGCGCCATCAAAGGCTGGTACAACATGGGTGTATGCCAGGAAGCGCTGTACCCGTATGCCAAAGATGAGAGGACAGACTTCACCATAGCCGCGGCCAAAGACGCCCGCAACAACACCATCGGCGCGTACTACCGCCTCGGTAACAGGATCTCCGATTACCACGCGGCACTAAGCGAAGTGGGTGCCATTTACTGCTCGGCCAATGTGCATGAAGGCTGGGACAGGGTGAATGCCGAGACCGGCAAAATCCCGTTCAGCAAGAACACCCTGGGCGGTCATTCCTTCGCCATTGTCGGTTACGACGACCAGGGTTTCTGGATACAGAATTCCTGGGACACGGACTGGGGCATGAACGGAACAGCCTTGTGGACCTACGAAGATTGGCTGCTCAACATCACCGATGCCTGGGTGTTTCGCATGGCGCTGCCAACCCCGCAGATTTGGCATTTGCCCGCCAAGGGCAGCAGCAAATCCAGCGCGGCGGAGCAAAAACCATCACCCGCCCGGGCAGAAATTGCCGGGCACTTCGTCCACATCGACGATGGATTGTTCCATGACAACGGCCGCTACTGGAGCAATCTCAGCGACGTCAAGCTGACTGCGGACCTGGTGGCCCGGTCGGACGAATACGATCACCTGCTGTTTTACGCGCACGGCGGCCTCACCAGTCCCGAGGATTCTGCCCGCCGCATTGCCGCCATGAAAGAAACCTTCAAGGCCAACCGCATCTATCCCTACCACCTGATGTACGACACAGGGCTGCTGGAAGAGCTGAAAGACGTGATCATCGGCCGGCGAACTGAAGCCGATGCACGTGCGGGCGGATTCCCGGACTGGGTCGACAAACTGGTCGAAAAAGCCACCCGCGTACCCGGACGCGCCTTGTGGCGCGAGATGAAAGCCGGCGCAGAATTGCCTTTCAATGAAGGCAAAGCGGGGTCGCAGTCCCTGGCCGCATTTATCGACGCGTTTGCGCGATCCGGCAAGCCCAAGAAACTGCATTTGGTCGGGCACAGCACCGGCATGATCCTGTTGACCTACCTGCTGCAACGCATGTCCGTGCTGTCACCCGGCACGATTATCCAAACTGTAAGCCTGATGGCGCCTGCCGGGACACTGGAACTGTTCACCGACGTGATGCAGCCCTTCCTCAAAGCCATGCCGCCGGATTTTCGTATATTCGAAGCAGCCATCTACAACCTGACCGACGAACTGGAGCAGGCCGACGAAGTGACCAGGGCTTACAACAAATCCCTGCTGTACCTGGTGGCGAATGCATTTGAAGAACTCATCCCGGCCAAAATCCTGGGCATGGAGGAAAACAGCAAGCTGGTCGAGCGGCGCAACATCCCCAGGTTGTCAGTGCATTACTCCCAGGGTGATGTGCCCACTGCGCGGGTGACCGCCAGTCAATCGCACGCCGGTTTCGATAACGATCCCCTGACCATGAACCATATCTTGCGGCGGGTGCTGAAGAAGAAGCCGGAAAAGGAATTTACCGGGGCTGGCCTCAAATAAGCGTAAAAGGAGACCGTAAAAGGGGACGGGGCAAATTAAGTCGACTTAATTTGCCCCGTCCCCTTTTAGTCGTCCCCTTTTAGTCGTCCCCTTTTAGTCGTCCCCTTTTAGTCCAAAGCACGTATCATTCTGCCACAATTGCCAACCGGTGAGATGTTGATCGTATGGGGGAAGCTTACGCCACAGCTTGACACACACGTCAATGGTGATCAGCAAGGGTCGCCTTCGGTGTGGTGGCCGGCAGTTTGGCTGGCGCTTGCACTTGTTGCGGTCAAGGCGACCTACGTTGGCCCCTCCAATTTCTGGGACTGGGCGACACCACGGGATTACCTGTCCTTCCTGTACCTGCAGTGGGTAGCTGCCGCGTCGCAAGCAGATCTGCTGTTTGCGCTGGGCGCGGGCGTGCTGGGTGCAATCGGCTTGTGGATCGCAAGACGTAAGCACACAGTCGCCCGCTTCATCGCCCGTTCGTTCCTTGTCTTCGGGACCGTTGCCGTCCTCTACGCGGTTGTTGCCCGTGAGTTCTTTGCCTGGGCCGCGGCGCCGCTCACGTTTCAGTTGCTGTCGCTTGGCGGGCGTCCCGGCGAAATGATGTCCTCCCTGGCCGCCTTCCTTACGCCACCCGTGATCGTGGCGCTGGTGTGCGCTCCCATAGCTTATGCCCTGCTGGTTTGGGGCAGTGCCCGCATTGCCTTGCAGCTGCCACAAGGAGTACGCGTCACGGGCAAGGTGATCGCCTGTACCTTGCTGTTGGGATGGCTCCTGCTGGGCCGCCAGTTGCTGGGCTCCGACTGGTTCAGGGCCCAGGACCGCTATCTCCCGGACAGCCCTCACTGGGTGCTGCTTGAATCCACCGCGCTCGGATTCATGGGAACACGCGTTGACCTGGGTGCTGTCGACATCCGGCAAGAGGATGTTTGCGCACTGGTGAGCCCAAATGGGGATACAGCGGGCGGGCAAGGCTCGACGCCAATGACTGCAATGACCGGACCACGCCCACAAAACGTCATCCTGATTGTGCTGGAATCAGTTGGCGTCGAGTTTCTGAATCTCTATGGAAGCGCTCTGGAGACTACGCCGCGATTGTCCGGTGAGCGCAACAACAGCCTCGTGTTCGACTCGTACTATGCCCCGGTGGGCTGGACCGCTTTCTCCTTGTTCTCGCTGGTGCACTCACGACTCCCTCCGCTTGAGGGATATGACATTGCATCTTTCAGCATGGGCCAAACGGGCGGAGTAACCCTGGCCAATGCGCTGTCCGCGCGTGGTTACCGGACTGCGTTCATGGCCGCCGGGGATCCTGACTGGGCCAGTGACATGTTTTTCGAAGGCAAGGGTTTCACCGACATCCTGCACATGGCAGATGTAACGGGGGCAAAGAAGTTGTCATCGTGGGGCGTGCGTGACGGCGTGTTGTTCGACCACATGATCAACTGGATCATTGCGCACCAGAAGGAGCCGTTTTTCCTCATGGGCTGGAGTGACCAGTCGCATCACCCCTACCGGCTTGCGCCGGACCAGCCGGTACTGGATTTGTTGCCGGACGAACTGAAGGGACACAAGGATCTCGCCCGTTACGTTACGTTGCTGCACGAACTGGACCGGCAGTTGGGCCGCTTGCTGGACACTTTGCGCACACAAGGCCTTGCTGACAATACCCTGGTCGCCATCACCGGTGATCATGGCGAGGCGTTTGGAACTCTGCACCGCGTATCCGGCCACGGCTTCACGGTGTATGACGAAGAAGTCAGGGTGCCGCTGGTGCTGTGGAATCCGGTACTTTTCGCCGGTGCCGGCCGGTCCGCCCGTGTGGGATCCCACGTAGACCTGAATGCAACGCTGCTCGATGTGCTCGGCATTACGCCCCCGGCTGAGTGGCAAGGGCGCAGCCTGCTGGCGCAGGGCGGGCAGGCACCCGTGTACCTGTTCGCGGCGGGGTGGGGGGAAAACCTCATGGGCGTGAGGGACGGTGACTGGAAGTATGTGTTCGACGCCCGCCAGGGTCGCGATGAGCTCTACAACCTGCGCACAGATCCAAATGAGCAAGTAAATGTAGTGGTGGAAAACCCGCAGCTTGCGCTGCGTCTGCGGCAGAAACTGGCCGCCCGCCTGCACGTGGATAAAGCGGATCGCAGTGCCCTTGAGGAGTCCTGCCGTGACGACTGATGCCACTTTATTTGCGCCCATAATGGGACGACTGCTAGCGATCTTGGTGATCCTGCTGGCCGCATGGCGCCCTCTGTGCGTGGCCTTGAACTGGCGATTTGCCTTCGCTTTCCCGGACGTGGCAGTGAAGCTGCGCGCCGGCTTCATGCTGTTCGCCCTCTTTACTGCCATGGCATTCTTGCTGATGCCAAATTTGTTGATGGTCGAGGCGCTGGGAACGTCAGCGTTCTTTGCGCTCGAGCGGTGGCGGGCACGCCCGGGCTTTGGGCGGAGACGGGGCTTGCCACCGGGGTCGCTGGGTTTATTCCCTTACACCTGGGAGAACGATCGCTTTTTTCTTGACGAAGCGAGTAAGCACGGACCTATTTTCAAGACCAGCCACATCCTGCGCCCGGCGGTCTGCATTGTCGATCTCGAAGCGGGAACCGAACTTCTGCGCGATCACGAACAGAGCCTTATGAATCCGCAGATGTCATTTTCCACGTATTGTCCGGGCGGGATGCTGCGGTACATGTCTGGCCCAGATCGCCAGCACTACCGCCCGATTCTTCGCCGCGCTTTAAGCCCGCAGTTGGCGCAACAACTCATGCCGGATTTTGCCCGCATCGCAAGACAGGGGCTGGCTATCATCAGGGCGGAGAGCGCCGAAAACGCAGGTGGCATCAAACCGTCGGGGCATCTCGATCGCATGCTGGGTAACTTTTGGCTGCGCCTGTTTTTCGCGATCGAGGCTGAATCGGAACAAGGTGCACTGCTGCAGTCCCTGCTTCCGTTCATTGAATTCAACAACCCAACCAGGGCATCCCGGGTGCAGATCCGCTCCGCCGTGAAGGCACTTTGTGCATTGGTCGAGCGCCAGGTCGATAGTTGGCAGGGCGCGCCACCGCCTTGTCTGCTCGGCGCCGTGCTGGCTGACAATGCGGCCGATGCAAAAGACCCGGTAGTGATTGGAAACCTGATCTATATGTTGCACACCACGAGTTCGGACATGAGCGGCCTGCTGTGCTGGCTGCTCAAGATGATGAGCGATCATCCACACTGGCTGGAGCGCCTGGCCGGGGAGCGTCTGGAGAAAGGGCGACTTGCCCCAGGACAACTTGTCCGGGAGTTCGGGCAGGAAGATGCTGCGGGCACATCGTTGCTTGCCACGCGCATCGTGATGGAGACCCTGCGCATGCGGCAAAGCGAATACATCTCCCGCGCCGCTATCAGCGACATCAGGTTCCGGGGGTTTGTCATTCCCCGGGGCTGGCTGATCCGTATCGGAGTGCGGGAGTGTCACCAGGATCCGGCAGTATTCGAAAACCCGGAGCAGTTTAACCCCGACCGGTTCTTCGATCGCGCCTATACCCGTTCGGAATACATGCCCTTTGGCGTTGGGAGCCACGCCTGCCTGGCCCCTCACCTGGCAACGCTGGTTGGGAGTACCTTCCTGAACGAACTCGCCAGCGGTTATCATCTCCTTGCCCATGCCGGTGGTACGCTGGAGTTTGCCCCTACCCGGCACTGGACGCCGGGAGCCGGGTACCGGGTGCGCCTTACCCGGCGGCAAGTAACCAAGCTGGATACAAGCAAATAAACCCCCTGAAAACATTCAGACAGGCAATGCACGACAGTGCCATGGTGATCTCTGCCGAGTTATCCCTGCGCCACGACACCACCGCTGCGCAATTGCTTGAGCAGGCTGAACAGTTACGGCCATTTGTTGATGGCATGCAGGTGGCGGATAACGCGCAAAGCTGGGTGCAGATGTCACCGCTGGCTGCGGCTTGCCTGTTGACCGAAAATGGCTTTGAGGCCATTGCGCAACTCACCTGCCGGGATCGCAACCGCATTGCGCTGCATAGTGATTTGCTCGGGTTACAGGCCATGGGGGTGCATAACCTGGTGCTGAACAAGGGCAACCAGGTCGTGGCCAGGGACAGGCTGCAGGCCAAGCCGGTGTTTGACGTCAGTTGCCGTGAGCTGGTGGCCATGGCCGCAGCCATTGGCGAAAAAAGCGCGGAGCATCGTCAGTCCGATGCGGGATTCCTGATCGGTACCGGTGCGCGGGTATTTGCCCCGCCGCCGCAGTGGGATGCCGAGATCATGCTGGCACGGTCCAGTGCCGGCGCACATTTCCTGCAAACCCAATTGTGTTTCAACCCGGCCATGCTGCAGGTTTATATGCAACGCCTGGTTGCAGCAAAAATTACCTGGCGTTACGCGGTGATTGTCAGCCTTGCGCCCTTGCCGTCCGCCGCCACCGCGCGCTGGTTGCGGGAAAACCACCGCAGTGTTCTGATCCCCGAAGGCCTGGTCAAACGACTGGAAGTGGCGCCGGACCCGGTGCAGGAGGGCATTGC
>Ga0315278_10005469_pt1 | contig 11527 bp, 8 predicted proteins | sample YL17G06_0_MG_FD_203880 | JGI IMG/M metagenome (GOLD analysis project Ga0315278, IMG submission 203880) | Sediment microbial communities from Yellowstone Lake, YNP, Wyoming, USA - YL17G06_0 | ecosystem: Environmental > Aquatic > Freshwater > Lake > Sediment | place: USA: Wyoming | collected... | reverse complement strand
GGCTCAGAGAGGCCACAGCCAACGACCTCGTCCTTGCGCTGCGCGGGGAGCGAGACGCTGTCCGCAGCGTCTTCGACGATCTCGACTCGCACCTCGTGCGAAACGAGGACGCCGTCTCGTCCATCTCGGCTCCGTCGTTGCGCGAGGCGTTGGAAGAGCAGCCGGCCTCCAATGTGGTGCTGGTCTCCGTGCCCGGGCGCTACGCTGTTCGAGAGGCTGGCGTCGCGCTTGACGCGGGCCTCAACGTCTTTCTGTTCAGCGATCACGTCGCCGTGGAGGAGGAAATCGCCCTGAAGCGGAAGGCGGCGCAGGCCGGGCTGATCGTGATGGGGCCGGACTGCGGCTCCGCGATCGTGGCTGGGATCGGGTTGGGTTTCGCGAACGTCGTGCGCCGGGGGCCGATCGGCGTCGTTGCGTCGTCGGGCACAGGCCTCCAGGAACTTACGTGCCTCGTCCATCGCGCGGGATCCGGGATTTCGCATGCGTTGGGCACGGGTAGCCGTGACCTCTCCGACGCTGTCGGTGGCCTGTCCACTCTGGCGGCCGTGCGGGCGCTCGAACTCGATCGAGGGACACGGGCCATCGTCGTCTTGTCCAAGCCGCCCGGTGCGGGGACTCTGCCTTCGCTGATGGCTGCTCTCGCGGGCTCCGCCAAGCCGACCGTGGTCTGCCTTCTCGGACTCGCGGCAGACGCGCTGCCTCGTGGACCCCGGCCGCTCGTTGCACGGACGCTGGACGAAGCGGCAACCATGGCCCTGCGGGCGGTGGGCGCATCCGATCTGTCCGAAGTGCAATCGGCCGTGGACGTACGGAGATGGGTTGGTGCCGAGGCGGAAAGGATGACGTCTGAGCAGAAGTACATCCGCGGGCTGTTCGCCGGAGGGACGTTCTGCTACCAGGCCCAGCAGATCCTGAGAGGCCTGGGGATGACGGCAGGCTCCAACGCTCCCCTGCCCGGCATGCACGGATGGGTCGAGGGAGACACGTGCTGCGAGCACACGCTCGTCGACATGGGCGCCGACGAGTTCACCGAGGGGAGGCCGCACCCGATGATCGACGCCACGCAGCGCAGCGCCCATATCCTCGCTGTCGGCGAGGATGCCACGGCCGCCGTGCTGCTCGTTGACGTAATCCTAGGGTACGGCGCCGCGCAGGATCCCGCCGGCGATCTGGCAGACGCGATCCGAGGTGCACGCGCCGGCGCCGAGCGGCGAGGCGGGCACCTCGCCGTCATCGCATCTATCTGCGGCACGGACGGGGACCCGCAGGGTCTTGAAGATCAGGAAGCGACTCTCCGCGATGCGGGGGCGCTGATATGCGCCAGCAACGCGCAGGCCACATCAGCAGCTTGCGAGCTCGTTGGAAGGCTCGCGGGCAACAGGGAGGCCAAGTGACCACGACGTTGCAGGCGTTGCTCGACGCTGGACCCATCGCGATCAACCTCGGGCTTCGCGGCTTCGCGGAAAGCCTGAAGAACCAGGGCGCTCCGGTGGTCCACGTGACGTGGGAGCCCCCGTCCGAGATCGACGCCGATCTCGCCTCGCTGCTGGACACGCTCATCTAGCTGTCTAGGGTGTCCAATTTCACAGTCGTGTTGATAGGCAGCGACCGCTCCGCATCTTGGCGGTCTTGGCGAGCTTCGCGTGATGAACGGCCCGTCTCACACGGACGACGCAGAGCACGCGGAGGACTGCGGAGTTGGTGTAGCGTCGCACCTTGAGTGCGACGTTCGCGAATCTGGAACAACCTGAACGTCGGAGGCAAGCTCCGACGCTACACCCGACTCCTCTTGGCGAGCTTTGCGTGATGCGGCGATCGACACCCCAACACTGCCTCTCGCGCCAAGGGCGCAAAGAAATCCAGGTTCCTAGGGACCTGGCAGCCGTCGCGCCCGTCGCTCGATCCGGCGCTTGATCTTGGCGAAGCGTGGAGGAGGTCCGAACCGGACGGGCTTCCCATCGATGAACAGGCCGTCCGTGATGCCCCACTCGCGGAACGCGGCGGCATCCGCGGTGTGGATCTCTGTGAAGGCGACGCGATCGCCAAGCTCGGCGCACGCGCGCTTGGCGCGTTCGCAGGCGATGTTCTGCGCCGGGCACCAGCCGTTGACGAACGATGTCACGGACACCTTGCCCGGCACGGCAGGCGGGCGCTTCTGTTCCTTGATCCACTTTGGCTTCGCAGCGTCGCTCGCGAACGGCTTCCAGAGGAGATGGCGGATCCCGTCGCGATCCGCCACGCGATAGCCGCGCTTGCGGAACCAGGATGCCCTCATCCAGAAGGGGAGAGCGACTCCCCACGCCGCCATGCCCTTGGCGCCGAGAGAGCGGGCGTCGTCCTCGGCCGCTTGGAGGAGCGCCTTGCCCATCCCACGATGGCGGAAGTCGCCGCGGCCCACCTTGTAGCCATGCACCCAGATGCAGAGGATGAAGTAGAGATCCTTCCCGGAAGCGAACGTCTCCTCGATCGGCGCGTACTGGATCATGCCGCCCACGGTGCCCGCATCGTCGAGCGCAAGCTTGACGCGCAGACCTCTCCCACGCATCGTCTCGTACCAGTCGCGCTTCCGCGTGCCGGCCTCCTTCATCTCCTGCGACCAATCTTCAAGGCAGACGCAGTAGAGCGATACGAGATCCTCGCTCAGATCGACGACGTTCATGTCCCTCCTTGTAGGGCGCATCGCGCCGGGTGCCGCGCGTCGACTAGCGCTCCGCGGCCTTGGCCGGTCCGTGGCCGATGTCTGTGTACGCGAAGCCGCGGGCTTGGCGAGCCTCTTGCTCCTGGACCCATGGATCGATTCCGACATCGCGCATGCGTTGACCGTCGCCGAGCAGGGTGACGTAGCGCTTCGCGATCGCACGAATGGGGTCGCACGGATACTCGTCGCAGAACGGACAGGCATCGACGCCCTTTGCGGAGGCACACGTACGGATAGCGCAAGGTTCGGGACCGCACGAGTGTTCGCGACAGCTCGCGCGAGGTTCGAACTCGGCCAGGGTGTCGAGGAATCGCCAGAACCCATCGAAACCGGGGAGATCCGGCCCCCACTCCTCGACGGAGACTTTCTTGAGAAGCTCCTTCAACTCGCCCGCACGCCGTGGGATGCGGACGCAGTTCAGACAGAGACCGCAGTAGAGCCCGCAGTAGGCTACACGCTTGAGATCCGTCATGGTCCCCTTTTCGTCGTTCGTTCGAGCGATCGAGCCCGCTCGGACCCATTCTACCAGGGCGGCATGGTTCTCGGCAGCGGGTGGGGCAGCGCCTCGCTCACGCTGGAGGCCACGCTTGAGAACACTGGGAACATCCAGCTCGTGGTGGTGTGCGGTCTTGGGAGAGAGTCCGGTCCTCTGGCGTCCCCGAGTTTCGAATTCGACGAGCGGGCGGGCCAAGCCGGTGGGGTCCGGATCGTTGTCGGCTGGGACCCTAGGGGCACCGAAACGTGGACGCGGTCCCTTCTCCGAGCTAGACTGAATGAAGGCTGCGGTGTGAGCGATGTGAAGGAGAGCGAACATGAACAGAGATCGACAAGGCGTCGCAATCGTCGCGTGCCTGTGCATGGTGTTCTTGACCCTAGGGCTCGGAGCTTGCGAATCCGCAGCTCAGACATACTCCACGAGCGGAACGGGTTTCATCGTAGGTTCCTCCGGGTACATTCTCACGAGCTACCACGTGGTTGAGGGAGCGACGGGCCCGATCATGGTGACGCTAAGCGATGGGACCACCTACGAGGCGCGCGTTGTCGACTACAGCCCGACGGACGACGAGGGCGGGTATGACGCTGCGCTCCTGAAGATCGAGGCCTCGGGCCTGCCGGTCATTCCCATCGCGGACTCCGATGGGGTCCAACTGTTCGACCAGGTCATCGTCCTCGGGTATCCGCTCTCTCTTGACCTGGGCGTGAGCCTGAACGTTACCGGTGGGAACATCACGGCCTTCCGGAAGATCAAGGACTCGCCGGAACTCTTCCAGATCGACGCAGCGGTCAACCCCGGGAACAGCGGCGGCCCGGCGTTGGACGAGAGGGGGCGCGCCGTCGGGATCGTTACGTCGAAGATCGTGGGCGAGGAGGTGGAGGGGGTCAGCTTCCTCATTCCGATCAACCTCGCGGCGGAGTTGGTCGCCAAGCATGTGGCCGGATGGAGCGTGTCGACGTCCGACACGGTGGTGACGTCCCGCGAGATCGTGGCGGCCGCGACGCCGGGGATCGTGTACGTCGAATGGTCGGACGTATACTTGAGCGACGGCGAGTACAACGAAACGTTCACGCAGTCTCGGGAGTGGTTCTCCGAGTTCTGGGACGCGGCGGGGTTCGCCGAAGTCTTCCTCAATGAGAAAGGGGTCGTGAAACTCGTCGAATGCCCCGCCCAGGCGGCCGGGCCGTTGTTTCAGATCGAGGTCCGCTTCTCGGAGTGCACCGGGAGCTGCGCCGCGGGGCTGGCGTTCTTCCCAGCCGAGTCGGACCAATGGAGCTACATGATCCTGATCGACCCCGAGGGCAGCTACGCCGTTTTTAAGCAGCCACCGGGAGGCAGCTCGAATTGGGTCGTGGCAAGCTCGTGGACGCGGTCATCGAATCTGAAAGAAGGGAACGACGTCGTGAACCGGTTCCGAGTCGAGGCGCTCGACCGGTACGCGCGGATCTCGTTCAACGACGCGGCGCCTGGGACCCTGGGCTTCGTTCTACCCCTGGGGGGGACGTTGGCCTTGTGCGTGGTGAACTTCGACGGGGCGACGACGGTCCGGTTCGACAACCTGCGGATCTACGACCCCGACGCGAGCGACATGAACTAGCGCCGGGCTCACTCAGACAGCGCGTGTGGGGGGATTCCTCTCCCTTTCGATTTGGGAATCCACGTGGCTTCGCAGGCGCCGGGTTGCGGCGTCACGGGCAGGGTCGAGAATCGGCGGGGAAGCGCGAGACGCAGCTGCCGCGCCTCTCGCACTGTGCATCACTCGTAGCGTAGGGCCTCGACAGGGTCCAGCCTGGCAGCCCGCACCGCAGGGTAGAGGCCGAACGTCACGCCGATAGCGAGCGAGAACCCAGTTGCGAGGAGCGCCGGGTAGATGGAGATGACGAACGGCCAACCGCCCAACAGCGACCCAAGCCACGCGCACAACCATCCGGTCCCGAGGCCGATGAAGCCGCCGATCAAGCTGGTGAAGACAGCTTCGACAAGGAACTGAGTGCGGATGTCGTGGGGGCGCGCTCCGATGGCGAGCCGGATGCCGATCTCTCGGGTCCGCTCCGTGACCGAGACGAGCATGATGTTCATGATTCCGATCCCGCCGACGAGAAGCGAGATCGCGCCGACGCCCCCCATGATGAGCGTCATCGTGTCCACGGTCTCCTGGTAGGTCTGAATGGCTTCCTTCTGCACTCTCACCTGGTAAGGAGTGCGGGGGCCGAAACGATTGTTCGCCTGGGGTGCCGCCGTGTCGGATGAGACGATGACTTCGTCGAGGATGGCCGTGATCTCCGACGCCGCGGCGTCCACGACCGTTTCATCCGCGGCCTGGGCGATGTACGACGTGAACTGGCGTGATCCCGACAAGATCTGGATCGTGGACAGCGGCACGTAGATCGTGTCGTCGAGGTCCTGATACCCCACCGTCCCGCGTGCGCTCATCACGCCGACGATCTGGAACGAGACCCTCTGGTTCCGGATCTCCAGCGTCAGTCTCTGTCCGACCGGATCCTGGCCCGCGAAGTAGTCTTCTGCGAAACCCGCGCCGAGGACGACGACCTTCCGCAGATCGTCAAGCGTATGGATGAATCGACCGCTCACAGGGTAGAACCCATCGAACAGAGCCATGAAGTCCGGCACGACGCCCATGACCGACGCGTCATACGTGTCGCCGCCGAGGATCGCCGAAGCCCTCGTGGTGGACGTCGGAACGACCTGGGACACGGACGGCGCGGCAAGGAGCTTGGTGGTCAGTTCCTCGGTCAACGCTCGCGTCGAGGAGGCCGAGGAGATGGCGTTGGGGAAGATCGTGACGGTGATGGTTCGCATCCCGAGCCCGGCGATCTGCTCCTTGACCTGGGCTGTCGCCCCGTTGACGATGGCGATGATCGCGACGATCGCCGCGACGCCGATGACGATTCCCAGGACGGACAGCGACGTCCGCATCTTGTGGGCGCGCAGCGCCGTGACGGCCGTTCGCAGCATCTCATGTAGTCCCATTGCGATCCTCCGCGATGAGCCCATCTTTCAGGACGATTTCGCGTTTCGTGACCTGCGCGACCTCCTGCTCGTGCGTAACCAGGACAATCGTCCTTCCTTCGTCGTGAAGCGAGTGGAACAGCGCCATGATCTCCTGCGTCGTGTGGCTGTCGAGGTTGCCCGTCGGCTCGTCGCCGAGAATGAGTCGTGGCGAGTTAGCGAGCCCGCGAGCAATCGCCACGCGTTGGGACTCCCCGCCCGATAGCTGAGTCGGGCGGTGGTGCGCGTGATCCGCCAATCCGACGCGCTCTAGGCACGAACGAGCGATCTCCGCTCGCTTCCTCCGCGGAACGCCGGCGTATGCGAGGGGCAGCTCGACGTTCACTTGCGCGGTTGCGCGGGGAAGCAGGAAGAACTGCTGGAAGATGAACCCGATCTTTGCGTTGCGGACTCTTGCGAGCGCATCGCGCGACATCTCGCCGATGTTCTCCCCATCGAAAAGCGCGTCGCCTGAAGTCGGTCGATGCAGCGCTCCGAGGATGTGCAGCAGGGTGGATTTGCCCGAGCCGGACGCGCCGGTGATTGCGGCGAATTCGTGCTCGTGGATCTTGATCGAGATGCCGCGGAGCGCGCGGTACACGAGCTCTCCCATCGGGTAGTCTTTCGTGACGTTCCTGAGTTCGATCATGCCGATCACGGCATCCCCGGGCCGTCGAATCCGCCGATCGGCATTCCGTAGACCGCCCTCTGACTCTGGCTGCCCGCACTCTGCTGTGTGGTCTTGGTCGAACCTCTGGCGGCGGCCGTCGTGATGACCAGGTCGCCTTCCTTGAGACCGCTCTTGATCTCAGCGTACATGTCTGAGGTGGCTCCAACCGTCACCGCCTGGACGGCGGCCTTGCCATCGGCCAGCTTCATGGCCGTCCAGCCCTTCGGCGTCTCCGTAAGGCAAGAGATCGGAACGATCAGCACGTCGTGCGCCGAGGCGATCGTGATCTCCATCTGGACCGTGTAGCCGACAAGAATGGAGGGATCCGCCTCCGGCAGCTTGGCGGTGACCTCGACGAGCGTGCTGTTGCCTGAGGATTGCGCCATGCCGCCGACCTCGACGATCTCGACCGGCCAGGTTCGGCCGGGGAGTGGCTCGATGACTGCCGTCGCGGGTTGTCCGGCGGCAACGTCGGGAGCGTCCAACTGGTCCACATCCGCCTTGATGTACAGCTCGCTCGTGTCGATCAGCACGATGCTCCAGCTCCCCGATGATGCCGTTGCCTGATTGATCTCGGTCACGACACCGGCAAACGGCGCCTTGAGCGTCGCGTCATCGTAGTTCTCCTGTGCGATCTGACGGAGAATCTCCTTCTCCTTGATGTCCGCCGGGACTCCCCCCGCTTGCGCCTCGGCGAGCGCGCGTTCAGCCTGAAGCAGCGACAGTCGCTGCTGGGTCGCGTCGAGCTCAACGAGCGTCTGGCCCTGCTTGACCCGCTCGCCGATGCTGACCTGGATCGACTTGACTCGCTCACCGGCGAATGCAAAGGTGTACTCCTGTTTTGGGACGACGCTTCCGTACACAACGAGGGTGTTCGTGATGTCGCCTCGCTTCACCGCCACCGTCGTCTGTGTCGTCGCCGTCGTTTCGGCGGCCTCTTTCGAGCGGCCGAGCGTGAGCGCCAAAGCAAGGGCTACACCCGCCACGACCACGATCGCGGTGCCGACAATCCACCATGTCTTCCGTTTCATCACAGCCATTCCTCCCACTGGATCTCCATGCCGAGAGCGCTACGGTAGTTCAGGTAGGCCGCGAGGAGAGACGCGGCCCGGCCCGCCGCATCGAGGGTGAAGCCATCTTTCTCCTCGAGGAATGTGGCCCAGTCGCTGTCGGACAGGGTGCCCGCGTCGTGCCGCGCAGTCATCACCTGCCCCTCGAGTTGCCACTTCTCCGTTTCCAAGGTGAGGCTCTCCCCACTACGTATCGACGCGAGGAGGGACGCGCGCAGATCGAGGATCTGGTTCCGCACAATCTCCTGTGCAGAGTCCAGCCTCTCCTTGGCCAGCGCGAGGCTAGCGTCAGCGATTCGGGTGTCCACTGATCGAGACGGGGCGAAGAGGCTGAGCGAGACGCCAACCCCGACCTTCCACTCGGAGGCGTTGATCTTCGCGTCGACGGACAGCGTGGGAAGAATGTCGCCCCGTGCCTCGCGGAGGACTGCCTCGGCATCGCCCACCCCCTGCTGCGCGCTGATCACCGCGGCGGCGCCGGTGACAGCGCTGTCGGGAACCTCGACGAGCAGGAGCTCATGCGCTGCGGTCAGGATGGCGTTCAGCGACAGATCGAGCGGGGCCAATTCGCAATTCTCAGAGATCCCTAGGGTCTCCCGACAGAACGCTTCGAGATCCCACGCGTACGTCGCGGCGCTGTTCTCCGCCTGTACCTGGGCATCCAGAGAGAGCAGCTTCGCCTCGTTCACATCTTGAACTCCTTTGTAGCCCTGGGCAGCAAGCTGCTGTACCTGCCCCAGTTCCGCGTGGAGGCGGGCCACGGATTGCTGGCGTTGCTCGGCCTGCTTGGCTTTGGCGAGCAGGTCCCGGTACGCCTGAAGAGTCAAGACGATGAGTTCCTTCTCTGTCTCGTCCAGAGAACGCTCCGCGCTGGCTACGGCCCGCTCGCTGGCGTGAATCGAACTCAGACTGTCAGCCGGGTTTGCCAGGTCCAGGAGATCAGACAGCGAGAGTTGCCACGTGGGAATTGCGAACTCCGATGTCGCCGTGCTGTAGCTCAGTCCGACGCTCGCCTTGAGGCTACCTTGTCCCCACGGAAGGGGAAGCGAGGCGGCGAGCGCGGCGCCGATGGCTTGGCTGAGGCCGCTGCCCGTCAGCTCCGGAGGAGCGATGGAGAGGCTGATGCTCGGAAGGAATGCGGCGTTCCGGGCTGCCTCGAGGCGTAGCCTAGCGAGCGTCAGGTTCAGGTTCGCCAGCCGTAGACCTGAGTCGTTCTGGATCGCAAGTCGGATCGCCTCCGGCGCTGTGATGGTGCGCAACTCCTCGCCAGAGGTTCCGATCGAGGCGGCGAGCAGGCCCGCCAGGGCCAAGATCCATATCATCTTCTTGGGTATCCTCATCACCATCGCACCTATGACACCTCCTGCATCCTCTGGGGATTCAGTCCGCCAGCCCGAAGCATACTTGAAGGTTGTGGGTGGGGAGAAGCACAATTGTGGCAGAGATATGGCGCCAGGGGGGCGAAACCACATGAGAGTGTGGGGGGTAGATCCGCAGCGGCGGCCCCGCGTCGGCGATCGCCGGGAGGCGCAGAATCTCGGAAGAGGCGTCGGCAGTGCGTAGCCAGGCCGGCGGAAGTCCCACGCGGCAGGGCGCCGCGGGGAGAGTGGTGAGGAGGTCGTCATGCGTTCGGCTTCTCGAAGGATCGTTCTGTGTCTGGCTCTCGGCTTGGTTGTGGGCGCGTGCGCAATAGGGCTTGGGCAGGCAGACTTCAACGAGGATCGAGGGACTAAGGTTCCCGACAACACGCCCTCGCTGGCGTCCGCATTCCGGCAGGCCTCGAAGGGAGGCAAGATCGAGATCACCCGGTCGATCCGCGAAACGGTCGTGGTGAAGGACAAGCAGGACGTCACCGTGTTCGCATCTACGGATCAGCAGCGGGCGGTCGCGATCTCCGGGCGGGACGTGACAGCGCCGGTGCTGCGGTTCGAGAACTGCACCGGAATCGTGATCAACAACCTGACCGTACAGGGCGGCACCGTAGCGATCGAACTGGACGGGACGTCGAGCGTCATCCTCAACGGTTGTGTCATCCAGGGGAACAGCGAGGCTGGCCTGCGTGGCGGCGGGTTTACGCTCACGAGTTGCCAGGTCGTCGACAACGGAGGATGGGGCGTCGAATTGGGCGGCCCGACGGGGAGTAACGCGAAGCTGGTGATGGCGTCGTGCGTCCTGAGCCGAAACGCCGGCGGGATCGTCATCCACTCTGGTTCGGCCGACATCGAAGCCTCGGAGTTTACGTCCAACCAGGGGTACGGCATCGTCGTTGACGGCGCGTCGACCGTGCGGTTCGCCGAGGGGAAAGCGACGACGCGGATCTCGGGCAACGGTTCGGGCGGGGTGTTCGTCACCGGGGCGACCTTCACGCTGCGCGGAGGTGCGGAGGTCGTGGACAACCGAGGAGTCGGCGTGCGCGGAGACGACGCCACTGTTCACGTCGAAGGCGCGACGATCAGCGGGCATCCCGATGCCGCGGTGATGTACGTCCGCTCGGCGGGCAGCGTCTCGGCCAGCACGATCGTTCGCAACGCCGGGTTCGGGATTCTCGTGAGTGACCACAGCGACGTGACCGTTGCGGACACGTCGGTGACCGATCAGGGAAGCGATGGAATCTCGGTCACCACGTCCTCCGCCGTGTCGGTGTCCAATTCGACCATCTCACGGAACGCGGCTCAGGGACTCTACGTCAACAACGGGAGAGCGCGCGTCGCGTCGTCAACGATCTCTTGGAACGGGCTCTCCGGCGTCCTCGTCGAGGCGGGCGGGTCGTGCGAGGTGGCGGACTCGACGGTCTCTGAGAACGGAGTGGACGGTGCGACCGTGGACGCCTCTACGGGCGCGATCTCTGGGGGAGCCGTTCGGGGAAACGTTCGCTACGGCGTCTACGTGTACGCCGGCGGGCGCGGCGAGGTTCGGAAGGGCTGCGTCGTGTCGGACAACGGGACCGACGGCGTCCGCATCGAGTCGGCAGTGGGAGCCCTCGACGGTTCGGAGGTCCGCGCGAACGAGCGGCACGGCGTGAGCGCCGCAACGGGAGCCGAGGGAAGCATCGCGGCGAGCATCGTGGCGGGGAACGCCGCCGAGGGCGTGCTGGTCGAGGCGTCGCGCGTCGACATCCTCGCGAGTCGCGTGACGGACAACGGGGCCAACGGAGTGCACGCGCGGGTAGCGTCGATTGTGACCGTCACCGATCACTCGACGATCGCGAACAACGTCGGACACGGGGTCCTCCTCGATGCGTCGACGGGGACCGTCGAGACGAGCCTGGTCGAACGGAACGGCGCCCAGGGCCTCTACGCGCTCGGCGACTCGACCCTCTACGTTCGGAGCGCGTCGGAGATTCTGGGAAACGTTGCGAACGGACTCCTCGTGGAGCAGAGCTTCGTCGAGGTGGCGGACAGCACGGTGCGCGCCAACGGAGAGAACGGAGTCTCGCTCGTCGAAGCCGAGGCGCGGATCTCAGGGTCGGCGATCTCCGAGCACCCGCAGAACGGAATCCGTATGGAGCGGAGCTCGGCTCAGGTTGCGACGACGGACGTATCGCTGAACCGTCTCGAGGGCGTGTCCGAGCTCGACTCGCGGCT
>Ga0315278_10005468_pt1 | contig 11528 bp, 7 predicted proteins | sample YL17G06_0_MG_FD_203880 | JGI IMG/M metagenome (GOLD analysis project Ga0315278, IMG submission 203880) | Sediment microbial communities from Yellowstone Lake, YNP, Wyoming, USA - YL17G06_0 | ecosystem: Environmental > Aquatic > Freshwater > Lake > Sediment | place: USA: Wyoming | collected... | reverse complement strand
ATCTTCGTCGCTTGGCATGGTTCAACACTGGATGCCGCTCAATACAGTGTGAACGGCATCCTAACGGACCGACGCGGTATCATTAACAGTTTTGATTATCTAGTGGGAGATGATTCCGGCTATGTACACACGACTCGATCAAGCTTTGCAGGCCGTGGCTGTGCAGATTGTCCCCCCTGCTTCGAAGGGTATAGGTTTGAAGTGCGTGCTCAAACATATGATTCCTTGGGGAATCAGCTCAATTCCTCTTTTTTGGTAGATGCCTCTGCTTTTGAAGCATCTTATGCAATTTCCTGTAATACTGCCGGTGATCTGGCATTGATGTCGACCATCCGCGATTGTCAAGGGAGTATGTGGTTCGCGGCCAGATTCGATCGCTCCCTCAATAAGGTCAGCGAGTTCTCACTTCCGGACATTGGAAGGGACGTCTCCCTATCCGTAAATCACAATGGCGATATCGTATTCGTTTGGGCCAATGGGCTCGATATATATGCGCGAAGATATGGCGCTGGCGGCGTTCAGGTCGGAGACATCATTCGCGTGAGTGATAGTAGTGATAGTACTGTAGCTGCGAATCGATATAGCCCTATCGTCGCTGCTGATGAGTCGGGCAATTTGGCCGTTGCCTGGGTTGATTCGCGGAACGACAGCGCAGATGTCTACCTTCAAAGTGTCGATTACCTCGGCAATTTGCTAGGACCAAACATAAGAGTCAATCACGATGTCGGGAGTGCAATTCAAGATGGCCATCACATCAGCGCGATTTCCGATTCTCGATTTGTTATCGCATGGAACGACAATCGCAATGACAATCCGGACGTTTACGCCCAGGTATATGAGTTCCCGTTCACTCCCGTGGGTGGAAACCAGCAGATAGCTGATCCGGAATATGTGTTGTCGAGCCAAATGAATCCGACCGTCGCGCTGAAGGGGTCGAAAATCTATTTTGCATGGCAGGATGACCGCAGGGACGGAAGCTGGGACATCTATGGCAGAATCATGGATTGGCCTTTGACTGACGTGAATGAAGAGCCAGGAAGCAGTCTGCCGCTGAAGTGCACGCTCAGCCAGAATTATCCGAATCCCTTCAATCCAACCACTGCCATTGAATATGCCGTGTCAACCCGCGCCTATGTGACTGTTGAAGTATTCAATGCCCTCGGACAGCACGTCAGGACGCTGGTTGATGAAATGGAGGGTGCGGGAACACACAGGACCGAGTGGAACGGTACGGATGCTGGGGGAAAAACAGTGTCGACCGGTGTTTACCTGTACCGGCTCGTTGCAGGTAATTACGTGGAGACAAAGAAAATGCTTCTGGTGAAGTAGCGCAGATGCAAAACCGCACTCAGGAGAAACAGGTGAAGAAACTGGCATGTATCTGTTGGATCGCTGTCTGGACGCTGGTGGGGGGGGGAGTACTGGTGGCCGATGGCGACGAGGTGGCTCATGGAGGCCCCGGAAATGGTCACGCAGGCATCGATAATCCTATTGTTGGCGGTGGACAGGTTGATCCTGATTCGATTCGATCAAGCGGTTGTCGAGGGTGGCGAGACCTCAGAGTAGTAGATGCTGGTATCTGTTCGAAGAGTGGCGTGGCAATAGTGTCCGCATCTTCCCAGGACATTAGGCTGATCGTCGGAGAACGGTTCGAGTTGGATGGTGGCAAGCGTACCAGTCGCATGGCGTTGTGGAACGACAGCTCTCTGTCAACATTGGGGTCAGGGATGAGAGGCAGTGGCGGAGTCGGTGGCGCGCAGAGCGCGGTCAACTCCACCTCCGTCACTGGCGACATACCATCGCTACCGCAGTTTGAAAGCACTATGCGGACTGCACCGCCCCACTATGTTGAAAAAGTGCCCGGACACTACTCGGTGGCCGATTGGCAACGCATCATCGACTCCACGTGGGGGGAAGGTCGACCGACCGATCAGAAGCGCGGTTTTTGGATCACTTACTGGCGGAAACTCGATGAAGACTGCGCCATCTTTGGCGGACTCGACAGCGCCCTTTGGGACACCATTTATCAGCGATACACTCCGGAAATCTCGACCGGAGTGAGTCGAGGCCGATTCAGTGCGATTCTACATCATGCATCTGATGCGTTGCAGGACGGACATCTGTTCGCTTGTGACTGGGGAGTTCGCAACACTCAGCCTCTTCCCGGAGTGCCTTTGATGTTTCCCGGCTATTCTCAGGGAACCTACGATGACCATTTTGGAGCCGGTCTTACTGCATTGCCCGATAGCAGCGCGCTCGTCTATGAAGTGGTTCCCGACCACCCGCTGGGGCTTGTCCCGGGAGATATCATTCTCGGCTACGATCGCCGGCCATGGATGGACCTCTATAGAGAGTTGCAGCAGGCTGAACTTCCTTATGGGAGAAGCCTGTGGGCAAGCAGCCCTTCAGCCCGTATCCATTCAATCATAGCAGGCTCGGGCAGCAATTGGCACTTGTTTGACACTATTGACGTGGTGAAATACGGCAGTACTGATACCGTGCACTTACCGACCAGCTTACTATCCGGACACAGCTTACCGCTGCGGGCAACTGAGCAACTGCCAGTCCAGGGGGTAAGTAAACCGGATTATGACGCTGGAAAAATGGTCACCTGGGGAATCATTGTGGGCACCAAGATCGGATACATTTATGGAATCGCGTGGGAAGGCAACGCCCAGTCTCAGTGGGTTGCTGCCATTGATACGCTGATGAAGTTGCAGACCACGGGTCTTATCATCGACTTTCGAACTAACTTCGGAGGCAATATGTGGCTTGCGTATGAGGGGCTGGGTCGGCTCTTCGGCGGCCCGGTGCAGTGGGTGGGATTCGACCGGAGGTGTTCAGTGAGTGATCGCCTCGCTTTGTGCCCATGGTCGGGCGGCATTCCTTCGCTGTACACCATTCCGGACAAGCCAGGAGAGTACTCTAAGCCGATCGCGCTCCTCACCGGGCCCGCCGCAGGAAGCTCAGGTGATTTCATAGCGCTTGCCGTGGCTTTTCACCCTAAAACCAAAGTCTTCGGGAGGCCAACCGGGGGATACTTCAACTCGCCCGAGTTTCACATGGGTGACATCGATCCTGACTTCTATTTCAGCGATGTGCTCTACAACTCATATATAGCCTCGAACCCCGGTGTGTATCTGACCCGCAAGGAATTCCCATCTTCTCCAAGTTTTCCTTCGGTCCCATATGAGCATGTCTGGCTTACGCCTTACGGCGTCGCGCATGGCATTGACGATGTGGTCGAGGCAGCCAGAAGCTGGATTGTCAGTCAGGATATGGATCAGGACGGCCTATCTAATGAAAATGACAACTGTCCAGAGATTCCCAATCCGGACCAGTTGGATTCAGACGGTGATGGCATCGGTGACGTTTGTGACAACTGTCCCGGCACTTACAATCCGGCGCAAGGTTGCTGTTGCGGCCGCGTTGGCGACGCCAACGGTGTCGGCACTTACCCGCAGGAGGTGACAATTAGCGATATCCAGTTGTTGGTTACGGCGAAATTCATTAGCAGTCTGCCGTGCGAACAGAACCTCCATTGTTTGACTGAGGCAGATGTGAACCAGTCCGGTGGAGCTAATCCGGCCTGCAAAGACATAACGATTAGCGATATTCAAACGCTGGTGAATCACTTGTTCATCGCCGGTCCAGCAAACGCGCCGCTGAAGGAGTGTTTGTGAGGGGGCGGACGTGAATCAGAATGGCGGTGCGAATCCAACTTGTAACGACATAAGAAGATGTCAGAATTGTCTGATGACACATTCTTGACGTAAAATGATGTTGTTGAAACAGCGGAGGAAATCTTACACGCGTTGAAGAGGGACAGGCAGATCGCCTGTCCCTTTGTTGTTAACCAAAAGAGGGAAAAGGTACACGAGGTTAGCCGCCTAGTACTTACGACCGGGGGGTTCCCCTACCTTGAATTGAGAATCTTGGAATGCAGGTACGTTTTCTACGGGCAATTCCAAGATTCTCTTATCCGGGGGACCAAAACGTCCGAGTGTACAGGAACAAGCCCCCACAGCAGCGGAATGAGTGAAACACCTTCCAGACCAGGTCCATCCTATAGTCGCACCAGATCCTGAGCTGATTTCAATAACACGTCTTTCGACCAGGACTGCTCTGTGAGTTGACCTTGGATCTTCAGAAAACTCTCCGGATTGGTAGCTACGACTACCACGGCGTTGAAGCCTCTCTTCAAGTTCTTTTCTACATTATGTTTCCAGTCGGACTTGCCGGTCTCGATCTCGACAGGGAGCTGTTTACCTTCTTTGCCGATTATCAGGTCAGTGAATCCATTGACTGGCTCTTCGATCTGGACCGTGTATCCCTCGTTTTCGAAGAGTTGGGCCAGTTTATGCTTCCAGAAGCGGTGTTCAAGTCCCTCGTTCGACCGTTCGCCGTTTCTTTCGATTCCCTTCTTAGCGAGGTAGTCCCTGGCCGGTGCAGTGAGTTCAAGGAGAACCATTCGTCCACTGCGGGTTGTGATATAGACCGGTTCGACAAGGTTTTCTTCGAGTAGGGCCCTCTTGAGGGAGTCGCCGTTTCGTCGGCTTACATTGAGTCTCCGATAGCGCTCGACCACACCAGAATAGGGATGATTCACTATGTCAGTCAGCAGTGTCATTTCACGTTCATTCAATGAGGCACTGCGTAGCTCCGTTTTCTGAACTGGAAGAGGAGTGGAGCCGTCTTTCAGAATGTTTCTGGAGTTCATGACATCCCGGACCCAGGCATCGTTTACCACTCCTTTTGAAATCGCCTGGTACGGTATCATTACTTGGAACGGATGTAGCCATCGTCCCTGGAGCTTGATTACCGCTGCACCCACAGGCAAACGCCCAAAGAGATCGCTCTCTTCTTCGCGCATGAGCATGGCCGCGGCAATGGCATTGACATCTGATTTATGCTTCAGATTCATCGCAACTGTCGTGTACGAGTTCCCGATGGCAGGGATTGAGATGAGGCTCGGGTGCTGATCAACCAAGACAATAGCCTCCCCAAGCTCCCTGATCTCTCGAAGGATCGTGTCGGTGATGGCCTCGCCTCCGGCGCCGCCGGGCTTCTTGAGTAGAATGTGATGGGCTTCCTCAATGAAGATGGCGTGTTTGAAGCACTCACGGTCCGGCTGGACCAGTCTGAAGTGATGGATCCAAAGTAGCATCGATTCAATGATCAGGTTCTTATCGTTGTTGGTCAGCGCATCAAGCTCCAGAATCACATTGTTATTCAAAAGGGCCGCCAGGTTCGGCTGACTGGGGGTATTGACTACGTCGCCCATCGGTCCAAAACAGATGGACTTGATTCCTCGCATAGTTGAATCCATCCAGAGCGCCTTTCTCCCTTTGACCGGGTGCTCCTCGAGCCAGGCTAGGACGTCAAGAAACGTCGGATATTGGTCGGGAATCCGGTCGTACAGCCCGAACTCTTCGTAAACGGCATCAAGGGCTTCTTGCAGGAGATACATAACCCCTTCCCCAAGGTAGTAGGCTCCGGCAATGATTTCGATGAGCTTCTTGAGCCACACTTTCGGGTCAGTGCCGGCCGGAGGGATCAGTGGGTTGAATACCAAGGGGGAAGTATCCCGTCCGACCGTGTACACCAGTATATTCTCGTCCGAGATTGCCAGGAGATCTCTATAGTTTCGCTTCCAGTCGAAGATCAAGAACGGTTTCTTCTTGACGAGGAGGTCGTTGAGTAACACAAACACCGTGTTGGTCTTTCCAGCGCCGCTTCTGCCGAAAATCGCAACGTGCTGGATCCATTCCCCTTCTCGAAGTCCAAACGGATAGTACTCTTTACCAGAGTACTGAACCGTACCCAGAGGATATTCCCCGCCGGCCATCTCTCTGGGCGGAACCGACAGAAAGGTCTGGGGATTATCTACTGCCAAACCAAGATGCTTCACTGCAAGCAGGCGGATAGCCATGTCAATATCTCGCTTGCCGTCCTGGTCCTCAGTCAGATAGGCCAGCCAGTACCGGTCTGCCCTAGTGCCAATAATTGGCTTCAGCTGCCGACAGATTTCCTGGATTTCTACAGTCATCGCTCGTCACCCCAGGATGAGCTCTTCTCGGCTCACATGACTGTCTACTTGCTGTCCGATCTCGGCTATTTGGAGCTTCAAGCGGGAGATATCTCGCCAGCAGGAAACAGCTTCAAATCGTCTTTCCTGCTCAAAGGCTATCAGCTCCCGCTCCAGGATTGCCTTTCGCTTATCGATGACCATACTGACGCCTAAGTAGAAGATCTGTAGAGTCTCCAAAATGCTGTCGGCGCGTCTGATTCTCTGATCAATCTCATAGAAGTTTGAGTCTCGAATTGCCAGCCGTTCATAAATCTGTTCCATGATCCCTTTGGCAGTTCCTGTCAGGGACTCTTTCTTGGCATTAAGGAACCGATCCAGAGGGTCCTGGCCGACCGCGGTAGCTGCGAGGGACAGATGCTTGTCGGCCGGCTCAGGAGTCTGATTCGATGAGCGTACCAGGTAATCGATAGAGCTCGGACTAGCTTGATAAAAGCCAACCGGCGGAAGAACTGGATTGAGAGAAAGTGAAGAATCTAAGAATGAGTGACTGTTAAGGATGTTTCGCTGGTACGGGTCGACATAGTTGAAAATCATGCTTATCACCGAAATTGTTCTTACAGTCCAGTGGTAATATGCGCTGACTTATAAATGTTTCGATTTTGTGAACGCGAGAAGAGCAGCAGTCAGATCTGCCTGTTGGCGGGGGGAATCGAACCTCAGACTCGCTATGCGGCACAAGGACTTACGGGTCACTGTGACGAAATTGTGACGCTTTTTTGGGGCCCAATTTGGCTCTTAGACGCTGCTCTCATTTACCGAAGGGTCGGACTGGCCCATTAGTAATATATTTAGGAAATCATCCGATCTTGGACAAGTACAATTGACTACCCTGCCACCCAGGCATATGTAACTTTCGATGCTCGGAGAAACCAACAACCGATGGAGAACGCGTACTGAAGGGTCTACGCGAGGAAGTATGAACGGACCCAAGCTGAAAGCGGCCGCGGCCTACCTGATTGGTGCCGGGATTCTATGGACCGTTCTGGCTATTGGCATGGGCGGAGGTGAGCTTCCGTCGGGTGTTTCTTCATTCTCTCGCTTGCTATCCGATTGGCATCTCATTTTGGTGGGCGTATCAGCCCCCTTGGTTCTGTCGGTTGTTACGTTGATCTGGTCAAGACGGGTGGATCAGCTTCGAAGAAGCCAGTTGAAACTGGGTGAGGAACTCGCTCAGAGCCGCGACAGATTGGAAGTCACTCAGCGTCAACTAGAAGAGACGCTTGCTGAAAAAGATCAGGTCCGGGAACAGCTTACAAGAACGACCAACCGGATGCGACTGCAATTGACCCGTTTGCTCTCACCTGGTCGTTCCAAGAAGAGGGCGCTGGCGTTGGTCGACTGCGTCGATCCGGAGAAACTGCGGCAACTGCAGGACGCCCTTTCAGATGTTCTGGGAATTTCATCAATGTGCCTCGATCAATCAGGCGAACAGGTTTTCCGATCTCGAAATACGCCAGAGGCTTGCCAACTCATACAGAGTATCCCCCTTGGGCGGCAGGAGTGCTTTTGGTTCCACCGCGATCTGGGCGAGAAGGCCGCTGGCCGAAAGAATCCGATCTACAAACGATGCTCCGCCTGCGGCTTAATGTGCGGCGCAGCACCCCTCTTGGTCGAAGATAGGCACCTTGCCACCTGGGTTCTGGGGCAGGTCAAGATTGAGGACGCCAAGGAGATCGATCTTGTCGCAGCAGCCGATAGGTTTGGAATACCACCAAATTCTCTGCTGGCTTCTCTTCGTAGCAGCAAGACCATGACCCTTGCTGAGTTCGAGTCTGCACTTGGGTTGGCGTGGCTCATCACTGAGGAGATCGCTCAAAGGTGTCATGCCGTATGGCTGTTGTCGAAAAACGTGGCCGACCGCCGGCGTGCTGAAAAGCAACTCAGGCTCGCGTGGCACGCGCTGGATCATTCTGGAAGGGCGTTCATCTTTGTAGGATCGGATAGGGAGTGCCTGGCTGCGAATGAGGCAGCCTGCAACCTTCTGGGATGTAACAACGAGGCCTTGAGAAAGCTCAGAATTGACGATCTCTTCGATCCCGCGGATATGGACTCAGTCCTGTCAAGCCATGGTTCAGAATCGAGGAGTTGTGTCGTCGCAGCTTTGAGACCAGATGGGAAAAAGGTCTCGGTCAACATCGAAAGTTATCAAGTCGTTGTTGGTGGTAAACAACAGAGATACTTGACTCTTCAGCCAATTCCCGCTGCTACAGTCTCTATCGGCATCGACCAGACCAACGGGGAAACGTATGCCCGTCCATCGTGATACGAGCGACTGTCTTGGTGACGTGGCAACCCCAGCCCACTCAACTCGCTTCCCTTATGGCCATACTCAGGCCGGAGCATACCCCATCCTTCAAGAAATGTCGTTCCTCATCCGATAAACGGAGTACATCTGGCAACGGCTCCATGTTGGAAAACCTGAATCAAAGCTCTTTTCGCAGAAGGCGGAACAGACCGAGGAGAAGATCGAATGCAGACAATGTTCAATCCAGTTCAGGTACTGGCAGACAGTAAACGTCGAAGAAACCGCCAACTTCGGATGCTGGTGCCAGTATTCTTGCTGCTTGTAAGCGCCGGTATTCTGCAAACCTTAGGGGTTCTGCCCGGACCGATTATCGACATCGACTACGTCTATTGGGCGGCGGCTCTTCTGGTCTTGGCCGGACTGGTGTACACCTTAGCCCATTGGCGCTGTCCAGCCTGCCAGAAAATCCTCTGGTATCGGCTGAACCCAGACTACTGCCCAAGCTGCGGCATCAGGTTGAGGAAGTGACGCTACCCCCATATAGCTGACATGCCAGAGGTATTCAGACTTGGATCATTGCTGATGACCATCTTGGAAAGGACAAATGAAAATGGACGATCGACGGAAAGCGGAACGAGCTTCTGCTGAACGGGCCTCCAACACGGCGCGAATGACAAAGACCGCCATCTTGGGCGTGACCAATTTGGAGACCGATAGACTTATTGGTCAAATGACTGATATCTCGCCGGACGGCCTTCAGTTGGCGACTTCTAAGCCTGTTGAATGCCGGTCTGTTCTTAACTTACGCCTTCGGTTACCTGAACCAATTCAGGGCAGTCTATTCATTATCATGGACGCTGAATGTGTTTGGTGTAAGCAGGGTACTGAGGCGCGAACTTACAACGCTGGCTTCAAGTTTCGCTCTGTTACTCCCAGCAATGTAACGCGAATACAGGCGCTGCTAGTCAGTCTGGGTAAGACTAAGGAATCAGTAACCAGCTGATCTTCCGAATCCCCTGAGAAACCACTCGGCTCCTACGAGGCATGGGACCCGTGATTCCGCTGCGCAATCACCAGGGACTCATCCGCTTGATGGCGTGGACCACCTACCCTTGACAGAGGCTCGATTCTTCCTGCCGGGCAAGTGGCAAGAACGAGACTGCCCCCGTTCAGTTCGGATTCAATCGCAGTTGAACATGAATACTCGAGCGCGGTCAGCTTCTATGTGTTGGTGATTGTCCTACCTTGATCTCATCAACTACATCGACCAGGTGATCTGGGACCGGGTGAGCATAGCTCATGGTGGTCCGGATGCCGGAATGTCCCATGAGTTTCATGACGGTGTGAAGCTTGGTCGACACACGGCAAGAACCGTTCGCGTTCCTGCTGGATATTCTCATTGGTAACGATGGGATAGCCAAAGCAGGGATAGGCGACTACCTCGAAGGGATTCTGTTTATCCGATCTGATTCTTCGACCATGATCTTGTTCACTAGCTCCGTTATCGTGGCGCGGGCAGGATCGTCAAGACTCTGGAAAACATGACCCGACTCGTGCCATCCGGCCTCTTCGTTTTCCCGAGCCCAAACGCACGTGCAGCACACCACGATGGAATCAGTTTTGCCTATCGGCTCCGGTAATGACAGCCTAAACTTGAAGCGGCCGCCAACGGCTAACTGCTCGGTTGTGATGATTCGCATGCCGGCCATTGAAAGATCGGCAAGGCGGCCAAGTAGTTCGCCGCTCATACCCTCAAAAACCAGGTAGTAGTCGCTGGTCTTTCTCCTGATTTGCACTCTGGGGTGTTGACTCATAGGGCTCCGGAGCTTCTGGTTAGGTGAATCGGTCATAATCAGGGATAACTTACCTTCTGTTTATCGGCGATCGACGTTTATGATTGAGTGCCGTCAGACCGCCAAGCTAACTAGACTGAGTGTAAGCGCCAACAACATATTGCTCTACCCTTGATTGAATCAACGTGGGTCTGGGTCTTGTCGTCGTTCGCTTTAAGCATAGAGAATTCTACCGATCACTATTCCAAGCCCACATTTCTTAGTAGCTCCTTGAATCTGGGGTCGGAGCGAAGTCCATTCCAAGTCGGGTCCGTCTTCAAATTGATGAAGCCAATGTCTCCTCCCTGATAAGCTCTATTAAGCCACTCGAATGCTATCCCCCTGTCCCCAAGCCCATAGTAAACGAACGCAATTTCTATCGACCTGATGGACCCCTGCCCTGAGGACCTGAGAAGCGCATTCAGCATATCTTGAGCTCCGGTTCTGTTGCCGCTTAACGCGTATGCGTTACCCAGATTTGACAGCCAGGATGAATCACCAGCCGATATCTCCGTTTGATACTCTTGGATGGCTGCTTCATAGTTACCTCGTAGTTGATAGATACAACCAAGGTGGCCATGAGTCATTGGGAAACTTGGGTCGAGTTCAAGTGTCTTGTTGAGCTGATCAATTGCTTCGTCGTATCGTTGCATCCAGTACAGAGTGATGCCCACGTTTACGTTGATTATGAGCGAGACTGGATCGAGCTCCTGAGCTCGTCTGATCTCCGCAAGCGCTTCATCAAACCTGCCCAGAGAGCGTAGAAGATTGCTATACCAATGGTGCGCCGATGGATAGCTCGGATTCAGTTCGATTGCTCTCTTGAGCTCTTGCTCAGCCCCTACCCAATCCCATTGATAATACTTGGTGAGTCCAAGCACCGCACGAGCTTCAGAGAGTGTAGAATCAAGTTCCAACGCTCTCGTTGCTGCGGTCCCAGCTTTGGGAAAACATTCTTTTGGTGGGAGGCTAGAATACTCGGGAAGTATAACATATGTAGCTGCCAGCCCAGCATACGCGAGCGCATAGTTTGAATCTATCTTGATTGCCTCACCAAAATGCTCGATTGCCCTTCTTAAGTCGTCCGTCCGTCGCTTATTCCAATAGAAGCGCCCCTTGAGATACGCTTGGTACGCCAGAGGATCGACTGGAGGACGATTTAGCATGCCCAGGTTCTCCTCTGGGCTTACAACCGCGCTGACTGCCAGTGCGATTGCCTGCGCCACATCGGTCTGCAACGACAGAATGTTCTGCATAGGTCGGTCGAAGTTGCTTGCCCAAAGGTGCTTCTCAGGTGATGCTTGAATTAGCTGAACAGTAATCCGCACCTTGTCACCATCGCGCAACACCGATCCTTCCA
>Ga0315278_10005467_pt1 | contig 11528 bp, 8 predicted proteins | sample YL17G06_0_MG_FD_203880 | JGI IMG/M metagenome (GOLD analysis project Ga0315278, IMG submission 203880) | Sediment microbial communities from Yellowstone Lake, YNP, Wyoming, USA - YL17G06_0 | ecosystem: Environmental > Aquatic > Freshwater > Lake > Sediment | place: USA: Wyoming | collected... | reverse complement strand
GCCGTAAGCGATTGCGAATTCGACTGCGTCGGGGCAGTCAGCCAGGTTCTCGGCAGACAATCTCGCTGAGCCGACTATGTCGATGCGATTGGTTTGAACGGTAAGTTTTTTGGCGATATCATCGCAGACCACCGAATCGGCAACGTCGAAAATTTCAAGGCGATTAATGGTTCCGGCTGTTTGAAGCAGCGCGGTAGTCATAGATACCTGTTTTACCAGCATCTCATTTCTGTTTTGTGATGCGCTGAGCAAAAAGGTTCGCATCGAGGCGGCCGGCGTCGGAGATACGCCCTGCCAGACAGAAGAAACGGGCGCGATAAAGTAGCCGTTTCGCCGGGACAGGAACGCGAACAACGGGCGGGCATCAGGGGGCAGCGAGATATTCTGGCAGACGAACCTTGCCAGGCAGTTAACGTCGGGCTCTAAGCTGACTGGGTCAATGTTGTTGCTTTGCAGGGCGCCGAGCAAATCAGCGAGCAGTTGCTTTTGCGCGGTGAATGCGCTGAGATTTGAGCCGGTCTGGTCGGTAGAATCTATTTTGAATGCGATTGCGACGTCGGTGGCATCGGTGCCGAGGGCCTCTTCCGTATCGAAGCGGACCGTCTGGGTGATTTTTTTGACGTCTGAGAACTCGCTGTGGATGCTGTGCTGCATAAACATCGCACAGTCCAGGGCAACCGCCGCTTCAGTAAATTTAATCTGCTTTTCGGCGCAGGCGGCCGCGATGCGCTGGGCCAGCATCTGGTGGCCGGGTTGTTCGTCCTGCTCTATCGAAACGCTGAAACAGCCAACGAGGTTTCTGTCGCGGCCCTGGACGGCCAGACAGACAACCGTGGCGCGGTCTTTGGCCAGATATATTCCGAGAAAGTTGGTAGGTTGCACTTTCAGCAAGCTCCTAATCGACTATTCCTGATGTTCGGCAGCAAATCCATTTTTCAATCATCTCCTTTAAGTCGGCAACGGTTATCCGCACACAATGGCAACTCGTTCGATTCCGCCGCCATCTTTTTTCAGCACAATGACGATAGCCGAGGCCTTTGCCGCGCCGCTTACGGCGGTAACGCGTATCGCAAATACGCTGCTGGTCGTGGCGATGTAAGGCCTGCTTTTTTCGATAGAGTCGGAAAATCTAAACAACTCTTTTTTCAGCTCATCGATACTGGCGAACGGCTTTTCTCGCCTTTTTTTTATGATTTCCTCTGCTATCTTGTCGGCGTCGCCCCCGAAGGTAAAGGCGGCTTCGAGCACGTTTCTTGGCGCCGAGTTGATATTCACCTGAGTCGTCCCCCACAAACCCATATATTTGAGCGCCGATTCTTTTCTGTCTTCGCTTATAATTGTGGGTGCGGCGAGCATTTGCGTGTCGAGGAGGGAACTGTGGAAAAGTTTTGAAAAATCTTTGGTTTGTTTGGTCAAAAGTTCTGCCTGCGAGACGCTTGTTGTCCTATAAACGACTCTCTGGGTCCTTGCGCCTCGCCTGGCCGGATTGGGAACTTGGGTTGTAACAGGCGTCCTCTGCACGACGGGTTTGAATTCGACCTTGAAGGGCTTTATTGAGCCGATTTGTTTTAGTTGTCCTTTGACGGATTCTATCCGGTCGGAATCAAATCCCATCCATTCGCAGAAGGTCTCGAGGCCTGCCTGTGCCTCACGCTGGACTTTTTCATTATCGATGATGGCCCAGCCCGCCGGGTATTTTGCATTTTCATCTTCGATTTCGATTTTAACGGTTGTAGAACCGATTTCAAATTCGACCGGCTCGGTTACGAAAGGCCAGGGCGGGCCATAAGGCCCGGGTATCTTTAACTTGTCAACGGCATTCGAGTCGGCGGCAAGCTTCCCGTTCGAGTCGCCGGCCTCCTGGTCGGAGAGAAGACCTGTGATATTTCCATTTTCGTCAACTCCTTCCAAATCCGGAGATTCCGGCTGTTCGCCGGAGTTATCGAGCAGCTCGGGCTGATTTTTCGCAAGCTCTGCTGCCCACTGTTCAAGCAGTTGGCGATACTCCGGTTCACTGAGATGGAAAAGGTCGGAAAAATCCGGCTCATTGGGACGGGAAACAAACTCAATGCTGTTCAGGCCCTCCAACGCGGCCAGTGCGTATTTAATCGCCGAGTCGCGGGCATAACAGGCGTTGGTGTAATCGACGACGTAATTGTCCCTGTGGCGCTGAGCCGAAACGCGGCTGGCCAGGGTGTAGCCAAGAGTCGCCAGAACCAGCAGCACAACCATCGTTATCAGAAGCACGATGCCGCTGGACTTCGACGGGGTCAGCCGAGCCGTGCGAACCGACGGTTCAGCTTCTGCGGCCGGCGGATTATTCTGACAACTAAACTGGTTACTACTCAAAGGGCTGCTCCTGTATTATTTTATTTTCGTAAAAATGGCATAGGATTCACCTATCCCGTAACACCGACCGGCTGATTAGCATCTGTCGGCTGGTTGGCATCGGACTTCTTGTTGGCATCGGCCGGCTGGTTGACGTCAAGCGCCGGTATATTAAACGCCAGATTGCGGGTTCTGTCGATAGCGATGGTGCGAACCAGCTTGTCCTGCTCCGGGACATCAAATGTACCGGTTACCGTCTTATACGGCTGGGCAAACGACAACGTCACTTTAACCACCGGCGGAAGAACTTCGCCCGTCCACCGGTCGATGGGAGTTTCCCCTTTCGGGACCTCGATTCTGAACAAGGTAAGGCCCGTACAAATCGGCACAAAAACCTCTCGCTGCCAGGCCTCCTTTTGCGAGTCGAGCAGTGTGTCTTCGAGCGCAATTCCGGAATGGCTGCGGTACAAGGTGAGCAGCCCGCTGTCAGGGTCAACGCTGCTTTGCCAGACGATTTTTTCAAATATTTGCGATTGTTCCTTGGCGTCGATAATGTTTCGGAGTATTTCAATCTTCGCAACGGAAAAACCATCCTGAAGCTTGTTTAAGATATCAATTTGAGTCCCCTGCCCCGCGCCGACAACCCGGTCAAGATCTTCGGCGATTCGCTGAAATATTTCGCGAGGCAGGCGGTTGCTTTCCATCCTGTCAATGACGGCGGCTGACCCGCTCTGCCCCCTGTTGTAGAGAGCCATGACTACGATTAGAACCATCGTGCCGACGGTCAGGGCGGCAAGCACCTCGACGAGCGTGAAGGCCCGTTCAAAAGAATATATTTTGTTTTTTATTGGTTGCATATCGACAACAAATTGCCGGCTACTGGTTCTTCATCAATTCATCCATTGCTTTTTTCAATTCCGGGTCGAGTTCTTCCGGAGGCGTTGTTAGTCCGCCCTGGATTGCTTTCTTCGGCCTGGTAATCGACAGTTCAGGATATTCAGCCAATGTGTCCTGCCTGTCCTGTTCCGTCGGGTTGCCGTTGGTTTGCAGGTACAAGTCCAGCCAGGGCTTAAGATATTCATCGGATTCCGTCATTGGCATGCCGTTTTTGACCCACCGCTGGATGGTTTTGGCATCAACACCGGCGAATTCGGCGGCCAGCTCCTCGGTCGCGATAATATGCTTGATAATTAATTTTTTCTGCGCCGCCGACCTTGCCATCAACTGCTGCAACTGTGCGTCGGTTAAACTGGTGAGCCAGTGGGTAAGCTCGACATTTTTGGCTTCGCCCCCCGAGTCGGTATATTCGGCGGAGCAGACCGCGCGAGCCCACATACGCGATGTAAGCGGTTCGTAGAAGCTCTCGACGGAGGTCTGCCAGCGGATGTCCTGAAATTTTTCGCTTATGCCGTATTCGGTCATTTCCTCCACAGAGTCGGAACCAAGGAGTTTTTCCATATTTTCGTGGGCGATCTCGAAGGCACGCATACGCTGAATCGAGTCCGCCGCGGAGGCCGTGCAGCGTTCCAGCACTATCCAGACGCTTGCGCCGATGAAGGCAAGCAGCGCGACGGAGGCCATACTTTCAACCAGCGTGAACGCCCGTCGTGGCATGGATTTGCAGCCCATGAAATCACGGCCAGGATGGCCGTGCCACATATTTTCAGAACGGCAATTCATCTTTGCTCCTTGGCCAGACGATTTGCGCTTCGCCGGGCTGCACACGAACAATGTTGCTTAGCCGGTCGACGATGATGGACCAGGGCTGCTCAGCCGAGTCGAGCAGCACGATTATGCCGCCAAACTGCCATCCCGCCCGGCTTGCGCGAAACTTGGCCCTGTCCTCGTTTGTGAACTGTCCGTCGTCAAACAGAACGTATGAAACCCTGCAGTTGACGCCGAAATCCTCCTCGGCAATGATTTCTTCCTCAAGGACATCGGCAAGGTTGGAAGATGAAATTTCGCGGAGGAGATAGCTTTGCTGCGGGATGTCTATGATGACTTCGTATCTTTTGTCGCTTTGGCCGGCGCTGGTCGAGGCGGCTTCAAGAGCGGCGATAAACCCCTGACTTTTGGCTTTGAAGGAATTTTTGGTAATGACGCCTTTCAGGTTTGTGGCGGCTATCAGTATCAGCAGCGAGACGATAACGATTACTACCATCGACTCCGCCAGCGTAAAACCGTGCCTCGTCGCCCCTAAGGGGTCACGAGCCACGGGCCACGGGTTACGAGTATCCAGTATCGAGTATCGAGAGTCATTCATAACATTCAAAAAAACATTGTTACTGGGCGTCCGTGCTGTAAAGGTCTGTGTCATAACCCTCGCCGCCTTCTTCGCCGTTTGCTCCATAGCTGATAATGACGAACGGTTTGCCGCTTTCAGGGAACATTTGATATATGAAATCGTTTCCCCATGCGTCCTTCGGCAGAGATGTTGTTTCGAGGTATCCTCCCGTATTCCAGCCGGTTACATCGGTGGGTTGTTCGATAAGTTCCTGCAGGCCGGCCTCTTCGGCGGGGTACCGGCCCGTGTCGAGCTTGAACTGAATGACTGCGCTGTGAAGCATCTTTAAGTTGGCCTTGGTGGCAGTAGCACGCGCTTTGTCGATTCTGCCGACGACATTTACCGCGACGATGCTTGCCAGGATACCGATAATCACAATTACGGCCATTACTTCGATAATTGTGAACGCGGCATAACGACGCCTGCTGCCGCGGAAAAGTGATTGAGATTCTTTTGTAGTCATAGAGTGTCTCCAGGTTTCTACATAGCCATTTGTGAAATCTTCAAAATCGGCATCAATATCGCCATAGCGATGATACCGACAATTACCGCAATAAAAACGATGACGACCGGCTCGACCGCGGCACTCAACCGTTCGATGACAATGTCGGTGTTTTCTTCAAGACCGTCGCTGATGTTTTTTAACATATTTTCAAGCTCGCCGCTTTTCTCGCCGACGGTAACCATATGGGCTATCGACGGGTCAATGACGCCGCTGTCGCGCAACGGCGTGGCGACGTCTGCGCCGGCGAGAATCCGCTCTCTGGCCTGCTCGATAGCGCGTTTCATCAGGGTGTTTCCCGTAACCTCGCCGACGACGCGGAATGACTCAGCCATACTCAGGCCGGACCCCAGCAGCGTCGAAAGCGTAGAGGCAAAACGCGAAACCACGCGCTGTTTGATAAGCGGGCCAAACATAGGCAGCGAGAGCAGGAACTTGTCCCGCATAAGAGCTCCTCGCTGCGTTTTGAAGAACCGCCTTAACCCCCAGACCATCCCGATTATGGCCGCGATGACAAGCAGTACCCACCAGCTTGTCATAATATAGCTTACATTCATCAACTGCTTTGTAATCCAGGGCAATTCCTGTTTGGCGGCGACAAGCTGGGCGCCTATTTTGGGTATTACGAATGTGGTGAGAATAAGGATTACAACGACGGCGAAAAACATAAGAATCGCCGGATAAACCATAGCCGTAATGATTTTTGATTCAACCTTTTGGCGTTTGCCCATAAAATTGCCGATAGTGCCAAAGACGGTTCCGAGCGAGCCGGTAACCTCGCCGACGCGAACCATACTGACGTAAATTATGTCGAAATAATCGTCGTAGTCCTTCATAGCATCGGTCAGCGATTCGCCTGTAATCACACGGTCTCGGATATCGGTAAGGGCGTTTTTGAATCTCGTATCCGGCGCCTGCATTGTCAGCACCGTCAGGGATTCGGTAAGTTTTATACCTGAGTTGAGCAGCGTGGCCATCTGCCTGGTGAAGTCGATTATCTGTTTTTTGCCGGTCCTGGTAAAGACCGAGGCAATGGCGGATTTGCCCTCTTCGGCGGCTCCAAGCTCGTTTATCGAGGTCGGGTGAATGTTGCGTATGCGCAACTGTTTGCGGGCGGCGTATGGGCTTTCGGCGTTTATAGTGCCTTTGGCCTTTTTGCCGTCGGCTGCTATCGCTATATAGGTGTATCTTGGCATAACCGGAATTCCTATATCACATCGGCCTGTGTGACTCTAAGCACCTCAGAAATAGTTGTTATCCCTGCGAGAACCTTTCGAGTGCCGTCCATTCTGAGGGTTTGCAATCCCGCGTCAAGCGAGACCTTCTTTATGGCACCTGCGCTGGTCCTTTGATATATCAGGTTTTGAATTTCCTCGCTAATCAGCATCAGTTCATAAATGCCCGTTCTGCCGCGATATCCGGTCTGGAAGCACTTGTCACAGCCCGCACCGATGTAGAACTGGGTCTGCGAAGGCAAATCTCCAAGCCCCAGTTCTCTAAGCTCGCGAGTTGTGGGCTTATATTCTTTTTTGCAATCCGTGCAGACCTTTCTCAGCAGCCGTTGAGCCATTATAGCAATCAATGAGGAGCTGACCAAATATGGCTCCACTCCCAGGTCAAGCAACCTGCTTATGGCTCCCGCGGCATCGTTTGTGTGCAGGGTGCTGAATACGAGGTGTCCGGTAAGAGAGGACTGTATCGCCATTCGTGCGGTTTCCGCGTCACGAACCTCGCCGACCATTATCACGTCGGGGTCCTGTCGCAAAACGTGCCGCAGCGCATTTACGAAGGTAACGCCCTTTTTGGAGGCGACCTGCATTTGGCTGATACCTTCGAGCTGATATTCGATGGGGTCCTCTACGGTCATCACGTTTTTTTCCGCGGAATTGATGCGGTTAAGGCAGGCATACAGTGTGGTGCTCTTGCCGCTGCCGGTCGGGCCTGTCACGAAAATAATCCCGTGGGTGCGCTCCAGCAGTGTATCGAATCTTTTGCGGTCGTCCTCCCATAGTCCGAGCTGGTCGAGCGTGAGAATGCCTGAGCTTTTGTCCAAAAGACGCAGGACGCAGCGTTCGCCGAAACTTGTGGGGACGGTGCTGATGCGAAGGTCTATTTCCCGCTGGCCGAGTCGAACGCTGCATCGGCCGTCCTGCGGCATTCGGCGCTCGGCGATATCCATACCCGCCATAACCTTGATACGCGAGACAATCAGAGGCAATACGTTCCTGTTCAAACTTAAAGTGTCATAAAGAATACCGTCGATTCGGGTGCGAATCTGTATTTTTGCTTCGTATGGATGGACGTGAATATCGCTGGCTCTCAACTGCAGGGCGCGAAAAAGGATGTCGTTGACTAACCGGATGACGGGCGGGCGATTGACCACGTCGAGCAGGTCATCGGAGCCGGCGACCTCATCAGCAATCTGGTCGATGTTTTGCGAATCCAGCTCCTCCACAACTTCTTCGATTACGGTCGTTCGCTGCTCGTATGCTACGTCGATAACAGAGGTAATGACTGCACGGGTGGCGACAGCGGCCCGCACCGACATACCGGTCATCTTTGAAACATTATCGAGGGCGGCAATATCGAGGGGTTTGGAGAGGACCACGGTCAGCTCGCCGTTGCCGGCGTCGGTCGTTATTCCGACCAGAGAGTGGTGCTGCGCGTATGTGGCGGGGACGGTCTGGATGAATTCCGGGGGCACCTGCTTGGCAGGTATCTCGGAGAAAAATTCGCTCCCCATAGCCGCGGCGAACAGACGCAGCACCTGCTCCTCGGTAAAATTGGGGCAGGCAAGCAGAACCTCGTCGATGCGTCGGCCCGTGGAGTTCTCCTCCAAAAACTTGGCCAGCACTTCGGCATCAACAATGCCGGTCTGCTTCGCGGTTTGTATTAGAAGCTCTTTCATTTATGTTTCACAGGCGATACTGTACCATTTTCCCACGGCTATTCAGCGTCAAGCACCCTCACCGGGTCCACCGGCTGGGGCTTTATCCCCGGCCAGTCCTCGTATTTTTGGAACCGCGTTTCGTTTTCCTCAAATGCCTTACGGTTTCTTTCCGAAATTCGTTCAAGCTCCGACAGCCCTGTCAGTGTGGCTTCAGGTCTGAGAATATTGGCCTTTACAAATATATACAATTTTGAATCATCGGCGCTATCCAAGGTGCTTCTAAACAATCCTCCCACTAATGGAAGATCCCCGAGCAGGGGAACCTTGGTGCCGCCTTTTGACTGGTTAAGTTTAAGCATTCCGCCAAGGATGATAGTTTTGCCGTCTGGAACGGTTACGATTGTATCAATTTTGTTTGCAGTAGTATCCGGCGGTCCGTTCGGATCCGACGGATTTAGAGCAAAATCCGACCTCTCGAGTTTGACGATGAGCAGCAACAAGTCGCCTTCGCTGATATTGGGCTGAATAGTAAGTGTTATGCCTGCATCGTATTGTTGATAAGAAGTGCTTATCTGAGCGCTCCCCTGATTGGGCACAGTAGTACTGCTTATCGCAACATTGGTCTTTTTGGTCGATTCAATACTGCCGATCTGACCGTCATTAACCAATATTTTGGGTTTTGCCAGAACTCGACCGTAATTTTTTTTCTGTATCGCGGTAATAAGTGCCTGAATATGCTTGTCGCTGTAAAAGGCCTGTATGCTTCCGCGGCTGGTGGCTGCCTCAATTTGGGTGCCAGCCAAAAAAGGCGATTGGATGGCTCCAACCTTATCCATCTGTCCCCCTGGCAGCATTTCAGGAAGCTTTGTAGCCATCTGCAGGTCGAGATCGAATAAATCTTTACTGGTAACCTCAACGAGCGTTACATCAATGAGTACCTGCGGTCTTCTTTTGTCCAAAGTTTTTATCAAATCCGCTATCCAGTCCTGATTTTTCTTGTTGGCGTAAACTATCAGCGAGAAAGTATTGGGGTCCGGAACGATGATGATGTTTTCCTCGGTCTTCTTTACGACCTTTTCTATCTTGCTCTCTTTGTCGCGGACAACGTCCTCGATTAACTTCTTGAGGACCTCCGCGATATGGTCCGGCGACTGATTCTGAAGCGGATAAACCTTGTAGGGTATCGCTCTCTGTTCACTCTCGCTATCGACGTAGGAGATGATGGTTGCAATCAGGGCGTGCTGTTCAGGCGAGGCATTGACCATCAGGGAGTTGGTTGCCTCGATGACCACCACCTGCATCTCTCCGGTTGGCAATTCCCCTTCCGAACCGGGGGTTGTCATTGGAGCAGGCGTCGGCAATGCGGCCGGCTGACCCGGTGCGCCGGGAGCAGCGGCTCTCGATGTAATCCTGCCTGATGTTGCAGGTGTCGTCCGGCTGGTGCCCATTATGCCAAGCTCTTCCAGTTTTCTTCTTACCTCTTCGGCGTCAACGTGCTGGATTTCATACACGCGAAGCGAGCGGAGGTCCTGTTGCACAACGTCAAGGGCGTCAATGAGGTCTTCCACGACTGCCAGTTCTTCCTCCTGCCCTATCATCAGGATGCGGTTTGTCCTTTCGTCAGCGTCAAGATATATCGACGGTTTTGAGGAGCCGGGCGCTGCCGCAGGCGTCGGCTGTCCCGGCATCGGCTGACGAATCGGCGGACGCCTTATCGGCTGCGGCGTCGCGGCCGTAGGAGTAGCGGAAATCGCAATCGACATATCACCTAATTGCTCGACAAGCGCCTTGACCTTCGGGGCAAGCGTGCTGGCCATAGTGTATTTTAACTGCCGGAACTTGAACTGCTTGGGTCTGCCCGGCTTATCGACAACTTCAAGAAGCTGCTCCGCCCTGTTCATCCGGTAGGCGTAACCGGTAACAATCAGTGTTCCTCTCGCCGCTATTTCTGTCACGGCACCTATTTTCATACCTTCCAGCAGGGCTTTAGCGCTGGTAGTGTCGATATAGTTAAGCTGAAAAATGCGGGTTACTATCACGTCGCCTGCCTTAACCTGGCCGCTTTCGGTTCCTATTAAGGCGGGGTCTATGTCCAGGGTGTCAGCAATGGCAACTATTGAAACCAAATTACCCTTACGGGTCATAGCAAGGCCTGTAAACCTCAGGACTGATTCCACAAGAGGATAAAGCTCCCTGACCTTGATTGGCCCCTGAACCTTCAGATTGACCTCCTTACCCAGCACTAATTTGGGGTCGTAAACATAGTTGAGGTTCAGGTATTTGCCGACCAGTTCGAGCAAACTGATGACGTCAAGTTTTTCGGGCAATGCAAGCTCGAGTGTTTCATCGGCACTGACGGCATATTCCGGCTCGTATGGATTGCGAACTTTTTCCTCTTTATTTGGCTCTGTCGATAATTCCATTTCGAGGTTTGGCTCGGCGGCTTTTTTATCTTTGCCTGTTATTTTTTTCTCGTCTTTAGCCGCTTGTTTTTTGGGTTTGGTCGCGACGCCCTCTGCTTTGGGCTGTTTGGTCTGTTGTTTTGCGGTATCGGTCGATTTGAGATTACTTTCGGCTTTGGATATAGAATCGAGAAGTTCATTGAACGCCTTATCCGGGTCGGCGGGGCTTGATTCCACAACGGGCACAGAGGCAAGACCATCTTCCAGGTCAGGTAAAGGGCTGGTTCGCTTTACTGTGTCGGCATATTCAACAAATTTATCCATAACCGCGACCGGGGCGACAGCAATGAGCATATCATCGTGGGTATCCACAATCGCCCTGAACCCGGTGCCGCCCGGCAAATTATAAAAGGTTCCTATGGATATTTTGCCGATTTCGGCGGCCATCGCATCCGTGGACGGCATACGGTTTGCCTCGGAGGCGGGCAACAGTACCTTCACGGCATACTTTTCGCGCGAATCAGCCAGCGTCAGCAGGGCTGCCGCTTTGACAAGAGAATCCGGCCTGGCTGTAACCAGCAACGTATTAGAGTCATTGAGTTGAGAAACATTCGTGATGTTTACATCGGTCAGTAATTGTTTGCCGGTCTTTGGCGAGATATACTTGAGCGCAAAGACCCTGTATCGCTCGGGATTGGACCTTGCTGTTTCGTTGGGCGACGCAAGGTCGGCAGCCAGACCCGGCACTCCAAAGACAAAGCTGCTAAAGATTAAAACTGCAAGCAAGGCGAACCTGTTCATCCGGCAGGCGGGTCTCTGCTTTATTGCCATATCTCGCTCCATATCTCTCATCACTCGTTTCTCAGTCCTGGCCCCCGCCGTAAGCACACGGTGTCTCGGCAATTCTGGGCAGGCACGAAATCGCCACATTAAATAAGACAAAGAAGCCATCAAAAAGTTCCGCCTGTGGCGAGTTTGGCGACCTCGTTTTTGGGTTAAAGGGGGTAGTCGGTTAGCTCCTCTTTGCCCCCACCTACAGAAGTCGCGACCCATCGCAGCAGGTACTGTCTCTGTAATCGTGTTAATCGACTCGGCAATCGCATTCTGCCTTCATAGCTGGTT
>Ga0315278_10005466_pt1 | contig 11529 bp, 10 predicted proteins | sample YL17G06_0_MG_FD_203880 | JGI IMG/M metagenome (GOLD analysis project Ga0315278, IMG submission 203880) | Sediment microbial communities from Yellowstone Lake, YNP, Wyoming, USA - YL17G06_0 | ecosystem: Environmental > Aquatic > Freshwater > Lake > Sediment | place: USA: Wyoming | collected... | reverse complement strand
AGGAAAACCGTTGAAGGCCTTCGTCCTCACCTATCACTCGCATCACTGCCTCGGGACCCAATACCACCTCAATGACCATCTCGCGCTCCCCGCCGATCTCGCGTCGATCACGCAAGCGGGATGCCGGATCGTCTCGTTGGGGAGCATCGTTGACCGCTTGCTTGCGAGCCGGGAAGCGAACGCCGCGGCGGACCCCGGCGACGCGACCTGCGTCGCCCTGACCTTCGACGACGGGCCCGTTTACGACCTCGAGGATTTCATTCATCCGACGCTGGGCCGGCAGCGCGGGTTCGTCGGCGCGATGCAGGATTTCGCGGAGACCGCGCAGGGCGCGAAGCAGCCCGAGTTGACGGCGACGAGCTTTGTCATCGCATCGCCCGAGGCGCGACGGATCATGGAGACCACTTACGATACGGAGTGCACGTATCTCGGCGCGGGTGCCATGGGCGACGAGTGGTGGGAACGGGCGGTGGCGACGGGGTTGCTCGCGATCGGCAATCACAGCTGGGATCATCTGCATCCTGCGCTGGCCCGCGTTGCTCATTCGAAGCAGGTGCGTGCCGACTTTTCCCAGGTCCTGACGGTCGACGACGCCGACGCGCAGATCCTGGCGGCCGCACGCTTCATCGCGGAACGGACCGGCGGGCGCGCCGCCCCGTATTTTGCGTATCCGTTCGGACACAGCAACGACTTTCTGGCGGCGACCTGGTTCCCGGAGCGGGGAAGCGCGGCCGGAATTCGCGCCGCCTTCACCACGGAGCCGAGGGGGGTGCGGCCGGATGACAGCGCGTGGCGGCTGCCGCGTCTGACTTGCGGCCATCATTGGAAAACACCGGGCGCGCTCATCGACATCCTCTCGTCCGGACGGCGGGAATAGAGTGGTTCGAAGTCGTTGGAGTAAAATCGCGCCGTAGAAAGTCCCGCGCGTGCCGCTCGATTCGATCGGCGCAGGACGCCGAACCATGCCCGCCGCCGCCGAACTCGAATTCCCGCCGATCGTACTGACCTTCGCCGCCTCCGATCCGTCCGGCGGTGCCGGCGTTCAGGCCGACATCCTGACGTTCGCGAGCATGGGTTGCCATCCGCTCTCCGTGCTCACCGCAATCACCGTCCAGGACACGCTGGGTGTCGAGGGTATCCTCGCGCTCGACGCCGAGTGGGTCGCGGACCAGGCTCGCTGCCTGCTCGAGGACATGCCGGTCGATGCGTTCAAGATCGGCGTGCTCGGGAGTGTCGAAAACATCGCCGCGATCGCCGAGATTCTTTCCGACTATCCCGATGTGCCGGTGATCCTCGATCCGGTGCAGGCGTCGGGTCGCGGCGACGAGCTCGCGAGCGACGAGATGACGCGCGCGGTGCGGGAGCTCCTGCTTCCGCTGACGACGATACTCACGCCCAACAGCATGGAAGCGCGCCGCCTGGCCGAAGCCGACGACGACGACGAACCGTCGCTCGCCGCTTGCGCCGAGCGGCTGCTCGGGTTCGGCGTCGAATACGTGCTCATCACCGGCACGCACGAAGCGACGCCGCAGGTCGTCAACACGCTGTACGGCAGCGAGGGCGTAGTCCGTTCCGACACGTGGCAGCGGCTTCCGGGCAGCTATCACGGTTCGGGCTGCACGCTGGCCTCTGCCATTGCCGCGATGCTCGCCAATGGCCTTGAGATTCAGGAGGCCGTGCGCGAGGCACAGGACTACACGTGGCATGCGCTGAAGAAGGCGTACCGGCCCGGCATGGGGCAGTTCCTGCCCGACCGCCTGTTCTGGGCGCGCGAAGAGGCGGAAGCCCGGAGCGATGATGCGGATGCGCTCCGTGCCCCCGATGTTCGCGGCAGCCACTGACGACGCGCCGGCCCGGCGCCGCGCGCGCGCTGCCTGTCTCCGCGGCCTCTACGCGGTGACGCCCGATCTCGCGGATACCGCGGACCTCGTGGCTCGGGTTGAGGCGGCAATCAAGGGCGGTGCGGCCGCGATCCAGTACCGCAGCAAGACCGCGGACGGCGCGCTGCGCCGAGCGCAGGCCGGCGCGCTCGCGCGCGTCCACGCGGCGCGCGGCGCGCTGTTCATCGTCAACGACGACGCCGCGCTCGCCGCGGCCGTGGGGGCCGACGGCGTGCACCTCGGCGAGGACGACGGCAGCATCGATGATGCACGCAAGGAGCTCGGACCGGACCGGATCGTCGGCGTCTCGTGCTACAACGACTTCGCGCGCGCCGAGGCTGCCGTAGCGGCCGGCGCGGATTACGTGGCGTTCGGGAGCTTCTATGCTTCGGGCGTGAAGCCGGCGGCGCGGCGCGCCGAGCTGTCGCTGCTGCAACGCGCACGCCGGCTCAGGGTGCCGGTCGTGGCAATCGGCGGCATTACCGCCGGCAATGCGCCGGATCTGATCCGCGCCGGTGCCGACGCGGTCGCGGTAATCACCGCGGTGTTCGGACTTGCCGACGTTGCCAGTGTCGAGTTCGCCGCACGCGCGCTGTGCGAAGCGGTCGGTCAGAGAGGCGCGTGACGGCCGCCGACCCGTTCAAGGAGGAAATGGTGAAAAGCCGCAACGAGCAACTGTTCGCACGCGCCCAGCGCACGATTCCTGCCGGCGTGAACTCCCCGGTGCGCGCGTTCCGCTCGGTCGGCGGCACGCCGCGTTTTTTCACGCGCGGCGAAGGACCGTACCTTTGGGACGCCGATGGCACGCGCTACCTCGACTATGTCGGATCATGGGGTCCGGCGATTCTCGGCCACGCGCATCCGGCGGTCGTTCGCGCGGTCCGCGACGCCGCGGTCCACGGCCTGTCCTTCGGTGCGCCGACCGAGGGCGAAATCGAGATGGCCGAGATGCTCTGCCGGCTGCTGCCTTCGATCGAGCTGGTCCGGTTGGTCTCGTCGGGCACCGAAGCGACCATGTCGGCGCTGCGGCTCGCGCGCGGCTACACCGGCCGCAGCAAGATCGTGAAGTTCGAAGGCTGCTACCACGGTCACGGCGACAGCCTGCTCGTGAAGGCGGGCTCCGGCGCCCTGACCTTCGGCCAGCCGTCGTCGGCGGGCGTCCCTCCGGCCATCGCCAACGAGACAATCGTTCTGCCGTACAACGACATCGACGCCGTCGAGGCCGCATTCAAAGCCAATGGCGAGAACATCGCGTGCATCATCGTCGAGCCGGTCGCCGGCAACATGAACCTGATTGCGCCGCGCCCGGAGTTCCTGCCCGGATTGCGGGCGCTGTGCGATCGCTACGATGCCGTGCTCATCTTCGACGAAGTGATGACCGGCTTCCGCGTGCATCCGCAGGGAGCGCAGGGGCTCTACGGCATCGCGCCGGACCTGACGACGTTGGGCAAGGTCATCGGCGGCGGGATGCCGGTCGGGGCGTTCGGAGGCAAGCGCGCCATCATGGAACGAATCGCGCCGCTCGGGCCGGTCTATCAGGCGGGGACGCTGTCCGGCAACCCGGTGGCGGTAGCGGCGGGGCTGGCAACGCTCAAGGCGATCCAGGCCCCCGGGTTCTACGACGCGCTTGCCGCGCGAACGCGCGAGCTCACCGAAGGTCTCACCCAGGTCGCAAGGCAGGTCGGCGTGCCGTTCGCGGCCCAATCGGTCGGCGGAATGTTCGGGATCTATTTCGCGGCGACCGTGCCTGAGACATTCGATACGGTGATGATGTGCGACAAGGACCGCTTCAACCGCTTCTTCCACGCGATGCTCGATGCCGGCGTCTACCTGGCGCCGAGCGCGTTCGAGGCCGGATTCGTTTCGGCCGCGCATTCCGCCGCGGACATTGCCGAAACGCTCGCGCGCGCCGAACGGGCGTTTGCCGCCGCCCGTTGACGGGCACTGCGACCGAAGCGTCATGTCTTCGCGGCAGATTGGGTTGGGCGTCGCCCGGCGGCGACAGTTTTCGTTGAAAAGCGCACGCAAACCCTTGATTCGTGCGGCGAAAGGGCCATCGGTCCGCGGTCGGCATGTTATGATGATCGATTAATTATTGGGCAGCCAAACGCGTGAACGAAGCTCAAGAAAGACGCCTGGGCGAAATCCTGATCGAGCGGGGCAAGCTCGACCAGGAGGGGCTCGAACGCGCCCTGCGTCTGCAGCAGGACGGCGGCGAGAAACTTGGCCCCCTGCTGGTCACGCTCGGCGTGTGCGCGCAGCGTGATGTCGCCGAGGCGCTCGCGGCGCAGCTCGGCCTGCCGCTTGTCGACGCGCAGGGCTACCCGGAGTTTCCCATCCTCGAGGAGCGGGTGTCGCCGCGGTTCCTCCGCGAAGCCCGCGCGCTTCCGGTGCGCGAAGACGAGCACGAACTCGCGCTGGCGATGGCCGATCCCACGGACAGCTACACGATCGGCGCCTTCAGCATGGTTACCGGGCGCGAGGTGAAGCCGTTGGTCGCCATACCGACCGAGCTCGAGGCCGCGCTCGAGCGGCTCTACGGAGCCGGCAAATCGGCGCTCGGCCAGCTCGTCGGCGACGTCGAGACGCGGGTCGACGACGTCGCGTTCGATGCCGATGTCCAGCAGTTGAAGGACCTCGCTTCGGAGGCGCCGGTGATCCGGATGGTCTCGCTCATCATCACCAACGCGCTCGGCATGCGCGCATCCGACATCCACATCGAGCCGTTCGAGAACCGCCTCATCGTGCGTTACCGGGTCGACGGCGTGTTGCACGAGGTCGAGTCACCGCCGCGACGCCTTTCGGCAGCCGTTATCTCGCGGGTCAAGATCATGGCGAGCCTCGACATCGCCGAGCGCCGGCTGCCGCAGGACGGCCGCATCCGGCTGCGCGTGCAGGGCAAGGAGATCGATCTGCGCGTCTCCACGGTGCCGACGATGCATGGCGAATCGGTGGTGATGCGGATCCTCGACAAGGGCGGTGTCGCGCTCGATTTTGTCCGGCTCGGGTTCGAGGAGGACACGTTGCGCATCTTCCTCGACGTGCTGCTGCAGCCGCATGGCGTCCTGCTCGTCACGGGACCCACCGGCTCGGGCAAGACGACGACGCTGTACACGGCGCTGGACACGCTCAACAAGCCGGACGTCAAGATCCTCACCGTCGAGGATCCCGTCGAATACCAGATGGCCGGGATCAACCAGATCCAGGTGAAGCCGCAGATCAATCTCACCTTTGCCAACGCGCTGCGCTCCATCGTGCGGCAGGACCCCGACGTGATCATGATCGGCGAAATCCGCGATCTCGAGACCGCGCAGATCGCCGTGCAGTCGGCGCTGACCGGGCATCTCGTGCTGTCGACGGTTCACACCAACGACGCCCCGTCGACGGTCAACCGGTTGCTCGACATGGGCGTCGAGGACTATCTGCTGACGTCGACGGTGATCGGAATCCTCGCCCAGCGCCTGGTGCGCACGCTGTGCGAGGAATGCAAGGAGCCCTACACCGCGCTGCCGGAAATGGTCGAGCAGCTGCGCCTCGACCGCTTCAGCGACGGGAGGAGCATCACGCTCTACCATCCGAGAGGATGCGCGCACTGCGCGCAGACCGGCTACACCGGACGAATCAGCATCATCGAAATGCTGCCGATGACCGACCCGTTGCGCAGCCTCGTGATGAAGCACGCCAACGCGGGCGAACTGCGCGAAGAGGCGATCCGCGAAGGGATGCTGACGATGTACGAGGACGGCCTGCGCAAGGCGGTCCGCGGCGTCACGACCTTCGAGGAAGTGCTGCGCGTGACGCGCGAAGGCTAGCGTGAAGAGCCCCCCAAGCTCACTTCGTTCGCTACCCCCCAGAGGGGGGCGCTCAGTGCCCTTCGGGCGGCCGGGCGGGCACTGAGGGCCCCCGAACATGCCGGTGTTCCGCTACAAGGCCGTCAACCCGGCCGGCGACGTCGCCGTCGGCGAACTCGAGGCCGCCAACGAGAGCGAGATCGTCGACCGCCTGCGCGACCAGGGCATGTTGCCGATGCAGGTGGCGCCGGCGGGCGCCGGCGTCGTGTCCTCGGCCACCGGAACAACGTCCCCGCGGCGTGCCGGAACTTCGGCGCGCCGCAAGTGGTTCGCGTCGAAGACGGTCTCGAGCGACCACCTGATGGCGATGACGCGCGAGCTCGCGACGCTGCTGCGCGCCGGCCTCACGCTCGACCGCGCGCTCGAGCTTCTCATCGGCCTTTCACCGACGCCGCCGGTGACGGCGCTGCTGCAGCAGGTCCGCGACGACGTGCGCGGCGGCAAGGCACTGTCGCAGGCCCTCGACGCGCGACGCGACGTGTTTTCGCGCTTCTATGTCAACATCGTACGCGCCGGCGAAGCGGGCGGCGCGCTCGGTGTCGTGCTGACGCGGCTCGCTGACACGATGGAACGCAACAAGGACCTGCGCGAAAGCGTGAAGTCCGCGCTTATCTACCCGACGATCCTCATCGGCGTCGCGGTGACGTCGGTGATCGTGCTGCTGATCTGGGTGGTGCCGCAATTCGAACAAACGTTCGCGCAGGCGGGAAAGGCGCTGCCGCTGCCCACGCAGGTCGTCGTGGTGCTCGGCACCGTCATGCGCAAGTGGTGGTGGGCCATCGCGTTGCTCGTGGCGCTCCTCGTGATATGGGTGCCCCGGCACCTCGCCAGGCCCGCGGTGAAGCATCGCTGGGACGCGCGGGTGCTGAAGATGGCGCTCGTCGGCGACCTCATGACCAAGGTCGAAGTCGCGCGCTTCGCGCGGACGCTCGCGACGCTTCTCGGCAACGGCGTCACCTTGCTTGCGGGCCTCGCGATCGTCAGGGAAACGCTCTCGAACAGCGTGCTGGCCGGGGCGCTCGACGGCGTGATCACCCGGCTGCGCGAGGGCAAGGGTTTCGGGCGCCCGCTCGCCGAAACGGGGCTCTACCCGAAGCTCGCAACGCAGATGATCCTCGTCGGCGAGGAGTCGGGCCGGCTCGAGGAGATGCTGACCCGGGTCGCCGAGGTCTACGATCGCGAAGTGCAGATGGCGATCAAGCGCTTCCTCTCCGTGCTGGAGCCGGTGATGATACTCGGGCTCGCGGTGCTGATCGGTGGCATCGTGTTCTCTATCCTGCTCGGCGTGATGGGCATGAGCGAACTTGTGCAGTAATGCGGGTCTAAGATGTTCCGGGCGCCCCCGCGGCGCCAGAGGCCGGACAAAATCAGGGAAACACGATGGCGCAACTGAAAATGCAACGACAATCCGGCATGACGCTGATAGAAATCCTCGTGGTGCTGGTGTTGATCGGCATCGTGCTCGGCATCGTCGGCGGAAATTTCATCGGCCGCGGCGAGAAGGCGAAGGGCGACGCCGCCAGGATCGAGATCGGCCAGATTGGCCAGGCGCTCGACCTGTACAAGCTCGAGATCGGCCGCTATCCGACGACGCAGGAGGGCCTGCAGGCGCTGATCCAGGCTCCTTCCGGCGCGCCGAACTGGAACGGCCCTTACTGGAAGAAATCCACGCTGCCCAAGGATCCCTGGGGCAACGAGTACAAGTTCACGTCGCCCGCGCAGAACGGGCCGTACGAAATCATGTCCTACGGCGCCGACGGCAAGGAAGGCGGCGAAGGCCCGAACAAGGACATCACGAGTGCGCAATGAAATCGCCGCGCGCCGACGGCAGGATCGCACCGGTATCGCTTCCGCAGCGGATGGCGTGGTCGGGCGCTGCCTGGCGCGCCCGCGGCGGCATGTCGCTGATCGAACTTCTGGTCGTGCTGATGCTGATGAGCCTGATCGCGGCGATGGCCGTTCCCTTCCTTTCGGGTGGCGTGTCGGGCACCGAACTCAAGGGCGCGGCGCGGGAAGTCGCGGCCGGTCTGCGTTTTGCGCGGAGCGACGCCGTTGCCAGTCGGCGCGAAACGCGGCTGGTGCTCGATCTCGAGCAGAGGACCTTCCGAATCGACCGCGACGCGCGGGTCCACGCGCTGCCGAAGCAGGTGGACCTCAAGCTCTTCACGGCGCAGCGCGATCTCGTCGACGAGAAGACCGGCGCTATCCGTTTCTATCCCGACGGTGGTTCCAATGGTGGCCGGATTACGATTGCCGCGGGGGAGCGCAAGTATGAGGTGGACGTTGACTGGCTCACCGGTCGAGTCGCGATCGCCGATTGACGCGCTGACGGGTGACGCCGGAGCCCCTCGCCGTGCGGCGAGGCCGTCGGCCAAACATCCGCGCGCTCCGGGTCAGGCGCTTCGCGCTTCCGCCTGCGCACGCGGTTTTTCCCTGCTTGAAGTGCTGGTGGCGTTCGTCATTCTCGCGCTGGTCGGAACGGCGCTGTTCCGGATGTTTTCCGGCGCGCTTGCCAACGTCGCAGCGGCGGACGACTACAGCCGTGCCGTGCTCGTCGCCGAGAGTGTCCTCACGGAAGCGGCGGGCGCGCGGCCGTTGCGCGAGACGTCGCAGTCGGGCACTGCCGACAGCGGGCGCATCGCCTGGACGACGCAGGTGACGCCGTACACGGCACCCCAGGTCAACCCCGACATCGAAAAGGCCTCCGAATCGATGGCCATGCGCCTGTTTCGGATCGTCGCCGAAGTCACTTTTCCCGCCGCCAACGGCAAGCCGCGGACGTTCACGCTGGCGACGACTCGTGTCGGTGAAAGGGAGTCGCGGTGACGCCGCGGGGGAACCTTCCGCGCGCTCCGGGTCAGGCGCTTCGCGCTTCCGCCGGCGCGTGCGGTTGGCCTCCACGACGTGCTGGCGTGCCGCATACGCCAGTGTCGTCGGCCAAACATCCGCGCGCTCCGGGTCGCGCCCTTCGGGCCTACCCCTGCGCACGCGGTTTCACGTTGCTCGAGTTGACTATTGCGCTGGTGCTGCTGGCGTTGATGTCGGCGGTGATGTTCGGCTCGCTGTCGTTCGCAGGTCGAAGCTGGGACGGGGGTGAGGCGAAGGCAGCGCAGGTCAGCGAAATGCGCCAGACCGAGCAGTTCCTGCGGTCACAACTGGCGTCGCAGTATCCGCTCCGCGCCAGGAAGGTCGCCGAGTTTCCTCTCTACTTCGTCGGCGCCGTCGACGAAATTCGTTATGCCGCCGCACTGCCGTCGCGCGTGGCCGAAGGAGGCATCTACTACTTCCGGCTCGCGGTCGTGCGCGAGGGGGACAAATCCCGGCTGACGCAGGAGCGCGTGATCCCGGACCCCGAGGCCACCGGCGATATCGATTTTCGCGACGCCGAGCGCGCGGTGCTCGCGGAGGGCATCGGCGGACTCAAGATCGGGTACTTCGGGCGCGACAGCGGCGCGGCCGAAGCCGATGCTCCGACCTGGCGCGACCGGTGGGACGACAAGCAGCGTTTGCCCCTGCTCGTGCGGGTCGACGTCACGCCGCAGCAAGGTCTGCCGTGGCCGCAGCTCATCGTCCTGCCGATGCACGCCCCCGAGGTCGGGTGCCGGGCGTGGGATCAGGTCCGTTCACGCTGCGCGGGGGTTGCATGATGCGCCTGCGTGCAAGCACTCCGCATGGGTGCCTGTCGGCATGCGCGCGCACTCCGTCGCCTGCGCATTCCCAATCCGGCCTGGCCTTGATCGCCGTGCTCTGGCTCACCGTGCTGCTCACGGTGATAGCGAGCAGCTTCGCGTTCAGCATGCGCAGCGAAGTGCTGGCGGCGCGCAATGCGCTTTCGGTTGCGCAGGCGCGCGCCGCGGCCGAAGGCGCCGTGGAGCGAACACTGTTCGAGTTGCTGCGGCCACGCAACATCCCCGATGTCTGGCTCGCCGACGGCGCACCGCATGTCTGGCAGGACGGCGAAGCGTCGATTACGGCGGCCGCGGTCGACGAATCTGCCAGAATCGACCTCAATGCGGCTACGGAGCCGTTGCTGAAGGGGTTGTTGCAGAACGTGGGTGGGCAGGACGCCGAAACCGCCCAGCGGCTGGTCGAGGCGATCGCCGATTGGCGTGACGTCGATGACCTGCGGCGCCCCAACGGGGCGGAGGTCGCCGATTACCGCGCCGCGGGCCTCAAGTACGGGCCCGCCAACGGGCCATTCGCGGTGGTGGGCGAATTGCAGCGCGTGCTCGGCATGACGCCCGCGTTGTTCGCGCGCATTGCCGACAGCCTGACGGTGTACTCCGGCCGGCCGGGCGTCAACGTCGCCACGGCTTCGCGCGACGTCTTGCTTGCGCTCCCGGGCGCGACCCCTGAACTCGTCGACGCCTACGTCGCGCAGCGCCGCGAGGCACTGGCGAACAAGCTGCCCTTGCCCCCGTTTCCGGTCGCACGGGGTTTCGCCACGGGGGCCGCCGCGGTGTGGCGGATCCGGGCGCAGGCGACGATGCCCGATGGTGTAACCTTCGTGCGCGAAGCGGTCATGCGGTCATCGCCGGACCCTCGACGGCCGGTGATTGCCCTGCTGTGGCAGGAAGGTTCTTTGCCGCCGCCACCCAACCCGGCGGGGAACGCCGATCTGGCCGATCCCGCAACGACCACAAGTGGAATTCGCAATCGCTAACGTCCGTCAGGCACTGCGCAACAACGCCGCGTCGTTGGGTCTGCCCGCCTTCTGGCACTGGTGGAGGACCGAGCTCGCGTCGCTGGTCCCGTCCGCGCCGCGCACCGCGCTGAAGCGCCGCCGGCTGCGTCCGGTGCTCGCCTTCGAGGACGGTGTTGCCGTCCTGTGGGAGCCCCGCGTCGTCGACGGCGAGCTCGCGCTGACCGAGGCCGCGCGCGTTGTTCTCGGAGGGGACGCGGCGGCGGTGGCGCACGCCGGTCGAACCGCGATCGAGGCACTCCCGCAACGCGTGTACGGGGGCATGGCCGCGGCAGCCAGGATCGTCGTGGCGCTGCCGCGCAGGCAGGTCTTGCGCAAGCAACTGACATTGCCCGCCGCCGTCGAGGAAAACCTGAAGGAAGCGCTGGCGTACGATCTCGATCGCCATACGCCGTTCCGCCCCGATCAGCTGTATTTCGATGCCATCATCGTCGCTCGCGATGTCGCGAAAAGGGAGATCCGTGTCGATTGGGCTGCGGCGCTGAAGACCGTCGTCGACCAGGCCCGCCGCCATGCCGAGAGCTGGGGTGCGACGGTCGTTGCGGTTACGCCGGAGACGCTCGAATCGACAGCGGCGTCCGTCGCAGCGCCGGCCGTGTGGTCGAAGCTCAACCTGCTTCCCGACGCCGAGCGGCCCGACCACGCGGTGTGGCGGCGCTGGCAGTTCTGGCTTCCCGTTGCGTTGATGGCGATTACCGCGATGATCGCGGTCCTGCTGCCGATCTGGCAGAAGCGCGATTACATGATCGCGCTCTCGCAGATTACCGAACAGGCGCGGGTGCAGGCCGCCTCGTCCGACGCGCTGCGGCAGCAGCTCGACCAGGCGATCGGCGATTACAACTTTGCATTGGGGAAAAAATATACCTTCCCCAGCACCGTGCAGCTCCTCGACGACGTAACGAGGCTCCTGCCCGACGATACCTGGCTGACGCAACTTGAAATGAAGAGCATGCCCAAGGGCAAGGAACCCCATCGTGAAATCCTGCTGCGCGGCGAGAGCGGCAACGCGGGAATTCTCGTATCGAAGCTTGAGGAATCGAAGCTGTTCGAACAGGCGGCGCCGCGCTCTCCGACCACGAAAATCCAGCCCGGGCCG
>Ga0315278_10005465_pt1 | contig 11533 bp, 10 predicted proteins | sample YL17G06_0_MG_FD_203880 | JGI IMG/M metagenome (GOLD analysis project Ga0315278, IMG submission 203880) | Sediment microbial communities from Yellowstone Lake, YNP, Wyoming, USA - YL17G06_0 | ecosystem: Environmental > Aquatic > Freshwater > Lake > Sediment | place: USA: Wyoming | collected... | reverse complement strand
CCTTCAGAACCGCTATAATCTGTTCTTCCTTAAATCTCTTACCCCGCATTGTGCACCTCCTGTCTTTCTAAGTTTTATCATGCTGCTACTCCAATTGCAACTGGCACAGTTTTTGGGGGTAAGGTCACCCTTATTGACTTTGCGTTCCTTCCAAATGTCCAAGCGTCTATACTGTCTAAATTGAGTATTTTGAAACCAAATCTGAGGCTAAGTTTTACTGCTTCTGTCGCTAATCCTTTGCCCCAGTACTCTTTTCCAATCCAAAATCCAATTCTCGCACAAACTTCTTGTTCTTTATGTATTGTAAGAGTAACAATGCCAATAACCTTTCCAATGTTTTTAGATACAATGCTAAATTTGTATTCCCTCGCAATTTTCGGATGCCATACTCTTACGCAAATCAGCCGCAATCCTTTTCCGACAAGTCTCAAGATTCTGCAGATAAATCTCCCGGCAGGGTTTTTCAGAAATTTGAAAGGAGGGGGCAGCGTCCATTTACCAATCTCACTGTCTCGGATGCTAACATATATATCCCCTATATCAGAGAATCGCAATTCTCTGAGTAAAATCCTATCCGTTTCAAGATTATATTCCGCCATAGTTATGCGTTATTTGAAAGGCTGCAGCACCGTCCCACTTGCTGCGACGGCAATTTTCGGGGCATCAGTGCTGATTATTTTCGGGATAATTAACCTCTTGAAGACATCGTTTTTCTGTTTAAAGCAGCACCTTCATATACACATGCAATACTACCAGGATATGCCCCGATGGTAACCATCATTGCTGTAAAAGCTTGATGGCGCATAAGGCCTCCACATACTGACTCGTGTTTTTTCTGGAGTAGTACCTCTCGGCTGCCTGGCGACTATTAGTTTGATAGCGGCATAGTTTCGCCTTATCATTAAGTAAATCCTTAATTCCGTTCACCATAGCATTAGTATCCCCGGGACTTACCACGATGCCACAGTTGTGTCGGTTAATTATATGAGCTATTTCACTTTCATTGTTACACAAACCAATCAACGCGGACCCTGCAGCCATTGCATAGCATGTTTTACTGGGAGCACTCAGGGTTTCACAGCCCTTATCGAGAGTTATAATAGATATATCTGCTGTTGGTAATGAAGTGGACAATACATCTTCTGGTTGAAAGGGGAGAATGGTTAAATTGTCCAAGGCATCCTTATATTTTGCCTGCTTAACTAAGTCCTTTTTTGCCCCTTCGCCGATAATCATAAAATGGATGGAATCATATTCCTTGAGTTCCCTGGCTGCAGCTATAATTGTTTCGATATCATGTGTTTTTCCGAGGTTGCCTGAGTACATAACCGTTAGTTTTCCTACCTGACCATATTTCTTAGCAAACTCATTCTTATCTTTTGCTACAGGTCGAATCCAATCGGTATCTGCCCAGTTCGGAATAAAAATCACCTTGCCGGGCAGAGTCTTGCTGGCATCAAACATTTGCTCTAAACTACCGGCCATAGCCTCGCCTATAGTAAATACAATCTCGGCATTTTCCCAAACCAGGCGATTCAACCGTCTCCAAATCCGGGCTGCCAACCCTGACTTCTTCAACACGCCAAACTGAATGAGGGCATCAGGGTATATATCATAGACCAGAATGACGTAGCGCTGGCCGCGTAAACGCTTACAAAGATAACCCACCGCACCTAAACAAAGTGGCTCTGACATCGAGAACACCAACGTATCGAGCGGCAGTTTCCAGCAATAAAACAGGGCGTAAAGTATGTAGTGAATACCTGACAAAACACGTGATAAATAACTTCTACGTTGATATTTTGGTGCGGCCACGATACTTAGAGAATCCGTCTGCTCGCTTTTTAACGCATCAGGATGTCCCGTCAGGAGCAATCCCGGAGGCCATTTTTTTGAAATATCGTGAGCCAATCCCCTAAATAAGGGACCAGCCCATTGGTTAAGAAATATAATGCGGGGATGTTTAGGTAAGTTATTCATAATTTCAATCAAACTGCTTTATTCTGTTGGTATAAAAGATGGATTTTTCTAATGTTTTTCCGAATGTCCCCATCTGGTTTGAAATATTATAAGGCTATTTTGGGCCGCTTTGTCCAACAAAACTCTGAGCGGCGGAATTTCTGCTTTATCTCTTTTCTGCCAGGGCTCTTAGGTCTTGTATTAGATCCTTGGCCACCTCCTCCCAGTTCTCGGCAAATTGCGATCTGTTTGCGAGTTGCGTTTTGCCTTTATCAATTAACTTCTGTCTTATAGTGGCATCTTCCCTGAGTAATAGTATCTTTTCAAATGCAGTCTCAGTATTCCATGGATCGTAGTAACACGCCGCTTCTCCACATACATAGCGGGCAAAATCAAGGTCAGGAGCTAAGATGGGGACTCCCATAACCATAGCTTCCATAAAAGGCAAACCCAGCGTTTCTAAGGTAGTTGGCAACCAAAATACATCGCTGTAAAAGAGGTATCGAGCTACATCTTCTCGTGAAAGTGAGCCAACGTTGATAATCACGTCTTCTAAGTGGTATTTGGAGATTTCTTCCAAAAATTTACCAGCTCGTTGATGGTCCTGTCTCTCTACAGTCGTAATGAATTTAATTTGTTTTGCCCGTATCTGTTCACCGTGAAGTCTGCAAATAGGTATGAGAACACTTGGGTTTCTGTGCGCCATGTAGCGAGTCAACAATAAGACGTAAAAGTCACCCGAAGACCTGTCAAATATATCAGGAATTTCCGACACCACTGCGGGGTTTATTTCCGTTGGTGGCGGCCATCGTAAGATATTAATTTGGTTTTCCGGATAATGAAATGTTTCAGAAAACCTGCGTTTGACTATTGGAGTTTGAGCGAATACCAAGTCCGTTGCAGGTAGTGATTTTTTTATTTGCGATCTTAATGCTGCAATCCGCAGCTGCCACAGCCAGTGTATCTCAGAATAGTACCTCTTGTCATAAATCAAATATGCCTGTCGGATGATCAAGGCTTGCGGAACATGTGGCTTAGTTAAACCTATATTCGCCAAACCAAGTATTACATCCGGATTGTAACGCTTTATAATCTTGGGCAACGTTAATCTCTCGAACCAAGTCCTTTCAAGAGGCGAGTGGGAGCCTTGGTAAACATAAAAGTCGCTATTCGGAGGCAGCTCAAGTCCTTCATATCCGTAACCAGCAGAGCAAACCAACAAGATTTGCTCGTCCTGTGCGACATTTTTAAATGCCTTTAGTAGATTTAATGTTCCAAACAACCCCCCACCGGTACGGCAGTTATGAGCAATAATAGCTATTTTTTTCTTTTTCACAACGCCCCTGTTTTGTAAAAAGGAGATGTTATAAATCCTGTGATTTGAAACTTGTTATATTAACCTTTCGGCTACATAACCCCTTCTTAAAACACCAAAATTTTGTCTGCACTGCATCGATAGCTGCTTGCTTTTCACAATTCTCCCTTGCAATTACTTCCAATTTCACTAATTACATATCGCAGCTTTCCTCTGTCGTGCGGAATATTATTAACGGCCTCAAAATCGATTCTCACCTGCTCTTGAGTTCTTTTGAGCAAATCTTTGCGTACTTTATCCAAAACCTGGTTTAGTCCTTGTGAGAGAGAATTCGGAACATAGCTGATTTTGATTGAATAATCCTGCCTCTGCCGAACTTGAAATCCCTTCACCGAATCTGGGAAGTTATCAAAAATTGTTGTAAGATATTCTCCTGCAAGACAAGTTCCGTTAGGAAGTCGTATTATGTCGGTTTGCCGCCCCCTGACTCTGTCCATCAGCGGCAGATTTATCCCACATGAACATTTGCCTTTGACAGCTTTGCCCGTATCACCATTTACATATCTAATGAGCGGGAAACAATAATTCTCTAAATCGGTTAGAACGATATTGCCAAGCTCGGCATCTGGCAGTGGTTTTCCTGAATCATCTGTGAACTCAATCAGCCTGGCATCATGAAACATGTGTAAAGCCCGCCTTTGACTACACTGAGCTGCAAGCGAAAATATCTCACAGCAACCATATTGTTCATAAACCGGTGCATGGAAAGTATTCTCGATTCGTTTGCGTTGAACTTCTGAAAGTGGAGCAGCAGTGACCCAGATTGCTTTAGGTGGCACAATATCAAGGCGGTTATCGCTGGCAAATGAAGCAATATGATCAATTGCTCCAACATATCCCCAAACAATCCGAGGGCATATTCTATTAAACTTGGCAATAAAAGTTTCGATATCTTCGGGCTTCATTGAGGACGCATCGAGCCTTATCCGCAAGGCGGGCAGCCAAATGAGATTATTGAACCATCTATCTATCGCTCGTTGTTTCGTCATCCTTATAACAACTGCTTCATTTGCACCAAGCTGGACGCTCCACCAGTCGCGCATTCTCCAGGCCAGAGCCTCAAGTTGCACGCGTTTATCGAACAACACTTTTAAGGGTTCGCCGGTCGAACCGCCTGTTGTCGAAATCAGCGTCATTCCAGGTTTCGCCTGTACGGAGAGGAGTTTGTCAAAGTTTGCCCGTATGTCATCACGTCTCAACAACGGCACTTTTGAGTAATCTCCCGGTTGTTTGATATCTTGAGGGTTAAGACTGACAGAATCAAATTTTTCACGATAATATGGTACGTTTTCGTACGCGTATGCCAGAAGATTTTTACGTTTTTCCCAGTTAATCGCCTCTATCTCGTCAAGAGACATAAACTGCTGTTTTCGCAGAAGATGATAATACGTTACTGCAGCTTTATTGAACAAATTATATTTCAGTAAGAAGCAGGCTGTCTTCAAATTATCAGGAATCATTAAGCACCTTCGAGCATTTCTACTATTTTGGGGACAATCACTTCGTATGAATACTTCTTTTGAACATAATCGATTATAACCTCCGGCGCCGGTCCCTTTAATGAACCATTAACAAAAGCCTCAATTTTTCGCTGCAAAGGCTCAATTTGACCGGCAGGAACAATCATATCCGGCGAAATCGGCCTGATAAGTTCCGGTAAAGCACCGGCATCAGTGCTAATAATTGGCAGTCCATACGCAAATGCCTCAAGCACAATCAGTCCAAAACATTCCAGTGTCCGAGTTGGAAGTATGAACATATCCGCCGCTTCATAGCACTGACGGAGAACATCATCGCTCACTTTGCCCATAAACAATATCTTATCGTCAACACCAAGGTCTTTGGCTAATTGCATCAGCGTATGCTTTAAGGGGCCATAGCCACCCAACACAAACCGCAAACAGGCATATTTTTTAAGCAACGGTGCTACTGCTCTTATGGCGATGTCCAAACCATATCTTGGACCAAAATGACGTAAAGTAAAAAGAATCTTTGCATCTTGCGGCCACGCAAGCAAAACCCTTGCTTGTTCTTTAGAGTGTTGTCGCACAAAATCTCTACGGCACCAATGAGGTATAACGCGAATTTTAGAACCAACGTTATAAAAGCCCTCGATAGCAGTTTTGGTAAACTCAGAAAGAGTCTGTATGCAATCCACATTACGCAGTAGATTCCCCTCAATTTTTTTCATTGCCCCTGTTCCCAGCAGAATCTTAACTTTACCATTTATTCCCTGTTGAGACCAATTGAATTTCTGCTCCAAAACAGAAGGAGAATGCACCGTATAAACATATCTTGGTCCAGCTCCTATAAGTTTAAATATAATCCGCCCCTCAATCGGTAAATGTATGTGAACAACATCCCATTTGGTATTTAGTAAATATTTTCGAGCCACTTTTGTGCCGGCATCGGTTTGTTCATAGACTTTGAAAGGATTGAGACTCGCTGTTTTCGGAAATTCAAATCTTACAACTCTGACGCCTTCAACTTCACAAATCTCGTTGTCTTTCACATTTCCCTTTTGACAAAACATTGTTATATCATGTCCTCGCTCCTGCATAATTTTGCACATATCCCACGCTACTCGGGGTGCTCCGCCCTGACCATCAACAAAACAACGACTTATTACTGATAAATAATTCATATTTCAAATCTGTCAATCCCTCATAAGATTTTCGAATTCCTGCCAGATTTCATTACGAGGGGCAATATTTAACCGTTTCATCTCAAAAATCGAACTAAGTATTTCGTGATGAGCAGGGCAAACCAAAAGGTTACGTAACAACAATATATCTTTATCTACGTTTTTTTTGCTTCGAACAACTTTGTTCAGACAATCACCCATTAAATTAAACGGATAAAATGGCAGTTTATTTCTTAAAATACACTTCGCGAGGTCTTTTAGTTTCCCCGATAGACTCGTTAAACACGATTTGAGAAGAGTTATATATTCACTTTCTTTATAAACGCAGAAACACTTCCAGAATTCATTCACCAGACCCGGATTCGCTGAAATCTGACAAAGTCGCTCAAATCTGTTTGTCGTCAATGCATATTCAGAAAAAGGTAAAACATCAACAGAAACGACATTTTTATTCTTATCGAGCATCTGGGTACTGCCAAATATGTCCAATGCTGCAATTCTTTTATCATTGATAACCAATCTCGCAATAAGTCCTTTTGACCAGCACGCTGGAATTTTCTGCTTAAATTCAAATGCAAAATTTCCCAAACTATAAATAATAGGTGCACCGCGATATATCTCTACTCCCTGTAGTATATGAGGATGATGACCAATAACTGCATCGGCGCCACACTCAACGATAAAATGATACAAGTCATAAGTCTTAGGACTTGGCAGCGGGTAAAGCTCAACACCGCCGTGAACACTGACTATAACCACATCGGCGATTGCTTTTGTTTGACGTATTGCTCGCCAAACACTTGTTGGTTCAAGTTTCGCCGTTCCTGCTGTTGTCTCACCCGCACTCGAAAATTCTTCCTGAGCAAATGCGAGTATTGCAACCTTAGACTGTTTTAAGTCAAACAAAACCGGCTGATATGATTTGTCCAAATTCGCACCGGCTCCTACGGTTTTTATTCCTGATTTTTGACACAGCGATATAGTGGTAGTGAGCGCTTCTTCTCCGAAATCCATAATGTGATTATTTGCCAAGACAGCAACATCAAATTTTCCCAGTTTCAAGGCTTCGATTGTCTGCTCAGAAGATGCCAGATTTGCCCCTGTTTTGGGGATTGGAATGCCCCTTGAACTGACCGGACATTCAAGATTAGCCAAAGACAATTCTTTATCATGTAAAAGTTGCAAAATATCTCGACCGAACATACCCTGAGCCTTACTGCTGTTCAATCTGAAATCACCAACGGCCAAGATGCGTTCGGTAACGCCTTTTGACTTGAATATCTCAAATTGTTTTAGCGGCTCTATTATAATGTTTTCTCCTTCAGATAATTTCTTCCGGCGGTGGGTATACTTCCTCAAATTCTTCCTGCTGTATACCACGACCACGGTCACCTATAACCAGCCTGAGCATCTGATAGAATATAAACGCAAATGTCATGTTGTATATCGTTATTCGCCAATAATCTATCGGTTGATAATTAGACGCCCAGAGCAGATGGGGGGTATACATACCAAAATACACAAATGCTTTCATTTTTGATTTTCGCCAGTTCCGCCGCAATATACTAATGAGCCACCAATGCAAAAGCCCCACTGCAAAGCCACCTATTGCAACCGCGGGCCAGCCACCCAAAAGCCAGAATCCGCCAATAATGGAAACTTCCGTTGATGAAGACTCGGTAATGTGAAATCCGTAATTGTTCAGTACCGCTGTGCCTCGCCAATAGAGATTATAATATAGAGCAGCAGGCAACAAAGACTTTGCCATTTCAGAGATAAAAGCAAGCCTGAAAGCACGATACGGCACATCGCTTGGCGTGCGCGTAATAATCGCATGGCCGCCGGAAAAAAACAATCGGTGCAGCGTAGTAGCGGTAGCCGACTGACCAGCCGCAGCAGTCCGCCATTCTTTCAAAACATTTAATCGATAAAAGAAGTCTTCCCAGCCAACCGATTGTGTAAGTATCCTCGTAGTATTGGAAATCATAACATACATCGGAAATGATATCAGCATGCATAGAAAAATAATCAGTTTGGTTTTTTTACTGCAATCACTGAAGAACAAAATCCCAAAGACAAAAATTGTGATCGGATATAACGCCTGACCACGGGCATTACCAACTGTGTAAAACAATATCGTCATACCGAGGAAAATTATCAGAACAATTCTGATAATCACAGGAATAACCTTAATAAAAGAGCCGATGACAAACAACAACCCCCAGAAATAATTGAACAGTCCCTCCGCTACATATTTTAAAAAATGAGGGACACTTAATATTCTTACAGTGGCGTGGAGCGACACAATGGACATTGCTGCACTCATGGTTGCAATTGCTAATGAACGAGGACTGGTGAGAAGTCCTCCGGAACTTTTCTCTTCATTGCGAAGAGCGAATAATACCGTGCCAAGATACGAAAGAAGAAACACAAATAATGCGCCCTGTACCTTTAGCCCGGAAGAAAAAAACCAGACAGGCGTTTCCTCGCCGTAAAACGCCTCATTGGTGAAAAAAAATGCAAAGTAAAGCATACTAATCGGCCATGCCGCCGTCATATATGGGAGAAATATTACCGGAACCATACTGGCCAAAGTACCTATCTGCAAACACCGCCACGCAGCGTAAGAAATCATCATAAGGTTTACACAGGCAAGTATACATATTGATTGAAGCCTGGTCTGAACAAAAGTGAAGATTAAGACAGGCATCACTATTGCAAAAAAAAGCATGAGCCATTTCACCCACCCAAGGCGGTATTCCTTCTTTACTGTATCCGCATCAAATGGTTCAACGGCTATGTCAAAAGAATTATCGTACATATATTTATCTCACGAAAAGGTTTTTCTACCCCTCGGCAAAATCGTTATTTATTGAATTCTGGATGTATCCTGCCGCTTTCATATTTTCTATTCTATTTGCGGCGTTCAGTTATCCTGACCCGTATGTAAACGATTATGATTTGAGGCCTTTTATGATAAATACGCGCGTATATATCCCGCTTCCGGGACTGCCTGTTTCAACCATATTAAACACGATAAATGTCCACCGGAGTACTCGCCATAGACACCAACGGAGCAATGAACTTAAGCCATGAGGGACAATCGCTGTCTCTCGCGGTTCAATTTCTTTAAACCCTACCCATCTCATCAATCGAGCCAAATCTTCGACAGTAAAGCAGTGTTCATGCGTAAAGTCTCCATATCTGAGGGTTAATCCAAAAGGAGTATCCGCGTTGGGGGTTTGTAGAATGAGCCTGCCATTGAATCGCAACGCACGATATGCAAATTCCAAAAATTTGATTGCTTCATCCTTATGCAGATGTTCGATAATATCCAGGCCCGTAATAACATCAAATTGTCCCGGATGATTCTGTAAAAACTCCAAAGCATTGCCTATAATTACATTAGGATGGATTTTTCGGGCATATTCCACTTGTTCAGGACTTATATCCAGACCTGTTATATTCGTGTACCCCTGCTTCAGAAAAAAATGCAGTAATTGCCCGGTACCGCACCCCGCATCTAAAATAGCGACGTGCTTATCCTCAGGAAGCCATCTGCGAAAATGGACTTTATATAATGCGTCGGCTGTTGTTATATCAACGTAATGGCTATGACGCTGCATAATGGTTGTGTACTGCCCGTAGATTTTATCTCTATAAAACATTTTTACCTTGTATACACTCTTTTCGCCATTATTATCTTATTGTACTAAATATGTTCTCAATCCGCTTCTCATAGGTATGATCCTGCATAGCCCTGCGATAGCCTGCTTCAGCGATTGCAATGCGCTCTTTGGGATGGTCTAAGAAATATAGTACCTTTTCAGCAGCCTCTTTTGCGCTTACGAATATTTCCACTTCTTTGCCCGGAACGGCAAGTTCCGGCAGAGTAGGACGATATTCATTAAGTAAGAACCCTCCGCTGCCCAGCGCTTCAAAAAAACGACAGTTTACGCCGGTAAATTCGGCCGGATGCATGTCGTTTAACACAATCTTCGCACCATAAAAAACCTTTGCCTTTTCCTCGCCGATAAGATATTTCTTTTTATGATGATTGTACAACGATGTTTTGACCCACGGAATCGGCTGCGGAGCGCCATAAATCGCGATATTGACATCTTTACCTATAATGCCCAAAACTTGCTCCAAAAACTTTGTTCTATACGGCTGCAAATTCGCGACAACGACAATATCAACATCGATAGTTTCTTCGTAATCGGTTTTTGGAATGTCGGGTTTTTTATGTACACGAGGATTAAAGCTCTCTGGTAGATAAAATGCATTCAATCCTAACTTGGCTTTCATCAATTTTGCCAAAAAAGGTTCTTTGGTAAAGTATGCATCGTAAGGACTCATAAATATATACTGTCGTCTCAGAGTACCGACATGATCTGGATTTACATGTATAACCGGAAGCTGTTTGCGTGCTGCTTTTAACGTTTGTACAAATTCGGGTATTACATGCCGATAGGTTACAATCACCAGTTCAGGTGAAAAATCCAGCACCTTGTTTGCCAGCTTACCCCACACCCAGCGGCTAAAACCATAATTGGCCTGAAGTATATTATACATCGCTTGCCCGCAAATCTTATGAACTAAGGGAATCGCATCATCCAAATCAAATATCCTGGCTAAATGGCCCAGATGCGATAATGTCTCTTCAAAATTGGATTCAAGGCAATCAAACCCCTTTGCGCCGACGATGGCTATTCGCATACTTATCCTTTCCAACAAGTTTAACAATTTTTCTTGGTCACATAGTAATAATAAGTTATGGTTCTGCTAAGACCGCCGTTGCATTCTGATACGCTCCAAAGCTTTTATAATCCCTTCTACGGCGGCATCCGCATTGTATCGTTTGATATGTTCCGCAGCAGTTTGCCCAAGTTGTTTCAGAACATACGGCTTGTTAAGGATATCTTGGAGATTATTAACCAGAGCCGTCTCATCGTCAGATGGAAAAACAAAGCCTGTTTTGCCATTGATTACCAGATCTTCTCTGCAACCCACCCGGTCTGATACCAGAGCAGGCAGGCCGAAAAGCATTGCTTCGTTCACGACCAGTCCCCACGTTTCCCTCTTGGAGGGTAATACGAAAACATCGCCCATAACATAATATTTGCCGATTTCGCTTTGATTAACAAAACCGGGGAAAATAGCTTTCGCTCCCATAATTTGTTTTAAATCCCTCTCTGTTTTCTGCCTAAGTTCCCCCTCACCTACTACTATAATCCATAAATTTGGAATGAGTTTCAGATGCTGTAAGGCTCTCACGAGAAGAGATGGATTTTTCACGGGAATGAGCTTGCCCAAAAACAAAAGTACAACATCATCATGCGTGATGCCGGCTTCGGAACGGAGTCTGTTTCTCTGAGGCAAAAATAATTCTTTCTGCCTTTGCATCAGGTCGGTGTCAATGCAATGAACACAATCAATAATATCTTCTTCCTTCATTCCATGTCTTAAAAAATGTCGCCGCATATATTTGCCCACAGCCAAACCGATATTGACACGCCTGTAAAGCTGCTTTAGAACCATACTTCGTAAATATT
>Ga0315278_10005464_pt1 | contig 11535 bp, 8 predicted proteins | sample YL17G06_0_MG_FD_203880 | JGI IMG/M metagenome (GOLD analysis project Ga0315278, IMG submission 203880) | Sediment microbial communities from Yellowstone Lake, YNP, Wyoming, USA - YL17G06_0 | ecosystem: Environmental > Aquatic > Freshwater > Lake > Sediment | place: USA: Wyoming | collected... | reverse complement strand
TCTGGCCTTTGACCTTGTCAAGGGGGTCGGTCTTTTGCTCCTGAATTTCGTCCACTTTAAGGATATGAAGGCCAAAGGCGGTCTGGATCACCGGGCTGATTTCCCCGGTTTTGAGCCCGAACGCGGTCTCTTCAAACTCCGGGACGACCTGGCCTTTGGAAATAAACCCCAATTCCCCTCCCCGATCCTTGGTTCCGGGATCTTCGGAATACTGTTTGGCCAGCCGGGAAAAGTCTTTGCCCTTGGAAGCTTCTTCGCGAATCGACTCCGCCTTCTGCCGGGCCTTGGTCATTCCTTCCGCATCTTTGGGGTCGGCTTTGAGGAGGATGTGGCGGACTTTGATCCGCTTGGGCTGGATGAATTTTTCGGGATCGGTCTGGTAATAATTTTCAATCTCTTTGGCCGTTACTTCCACGCCCTTCGCATAATTCTTCGGGTCAAAAAGGAGATAACGGGCCTTGGCGCTGGCCGGGATTTTGAAGTCTTCCCGATGTTTGGAAAAGTAATTTTTCACCTCTTCCGGGTTCGGGGAAGCGTCCTTGATATCCTCCGGGTTCAAAAAGGCCACGTCCAAGTTGACTTTCTCGAAGTCGTTCCGGTAGGCATCCAGGACCTCCCGGTCCGAAATTTTTACGGAAGAGGCGATGAGGCTTTGGACTTTGCCGATCAGGAGCATTTGTTGTTGATTGGCTTCGAACCCCGGCAGCGTCATCCCCACCCGCTGGACGGCCCGTTGATAGGTGGCTTTGTCGAAGATTCCGTCTTTTTGAAAGGCGGGAATGCCCTCCACGAAAGTCTGAACCTCTTCCGGGGTAACCCTCAGCTCCAACCGCTTGGCTTCCCGGATCAGCAGAACGCGGTGGAGCAGATCCTTGACGGCCCGGTCTTTTAAACCCAATTTCTGAACCATCTCCTCGGTGAACCGGGCTCCGTAGGCCGTCTGGTACCGTTCCCGCAGGCTTTGGTAGTATTTTCTGGCCTCCTCGATGGTAATGACCTGGTCGCCGATTTTGGCAAATTCCCGTTCGCGACTTCCAGAGGGGCTCCAAATCCCCCATAAAACAAATACTATGGCTATCCCAAATAAAATGGCTTTAATCAGCCATGACTGGGCATGCCGACGCATGAAGTCCAGCATAGATTTACGACCCCTTTCCTGAAGAATATCAATCATATTAGAAAACCCGTGCCGAAAAGGCAAGGCAAATTTATTGCAGGGTTCAAGGATTCCAGGGCACAAGGGGCCGGGGGGCTCGAATTTTGCTGATCTCAGAATCCTTAGCCGCTCTGAAGGGACGCCGTGTTTCAAGGGCCGAAAGCCCGTATTCTTCGGTTCAAAGAAGGCAAAGGAGTATATTTTCTTTAATTTTCTTGCGGGGGATGACGATTTTTGTTAGGATGTTTGGAAAAATCACCCAATTTCTCGTATTTTAATACGGACCGGGAGCTTCCCCGGGGGAAGTGAACTGGAAAGGAGCCGTACATGATCTTTGATTCCATCCTCGGCCTTTTCTCAAATGATCTGGCCATCGATCTGGGAACCGCTACGACGTTGGTTTATGTCAAGGGAAAAGGAATCGTGCTGTGCGAACCTTCCGTAGTCGCGGTCCGCAAAGATTCCCGCGGCGGAAAATCGATTTTGGCCGTAGGCAAAGAGGCCAAAAGAATGCTGGGCCGGACTCCAGGGAACATCGTGGCCATCCGGCCCATGAGGGATGGAGTCATTGCGGACTTTGAAATCACCGAGCGGATGCTCCGTTATTTTATTGCTCAGGTGCACAAGGGGCGCACCCTGGTACGGCCGCGGATCATCGTTTCCGTTCCCTCCGGAATCACGGAAGTGGAAAAACGGGCCGTGCGCGAGTCGGCCCAATCGGCGGGAGCCCGGGAGGTGTACCTGATCGAAGAACCCATGGCGGCCGCCATCGGGGCCGGGTTGCCGGTGAGCGAACCCTCCGGCAACATGATCGTGGACATTGGCGGAGGCACGTCCGAAGTCGCCGTCATCTCTCTCTCCGGGATCGTGTACGCCCAGTCGGTGCGCGTCGGCGGGGACAAGATGGACGAGGCCGTCGCCCAATTCATCAAGCGCAAGTACAATCTGCTGATCGGCGAGCGCACGGCCGAGATGATCAAAATTCAGATCGGCACCGCCTACCCGGAAAAAGAGATGAAAACCATGGAGATCAAAGGCCGGGATTTAGTTGCGGGAAACCCGAAAGTTTTGCAGGTGAACTCCGAAGAGATCCGCGAGGCCCTGGCGGAGCCGATCAACTCCATCATCGAGGCCGTCAAAACCACGCTGGAACGCACCCCGCCGGAGCTGGCCGCCGACATTGTGGATAAAGGAATTGTTCTGGCCGGCGGAGGGGCGTTGTTGCGGAACCTGGATGTCCTGCTCCGCGAAGAAACCAACCTGCCCATCACCATTGCCGAGGACCCGCTCTCGGCCGTCGTTTTGGGATCGGGAAAAGCCTTGGACGAGCTTGACCTCCTCAAGGAAGTCATGATCAGAAGCTGATGGTTTCAAAATCCGGGAGTATGAGAAAACCCCTGTAAGGCTGATGATGGATTTCATCAAACGGTTCCGCCTCCTGATCTCGGCGCTGTTTTTTCTGCTCCTGGCCCTCCTCTTTTTCACCTTCCAGCTTCGCGAGGAACCTGAGCCCTCGATGGCGGCGCGGGCCGTCATGCAGATTTCCTATCCCCTGCAGGAAAAAACCCGCGGCATCTTTTCCTGGTTTCGGAAGTTCGTTGACCGCTATTGGCTTCTCGTAAGGGTCGAGGAGGAGAACCAAAGGCTGCGAGGCGAACTCGGCTTCCTGCGGGAAGAAAACAATCGACTTCAGGAAGCCCTCCTGGCGGCGAAGAGGCTTGGAAAGCTCGCCCCGCTGCAGGAGCGGCGTTCCACCGCCGTGGCCGCGAATGTTTTCGCGCGGGATCCTTCCAGCTGGTTCAAGACGGTCCTGGTGGACAAAGGCGAAAAGGACGGGGTCTCCCGGGACATGGCCGTAGCGGTGGCGGATGGGGTGGTGGGCAGGGTCATCGAGGTGTTTCCCAATACGGCGAAGGTTCTTTTGATCACCGACCCGAACAGCGGCGTGGACGTAATCGTGCAGCGCACGCGGGCTCAGGGCATTATGGAAGGCCGGGTCGAGGAATTCTGCATCTTAAAATACGTGAAAAAAAGCGACGACGTGCAGGTGGGCGACAAAGTCATTACCTCCGGTCTGGGAGGCATTTTTCCCAAGGGGCTGCTGACGGGAACGGTGACGAAAGTGGAACGAAAGCGCCCGGGGATCTTTCAAACGGTCGAAGTCGTCCCGACCGCGGATTTATCCCGCCTGGAGGAAGTATTGATTTTGAGCGAGGAGCCATGATGGTTTCGTAAAAAGTCCATCTGCGGCGTTTCAACCCCGCCCCGTTAGATAACAACCCTGCTCCCGGGATTCAGAGATAAACCCCCTGAAATTGGAACTGGGAAACTCGATTGAAAAGTATCTAACGGTGTGAATCGTTGCAGAAGGTAGGGGCGCCTCGCCGAGCCGCCCGATATCGGGCAACCCGGCGGGTTTGCCCCTACCATCGGATTTGCGCGCCTGGCATGTAGGGGCGAGCGGCGCTCGCCCGAAATGGGCGTCCGCCGGACGCCCTTACAATCAAAACCACCGTTTTGGTGATTTTTTACGAGATCATCAGCTATGAATTCCGCCTTCAAAATCCGCCCGCTTTGCCGGCGCGACCGCCGTCCCCTAACCGCCCTCCTGAAGGCGCAAGCCCATTTTCGCCCTCCGGAAGTGCAGATCGCCCTCGAACTCATCGACCTCGCGCTGAATCAGCCCGGGCAGGAGGATTACTTGATTCGGTGCGCGGAAGGCGGCCAGGGGGAAATCGTCGGGTATGCCTGCTACGGGAAAGCCCCCCTGACGGATGCGGTCTACGATTTATACTGGATCGTGGTTCACCCGGATTATTGGAGCCGCGGACCCGGCTCCGCCCTTCTCCTCCAAGCCGAGGACGAGGTAACGCGCTCAAAAGCCCGTCTCCTGCTGATTGAAACCTCTTCTCTGCCCTCTTATGCCCGGCCGCGGTCCTTTTACTTGAAGCATGGGTACCGGGAGCTGGCCCGGATTCCGGACTACTATGAGGTGGGCGACCACAAACTCATTTTCGGGAAGACCTTTCCGGGATCCGAGCCCGTCTGATCTCCCCGGCCTTTTCAGCCGCAATTGTCTTGCCACCTCCCGCGGTCCCCTTTTCAACCGGGGAGAAACGGCGTATAATCTCAAAAAATGAAACGTTTTTTCTTCCTTCCTATTTTGAACCTGTGGAATAAGCTCCGGGTGAAAGCGGGGAAAATCAACCGCGGGGAATCTTTGTTTCTGGGACACCCTCTGGGTCTGCAGACGCGGATAACCATCTTAGTCACGCTGATCGTGGTCAGCGTCCTCGTCCTTTTTTCCTATCTGGATTTCCGCCTGACCGCCCACTCGCAGCGGGAACTTTTCCGCGAGCGGACCATTTTTGTGACCCGGGAATTGGATTCGAAGATCTACAGCCTCAAGGACCTGGAAGACACCCCTTATTTGGAGGAAGAAATCGCCAATTGGATGTATGCCCGCCCCTCCATCAAGGAAATCGACATTTTTTTGTTTTCCAAGAACACCTACAAAGTGCAGGTTTCCAGCTCGCAGGTGAAGGATCTGGGACTTATGCCGTCGGACCTCCAATCGTTGAAACGGGACATGGTCGTTTCAACCCTACGGCAAAAAGAAGATGAATCCTACTGGGAGATCCTGGCCCCTCTTCACCTGGGCAGAAAGATCATCGGCGGAATCCGGATCGTCAGCTCCCTTCAGGAGGCGGATGCGTACTTAGCCCAAAAGCGCACCAATACCATCTTTTTTACCCTCGTCTCGGTGGCGGTCCTGATTTTCATCCTGACCCGCTTTTTCAGCCGGGCGGTCAACCGCCCCATCCAGCGCTTGGTGCGAGCCATGTCGGAGGCCGAATCCGGACAGCTGAACGTGGAGGTTCCGATCCGCTCCCGGGACGAGATCGGACTCCTGGGCGATCATTTCAACCGGATGCTGGCCCGCCTCAGCCAGTTCAACGTGGAGTTGACCCGACGGATCGAGGCGGCCACCCGCGAGCTGGCCGAGAAGAATGAAGAGCTTCGGTTCGCCAACGAGTCCCTTTATCAAGCCCAGCTCAAATTGGTGCAGGCCGAAAAATTATCCGCCCTCGGCCAGATGGCCGCGACCATGGCCCACGAGATCGGAACGCCGCTGAACTCCATCTCGGGCTACATCCAGTTGATGCTGACCGAGGGAGCGGGATCGGAAGTGACCGCGAGACGCCTGAAGATCATCGAATCCCAGCTGGAGCGATTGACGCAGATCATCCGCAACCTCCTGCAATCTACAAAACAGCCCCTGCCGAAACTGCGGGCTCTGCATGTCAACCAGCTGCTGGAGAATTTGATCAGTCTGACCCATCCGGGGATGGCCAGGCGCGGGATCCAATTGCACCGCCAGCTCCACGATTCCCTCCCGCCCATCGCGGGCGACCCGGAACTGCTGCAGCAGGTCTTTCTCAATCTAATGACGAATGCCATCGATGCCATGCCGGGAGGGGGGGTGTTGACCCTCGCTACCAGCCCCCTGCCTCCGGCGTCTTTGAACGGGCAGGCGATCGAAGTGGTGGTCATGGACAACGGGATGGGAATGTCGGAAGAGGTCAAGCAAAAGGCCAAGGAGCCGTTTTTTACCACCAAGGAACCGGGGGAAGGGGCCGGACTGGGGCTCGCAATTTGCGAGGAGATCATTCGAAGCCATCACGGCCGGATGGAGATTGAAAGCAAAGAAGGGAAGGGCTCGGCCATCCGGGTCCAGCTGCCGGTTTATTCCGCGGAGGTCGCCTGATTTATGCCATCGCCGATTCATATCCTTGTGGTTGATGACGATGAAATCACCTGCAGCCTTCTGGAGGAGGTTTTGTCCAAGGAAGGTTACGAGGTGGAAAAAGCCCTGAACGGGGGGGAAGCGATCGAAAAGGGGATGAAAAAGACCTACGAGGTACTCCTCACCGACATCAAGATGGCCGGGGTGGACGGGATGGAGGTTCTGCATAGCTACCGGCAGAAAAGCCCGGAAACGATCGTGGTCATGATGACCGCCTTCGGATCGATCGAAACGGCCATCGGGGCCATCAAAGAAGGGGCCTACGACTATGTAAGCAAACCCTTCAAGCTGGATGAGATCAAGCTGACTATCCGCCGGGCCTTGGAGCAAAAACGCCTGACTGAGGAAAACCTGCTCTACCGCCAGGAACTGATTTCCAAGTACAAGCTGGAAAACATCGTGGGGCGCACGCCGGCCATGCTCCAGGTCTACAAAACGATCGCCCGGGTGGCGGACAGCCGGTCGACGGTTTTGCTGGCCGGTGAGAGCGGGACGGGAAAAGAATTGGTCGCCCGGGCCATTCACTTCAATAGCCCTCGGGCGGCAAAACCGTTTGTCGCGGTGGACTGCGGTTCTCTGGCCGAGACCCTCCTGGAGAGCGAACTTTTCGGACATGTCCGGGGGGCCTTTACCGGGGCGGTAGCCAACAAAAAGGGGCTCTTCGAGGAGGCCGACGGCGGGACCTGCTTCCTGGATGAGGTGGGAGACATCGGTCTGGCGATGCAGGCCAAGCTGTTGCGGGTCCTCCAGGAGCACGAGATCAAGCGCGTGGGGGGCACCGAACCGACCAAGATCGACCTGCGGATCGTGGCCGCCACCAACAAGAACCTCGAAGACCTTGTGGAGGAGAAGAAATTCCGGGAAGATCTCTTTTACCGCCTGAATGTGGTTGCCATCCACCTCCCCCCCCTTAGGGAGCGGGCGGAAGACGTCCCCCTGCTCGCCCGCCACTTTCTGAGGAAGTACAGCGAAGGAAATCAGAAAACCATCGCCCAGATCTCGCCGGAAGCCCTGGAACTCTTATCCACATACCGCTGGCCCGGAAATGTGCGGGAACTGGAGAACGTAATTGAGCGGTCCGTAACCCTTACCCGCCATTCCGTCATTTTGCCGGAAGACCTGCCCCGGCGCATCCGCGCCGAGAAAAGGGAGGATCTCGCTAAGACCCTTCCTTCCCATATCACCCTGTCCGAACTGGAAAAGCTTTACATTCAAAAGATCCTGGAGGAAACCGGGGGGAACAAAAAAAAGGCAGCCGAAATTCTGGGAATCGACCGCCGAACCCTCTATCGGATGGCCGCCCGCCACGGTTTGACCATCAAGCGATGATCGGGGCAGAACGCCTCACTTTTCCAAAACGCCTCATTTTACATAACAATTTAATTTAATTAACAATTTTTAGATTCTGCCTTTTTTTTGAGGCGGAATGGCGGATTTGTTCAAGCCCATCAGAACAATGGACTTTTTGCGGTCCGAAATTAAAATCATAACACATTGATATTATTATTTTTTTGTTTTTAACTTCTCAGTTAGACAGCGCCTGTTTGGTATGTTTTTTGCCTATTCCTTTTCCCAAAGAGATATGGATTTGAAAAGATCTCCCATCCACCCCGCATTTGTTCTCTTGTTGCTGTTGATCCTTTCCGTGCCCGGAGGATGCTCGGGATTTAAATCGGAAAGCGAACGGCTGAAAGAGGAAATTGTAGACGTAAACCAGGAAAACGATAGGTTGAAGCGGGAACTCAACGCTCTAAAGACCGAAAACGCCAATATGCACATGCGGTTGGCGCAATTCAACCTGCAGATTTCGGCCCTGCACAATGAAATTCAGAATTTGCAAAAAGACCTGGACTCTTTAAAATTGCAGAGCAGAGGAAATCCGCCGAAGGGTCGCAAGACGTAAGAAAATTTTGGAATTTTCCATGTTTTTGGAGGGGAGAATCCCCTTGATTCAAAAGGACAAGGAGGTGATTGAAGATGCGTAAGCTGATTGCTTTGTTTGTTTGCCTGCTTTTCGCCACGTCGCTGATCGTGGCCGCGGGTTGTGCAAAGAAGGAAGAGCCGGCCAAACCTGCGGCGCCTGCCAAAGCCGCTGAACCGGCGAAGGCTCCCGAGCCCGAAAAGAAAGCAGAAGAAGTCAAACCTGCCGATGCCAAGCCGGCGGAAAAAGCTCCGGAAAAAGCTCCGGAAAAGAAATAAGGAAGACAGCTTCAATCCGTGAAGCAACAGGCAGCAAAATTAAACCATGGAGGCCAAGTAGAATGAAAAAGCTATTCGTAGTCATGATCGCTCTGTTGACGATGGTGGCGTTTGCCAGCAGCGTGATGGCGCAGGCCCCGGCGAAGCCCGCCGAGCCCGCCAAGCCTGCCGCTCCTCCGGCCGAAAAGCCCAAGGCCGAGAAGAAGGATATGAAAGCCTCGGGAACCGTCGCCGGGTACGAAGCCGGGAAGATGATCAAGGTCAAAGGGAAAGACAAAGAAACGACCTACGGCATCACCGGGGACACCAAAGTGAAGGGTGAAGTGAAAGGCGGCGCCAAAGTCACCGTGATGTACAAAAAGGACGGCGACAAGATGGTAGCCACCTCCATTACCGTGGCGGCGGAAAAGAAGCCTGCCGCTCCGGCCAAACCGGCTGCGCCTGCCACGCCCGCTGCTCCGGCTGCTCCGGCTGCGCCCGAAAAGAAGTAGTCCCTTTCAGGGAAGGGAAATCGAGGGCATAACCTCCGGAAATTGAGGTTATGCCCTTTTTGCTTTTCCAGAGGACAAAGGAAGCGGATAAAAATAAAGAAAACACAATCTTTTCAATATTAAATCCATAGTGTCAGAGGCTCTTGCAAAACTCCTGAAAGCAAGGAGAAAATGTCATTTCGGGCAAGCGAAGCGCGACCCGGATCCAGGATTTTCAAGCAGTTCTGGATTCCGGCTTTCGCCGGAATGACGGCCCAAGTGACTTTTGCAAGAACCTCATCAGTTTAGAGTTTTGAAAAAATGGTGTGACCGCCTTTGTTGGGGCCCGGGGGCCAGAACGGAACGCGCCGGAAGCATCGGTCGGTCTGTTTGTATCTTGGACACGGAGATCAAAGCTTGTTTCCGACCGAGGAGGCGGGGGGTATCTTCCCCGCCCCCTCCACAAAGAAATCAGCGCCTTATGATTCCAATCCCGCCTTTGGCGGGACCCCGGGCCCTGGAAGCACTTGGCCCTAACGAACCTCCTTTTTTCAAAGAACCAAAGTGTTACAATCCATATAAAATCGCAAAAAAAACTTGACAAAATTTCCCCCCCTGTGCTAAAAATCCCTTGAATGAATAACCATTCATTTTTTGAGTAGAGGTTAACCCCTTTTCATAGGAAAATAATTTAAGATAGCCGAAAGGAAAGAAGAACGATGAGGAAAAAAACATTGAATCCGAAACGAATCATGGGCTTAGGCTTAATCCTGATGTCTTTCATGCTCCTGGCGGCGCCTCTTTGGGCGAGCGAGGCGGAGTTGGCGATCCCGGTGCTTACGCCCACCCAGAATAATCTTCTGATGATCGGTTTCCTGGTTTGCTTTGTGGGGATGGCATTTGGGCTTTATGAATATAAGAAAGTTAAAAGCTTGCCCGGCCACAAGTCCATGCTGGACATCTCGGAAATTATTTTCCAAACCTGCAAGACCTACCTCATCCAGCAAGGGAAGTTCTTAATCATCCTCGAAATCTTCATCGGGGCCTGCATGGTCTATTATTTCGGCTTTCTCCAACACACGCCCGTAGAAGGGGTGCTGCTGATCTTAGCTTGGTCCGTGGTCGGGATCCTGGGTTCTTATGGGGTGGCTTGGTTCGGGATCCGCATGAACACCTTGGCGAACTCCCGGATGGCCTTTGCCTCTCTGGAGGGGAAACCCATCAAACTGCTGGATATTCCCCTGCGAGCCGGGATGTCGATCGGGGTCCTCCTCGTCTGCGTGGAATTGATCATGATGCTGGCCATTTTGGTCTTTATCGACCGCCAATATGCCGGGGCCTGCTTCATCGGGTTTGCCATCGGCGAATCCCTTGGCGCCAGCGCCTTGCGTATCTGCGGCGGAATCTTTACGAAGATTGCCGATGTCGGGTCGGATCTCATGAAGATCGTCTTCAACATTAAAGAAGACGATCCGCGCAATCCGGGCGTCATCGCCGATTGCACCGGAGACAACGCCGGCGACAGCGTGGGCCCGACGGCAGACGGATTCGAAACGTACGGCGTCACAGGTGTGGCCTTGATCAGCTTTATCGTCCTGGCCGTCTTTGATAAATACCAGGCCGAACTCATCACCTGGATTTTCATCATGCGGATCCTGATGATCCTGACCTCCATCGGGGCGTATCTTGGCAACAAGGCGATCACCGACTCGATTTACGGGAATCGGAAAGAAATGGATTTCGAAGTGCCCCTGACCTCCCTAGTCTGGCTGACCTCCATTTTGTCGATCGTGGTTACGTTTATCGTCAGTTACTGGCAGATCGGGCACCTTCCGAACCAGGTCTGGCTCCCCCTCTCGATCATTATCAGCTGCGGAACCCTTGCCGCGGCCTTGATCCCGGAGCTGGTGAAAGTATTTACCAGCTCAAAGTCCGCTCACGTTCAGGAGACGGTGACCGCGGCCCGGGAAGGCGGAGCTTCGCTGGACATCCTTTCCGGTCTCGTGGCCGGAAATTTCAGCGCCTTCTGGCTGGGCATCGCGATCACCTTTTTAATGTTAATCGCCTTATTGGCCAGCCAGTATGGTTTGGACAAATTCATGGACTATTCTTCCATCTTTGCGTTCGGCCTGGTGGCCTTTGGTTTCCTCGGCATGGGACCGGTCACCATCGCCGTGGACAGCTACGGGCCGGTGACGGACAACGCCCAGTCCATTTATGAGTTGTCCTTGATTGAAACGATTCCTAATATCTCCACCCAGATTGAAAGCGAATTCAAGTTCAAACCCAATTTTGAAACGGCCAAGGGATATTTAGAGGCTAATGACAGCGCCGGAAATACCTTCAAAGCCACCGCCAAGCCGGTTTTGATCGGGACGGCGGTCGTCGGCGCCACGACCATGATTTTTTCTCTGATTCTGCTCCTGAAGAAAACTCTGGGCATTCAGCCGGAGATGATTTTGAACCTCTTGAATCCCTACACCCTGCTCGGGTTCCTCTGCGGCGGGTCGGTGATTTATTGGTTTACCGGCGCCTCCATCCAGGCGGTCAGCACCGGAGCCTACCGGGCGGTTGAGTACATCAAGAAAAATATCAAACTGGATGACAAAGCCAGCTTGAGCGCCTCGACGGAAACCTCCAAAGAAGTGGTCAAGATCTGCACCCAGTATGCCCAGAAGGGGATGTTCAACATCTTCATCGTCATTTTCTGTTTTGCCCTGGCCTTTGCCTTCTTTTCGGCTCCGGGGAAAACAAACGCCCCGGCATCTTTCTTCATCAGCTACTTGATCGCCATCGCGGTCTTCGGCTTGTTCCAGGCCATCTTCATGGCCAATGCGGGGGGGTGCTGGGACAACGCCAAAAAAGTGGTTGAGGTGGACCTGAAGGAAAAGGGAACCCCCCTG
>Ga0315278_10005463_pt1 | contig 11536 bp, 7 predicted proteins | sample YL17G06_0_MG_FD_203880 | JGI IMG/M metagenome (GOLD analysis project Ga0315278, IMG submission 203880) | Sediment microbial communities from Yellowstone Lake, YNP, Wyoming, USA - YL17G06_0 | ecosystem: Environmental > Aquatic > Freshwater > Lake > Sediment | place: USA: Wyoming | collected... | reverse complement strand
CAGAGATTCCGGGCAAGATTGCCCTGATCGGTCTCGACCACCAGGTATACCTAGCCGACCCGAACGGCGGTGAGCCGCGCGCGCTGACCCGCGGCGAGGCGGGACGAATGGCGGCCGAAGGCGTTACGGCCTCGTCCGTGGCGTACGCTCAAGGCGAGTCGCCCGGCGCCACCGAGCGGCGGTTCTCGTGGCCCACCTGGTCACCGGACGGGCAAACGCTCGTCGTGCAGGGAGTCACCGTCGCCGTCGGGGGTAGCGCGCAGCAGGCGGGTATCTATCGTCTCGACCTGTCGCGTCCCGGTGCGGTCACGCCGATCTACGAGAATCGCGAGCACGGGCCGATCTACCTCTACTACGCGCCCACCGGTCGAGAGGTCGCGGCGTTGATCTCCGAGCCCGGAGCGCTCGGGCTCGCGCTGCTTCGTGTCTCCGACGGCGAGCTGCATCCGCTCGGTCTCGGGTTTCCGCACTACTTCAGCTGGCGGGGTGACGGCGACGCGATCGTCACGCACACCGGCGGCGCCCCCGAGGAGGACCATTCGGCGGAGGTGACGTTGATCGACGTGCGCGGAGCACGCCAGGGGGGCAAGCCGGAAGTCACCAAGCTCTCCGCCACTCCGGTGCTCTTCCGTTCGCCGTCGTGGTCTCCGGATGGGAACAACGTCGCGTACGCCGTGCGGCGGGAAGAAGGGCGGGGGGCGTCCTTGATGGTGCGATCGAAGAGCGGCGAAGAGCGGGCGATCGCGGCGGTGGCGAGCCGGCTCGTCTTCACGTGGTCGCCGGACAGCAAGGCAATAGCGGTCGCCGAGGCCACCACGCCCGACAACCTCTTCTTCGGTGGGATCAACCTGGTCCATCTCTCTGACGGTCGTCGAGAGACGCTCTATGCCGGACCGCTGGGAGCGTTCTTCTGGTCGCCCGACGGAAGCCAGCTTCTCGTCGCCGCTCCTGAATTCGACTCTGGCGAATGGCGCTGGGAGGTCGTCACTCGTGCGGATCGACAGGTCCGGGAGATCGCCCGCTTCTTTCCGACACCCGAATTCCAATTCCTTTCTCAACACTTCGATCAATACGCGCAGTCGCATCGCTTCTGGGCACCCGACTCGCGTCATTTCGTCTACTTCGGATATCCCACGACCGCGAATGACGAGAAGAAGCCCGTACCCGCGACGGTCTGGATCGCCGACGCGAAGAGCGCGAAGGTGAAGCGAGTCGCCGACGGCCGGGCGGCCTTCTGGTCGCCACGCTGAGCGACTACGGTAGGGCGTCTCGTTTCTCGACGAAAATATGCGATGCGAGGCATCGTCGCCATCGCGCGTTTCGGTTGCGGTGAGGTCGCGCTAGGGAGAGGTTGCCTGTACAGCCGGCTCTCGACTGTGGCAGCCTACGACACCGAGGCGCCGATGGTTCGAAGCGAGCGCAACGCCACCGACTGGACGTCTACGGAGGCGCGTGCCCGATTCCGCGAAGCCGCTGCGCTCGGGCTACGCACCGTGCGCGAGCCCGTGGAGGCTCTCGGCGGCCGCCTGGAGATTCATTCGATGCAGGGAGCGGGCACCCGGATCTCCACCTGGGTGCCCGAATCGAGCTCAGGAGTAGCGAATGGCGATTCGAGTCTTTCACGCTGACGACCATCAAACGTTCCGCGACGGCATGCGGCTGATCCTCGAGCGCGAGCCGGACATCGAGGTCGTGGGAAGCGCCGGCGACACGGGCGAGGCCTTCAAGATGATCAGCAAGCTGAAGCCGGACGTGGCGCTGCTCGACCTCAGCATGCCGGGAGGCGGCGTCCTCGCCATCGTCCGCCGGCTCCGCACGGAGCTTCCGTCGGTGAAGGTGCTGATCCTCACCATGTTCGACAGTCCCGCGTACGTTCACGAGGCCGTGACGGCTGGTGCGCTCGGCTACTTGCTGAAGGAGGCACCCGGCGAGGAGGTCGTGCGCGCCGTGCGCAGCGTGGCGGCCGGGCAAGGCTATCTGATGGCGGCCGTGACGCTTCCCGTCCTGCGCAAGCTCGCGGAGGACGCGCGCCTCGAGGGCCGGCGGCACCTGCTGTCGGATCGCGAGATCGAGATTCTCGAACTGATCGCCGCCGGTGCCGCCAACAAAGAGATCGCCGAGAGGCTCGGTATCACCGAGGTGACGGTCAAAGCCCACCTGCGCAACATCTACGCAAAAATCGGGGCGCAGAACCGAGCTCACGCGGTCACGATCGCGCTCCAACAGAAGCTCATCGAATCGGGAATGCCGGTGCTCGATCCGGTTCCGAAGCCCTGAACAACGCTGTGTTTTTCGCTCACCGAAAGATTGCTTGGCGTACTTCGATTGAGGACTTGCTGAACTACGCCCCGATCGTAGAGAGATCCTCGCGATTCCGGAACTGAGTCGTCGGATGTGGGCGTCTTCAAGACTTCGGGGAACGCTGTCGTCTGCTCCGGCGGATTCGTCGAGAGAGCATCGGACCGTGGGATCCCGATCCGAATTCTCGGATCGGGCGGGTAGTGAAGCGCAAACGTAAAGAATCCCTCGCCGTGCGATCGTCGACGTTCCTGAAGTCACCTTCACGTGGACATAGAATGAAGCCGAGGGTGGACCGTCATCGATTTGAAGCCTGCCGGCGCATCGATCCCTTCTGCCGGAGCCTGCGGGAGCTCGGCAGCGCGTCCGCGCGAGCTCGGACGGAATTCGCGCAATAGGCGGCGCGATCCTCGCCGGCGCTAACGAGACATGTCCACGTCGATGAGACCGGCATCGGATGTAGCCAGAATGGAGGGCATCGACCGGCATCGTCACACCGCGTTCCTCCGTTCGAGCCTTGACAGTAGCAGCCCCGCACGTGGTAGTGGCTCGCGGAATGAGTTTACGAGAGATTCGGCAGGCGGTTTCGTCGTGGCGAGCCCCGTGCGGCGCGACACCGTGCCGACTCGGCGGTTGCAGGCGCAACTCGCCGCGGATCTCGGAAGTGAAATCTCAAGGAGGAGACCTCGAATGACCTGGAAACCGTCACCGGCCTCGCGTCGGCGGCCGCTCGCGATGGCAGCCGCACTCGTCTTAACGGCTCTGGTGGGGGGCGCGTGTCATACGGCACCGCCGCTGCCTCCGCCGCGCGAAGGATTTGCGATCACCGACAAGTTCTTCGACGTCAAATCGGTTGGCATCAAGTCCTTCCTCCTGCTCGGTTACCGGAGTGCCTTGTGGCGGTCGGACGACGGTGGAAAAACCTGGAAAAAACTCACCGCCCCCACTCGCCGCAACCTCACTCGGCTCGCGTTTTTCGACGGCAAGCTCGGGTGGGGCGTGGGCCACGAAGGCATCGTCTACAAGACCGAGAATGCCGGTGAGAGCTGGACGGAACAGAAGAGCGGGACAAAGAACGCGCTCTTCGACCTGTCGATCACCGGCGCGCAAAGCGTGTGGGCGATCGGTGATGTGTCGTCGATCCTGCACACGACGGACGGAGGGAACACGTGGACGGCGCAGCAGAAGAGTGACGGGACACCTGGGTTGGATCTCTCCATGATCGGCGTCCGCGAGGACATGACGCTCGCGATCAGCGACCCCATATTCTACGGAATCTCGTGCGTCGATGACAAGACTTGCTTCGTGGTCGGCGAGTTCGGGCAGATCCGCATGACCACCGACGGCGGTAAGACCTGGGGCGCCGGTCACGGCGGCCTACTCGGCGGAAAGACTATCTACCGGGACGTGATGTCGATGCCGACGTTCCTCTGCGTCCGTGCGCGCGACGCGCAGCACGCCGTGGCAGTCGGCACGTACGGGGCGATCGCCTCCACTTCGGACGGAGTGAACTGGACCTGGAATCAGGTTCCGGGCAACGCGCCGCTCTACGACATCCGCGCGCTGCCCGACGGCGACTACGTCGTCGTCGGCGCCAGCGGCGCGGTGCTGCGCGGCAACCCGGAGAGCGGCTGGAAGTCGGCGGACGTGCCGGCGGGTGTGTTCACCTGGCTCTCGGCGTCCGACTTCGACACGGCGGGCCACGGTGTGGCGGGAGGTGGCCATGGGCTGCTGCTGACCACTGGCGACTTCGGCAAGAAATGGGAGTGGAAGGCCAATGGCTGACAACGACAAGCTGATCGTCCATCAGGAAAAGGCGGCGCTCTATCGTCTCGGGCAGTGGCTGATCGACTACCGCAAGCCAGTCGCGGTCGTCACCTATGGCTTCACGGCCCTGATGCTGTTCTTCGCGTTCAGGATGGAGATGTTCACCGAGTTCGGCGACCTCCTTCCGTACCGGCACCCGTTCGTGCAGGTGCACACCAAGTTCGCGAATCAGTTCGGCGGCGCGAACAACATCACGATCCTGATCGAGGTGAAGAACGGGACGATCTTCAACAAGGACACCTTGACGAAGATCTTCAAGATGACTCAGATCATCGACGTCCTGCCCGGCATCAACCACGACCAGATCGACTCGATCGGCCACCGCTCGACCCGCTACATGAAGTTGGAGGGCGGATCGATCGCTACGCCACCGGTGATGCGGCGCGCACCGAAAACGGACGGGGACGTCGACGACGTGCGCAGCATCGTTCACTATTCCGACAGCCTGCACGGCATTCTCGTTTCGCTCGACGACAAGGCCGCGCTGATCCGCGCCAACTTTTTCGAGGGGCGCGTCAACTACCGCCAGCTCTTCTCCGACGTCAACGACAAGATCATCAAGGCGTTCCAGGATGACAATACCATCATCCAGGTCGCGGGTGAGCCCCGCCTATACGGCTGGATTTATTATTACACGTACGAAGTCTGGTACATCTTCGCCGGCTGCACCATCTTCCTGTGGATCCTGCTCTACATGTACTTCCACGACTGGCGGGGCGCGCTCCGTCCGACGCTCACCGGCATGATGTCGGCGATCTGGGGACTCGGCGTCGTGCACCTGATCGGCTTCCCGCTGGACCCGCTGTCGCTGGTGATCCCGTTCTTCGTCACCGCGCGGTCGGTCAGCCACTCAGTGCAGATGCACGACCGCTATTACGAAGAGTACCACCGCCACAACTGGAACAAGACCCAGGCGATCGTATCCGCGTTCGCCGAGCTCTTCGAGCCGACACTCTCGGGGATCATCTGCGATGCGCTCGGTATGCTGGCGATCGTCTTGATTCCGGTGGTGATCCTGCAGCGGATCGCGATCTCCGCTTCGATCTGGGTGGCGGCGATCGTGCTCTCGGAGTTGGTCCTGAATCCGATCATCTACTACTACCTGAAGGCCCCCGAGAAAGAGAACGTGCTCTCCCGCGAGGAAGGGCCGTTCCAGAATCTCATCACCTGGTGGAGCCACCTCGTCGTTGGTCCGACGGGCCGTTGGGTGAGTGTTGTGGTATGGGTCGGCTCATTCCTGCTGGCCTTGACCCAGCTGAAGCATATCACGATCGGTGACGCGACGGCGTCCACGCCCTTGCTGCAGCCCAACTCGCCCTACAACCAGGCGCACCTGCGCATCCAGAAATTCTTCGGCGGCGTCGAGCCGCTGATCATCGTGGTCGAAGGCAAAGAGAAGGGGGCGTTGAAGGACCCCGAAGCCGTAGATGCGATGGAGGGGTTCCAGCGCTACGTCGATAGCGATCCCGAGATCGGCTACAGCTTCTCGCTGGCCGACACCATCAAGTCCATCAACAGTGTGTTCTACGATACGCAGCCGCGCTGGGGCGTGATCCCGGAGCAGACCGGCCGAATCTCTAACCTCTTCTTCTTCTACTTCGCTGGCGCGCCGCCCTCCGAGACGTCCAAGTACCTCGATCCATCGTACACCATGGCACACGTCACGTTCTTCTTGCGTAACCATCAGGGTGACACCGTGGCGCGCATCATCAAGCGCGCCCGGGAGTACGTGGAGCGGTTCCCCAGCAACAAGGTTGACTTCCGGCTGGCGGGCGGCCTCATCGGCGTGACCGCGGCCGCCAACGAGGAGATCCTCAAGAACGACATCTTGATGAACTTCCTCGGCTTCGGGACGATCTTCCTCATCCTGCTGTTCACGTACCGGTCGTTCGTGGCCGGCATCCTCATGTTGATCCCGCTGTTCCTCGCCAACGGTGTGATCAACGCCTACATCGGCTTCCGCAACCTCGGCATCAACCTGCAGTCGCTGCCGGTGGTCACGGTCGGCGTCGGGTTCGGCATCGACTACGGCCTCTACATCGTGAGCCGCGCGATCGAAGAGTACCGCGACCACCGCGACTTTGTCGTGGCGGTCCAGCGCGGAATTCAGACCGCCGGCAAGGCGGTGACGTTCACCGCGGTGTCACTCGCGGTATCGACTCTGGCCTGGGCGTTTTCGAACATCCGCTTCAATTCGGAGATGGGTCTCCTACTCTTCCTGTGGATGACGATCAGCTTCCTCTCGACGATGACGCTGCTGCCGGCGTTGATGGTCATCGTGGAGCCGAAGTTCATGACCCAGCTCGTAAAGCCCGCCGAGGCCGCCGGGGAGAAGGCCGCCTCGTCGGGTACGACCCGCTGAGCGAATGCGCGAAGGCGCAGCTGGAGGGCGGTTGCAGTAGCAGCGGCGCGGTGTTGGGGCTCCTTGGGCGTGCCGACGCTTCGCACATTTCCAACGACGAGCGAGTGGAGGCACAGGTGGAGTTCGGTGGAAACGTCTCTGGGACGGACGAATGCCACGGTGCTGCCGGCCTTGCTGCTCGGAGTGTTGCTCGCGTCTTGCGGTAAGCTCCTGGGGCCGAAGCCGCCGAGCCCACGCGCCCCGGACGTCACGGCGAAGATTCCCGTCGAATCGTACTTCCCGCTGAGCGACCAGAGCCAATGGACCTATCGCATCCAAGATTTCGTGAAGAAGCTCAGCTACCTGAGCAAAGTGCGCGTGCATGGCCGCCAGTTCGTCGATTCGCTGAAACGCGGCGGGATCGGCGTCGAAGAGCGCTACTCGAGCTTTGGGCCGGGCGGCCCGTACATCCTCGAGGAGCAGGAGCCGATTCTCTATTTTCACGAGAACGGCTACCTGAATCGCATATTGCTCACCTACCAGGCGGGGAAAGTGGTAGCGGCGAGTGGATCGGGCGACACGCAGTTCCTGCCGGAAGCACTGGCAAACGGGGAGACCTGGGACAGCAATAGCCAAGCCTTTGGGGTCGGCGACCTCGGCTTCAAGGTGAGCTTCCGTCACACGGTCGCAATTGAGCGCGAGACCGTGACGGTATCGGCAGGCACCTTCACGGACTGCGTTCGGGTCGACACTTCCTCAACGGAGGGCCCGAACTCCGGCTACCGTCCAGGAGAGGAGCTCGTCTTCTATTACGCGGATTGGTATGCGCCCGGAGTCGGCCTCGTTCTCACGCGCCAGTGGGACGACGTCAAGCACGAGCGCGAGCGGACGCGAATCGAGCTGATGGAGTATTCGGTGCTGCCGCCACGCTCGCGCGGCCACTTGCCGGCGGTCAAGGACTAAACGGCTCCTTCGGCGGTATGCCTAGCCGGAGATTCGGATCGCCGACGGGAGTGATCGGTGATGCGGTCTAACGGGCTCGGCGACCCATCATTGCGCCGGGGAGGACGGCGCGGCCGCGAGCTTCCGTTGGCAACGGGCCACCTCCTCCTGCGTCATCGTCAGCTGGGTTTGAACGTTCTCCCGTTCGGCGCGCGCCGCGGCAACTTTCTTATTGAGATCTGCATTTTCGGCACGCAGGCGAGGGGCATCTCCCCAGAAGATGTAAGCGAGCGCCGCTCCCGCTCCGAACGTCAAGGTGAGCAGGACGAACCACCCCCCGTACGTCCAGACGGCTTCCTTGATCTGGGTCTCCGCATTCTTCGTGTCGGTCATGGTTCCACTCCTCCCGCCATGGAGCTAAAAACGCCGGCACCATTGCGAGACGCGTCGAGAATGTCAATGATCGGAGAAATGAAAGGCCGAAATCCTTCGGAGGAGCCGGGCGGTATCGGCCGGCGCCGGTCTCGCTCTTGCCAAACAAAAGGGATCTGTTTTATCCGAAGCGCAGGTAGATGATGCCGAGGAGCTTCTATCGCATGCGTCGAGCGGGAGGATCCTGCGCCGCCGCGGCAGTGCTTGCGGCCGTGGCGGCGAGCGGCTGCCTGACCGGACCGCTGTCCGAGGGAAACGCAGCGAAGCCACATCTCGAGCGCAAGGTTTACAACATCAGCTGTGAGGATGGGAGACGCTACGGGGCGAGAACGCTGAAGGCGCGGAACTACCGGATCACCAGCGTCGAGCGCAGCGGCAGCGACACGACCATCGAAGGTCGAAACGATGCCGACAAGGTCACGTCGCGCCTCACCGTGACCTGTGGTGCCGACGGCGTGACGGTCTCGCCGTCGGGCAACAGCCAGTGGGTCAACGACGGCCTGCGCTTCGGGTTTTACCAGGTCGCCGACATGGGCGATCGGGTCTGGCCTCCGCCGACGGGGCCGGTCGTGAAGATGGTGCTCTACCGGGGCCCGGAAGCGAAGATCGAGTTTCCGACCGAGCTCGAGCCGCTCGGAGTCGTCGCCGTCTGGGTGCGGGTGCTCAACGCGGGCGAGCGCACACTGAGCGTCGATCCCCAGCGCCTGCGCGCGATCGGAGAAGGAGGCCAACCGGTGTTGCCGATGGCGCCGGCGGACGCGGAACGCAGGCTTTCGGCCGCCGATCCCGACATCAAGTCCAAGCTTCTCAGGCCGACCAAGCTCAAGCACGGAGAGAGCGTGACGGGCTTCGTCTTTTTCGCGGCGGGTACCTATACGGGCGGGTCTCTGGCGTTGATCGACGACCAGACCGGCGAAGCGGATGACTACGACGTCAACTTCGAGGCCAGCGCGTAGCCACGGGACGGACATTGCGACCCGCGCGACTCGGAGCCTTCCTGGTCCCGATCCTCTTCCTCGGCTCGGGGGCGAGCGCGCTCGCCTACGAGGTGCTGTGGGAGCGGAGCCTGCGGCTCTCCTTCGGCATCTCCACGTACTCGGTCGCAGTCGTGACCGGCGCCTTCATGGGCGGCCTCTCGTGCGGCTACGCGCTCGGCCGCGCGCGCTGGCTCCGCGCCTTTCATCCCTTGCGAGTGTATGCGGCGGCCGAGGCGGCGATCGCTCTCTACGCGCTCTTGTTCCCGACGCTCGCCGCCGCCGTGGATGCGGTGTACGCGCGCTCGGCAGGCTCGCTCGCGATGCGCACTCTGCTCGCCGTGGCGCTGCTCCTCGTACCGACTGTGCTCATGGGAATCACGCTCCCGGTGGTCTCGCGGTGGCTCGCCGGGCTCATGAACGCGGGCCGCGCGGCGGCGAGCCTGCTCGCTGCCAACACGCTAGGCGGCGTCGTCGGTACCCTCGCCACGGCGTGGTACGGGATCCGGCTCTATGGGGCGGCATCGACGAGCGAGATCGCCACTACGCTGAATCTCGGCGTGGCGCTCGCCGGCCTCGCGCTCTCGGTGATGTTGCCAGCGACGCTCGCGCGCGTCGGCGAGGCGGAAGAGCCACGCACGGCCTCGTCCGGCAGAAGCGGTGTGCTCTCGGCCGCCGCGTTTCTCGCGGGATTCCAGACGATGGCGCTTCAGGTCGTGTGGAACCGCACGCTCGTGTGCGTCGTCGAGAACAACACGACCTCCTTCTCGCTGATCCTCGCCTCGGTCCTGGTCGGCTCGGCGCTCGGTGCCGCCCTCTACGTGACGCTTGGCTCGCGGGGCCAGCGGGCGGGCACGGACTCGAGGCTTCGCTTGTTCTTCGCGGTCGAGGTGCTCCTGTGTCTCTTCGTCCTCGGCTCGCTGCCGGTCCTCAATCGCCTGTACGACGTGGCCGCGGCCGTCGGCCGAGCGTGGCCCGTGCGGGGTGTTCTCGACCTCTGCATCGACCGCTGGGTGGTGGCGATGCTCGTAACGGTGCCGGCGTCGGCGGCCGGCGCGTTTCTGCTCCCGCTCCTCGTCGATGCGCAGGCGCCGACGCGAGACGGCGAAAGTGCCATCGCGGTCTCGACGGTGTTCGCGGCCGATGCGGCGGGCAGCCTGGTGGGCTCGCTGGTCGCCGGATTCGCGATGATCCCTGGCCTGGGGCTCGCCCGGAGCCTGCTCGGCGTCGCGGGACTGGCGATCGCCACGGGTCTGCTCGTGAGGATGCGGCTCGATCCGTCGCGGCGGAGAATGGGGCTCGCGGTCGCGGTTTCGGCGGCGGCCCTCGCTCCCGCCGTTTTCGTCGGGCCGCTCACGCTCACCCGCTGGTACGACGGCCACCAAGGGGTGCGCGGCGATCTTCTCTACTACCACGAGGGTCTCTCGGGAACGATCTCGGTGTTTCGAGTCGACGATCGCAAGGAGCTGCTCATCAATTGCATCGAGGAGGTGCCCAACCATCGTGATGCGATGCTCTTCTTCAAGCTGCTCGGCCACGGGCCGCTCTTGCTCCACCCGAGCCCGCATCGCGTGCTGGTGAACGCCCTCGGCGCCGGTATCACGCTCGGCGCCGTGCTCCAGCACGACGTCCGGGTCGAGGCGGTGGAGCTGGTTCCCGAGGTCCGCGACGCGATGCGTTTCTTTGCGGACGAGAACAACAATGCCGCGAATCGCACCGACTGGCGGCTGATCGCCGACGATGGGCGCAACTACCTGCGGCTGGCGCACGAGCCTTACGACGTGATCGCGGCCGACGCGACGCATCCCGCCGCCGGGGAGAGCTGGCCGCTCTACACGGCGGACTACTATCGGATCGTGCGCTCGCGGCTGCGTCCGAACGGCATCTTCGCCCAGTGGCTTCCGCTGCACAACATGAACGAGGCCGACTTTCTCGGCGTGATGAAGACGTTTCGCGGCGCGTTTCCCGAGATGCTAGTGCTCTTCGCCAACCGCTACTGCGTTTTGATCGGCGCCACGAGCCCGCTCTCCCTGGATGCGGACGTGCTGACCGAGCGGATCCGCAAAGACGCGAAGATCGCCGAAGATCTGAAGCCTTACGGCATCGAGCGCGGCGAGGATCTGCTCAAATACCTAGTGCTCGATGGGCCGGCGGTCGACCGGCTGACGGCGCAGGCGGACGTATTGACAGACGATCGGGCGTCGGTCGAATTTGCGGAGCTCCGGCGGATCGGGATCGCGGAGACGTTTCCGTTGAACCTCGCCGCCCTGGTGAAGGGACTCGATCCCTCGGCGCTGGCGCGGCGCACCGGACTCCCCCCGGCGGTCTTCGAGGCGCGAAAAGAGCTCCTCGAGGCGCAGCTCGAGCGCGCCCAGCCGACGCTCGAGGCGACCTTCGCGGCGCTCGTCAAGTTGGAGGGCGCGCACGGCATGGCGCCGCGCGATGCGGACGTCGAGGTCGCGCTCGAGACGATGCAGGCCGATCTGCTGCGTCGGATCAGCGAGGACTACACGAAGATTCTCGAGCGCAACGATCTCGAGCGCTACGTCGAGATCTTCTACTACGCCGAGCAGCTTCATCCCGACGACCCGTTTCTGAACCAGCTGCTCGGCGCCGCGTTCCTGCGCCTCAAGCGCTGGAAAGACGCCGTACCGTACCTGGAGCGGGCCGCCGAGGCGCGCCCGAACAACGTCAACTACCAGTCGAACCTCGTCCTCGCCTA